>LXNI01000159.1_pt1 | contig 84032 bp, 52 predicted proteins | sample 809091 | NCBI WGS metagenome assembly LXNI01 (sample SAMN04870527, study PRJNA318959) | sponge metagenome | biome: 01000161; feature: marine sponge reef; material: water | host: Sarcotragus foetidus | place: Greece: Milos, Mediterranean Sea | collected 2013-05-29 | depth 5-7 m | reverse complement strand
TTCGCCGAGTCCGCGGATCAGATCTCGTTGCGGATCAAGACCGATATCATGGGTGATCTCGAGCGGCGAGTCGCCGAGCTGAAACACGATATCGAGCACGAACTGTAAACACCGCCATGGCTGTCGGTCGTGGTCTAGTTACGCGAGCTACGCGGCGTCGACCTTCTCACCGCAGTCACGTTGGTGGCGGGATTCGGCGATCTGCGCCATTTCCCGGCGCCCGATACGCATCGTCTGCAACGCTAAGCAGTCGATGCAACCGACTACGCGAAAGCACGCGTATGGGCAACCCAGAAACGATTGTGCCAACGCTATCGCACCATGCTTGAACAGGCCGAGCAAGTCAAGACCGTCGTGAGGGTTATCGCACGTGAATTGGCGGGTTATGTCTGGGACATCGCGTGTCATGAAGAGCCGAGGTGGTAACCCACGATTAAGACGCACAGACGCTTCACTCGACGCAACCACCGAGGTATGACGATGAACTGAGCGGGACGGCGGGGATCCACGGGTCTAATCGTCGAAAAGTACGTCCCACGACGCTCAAGAGCATTCGAACTGCGTGCGAACAAACGATACTAGGCGATCCGCAAGCCGCTAATCTCAACATTTACTTTGTATCGTATCAGCAACGCGCCAAGTGCTGCGCTTCGGACTCGAGTACAAGTGTAAATTTTCGCCGTTGGCTCTGCTAAACTTACAGCCGTTCTACATATCGCTCAGACTAAAAATGGCAAATAAAAGAACACTTGAATCTGATTTGGAGTACTTACAGGTCGCTCTCGGTTCGTGCGAGATTGCGAAAGCTCGCATAGGTGGTGTCCGTCTTGGACGTTGCGTGAAAGAACTGAAGTCCTTGATTCGGGATCGACGAACGCGTCTTTCGCGCTTGGCCTAGGACTGCAATTGTCTATAGGGACTTCCTGATTCGACTTCTAACAATAACGACTTTGCGGAACACCCCAGAACATACATACATAGAACCACCAGTTACGTTTTTCTAGGGAATGAGCCGCGTGTCACGGCAATGACTTTTGTTGATTCGCGTCAGCGCCATTTCATCGTGAGTTTTCCACGATTTGTTAGTAGTGTTGAGACGAAACGTGCCAACCTGCGCGGTGAGTGGGAAGCCTATCAGATCTTGGACCGGCTGGGCGACCGGTGGACGGAGCTCGGCTAGTTGGCGGAATTTGAAGATTCTCCGAATATCATGAAGGAATGCTAACGTCCTGCGAAGGAGCAACTCGGGAAAGACGGTGGTCCATCCTGTGACACGGTACTGATGTTCACGTTGCTCTCGTGGACCGTAAGTGCGGGTTGTGCGCCGAGACATTGGACCTGCTGACGGTGGACTCGCTCCGGTTCATCCGCCTGCTCTACATAGGCAAAGCCGATCCGAATTCAGATCGCGCCACCATCGCTCGGTGTTGCACTCAGTTGGATGAGAACACGATGCGGAAGTTGCTCGACGCGGTCCATGCCCAGCTGTCCGCCTGGGGCTATGTCACGGAAGACGGGTAAATGGTGGATTCCTCGTTCGCACTGATACCAATTGATCGCAACGTGCGTAACGAAAACGATAAGCTCAAGCAAGGTAACACTCTTATCCAATGGGAATAAAACTACGTGACTGGAAAATCGCGGCAGAAAGACGTGGACGGCCGGTGAACCTCAAAACCTGGGAAGAGTTTCTATAGGAACAAGAACGACATCTGAGTCAATGTGGTACACAAGCCCATCATTAGTTTCGCGACCAAGTAGGTGAATATTCACGCCATCAACGAGTTGGAAGATTTGCTGGATCTGTTCCACCGTGGTATACGGATGCGGCGTGTCGAGGAGATGAAATCTGGACTTCGCTTCCATTGCTGGTTGGCGGTGTTTAAGCGGCTGCATTACATCGGCATCGATCGCGCTTCGTTTCGATTCGACACGCGGGAGTTCGTGCACGAATGTATCTCCGCTAAATTCAAACATTAGTGGTGCTTGGTACTGCGATCATCGCGTTTAGAAACGTCAAACGTTATCGGTATTCGCGCGCGGAGCTGCGTCATCTGCATCCGTCGATCGAATCTTGGTAGAGGCTTGGCGTTCTCTACGATTCTCAATGCCGCCCGGTCAAGTTCTTCGAAACCAGAACTTACGGCGATTTCCGCGTCAAGCACTCTGCCCCGGCGATCAATCACCAACACCAATACAGGTTCACCTTCTTCCCCTCGTCAAAGCGATCGAATGGGGTAGTACTTGAATCGATTGAGTCGGGCGGACAATCGCGCGATGTAAAGGTCCTGGATACCAGGTGCTCCTCCGTAGGTTGGGCTTTGACCAAGACCGGTCGGTGCGACCTGTTGTGGTGTTGGAACCGAAGGACGTGGTCGCACCTCCAGGGTAAGTTGCTCTGACGAAGGTGCAGCTGCTCGTACCGTTGTCTCTATGACGGTCGGAATGACTGGCGTCGGTTGCGGTGGCGGCACTGGCTCAACTATAGGTTCTTCTGGTATTTCTTCGGGTTTAGGTGACTCCTCAACGACTTCCGGTTCTGCTGTAACCGGTTCTTGTATCAAGCCGAGACCTACCTCGAAGCCACCATAACCCGCATCAGTCGCACCCGCATGTCGACGTAAATCGAAAACGTACCCGAATATCACCATGTGTACACACTCAGCGACCAGTACTGCCGCGACCCACTGCGCTGGATGAATCGACGGGTTGTTCAGGAAGGACTCTCCCGGGCTGGAAGGGTCGCGAGGTTTACTGTCTCGATACCAACCTGTTGCAGCAGATTCAAGACGTTCTGCGAATCTTGGACGAACAGGTTGGCGTCCGCAATGACAAGCATCTTCGTTTGGTTCCCAGCACGTTCGGACACATCCATCTGTGTAAGAACCTGCTGCAATTGCTCCAACTGCAGCTCTGCGTCGTTGTATTCCAGTGAACCATCTGCGAACACTGTACGTACTTGGACTTCATCAGCTCTCGTGGCGGTGCTTGTCGATTTCGGCACTGAAAGCTTGCGATGATGCGCCTCAATCTGTCCAGCGAGCACGATAAACGCGAGCATCAGGAAAACGACGTTAATAAGGGGGATCATGCCACGATCGATGTCCCCTCTTGATCTAAAAAAGATCTTGTCTTGACTATTCGACCAACGCAATGGGGGACTATAGATTAGACGATCCTAATCTACCTTTCTGCGTGGACGGCTTCCCACTGGATGCCTTTGCTCTACCTTCTACCTACGCCTCGGGGATCTTCCCACTCGAGCTGAGTGCTCGTTAACCCTCAAGCTGAATGTTCTGGGACCCGTTGATGTCGATCTTCCAAATGACCACATGCAGCACACTCAGTAGTACCACCTGTCAGCCATCGTTAGTTTCACCTGTGGCAATGCGCCCCAAGCGGAACATCGTTGCGTCGTATGCTTGGAACGAGCAAATGAGGCATGTATTGCCTAGTTCAGCCTCAACCATTCGGCCAAAGTAAGGAGAGGTCGACGCGTAAGTCCTCGTTCCCGTCTAACCGATCGATCGCGACAAGGTCGGAATAGGCGAAAAGGATGACATGTGCCCGCGATCGTTGACCATCGAATTGGGTTAGAGAGACCAAGATATCTTCTTGACCATCGGCGTCAAAATCACCCGCGCAGCTAACGTAAGCGAGCTCCGTATTCGTCGTCAACTGTCCAAACGATAGCTGCCAGATTTCGGTAGAGTCTTGCATGAGAGCCGCGTCGAGCTCAACACTTCCGTCTGATGAGCTGTCCGCCGCATCGAGCGCCGCCAATTTGTCGGTGTCGAAGACAAGCAACTCAAGCGGATTCGAAGCAGATATCGACTCCCCGATCGCGGTAAGAGACCCAACCACCTGCACGCGAGCAGTAGCGTCGTCTGCTTTGCATACGCTCAAATAACCCAAGTTAAGGAAGGTCCACGTCTGCTGTACGCTCGTATCAAAGCTCGTTACTACGCCGTCGCGCTCACCGTCCGCACTATCGTGCTCAGCCAAATTCCGAAGTTCTACGAGATACGACTGTTGCGACGTCCCGAGATCGAGAAGAGGTAGGAGGGAACTTCGCAATTCGCGGTTCATTGATTCTTGAACCGTCGACGGGAATAAATTGGCTTGGAAGAGCTCGAAATCGTCGATGCGGAAGGAGTTTGGGAATCGATATGAAGTGGCTAGATTGATCTTGCCATCGACGGTAAAGTCCGCCCGATCCATCTCTTCCAAGTCACCAGACGCAAGTACGTAGATGCGCGTCGTTTGACTCGATGGTGTAAGCACCATCAGTTCATCGACACTATCCTGATCTAAGTCGGGTAAGCGACCCACGAACATCAAGGTTTCGAGCGGGAAGAACGAATCAAACTCGGGGTAGAAGGTGTAGGTTTTTTCTTCTTGTGTGATCTCGTTGAGCGTCACATTCCCATCTGGACTAGTTGACACCGATGCCGCGATTGCTGCATGAGATAAAAGAAAAGAAGAGCCGACGCCACTTCGATTAAATCGCCGCGACTGCCCGGAGACGGAACCGACAGCAAGGGACAGCTCGTCATTGCCAAAGATGTTTACGAGTGGTGCGCTCAATAATCCGAACCCATGTGCGGTGTTATCGCTGCGGATTCGCGTACAAGACTTGGACTGAACGCAGTTATGCAAATTGATTTGGCCGTCGAGGTCACCATCTACTTCATCTATTTCCGCCCAGTTTCCCCCGTAAACGATGGTCATAGCCCCCGAAAGGTCGTACGAGAGCGGATTGGATAAGACAAGGTCTTGAATCCCGTCGCCATTTAGGTCGCCGACGCTACCACTACTAAGTTTCGGGAAATCGAAACCGACACGAGCATTGACAAAACGCCAGCTGGATTGACCTTGATGGACCTGACTCAGGTCAATGGTTTTGTCGGCTTGGCCGTCGTTGTTATCCAGAGATTCGAGATCCGCACTCGATAGCAGAATCCATGGTTGACCGCTGACATTGGGTAAAGCGTTGACGATTTCGATGTCATCAAACCCGTCTCGATCGAAATCTCCGAGTCGATAAGCCTCCATCGGTTGAAGCGCCAACGGTCCGCCGACTAGTACTTCCCAATCGGTGATTAATCGATAAGAGTTGAAAGCCGCGCTACCGTGGTTGTCGCCGAAGCCGTCTTCGTCTAGGTCTTCCCACTCTAGCGGGTCAAGAGGGAATTGATCGGTGTTGTCACCGAACCCATCGCCGTCTGAATCGAGCCACTCAGTAGGATCTAATGGAAATGCGTCTTCCGCATCAAGGTAACCGTCGTTATCGTCATCGGGATCCGCATTGTTACCGATTCCATCGCGGTCGGTATCGAATGCTTCATTCGGATCATCATCGAACTCGTCCGCGTTGTCTCCAACTCCGTCATTGTCGACATCGGAGCTTTCGGTTGGATCGATAGGGAAGGCATCTTCGCTATCAACCACCGAATCGTTGTCATCGTCGAGGTCTTCACGGTTCGGCATCCCATCGTTGTCGGTATCGAACGGGAATTCATCGTCCTCATTGAGAATCCCGTCACCGTCGGCATCCACATCTTGAGAGTCACCGATGCCGTCAAAATCGATGTCCGAATGTTCTGCGAAATTCAGCGGAAAGGCATCGATCGCATTGGCAAAACCATCGTTATCCGCATCAAATCTGAATTGTGCGAGATGCGGATATACATCTTGTAGATCAAGCAAGCCATCACCATCATCGTCGGTGTCGTGCAGATTCGGAATGCCATCGCCATCGATGTCAGCCATGTTGTTGTGGAGCATGACGATGTGATCGACCTCGCCATCGGCTTGATCCAACATACTGAGTTCCGATGTGAATACGAGGTACATCGTGCTGAACGAACCTTCTTCCTCTTGTGAGAAAACCGAAAACGTGAAATCTGTCTTCGAATCTTCGTCCAGATCACCAAGAGCCGTTACACCCGCGTGCGTCATGAGTCCACGCGGTCCAAAAGGCGCTCGAAGGTCGTAGATGCCAGGGTAACGAATACGAATAGGAAGGTTGACGATACCGTTCAAGTCTTCGCCCGAAGGCTCGTCGAGGAAGTCAAGATCGTGTAGCTCAGCGACGAACATCGAACGGAAACGTGTAAAGACGAGGTGATCGAAAGACGTCGAGTAGGCAGCGGGAATGATCCCTGAGGAAGATTTCGGTGCTTGCTTAACCATTAGATTAAACAACCACGTGCCGAATTCCTCGTGGGCGTCTTCCGGCAACTCCACCGAACCGTCAAGGTTCATGTCGTTTAAATCGTGAAAGCGGATTCCGCCAATCGTGAAGACGTAGTTTCCGTCCCAACCTCCCCACACGAGCAGATCGTTTCGCCCGTCGTCGTCGAAATCCGTCATCGCATCGATGCTGACCCCGAAGTTTGGGTCTTCAACGTTAGATACGCGATAGGTTTGGTTCAAGGCGACGAGTGAGTCGATGTCGATATGCCGATCGCCATCTTCGTCGTACACGTCAATGGTCTTGAGTTGCTCGCCGCTTATTACGTAAAGACGACCAGGGGACTCGTTACCAATTACACCTAACGCCAGGTCGTTCGTCGCAGAACTCAGCGTACCACCGACATGTTCGAGGTCCGCGATGCCTTCTACACCTGACGTCGTTAGTGCGAAACTCGCATCATCGCCATCGAATAAATCGCCGAGGGTGAACGGTGTCTCTTGTGTGTCGGTTGGAACTTGGGAAAATCCCGCTCGACTCAGAAAGTACACCAGAAGTTCATCGTCTTGGTCGCTCGCATAGGCCACGACGCCAACATCGATTCTGTCGTCGTCATCGAAGTCACCCACTGGGGATATATCCGTGACAATTCGATTGGAACTGACTGCTAGGCGTATACAACCGTCCATCGCAGCACAGTGATCCAAGGCGATTTGGCGGTTATCGGTACCGTCTGCTGAATCCAGCGAGGTTAGAACGTCCGTGTCCAAGGCAAGCACGTATATCGCCTGATCGCTCCGAAACACGAGTTCGGACGCCGAATCTGCGTGGTCGAGAACCACCAACTGTTCACCAAGTCGTTTCTCGTCAGCTACTCCGTGCAGCTCCCAGGAATTCGAGGCTGACATGACATCAGCGAGCGACTTCGCCCCGAGCGAGGTGGTCCCGTTCGATGGCGAGGCGATCAAGTCAATGACTGAGAGGAGGTACACCTTCCCAGCAGGTTCCCCCATTGCGTTATTAGCCGCAGGGGCGGAAACGGCAAGGTCTGCTACTCCGTCGCCGCCTAGATCCTTAATCGTTACCGCATCGTAGCCAAATTCGTCGCCTTCTTGGTCGCTCGTAACCGACGTTAGTCGCGGTTCACTCGCTGCCCGATCGAACGGGTTAGGATCGGCGAAATTCAAGACGCCGTCGTTGTCGATGTCGGGGTCCGAGTTGTTGCCGATGCCATCACCGTCAGCATCTGCCCACTCCAACGGATCATTCGGGAAGGCGTCAATGTTGTCGCCGAATTGGTCGCCGTCGCGGTCCGCCCATTCATCAGGATCCGTAGGAAAGGCGTCTGCGACCGCGCCGTAGCCATCGCCGTCGTAGTCGAATTCCGGATCCGGCGTTGACGTTTGCGCGAACTGGTATTTGAGTAGATTTAATGTCAATGCCGCGTTGGCGCTGCCTGCCGTGTTTGGCTCCGTGTGGTCTATTCCACAAGGTTTACCGAGGCAATCCTGGTGTGGATTCGAAAACACATCGAGACCGACTCCGCGAAATACGACTTCCGCATACGACATGATGGTCCCAAATTCACCAAAAATCGCGTGACCGCGTGACCAAGGAAATGCGCCGACGGAAAACTGCTCAAATGAATGACCCAATCCGAGCAGGTGACCGATTTCGTGCGCCGTCGTATCAATGGAGCAGGTCGTCGGGTCAAGAAACATCTCGACATAAGGGAAACGCTCGTCAGGATGCAGGAATCCTCTTCCATGCAACCCACCAATACGCACGGCGAATCCGCATAGACCGCCGGTTCGCGTTCGATAAACCGCGACGAGGTCAGCCTGGTACTCGTCCATCAGCTCGAGATAGCGTGATTCATTGAGCGGTGAGCCAGAGGAAAGTTCTGGCACATTCGATGAATCCAGTGCGCCAACTGCCCTGAACTTGATGGCACTCTGACTCTTCTCGTACATCTCGTTCGTCACATGGACGATGTGCGCGAGATGGGTCTTTGAATCCGTGTTGTAGTGCTCGAACGCCAAGTCTTCAAATAGGAACAGAATGTCTACGGTTGGATCTTCGGGCTTACTGTCCGGGTCTGACGGGTCAGTTCCTTCATGCTCTTCGTTCAGGTCAGCGACGCCGTCCTCGTCTGAATCGAGGAGATAGTTAGCGTCTCTAAGGTCAAGGGTAGTGGCAGGCGTCTCGTGCAAACCTTTGAACCACACCGAATCGAGCAGTTGTTCGCCGTCGGGTGTTTCGGAGTCGTGCAGCAGCAGTTCAAAGTAGTAGCTGCCTTCTGGTATGACGCCGAGATCAAGTTCATACGAAGCGGGTTCCGAAGTAGACTGCGGGTCGATCGACACCTCAAGCGCAACGGTGTCGAGAAACGCCGCATTGTTGCTTGATTCATCGTCATTTGTTATGACGTTAGCCACGATGCCAACCGTCGCGTACAGCTCGTCGACCGCGACGTTGGTGTTATTAACGAGACCGAAGGAGATTTCCGCGGTTTCGCCGTCGCTACTCTGAAGCGTACAGGGACACGTGAAGTTGATTTGGGTTCGTTCGAATTGGGCGAGCGTCGGGAGCCCAAACACCAGGGTGCCGAGTAATCCAAGAATTTGCCACGTTGTGCCGCGTAACCGCGTCGAAATGCGACACGGAGCGTTTAAAAAACCTAAAAAGTACGAACTCACGGCCAAAACTATAGTGACCGCGCGGAAGACGTAATTGGGAGTTGGTCGAAAGGGAGCTAACCGAGAGTAGCTATCCAAGGTACGAATAGCTCATGTGTGATTCAGGGTATTTTGGTGCGGCTAGCGAATCGATTCCCGTTCTCAGCACGGACGTGCTGTGAGCGAACGTTCTCACTATACCTAGCGCTTACGAGTGCGTGTGGTACAAGTGCGAAGGTGGGCGTTGGTGCGACACGCCTCGCGACTAGTCACGTTCAAGTTCGTAGATTGGTAAGGTTGCACATTCCGGCAACGACTTGACTAAGCGTATTTACCTGAGATAGGCGTTGCGGTAAGTCACTTTCCCTTTGGTGATTGAGAACGCTCAGGCTCGTGACCACTCACCTCCGTGATCGTGGAAACCGACGAGAAATCAATCGTGTGCGATTGGTATTTGCTACATAGAGTAGAGCCAGATGCGATGAGTTAGTCGTCGTGAAACAAGCTGTAGTCCGGGACTGCGCACGTTTTAGGGGACAGTTTAAGTTAGAGAGTCGAAGCCATTATCATGGCCTTGCTCCTCGTCATCAAACCTGGAAAGTTTCTCCAGCTAGTGTCGGTTTAAAGAAATCCGTTGAAACGGGTTATATGTCTTGAGGAAGTAGCGATCGATCTTTTCGATGGCTTCTTGGGGTGTTCGAAGGCGACTGCGATACACCATTTCGCGTACCCGCCTGGCGGTCGTGTCCCGTTGGGAAGCGGCGTCCGCCGGTCCACCCTAATTGGGAGTCGTGACAACTCGCGCATGCGAACTGACCTGATGATGAGAGGCGCGGATCAAAAAAGGAGCATGCGACCAAGCCGCTCGGTCGCGGGGGTTTGCCATTCGACCTTTGGCGGTCGTACCGGGGAACCTAATTCTGCCGCTTTAACGGCCTCATCGACGTGAAATGCTGGCCATAGCTCCTTAGACCGACGGTGCTCACTTGGGGCCGATTCCACGTCGAGCGAAATTACCGTTATGAGGATGTAAACGCATACAAGAGACGAGAGATGGGCTTTAGAGTGGTTTAGCGAAAGGTCGCTAGTCAGTCTGGTCGTTTGAGAGCTAAACGCTAGGATCAAGAGGTGCGCGCCTAACGTGAAACACGTACGAAGCGTGGACACTCCGACTCTTGTTTTGCGTCGTCAACTATCGGATGGTTAGCGACACCGGAGATAACCTTGTCATTAGACGATCGGTTGTCGGTACAGAGTGTGCGAAGATCGAAACTAGGTCGACCGATTGGGGAGTGTGCACTACCCGCGGTATCGTCGAGTCACAAAGCGATGATCGGATGCTTGAGCAACGGAGCGTCCAATCGTTGAATGAGATGAACTTGAGCTCACGAGGTTGCTTTCATAGGTTGTAATGAGAATAAGCTAATTCTGGAGATGTATCTGCGTGACTCCCAATCCACATTACGTCTGCTCGAATTCTTTCGACGACCTTAAGCACCTCGGGATCGGGTGTGAGCTGGTCGCTCGGTCTCAACCCTTGTGATTACTTATTCCACAATTACGATGGTTTCGGCGCACTGGATAGCAACTCACTGGTGACGTTAGCCAACGAGTACGAACCGGATTCGTTAAGCGAACGTGTGATGTCTGATTGGGTCCTCTCTGACGATCTAGCAGACAAACCGATCTCTGACGGGAAATTCCGAGAGACGGCCGTTGTCGATCCGAATGACTCGAACGAGGTTGGCAAGATATCAGCGTCGCGGCAGTGGAGTTGGGGTCAATCTGTCGTGCACCAGGGCTGCTGACACATAGTTTGAACTAATCCCGCCGTCCGGAACTGTGAGTATCGTGTCGCCGGCGTTTAGTTTTGAGATGCGACGAAATCGCCAATCCACATGTGCGATTTCGGAAGCAATTCGCTCTATGACGAAAATGCTCAAGGTATTTGGCAGATTCGCTTCCGCGGAGTATTCGCGCAAATTACTGAATCGGCGCACACTACGTATTCTTGGATTCGGCGTGCATCAGATTCATCCGTGAGCGCACGTTAGAAGAAGGAGTTTTAGGCATTGATCTCGATGAACAATCAACGACCTGTGGAGCTACGATGAAAGATAAAAGAAATTCAGACTTCCGCCGACCAGCCGGAAGTGCTTTACTCGCAGTCGCTTTCTTCGCGATTACCGTTTCTATTGGAGCGGCGGACACGCGACTATACGGCGAATACGTTTATGGGTATCCCGTATCGCAGTTGGTTAATGAGACAGGAGCATTCGATTGTTCAGACGATGTTGGTTCCGGTCATTGGATTTGCATCGACAACAAGCAATTTGCTGGTCACGACGTATCCATCCTCTTCAGGATAGAAAATGACATAGTAATCAGCATTACCTTATTGGCTGATTTTTCCGAACAAGCCTATGCGGATTTCTTCGGCGCCATGATCTCGAAGTTCGAGATAGTCTTGTTGAGCAATGGGGAATCGACGTACGACATTCTCCGCTCCTCGAAACTGAAAAATCAAGCTACGATTGCTCAAGAGGTAGCTGAATTTGAACGCGAAGCGTTGTTAGGTGGATCAATAAGGTACACCTTTGTCGAAGAATCAAATGCAGATTCATTGAAGAGCTTTTCTAATCTGACCGAATTGATTGCCAACGTAGATTCGGCGCGTCGGTTCACGGATCTTCAGATCGTAGGTGACGGAGAGACACTTTTCCTTTCAGTGCTCTTTTATATGCCAGGAAAGCAAGTAAACGCGATCAGGGAGAGTATTGAGCGAGAATTCGAAGATTTCTGATTTATGTGCTCGTAGTACGTGTTCGCGGCGTACGTGACTGGGGTGTACGAATGAATGAGCTTCGCGCGAACGATGGAACAGTGGACACTAATGTGACAGATTCAAACGTGAAGTGGCGCACTTATTGACATACTCAAACTCGAAGCTTTGCGACAGTATCCCATCATTACCGCTTTTCTAATACGGAATTGACGTTAATTTGTAGCCGATCACCCGGTTATTGTGGGCGCACTTTTTGGTAGTCGCGTGGGCGTAAAGCGTCGAGGCTCATGTGCCTAGACTAACAAATTCGATAAGGAGGTCTTTTTTGTAGGCGGCGTATGTTTTCAAGACTTTTCAGAGGTTGTATGGGGATTCGATCAACGTACTAAATTCAGGTCTCACAAGGCGGTATTACTCGTCCCCGATTTTTGAACCGTATGCACGTGTTTCTTATTGGGACTTACATACCTGTTTACAAAACAGGCTGCCTTTTGACAGATCGTCGGAGTCACTAATGTGAACGCTCCTCCCCGCCCAGATGCCCCTGTCCCAGAGGCCTTCTTAGCGCTTGGTTTTCGCGCCTCCTGTGTAATTGTATAGTATTGAGTTCCAATTCGTGAGACTTTGTAATCAAGTATGTAATCCCCTTCTTATTCCACCATGCAATTTGGTACCCATGGTGCGTACGACTTCAAATGGCGAGAATTAGCAGCACCACACGATTTCACTTCCGCACTCAATCCGACGACGATGGGAACGCTTCCCCTTGTGCCGATTAGCAATTGAATGAGGCATATCGGTTAAGTCGTAGGCGTTACCCTACCTGGAATCGAATACGCGACTATATGACTTATAAAGGTAAGTAGAACGAAAACCGGCGTCGGTCAGATACGTCAATCGACGCCCTTTCCAAGAAAAGGGCGTCGATTGACTTCGAGGACTAAAAGTTAAGTCGTGCGTTTACTTTAACTGATTCCTCTTGGGTTCCGGTCATGCTGCTGTCCTGACCGATCTTGACGTCAACATTCAAGTCCTGTTTCGAATTTGACGATTGAATCAGCTTTGCACCGATGCTGAAGTCTTGATCATTCGAATAACCGGTCCGAACGTCCAGGAATGGCGTCAAAATGAATTGCTCGTGCAGGACAAGGAATCCATAACCAACGTATGAATCCCATTTCACTGACTCACGATTCAGGTTGGCGAACGCTGCCATCTCATGAAAGCGATTGGCTTTGAAGTCATCCTGCCAAAGTGCATTTGAACTGACCGTACTTGCACCCCAGCTTGGCGCGATCGAGATGTTGAGTCCCGTTGCACCCGCCGACGGGTTGAGCGCGGCCATGACACTGAAGCCACTTTCGCTGTAGTCGTCCGCACCGTACGTTGCGAGCGTTCGGAAGTTGGCGTCAAGCGAGAATATTGGATTCATGATCCTCAAACCGCCGGTGATTTCAACGCCGGAGTCTGAAATCTCGTCATCGCCGCTATCCGAGCGAAAACCGACGGTGATAAAGGGCACGAATGAACCGTCGGCACCCATGGCGAGGTTGAACGATGATTCAACACCGCCGCGAATGCGGCTTGTCTCCGCAACGAGGTTACCCGCGCCACCAGGCGTGTCATCGGTCTCAAGATTTGCAAAACCGAAGTCACCGACGACAGCAAGATTGAAGCCGTTCATCATGGTGAACACGATTTGTCGACCACCGAGTAAACCAATGGTCGCTTTAAGATCGGCTATGTCACTCGTTGCACCAATCACGGATGTTTCAACTTCGCCGCTGCCAAAGCCGAGCGTACCGTAAATCGTGGTGCGATCACTCGGAGTCATCCGCGCGTACGGCAAGATGCTCGTGAGCGCAAGATCCATGGACTGGGTTGCGGTGCCAAAGGTGTAGTCGCTATCGCCAGCATTTCTGCCTACCGCCACACCAAACATCCACTGACCCCGGATGGTCATGTCACCACCGAAGTAGTACGAACTGGTGCTTCCCTCATGGTTCGCGGCTTCAAAGCTCTGCCGATCAGCGCCGCCCCAGACGCTCCAGAACGTCGGATCACCCGCAGCTGCCAACTTCAACGAGAACCCTCGTCCGAGCATGGAAGCGATGTCGCCCGATCTATATTGGCCGTATCCAGATTGCGCCGGTGATGGGGTGTTCGACCAGGGCATCGGCTGATTCGCAAACGGCGATGCGTTGGAAAATCCATTAATTGGTTGTGCGAAATCGTTACTCGGCGCGAAGTCATCAAGGGTGAACGATGTGAATGGGGCGTAAAGCCCATCCGAATCCGCGAGTAAACGCGCACCGACGGTTGATGAGACGCTGGACAGTATCGCTCTGGAAAAACTTGCGAGCGTCGCGTTCGCAACGTTCTTCAGTTCAGAATCAGATACACTGACAGAGACGACTTGCTCGACTGTCAGGCCTTGCGCGTCCGTTGCTGTGACCGTCACGGAGGTCGCGCCCCGTGCGACAGGTGTCACGGTTAGAGACATACCGGACACGGTCGCAGTCGCAACCTCTGGTCCGGCCGCAGTGACCGACAAGACCAGCGCTTCAGGACCGTCATCACCGAATGCTGATGTGACATCTCGGGTCTCGGACTCGCCACCAACCTGCAGTTGGAACGCGTCGATCACCGCTGCTACGGTTGGATCCAAGTTGACAACCGTGACGATAAACGATGTCGATACGGTTGCGCCATTGGCATCCGTCGCAGTCACCGTGACGTTCGCCGTCCCAAGATTGACGCCATCTAATGTCAGCGAGTTGTCGCTAACGCTCGTCGTCAATAGGTTCGTGTCATCGGACTCGGCACTGATCGTTATCGCGTCGCCATCTTCATCAACGAATACGCCGCTGACGTCTACGACGACCGCATCAACGCGATCCATTCGCACATTCGGCAATGTCATGCTCACAGTCGGCGCGAGGTTTTCGACCGTAACTTGGAAACTGGTTGTCGCCGTTTCGTTGTAAGGGTCAGCGACTTCTAACGTTACCTCGGTCGTGCCAAGCGTCAGTGGCTCAAGCGTGACGTTGAAGCCATTGACGTCGACTCGAGCGACGGCCGGTGTGGCTGATGTAGCCATCAACGTCAACACATCGTTGTCATCGTCGGCGAACACCATCGACATATCGAGCGTTGGCATTTCCGTGCGATTGAGGGTGACATCATCAGGTTCTTGCGCAACTCGAGGCGCCTGATTGACGATCTTGATCTCGAATATATCGAACACACTCCCGCCATATTCGTCACTTGCCGTGACCGTGATTAAGGTTGTGTTCACGGTTTGACCAATGACGGTCAATGTCGAACCTTGTATGTCGATCGTAGCGACTGCGCCATTGGCGATGTTCGCTTCAAACGTCAGCGGATCGCCATCAGGATCCTCGAACACCATCGAGAGATCGACCATGGTCATGACCTGTCGAGGCGCCTCTTGATCCTCAATCTCGATTGCGACGATCGGCGCACGGTTTTCAACCGTGACCATGAAGATGGCAGACGCAGCTTCGCCACCTAGACCATCAGACGCTTTCACGGTGACTTCACTGTCGCCGACACCGACACCTTCGATAGTCAGCATCGACTCGGTGATCATTGCCGACACGATAGTATCGTCGGCAACGCTGACTTCGAATGTCAGTGCGTCCATGTCGGGATCGTTGAAAGACTCATTCAAATCGAGCGTCACTGGCATGGCGCGAAACATCGTTTGATCTGCGATCATCATGGTTGCTTCGGGGTTGCGGTTCTGAATCGTTACGTTGAAGAACGACGAGATGCTCCCATCGAAACCATCTTCCGCAGTAATCGTCACATCCGTTGTGCCGAGCGCGACACCATTAATAGTCAGGGTAGTGCCGCTCACGCTCGCCGTCGCGACTGACCTATCAGCGACTTCTACTGAGAACGTCAGCACGTCGCCGTCCGCATCTTGGAAGTGCGGTGCTAAATCGACCTCAAGCGTGCCGCCACGATGGCTGATTTGAGCAGCAACGGCGGACACGACGGTTGGTCCTTGATTCACGATGGTTACCGTGAATGAGAATGAAGCAGTTGCGCCGTACGGGTCTTCGGCCGTCACCGCGATGCCGGTCGTGCCGATCGCGGCTGCGTTGACTGTGAGTGAAGAACCTTGGATCGATGCCGTGGCGATGGATTCGTCTTCCACGGCGACGGTGTACGTCAGCGGATCGTCGTTCGCATCGGTGAAGTGGACAGCTAGATCTACGACATCCGAGTCGTTGCGATGTGAGATGTCAACCGTGATGTCTCGGACCACTGTTGGCGCGTCGTTTTCGACTGACACAAGAAATGTGGTGGAGATCGATTCGTTATCGGGGTCGGTCGCCGTTACCGTGACTTCCGCGGTTCCGATGGTACGACCTTGAATCGTCAGCGTTCGATTGTTGAAGAGCGTGGTCGTTGCTATCGCTGGATTGTCAATCGAGGCCGTATAGGTGAGTGGATCGTCGTCTACATCACTGAAGTACTGCGTCACGTCGATCGTTGTCGACACGTTAGGTCGCAAGGTCACTGTCGGGATACGCTGAATCACATGCGGCGGGGTATTGCCGAGTACAGTGACTATAAAGGAGGTGTCTGACGAACCTCCGCGTGTATCGAAGGCGGTAATGACGACGTTTGTAGTGCCTTCTGCTCTCGGAATGAGGACGACAAACAGACCGTTGTTCGATACTTGCGCGAGCACGATAGCTTGATCGTTAGAAGACGCCTCGTAGCGCAGTATTCGATCACCTGCGTCATCGTCTGTAAACGAACCAATCAACGAAATTTCTTTCGCGGGATCGCTTGTCCGTAGCGTCTGCGCGACGGGTGCTTGAACTAATCGAGGCGGCGTGTTTGACGAAACTACGACTTGAAATCGGAGTTCCGTGGCAAGTCTATTGGGATCGGCAGCCGTGACCACGATCGTGATCGGGACTCCTTGCGTCGGCTGTACCCCCGTGATTTCAACGAAGCTTTGGCCTGTTACTTGCACCGTGACGAACGCAGGGTTCGTTGACGAGGCTGAGAAGAACAGTCGATCGCGATCCGGGTCGACAAAGTACTCTGAGACATCGATGGATTGGACGCCACCAACCGAGGTCGTTTGATTCGGGATGGTTCTCAGATTACCTTGTGGATCAGTCGCAACTCGCGGCGCTTCATTGACATTCGCGACGTCAATGATGACTTCGACCGACCTTGTGCTATTGTCCCAGCCGTCATTTAGCTGAACCTGAACGAGATACTGTGAGTTCGTTTCATAGTCGAGACTTCCAACGAGCTTCAGTGCGATTTCACCGGTATAGGTCGTTTCGGCAATCGTCGGGTCAATCACGGCTTCGAATAACGTACTGTTTAACACGGTGGCAGTCACCGTGTCGCCGTCCGGGTCGAGATAGCGTAGACCCGCAATTCGAATGAGATGGTCAGCGGTTTGTGTTTCGCTAACAGGTGTTGGCGCGCGTACCGTAAGCACAGATCCTTCAAACTCAGGTGCGCGGTTTGTTTCCCGAACGGTTACTTGAATCGACTGAGTATTTGCGAAGCTTGAGCCTGCGGTAGAAGCTGTGATCGTGACGAATGCAGTGCCAACCGTATTGACGGGACTAACCGTCAGGATTGACCCGCTATTTGTCACATTCACAATATTTGGCGCGCTCAAAAACACGCTGTAGTTGATTAGCAATCCATCTGGATCAGTGAAGTAGTCGTTCAAATCAACCGTTCGACCTGCGCGACCCAGTACGAGTTGCTTTATTGCGTCGAGTGGACCTTTAAATTCAAGGCCTTCATCGACATTCACCATGCGGATGAATATCGGTATTTGAGCTATATTCGGAGAGCCTTGTGGGATGTAACCATCGGTGGCCGTCAGGTGGACGACATACTCACGGTTTGGCAACGGAGCGGTTTCGTAGTCCAGGTTTTTTCCGACGATTTTGACGTTGCCATCGTCAAGTGCAGCTGAATCCAGCCAAACGCAACCGCGACCGACGGTTACAGCGGTTGGTTCTTCAGAACATGTAGAAGGTGCTTTCGCCCCGGCGAGTCCATACGTGATTGTGTCGGTATCAAGATCAGTTGCGTTCCAAGCGTTGTCAGGCAAAGATGATCCGGTTGGTGGTCCGATTACGACCACTTGGCCTTCGCTCGTTGTCTCGTTTATGCTTACGCGAAACCCCGTCGACGTGAAGCGAGGAGGATTGTTTACGCCAGTTTTGACGTATACGGTGATTTTGGCTAAGGGTGAGAGTTTTAGATTTTGAGTAGGAGTTGTTATCGGGGTCGGTTCGGGGCTACCCGCCCAACCGTAAAACTCGATTTCTGCCTTGCGAACGCCGCCGCCTTCCCCCACAACTGGCGTGATTCTGATGGATTGACCGAGTGTATCAACGTTTACGACTTTGCCGCCAGCACGGACATCCTTCTCAGCATCGTAAGGAGGGCTAGTGTCGGTCGATTGAATGCAGTTGCGGTTGCTGCCAGTTCCGCCCTCGTTCGCGTCTGTGTCAGCATTGCCACGTAGGGGATCAGCGCTAGTTAAGTCTGCCGGATCTGGGTATTCAGTTATCTCAAAATCGTCAGCACATAGTTTGAATTGAATGTTGTTGTGTTCAGGGTCGCGAAAAACTTGAGATGCAATTACCGTGGGGATCGCGCTGCTGTCCGGAGTGCGCTGAACGTAAAAAACCTTCCCTGGGTCGTTACTATCGTCTGCCTTATAAGGTTCAAGTATTTCCGGTTTTTCGTCTACGTTGGTAATCGTTATAGAGATTGAAAGCGAGTTTGATCTATGTTCGTTTGTCGCAGTGTCGTTTTTTGTACCAACGACACTGAACTGGAATGGAGTTCCTTCTTCATAGTCAAAGCCACCTCCATCAGATTTTGAAGTAAGGGTAAAGCTGCTGTGATCCCCCGTACTTTCTAAACGAGATTTCCCTCGCGCGTCAAGTACGTAATCAAAATGGTCGGATTCGGCTTGGTTCATCGCGCCACGGATAAACGTCGACAATGTCACTAGTGCTTGGGCGTCATTCTCCGTGTAGGTTGTGCTGTAACTAGTGTCAGTGAACGCTGGTTTGTCTTGCGCATACATATTAGCTGCAACAAGGCACGCGGTAACGCATAACGCAATTTGCGTAAATCTAGAGACCAGCCCACCGAGCTCGTTCAAAGAGTCGATTAGTAAATGTCGAACACGTGCTCTTGTAGATGCGTAAACGTCTGCCCATTTAACAACATTCGTCGTTGGACAATGAGATTCACTGTCTCGCAGGACACGAAAAAACTGATTGAGAATTGACGCTTCTGAAGAATTCAATTTCCACCTCCTGTCGAAATTGCGGCTTGAGCCGAGCTTCACGAGTACGTGTATTCGTATGCACAAATCCGTTCGCGAAGCATTCGATCTCCTCCGTGAGAAAGGCAGCCTTAAGAGAGATGCGCCATCAAGTGCGTAATGCATGAAGTGGCGCGTAACTGCGCCTGAACAGCGCGCTACACTCCGAACTGCATCTCAAGTATATCGAAATATGTTGTGATTTACTAGGACAACAACGAGTCGTTTAGAGTCGGTGCGCTTGTGTCGTGTAGAGCTAACATGAAGTAGTCCTCAGGCACTAATAGATGTCCCGTTGTGCACACAGTTGACTCGGCTTAGCGCGAATTCGGTTGCACTGTTAATACAGATTTCTGATGCAGCAGAACAGAGACGTCACGCGGTCACGTATCGGAACTTCCCTAGGTTTCTGTAGAGTCTGTGGGTGTCGCGGGTTTTCGACATGATTGGCTCAATCTCTTATTCTAATAGATGACGCGGCTTTGCCAACGGAGGTAACCGCGAGGTCGTAACTTGACTCACAAAGAGGTCTTAAATTGCGGTGAGCTCATTGTGCTACAGCCCCCTCTCAATGTTCGTTTTTCGAGGCGTGACATTGGTCGAACTTGAGTTAGTCTGAAGTGAGGATGTCCTTTGCGAATTCCGACTGGAACGTCCTTATGCGCTTGAGTCAATAGCCAGTCCCTCAGCTTCTGATTGGTTTTGGTGATTGGAGCTACTTACACACAACGCGTAGAAATTCACGCAGCGCCTCTCATAACCCTGCGCTTGATTACGGTTGATTGCGTTGCGTGTTTGGTAGGTGATGTCGTGAATTAATCAAAGCGTCTGCATCGTTGAATAAAGACAAGATCCCCGGTCTGAGAATAGGAAGAGGCATTGCTCGAATGACGTCCTTCTATATAGAGTACGAAGACGAACTGTCCAGGAACGGCTTGCGCGCGTTTAGCTAGATTCTGCGCCAATCGAATCTACATCACATTTCCGAGCAAGTTGGCCTTCAAGATCGTTCTAACTTTGGTTCGAGTTTTGTGGAGGCATCATGCAAGTCGACCCAAGCGTGTGGGAACTCGTCCGCTTGCCACGTTCGATCGTTCATAAAGGAGGCGCATGGCTGAGTGCCATCAACGATTTGTACGAACGCGCTTACCTATATAAATGGATTTCCGTTCTGCGAGAATCACGGACCAGAATCGCGAGTCGGCGTGAGTGATGACATGGGATGGGCGTGACGCTCTACATTTTGACGCGTGGTTGATGGTATCTGCTAACAACACGCGGCTGACTGCGGAATTCATCGCGAATTCGAGAGCAGTCTTTTACCGATAGGTGCTAAAGCGGTTCGGAGATATGGCGTGGAGTCGGGGACCAAAGATTCAAAATGATTGAAGCGAAAGTTCATAGGTTGAAATGGATCTCGTTGAAGCACCTGCGTCGCGCAAACCATGGTCATCAATAGCGCGATCACGTAGAGAGATGTTTCGGGTCCTCAGACGTTTTCGCCTAAAACGACAAGATTTCTGTGAAGCATTGACTCGGTATTCCGAAAACTCACTGGTTCTGACGGGCTGCGGAGCAGGGGGTTTCGATCGTCTGCGCTCGAGAATCGACGCCTTCTATAAGCAGCTGATGACTGTCTGACTACAAGGCTCTTTTCCCGATGCCATTCCGTTCTCTGGCTTCAATAGCGTATGAAACAAGACCGGTGGACTAGGTTATCGCTTTTCTCGTAGACCTTCATCTTATTGTGCCATTGTCACCGCGTCCACGTTCGTTGGATGTGTGCTTCGCCCTCTATGAATTGCACGAATTAGTTTGATCTCATCAGTGTGGATGGGTGTTATGGGTGCGGTTTTTCTAACTTGCGGACCTCGAGCAAACAGGATGTTTGAGTTGTCTGATCCCGTAGAACATTTGTTAGCCGAGATAGTTGCGTGTTTGTGGCGGTCTATCCTCACCGAAACTCCTATGGTTCAAAATCAGCAGAATTCCAGTCAGATCAGACGAACAAGCTACAGGCGAAGCGTTCGCTGTTCGAATCGATCTGCGTGATCGGTACATGCTTGGTTAGAACACCACGATTGGAAATATTCGCTCCTTGCGTATACTTCGCACTCATTTCGGGGCGTGACACGGCTACTGCATATTGTTAGCTGAGTCGATGTGAAAGCATGTGTCGAAATGTGGCAACAGCTTGTTTGGAGAACAGCTAACGTCAGAAAGTACGAAAAACGCGATTCGTTGCGATTGCGACGATGTGTTTTTATGCAGGAAGGAGAGTCAGATTGTTGTATGATGACCACCTTCAAGTAGCTGCGGGTTCGGCCAATGCAGGGATGCGAAGGCGCAGTTGCGGAAGATTGGTAACTGGAGGAGAGGCCAATTGAAATTCTTCAATGAACATTTAGTTCGAGTGCGAGCGTGGAAGGCGCGTTTGTCTTCGCTCGGGAACGTCTGTTCCTGGGTGGCGTCGACGCGAGTTCGACGAAAGTCCGTAAGGACGGTTGTCGAATCGCCTCGCGTCGAAACGACTCAAAGAATCGAACCCGAAGCTTCTAGAGGAGATGGGATGATGATTCAAAACACGACATTCCTGCGCCGGGCGGTCGGTAGCCTGCTGGTCGCGTTGGTGGCTCTAGTCGGGTTTCAGACTCAAGCGCAACTTGAATTCGAAAGCACGACAGCGATAAGTTGGCCGGAATCAAGCGGGTTCGGTACTGATCGTGGTACCGCGACTCAAACCTTGAACGATAGGATTGGTGAAGCTTTTCCTGGCACACCCGCGGAAACAAACTGCTACGCGATTAGCGGTACACCAGCAGCTGCGTTAGAGTTTTCGGAGACCACTGGTTTTTGTACTATCAAAGATGCTGCGGATGCTGCGGATGCTGAGTCCGCGACTGGTAGACGCGCTGCTAATCTCGATCTCGCGCTGAAAGATGGTCAACATATTGACTTCGAGAAGGGCAAGGATCAAGAATTGGTGGTGACTGGCTACGGTGCCGACGGTAAAGCAAAGGAAATGTTGACCGTCAAACTAACGATTACCGACTACGACGAGCGTCCTCTACGAACGCAAGCGAAAGCACCAACGTGGTATTGGAGTCCGAACGACTCGGGATCACTTTTAGTGTCGCAGTTATTTAGCGACCCTGAAGGGTCTCCGGTGTTTTTCGATCCGATGGGGGCAAGGAATACCGACGTTTGGGTATGTGATGCGGCGGACGCAGGTGACCTCATGATTGAAGAATCACCAGCAGATGCTGAGACACGACCTGACGGCACCTCTAACGGACCGGGTTCAGCCATTACTTTTGAAAACGGGTCACCCACCGATAACTGCTCAGTCTCAAATCCTGCTCGGACCGAGGCGCCATTGGGCGGTGCGAAAGGAACTGGCGGAAATCGAGTTGTGACAACCAAGTTGACGGGACCTGTCTTAACAATTACGGCAGATAGTCTCGTAACTTCGGACGGGACTACGGAAACAGCGAGACCTCGAGGCACATATGCCGCGACCGTTTACATCCGTGCGTGGTCGCACACCGTTGCTGCGAACCCAGCACTCTCGCCAGTTCAATTCGCTAGCGTAAACATCCAAGTCAAAATTGGAGCAAACAATATACCTCAGTTTGCTGGCGGTGCGACTGGCTACCAAGTTGAGATGAATGAAGGCGTCGGTTCTGCAGGTGTAAGCAATTCAGGCCCAATGGCGGCTTGGCTTGCAGGCGATCTTGACGATGTCGAGAACACCAATGATTCGCTGACATACAGCTTGGCAGGCGCAAACGACAAAGGCGAAGTTAGCGTAGCTGGTGGCACGATGACGCTTCAAGAAATACCAGACGTCGCTGACACCAACGACGTTGATGAACATGCTCTCCAACTGAATGGAAAGGGTCTTGACTATGAGCACACAACCTCATTTACCGTCACGATCAACGTCACCGATAACTGGTCGGATCCTGTATCTGTACCCGTCACTGTGACGCTCAAGAACGTCAACGAACTCGAAATACCGCTTAAAGCGGACGGGAAAACGCCGAATATGATTGGTGATCAGAACATGGTCAAAGGTCTAAAAAGAACATTTGACCTAAATGAGTATTTTCATGATCCGGAAGGCGACACGATTACGTTCGCTGCATTTACCAATATCGAGACTGACATCGTATCGATTGATGATGCGGGTGTTCTCACGATTACCGGTCCGGCCGCGGGCGAATATACAGCCACCTTGACGGCAACGGATGATGGAACACCAAGTCAAACGGAGACCTACGACTTCAAGATCACTTCTCGCGACGCAAACGCCGCACCAAAGATCACGCTCGTAGAGAGCGGTACGATCGCGGTTGGCGCAAGCGTATTTGAGGCAGATAGTGCAGGTGAAGAACTAACGAAGGTCGCGTATACGGATGACGATCCAAAGCCTACCGCAATATTGACAGGGGCGACCGCTGAGCTTTTCACAGCCACAGTTGATGAGAAAAGCGGCATGGTGGTGATTTCGGTTGGTGATGAAGATCTCAATTTCGAGATGGCTCCACGGCACGTTCTAACGCTTGCTTTGCAAGATGCTTGGGACGACATTGTCAATCCGGATACCCTTGAGATTCAAGTTAGTGTCAATGACAGCAACGATGCACCGACCGTCAAGGAAGATGCAGAAATAGCTGATCAATCGATTGTCGTTCATGGTTCAGGTTCGCTGTACACCGGGAATCATTTCGAAGATGAAGACGGTGATCGTTTGCTCGTAGATGCTGTATCTAGCGACATGACAAAGGTGACGGTAACCACTTCTGGCTTGGACGGTGTCAAATTCTCTGGCGTTGCCGAAACCGAAGATGATGCACCGGTAACGATTACGTTGACTGCGAGCGACCCTGATGGGGCATCGGCGACGTTGACGTTCGATGTCACTGTCGGTCCGAACAACGGGCCAGTTTCAGATCCCGACGCTTTTGCGATGCGATTGCCTGCTGACAATACCATCAATGTGGGTGCGACCGCGGATATCGCGCTGGACGGCTTGTTCTCAGAACCTGACTCCGGTGATGCAATCACCAGTATTACGGCCACATCAAGCGACGAAGATGTCTTGCTCGTAGTGTTAACGGGTATGGACGACGGAATCGCGACGTTAGTTGGTCGTGATTCAGGAACGGCGACATTAACCATTACTGCGATGGACAGGGGTGGCAATGCGACACCGGTCGAGACTGTCATTACGGTCAACGCCGCACCCGAAGAGGCAATGCCGCTTGATCCGCAAACTCTGGATCGCGTCACACCTCACGTGGTTGACGTATCAGGTGTCTTTACAGATTCCGATGACGGTAATGACAGCCTCGTAATCACTGCCGAAGCAGTTGAAGGCATGGATCGCGTGACATTAGAAGTCTCCGGCTTTGATCTCACAATCACAGGCGTCATGGGCATTGAGCCTGGTGATGTTACGATTGAGTTGACGGCGACTGACCCGCATGGTTCAGCGGTCAAATCAAGCTTCGTAGCGACGATAGTTAACGTTGCACCGACTGTCGCAATGAGTGTCGACGCACAAGAGCTTGACCGAATTGATCCGCTCAGCGTTGATGTGAACGAAGTGTTCGCTGACGTGGACGGTGAGATCAGCGCGATTACAGCGTCCGTCGAAGAAGACGCAGTCATCGAAGTTGGTGAAATTGACCTCGAAGACGGTCTGCTGACGGTAACCGCACTCGCGGTTGGTGAGGCGACTGTAACGTTAGAGGCAACCGATAACAACGGTGGCATGGTCTCTGACACCTTTATGGTCACGGTCAACAACGTTGATCCAGTTGTTGCAAATGCAATCATGGATCAAACCGCGACGCGGATCATGGACCTCACGCTGGATATCAGCGAGACGTTTGACGATCCTGACACCGACTCGGCACTGACGTTCAGCGTTATGGCTGAGAACGACAAGATTGCCAAAGCTTCGGTGGAAGGCAGCATGCTAACGGTTGAAGGTCTGTACGTTGGTTCCACCACGATCACGATCACAGCTACCGACGTTGACGGCGGTACGTTCTCCCACGACTTCATGGTCGAGATTCAGAACGTTAAGCCGACGGTTGCAATGGCCATCGACGATATGTCGTTTGACCGAATTGCACCGCTAGGTATCGACTTGAGCGACACCTTTGCTGACGCCGACGGCATGATCAGCACACTGACCGCGATGGTTGGTGACGGATCGATTGTCGAAGCAATGATCGAAGATTCGACGCTAACGCTAACTGCGTTGGCAGTTGGTGACACCACGATCACGCTGACAGCGGTTGACGACAACGGCGGCGACATCATGACTGATTTCATGGTAACAGTCGTCAACATCGTACCAGTCGTTGCGAACGCGGTTGCAGATCAGACCACCACGCGTGTAGACGATCTGACACTTGACATTAGCTCGACCTTTGACGATCCTGACCAAGACAACAGCATGTTGTCAATCACGGTCGCGGTCGACGACGGTACGACCGTTGAAGCAGCGCTTGAAGGCCATATGCTCATGGTCTCGGGTCTTGAAGTTGGTTCCGCGAATGTAACGCTTACGGCTGTAGACGCCGACGGTGGCATGGTGTCTGACACCTTTATGACCACCATCGAAAACGTCGACCCAGTCGTGGCTAACTCCATCGCTGACCAAGAGATGGATCGCCGCGCACCGCTGACACTTGACCTGACCGAAACGTTCATGGACGCTGACGACGGCGCACCCACGATCACGGTCATGATTGGTTCAGGTGCAGTATTGAGCCACGACCTCACAGACATGATGCTGTCACTGACGGCACTCGCGGTGGGTGAAACGGTTGTCACATTGACGGCGACGGACGTGAACGGTGCATCCGTCATGGACGAGTTCAATGTCACGGTGATCAATATTGAGCCTGTGGTTGCGAATGCGGTTCCTGATCAAACCACCACGCGTGTTGACGATCTCTCGATCGACGTTGGCGCGACCTTCGACGATCCTGACCAAGACAACAGCATGCTGTCACTGACAGTAACTGTAGCGGACGGCACGTATGTTGACGCATCGCTCTCTGGTTCGACGTTGATGATCTCTGGTCTCGACGTGGGTGCCACGATGGTCACCTTAACAGCCGTGGACGCTGACGGCGGCATGGTTGAAACCTCGTTTACGACGACTATCGAGAACATCGCACCGGTTGTTGCCAATTCCATCAGCCCGATTAACCTCGAAGTTGGTGGCCAGGCTGCAGCACAAGCGATCGCTGGTCTGTTTAGTGACGACGGTGATCCATTGACCTACTCGATTGCGTCTGCCAACAGTGGTATCGCAAGTACATCGATCACGGGTATGACGGCCATGGTTGGTCCAGTATCTCGCGGTGCGACGAACTTCACGATTACCGCAATGGACCCGCACGGTGGCGAAGCTTCCGTAACTGGTTCGGTAACGGTTGGTGACGGCGAGCTTAAAGCAGTGGCAGCCAAGTCTCTCGCAGGCTTCGGACGCGCGATGCTCGCAAGTGTCTCTTCAAGCGTTGGTTCACGTGTGATGTCGGATGCACGTTCATCTGACCTTACGCTCGACGCATGGGCACCTGCTGAGAATCAAAGCACGATGGCGATGAATGTCACAGCCGAAGATCGAAGCGATGCGGCTTGGAACGTTGTCCAAGCGACGACGACCGCGTCTGCAACCCCGACATCTGCCGCGCACGGCGCACAGATGAACGGTTTGGACGCACTCCGGTCAACGCTTGGTCAGAACTTCGCACTCAATCTAGGTTCTTCCGACAACCCGTCTAACTGGGCCGTCTGGGGTGACGTTGATCGTCAGTCCTATGAAGGTGCAGGCTATGACGGCATGGCAACGAGCGTCTATCTCGGCGCCGATGTCACCGTCGCGGAATGCTGGATGTTTGGTGTTGCGATTTCTAGCAACTCCGGTGAGTCTGACTACTCTTGGGGTACGGCGACGCAAACGATGGATCTCAGTCTAACGACCGTGCTTCCGTACGTTAGCTACCAGCCGAACAACGGTTCGTCGATATGGGGTGTTGCAGGCTTCGGCTCTGGCGAACTCGATACGACGGTCGTTGGTGCAGCGAATGACGTTAGCGATCTGAGCTCCACAATCACCATGGTTGGTGGTAGCCAAGACCTGACCAGCGTTGGACGCTTCAATCTCGCCCTGCGAGGTGATGCAGCCATGGCATCGCTTGAAACCGAAGACGGTAATGGCGCAGCTGACGGTCTCGCGGCGGACGTTAATCGAATCCGCGTGGGTCTCGAAGGCTCGTTCAGAACCGAAACGGGACAAGGCGGCATGCTTGAGCCATTCGGCCAAGTCAGCCTACGTTCCGACGGAGGCGACGGTGATACCGGAACTGGTATCGAGATCGCCGGCGGTGTGCGCATGACGAGTAGCACGTTCACCCTTGAAGCTCAAGGTCGAACGCTTGCCATGCATGGCGCGGATGAGTACAGCGAATCAGGCTTTAGCTTGATGGCGAAACTGAATCCGTCTGCCTCCGCAACCGGTGTCTCAGTATCGATCGCGCCACGATGGGGTGCTGATGCCATGGGCAACGGCATGCTGTGGCAAGATTCGCTGAGCGTCGGCACAGCCAACACCTATGGCGCGTTAACTGGCTTCGGCAACGTTGGCGCGAACAAATCGATCGACACCCAAATTGGCTACGGTATGCTGGTTGCTAATGAGCAATACCTGTTTACGCCGTTCGTCGATTACGGTGTCAGCGATGGCGATCGTCGAGAGTTGTTGTTTGGCGCAAGCCTCCGACAGTTGGTACAAGGCAATGCCAATCTCGACATCAATCTAGCACTTGGACGTGTGGAAGAGCGCACCGGTGCTAGCAGCGGCAAGATCGGCTTGAACGCAAACCTGCGCTTCTAGGTCGTTTACGCCACGCGGCGGTCCTGATTAGATCGCCGCAAATCTCTTCTCCAGCCCCGGCACTCTTAGGAGTGTCGGGGTTTTTCTTTGTAACTATGTAGACTAGAAGTCCGTATATTGGTCTTCGATATTGAAGATCGAACCGAAAGCCGAGGGACGGCTCAGGCACAAATCTCTTATCTACTTTAGACTATGAATACACACTACATAGACTGATAAAACGGCCTACTGACACTTATCCCGCGCGTTGCATAGACTTCGTCGGTTTTAACGATGCAAGTTATCCTGCGACATCCATCTCATGAACACTCGAGGACGATATACCCTCGCTCAGCGACTATCCCGACTGGTTCGTTCTATCTCGTACCGAAATCATCGACATCGCCTTCCAACACGAAGTTCAGCTCTCTTGGGGTACGGCACATTCGGAAGGAAACCCACGTCAAGCAATTAGACGGGGATTTCGCAAGCTTCACAGCTGCTGCTCGGAGGCAATGCAGTAAGCCTCTGGATCTCCAAGATGTCGATTACCGTGGATGTAGAGCTGATGCCAATCGGGAAGTTTGTAGAAACTTTTCCAAGCAAAAATCTACGAGGTTCGGACGGGGTATCCACCGACCTTTCGATATCCCTCAAACACCATAACTTGACGAATCTGGTGTCCTATCATCTGATTGACTTAATCCTCCTGTCCCCGCGATCGCGCCGCTTTAAAAGCGTTCCATACACGCTCCACCTCAAAGTCTAGTTCAGCAATGACCGGCGCGCCACGCGCTGATCGATATATATCCCTTGTATTGCTGCTACCTAAGACTGTGAGTTAATGCGAGGCTTAAATAGACTCGCCTACCATTTTCTTGAGAATGACCATGTACCGCGTAAGGGTCAAAATCACACAGACGCAACAGGCGAACCCATCAATGGCAAATGCCCTCGCGCACGCTTAAGAGAACGAGTCCGGTTAACGTCATCGCTTCGTCAGGAGCGCTCCTTTCTGGCTAGCGGTTACGTCTCTTGACAACACCGCATCGAGAAACCGAATATAAGACTGTCCACGATCAAGCCGTCAACGCGATAGGTGAAAATTCTCAGTGGAAGGAGATGGAGAGTCCATATAAGCCTAACTCCAAACACGTTTTCTACGACGGAAAAGAGAGATGTAAATGATCCCATGGTTTGCGGAGTCCCTACAGAGCCGACCCTATTTAGAAGGATTTGGGCATCTTGTTCTCAATACTATCGACAGCATCGAAGAATCCGCTTGATTGGATCTCCGGTACTTTAAGATGAGCTTCTCAAGTTAGTTTGCTGGCTAAGAAATCCAAATTAACGTTTATAAATTTAGTGACTAAGATTCGACCCCCCAGATTAACATTGCTGTTATGAAAGTGTGGCCAGCTCACAAAGCGCGCAAAAAGAAAGATGACTCAACGAATGTTGACGAGAATGTGCAAATGGACAACAAGGGTCGGCTTTACGTAGACACGAAAGACCTCGTCAAAAGTGAAGCGTTTCACCTGCAACTTCAATCCGCAATAAATACTCCTGTAAAACGTAAATAACATTCGAAGTCTCCCTTTTATACGATGGGAATAGGCGTACTATGGGTGCCGGCGCTAGCCGGGTACCTTTTCCTTAGGCAGTTCAATGGGACCAAGTTCACGCTCCTTCGTTCGACCGGCTACCAGTTTGTTCTACGAGCAGCGGTGGCAGGTATAGTTCTCTATGTGATAGCTACACTAATCTCTTGGATTGGTGTGGAGAGATTACCGAAGATAGGGACTTGGTGGAGTCAGATCTTTCCTCTCGAGTATTCTGGAACTGCTGCGATTAGCGCTGCGATAGGCGTAATTCTGCCGTGGTTTCTGAATCTCATTCCATTTTTTGATAAATTCAAAGCGCAACGACGCGCTGCTTTCCAAGACGGTGACCAATTAGGATTACTCATCGATCAAGCAATTAGTCAAAAGCTATTGATCCATCTAACACTCTCGAGCGGTAAATCCTATATTGGAAGAGCCGTGCACGGTACATTTGGTCATCGTGATACGGGTGATGTGCTGGTTGTACCTGTGTTTAGTGGATATCGTGACCGCGAGACTCGAAATCTTGTTCTAACCACAAACTATGCGCCAGCGCTTAAGGACGCTGTGGAACTGGATCGATTCAATGTTGCCGTACCTATTAGAGAAATCGTATCAGTGAGTATTTTTGATTTCGAGCTATTTAGCCAACATAACACATCGGAATAGGATTACGCTCGTAAAAGCATTCTGCTTAATTGATGGACGAACCTAAGTCACTATATGGAGACATTACAGCCGTCAATTAGCGTGCCATCTAACAACTGAGCAATCCTATAGTTCGTTGCGTTCAACTGACTTACAAGCGTAAACGCACTAATGAATTCAGCTGCTGAAATCACGAACCTAAGCTAAAATTAGGCAAAGCGAAAGGGTTTGCTTCGGGGAGCTAATCATGCTTACCGCAGCTAGAGAAATCGCTCAACGGCTTTCCTGGAAAGCGTCATACTCTAGCACGCGTTTGAACTGCCGATTGGTAGCGACGCTATGTTCTTTCGCTCTTGCCGGTTTACTCGCGCCATCTATCGACGCGGAGACTGCTGATCGTGCATTTACGCAAACCTCCCTAAATCTAACGTGGAGTGAATCACCCGACCAGCTCACGGCGAACCTACAGGCACTTAACCACGCATATCTATCGGCCAAAGGTAGTAGAGGCGCACGATTCGCGACTTACTCAATCCGAGATGCTAGTCGTTCCCTCTTTGAACTGAAGGATCGAGAACGCCGTTTCATCTCATCTACGGAGCGTACCGACTACTCGCACGAACTGGAGCTACAGCTCAAGCCCTCCGCTTCCATCGACTACGAAGCGCTGAATCAATCGAAGACACTAAGCATCGTTGTCGATGCGGTAGCGAAACGCGAAGCGGACATCCGCCGACTCGTGCACTCATCAGAGGTGGACGACGCACTTAGCGCTCGAAACATGCTCGGTACGCCATCCTCGCTTACGATCACGATTGCGGTGACCGATGTTAATGAGCCGCCGGTCGTATCGCCTGCATTCGATCCCGATTCCAATCACCGACGCGGCTACTTACTTCGATTGAATGAGATGGATGGCACGGTGAGCTTTAGCGGCGATCGTGTCTTCAACGACCCCGAAGGGCAACCGCTTTACTTCAAGCCGAATTCAGAAGATATTGAGATTCGTGAATTCGCGGGAGTCTCACCAAACTTTGGTACATACGCAGTCAAGATCGGGGATACCGACTTGGACACCAACTATCTTGAAGGAAATTCCCCGTCCACGGATGGTCGAATAGTACAAGCGAGCGTGTCTGGAACGACGATATCTATCACTCCGCTTAAAGGCGCTAGCGAGTCCATCAGCAAGGCGGAGATTTGGATACGCGGTTGGGACCAACGAGGACCTACCGCGGGTTTTCCCAGCTTGGATCCGGCTACGGCGGAAAAGGTCGCGAAAATCACGGTTCTCGTACAGACCGGTACGAATCGTTTACCTCAATGGGCGGGTAACGCGACCGGTTTCTCCGTTAGCGTTGATGAGGGTTTTGAAGGGTTGTTACAACCTCGGTTTGGCACATGGAACGCGACGGACCCAGATGGTGAACACGTGACCTATGAGCTTCTTGATGCGTCAACACTAGGTGCGTGCGCGAGTATCCAGGCGAGGCCAGGCATTGCGTTCGCCGGTACGTGCATCCGTTTGGAGTCGAACGTCTCAGTGCTATTTAGCCTGGACGGGAAATTGGACTACGAGCTGGTGCGCGAGGATCCAGTAGGACGATTCACGCTGCTAGCAATCGACTCTCGTGGTGCAATCGCGGAAACCATGTTCGCGTTGCGCGTCAAGGATATCGATGAGCCAATTACCGGGGGGTTCAAAACCGGTGCGCTTAGCATTCATTTGCCGACCACTCCCCAAAAAAGCATCGATTTAAGCGATCTCTTTATGGACCCGGAAGATCGCGATAACCTCACATTTCGTGCAACCAGTAACGCGCATTCAATCGTATCCGTGAATGAGGCGCCGGACCCAGTACTGGCGATCAATGCACACAGAGTCGGTAGAGCCGTCGTAAACGTATGGGCATCTAGTTCAACGGGTGGCTCACATCATTCGTCGATAACGATCATTGTTAAGAATGACAATAATCCGCCGACATTCGATCCGAACGTCGAGAACTACCGTCTAACGGTCGCTGAAAGCGCACTAGTCGGCACAAAACTGTCCAGACCACTCACGGCGTCAGATCCTGATCTGGGTGATGTGCTGTCCTTCCGCCTCGTGCCCGAGTCACATTTCGGTTTAACCTCTGAAGGACTGGCTACTAATCAAGTTCAACTCGTTACAAGAGCGCCTCTTGATTTTGAGACACAGAGTGAGTACATACTCACGTTAATCGTCAGCGATGAGGTGGCGACGGTTGACACGGAAGTGCGCGTAAGTTTGACGAATACTGACGAATCAGTCCAAGCCACGGCAGATCCGATTCCACCAATTCGTATGAGCGTAGACACGGTACGAACACTAGACGCGAAGGTGCACTTCTTCGACGAGGATGGTCAGGTGCCAGAATTCAGCATTGGCCAATACGACTCGTCCATCGTCGACATCTTCATTCGCACTAACGGCGAGGTAGAGATCTACGCCAAACGCAACGGCTCTACGGATGCGGCACTGCTTGCGACCGATACATTAGGCGGTGTCGCGGCGAAACGTTTCTCCATTATTGTCGAAGCGAACGAACCGCCCGTCGTGAATCAACCCATCCCCGACCAAACCATGCAGGTAGGGCTGCGCGAACTATCGATGGCGGGATTGTTCTCTGACCCAGATGGTGAAATAACGGACGTCGAAGTTTCTTCTAGTGATGAAGACGTGTTGTGGGCGATCATCCCTAAGAACGAATCGGATACGCTCGTGCTCTACGCGTGGAAGGTCGGACTAGCCGAGATCAGTATATTCGCTCGAGACTCATCCGGCAACGAGACCACGCATACGTTCACCGTCAGAGTGACAACTGAGGAACCGAGTGTCAGCGACGCTGTCATTCCCGATCAAGTCATCGGGTTGGGGCAACGCTATGGCGCTGTGAGCTTGTTTGAAGCGTTCGCGACTGACACGGATGAACCGCAATCATTCGTTGTCAGCTCGGATCGTCTATCGGTTGTTGACGCGGTCACGGGGGATATGGACTTGGTTGCGTGGTGGCATTCGCTTAATTGCGCCCAAAAGGTTGCTGCTGTCGGGGACACGGGCGTCGCAGATGCATCAAATCCATATTGTCAGGACTTCGCTACGTTGCGCCTGCAACAGAAGGTAATCGTTCGTGCCGTGGCCACGCACCACATTTTGTTGCAGGGAATCGCTACGGGGAGTGCCACGATCACGGTGACCGCGACGTTCGTGAGTGGGGAGACGATCACTGCGACCTTCTCGGTGACGGTTGAAGCAACTGTCGCCGCGGTTGCCGCGTCAGTACCAGCGCGAGTCGTGTACCTCGATGAGACAACCTCGTGGTCGATACAGGAACTCGTCGGCGGCGAAGGGGTCGTGAACGTGTTAACGGTACGGGTTCGCCAGAGGGACCTGGCCGACATTAGACTCGACGACGATCACGCGACCCTCCACATCCAAGGGCGAGAAATCGGTTCTACGACGCTCGTGCTCATCGTGACGGATACGGAGGATCAACACCACGCGATTCAATTTAGCGTTCGTGTGGCCAATCGAGCCCCACAAGTCTCCGATTCGACGCTCTCAATGGCTCTCGAGGTGGGCGAAGAACCTCGAGTCCAAGACCTCAATAGCATCTTCAGTGCCGCCCACGCATTGCGTTTTGAGTTGCTTTCACCCGAAAATCGGTTCTTCGAGGCGAGACTACAAGAATCGAATCTGATCGTCTCACCTATACGTAAAGGCACGGTGGAATTGTCACTTCGCGCAACTGACCCACACGGTGCGTCAGCTACCGCGAAAATTGAGATTACCGTGAACGAAGACCGGCTCAACGAAGCTGCTTCTAAGGCGATCGCAGGCTACGGACGGGCGATATTGAGTAGCGTGAGTTCGGTCATTGGATCGCGCGTACGCGAACCTCTTAACCCGCCAGACATGTGGTCGAAGCAAGCGCAAAGGGATGGCCACACTTTTGACGCTGTGATGTCCCGAAGCACGGGTTCGATGGCACCCGTCGCGAGATCTGACGATGCGACGCACTGGGGTCTCTTGGCAGGATCTTCGGCACCGGCGTTAGGCAACCGTTCGATCCCGAGAATTTCTCATACGTTCGCGAATGGGGACGATACAAGATATTGGACCCTTTGGTCTGACTCGGACACGCAGTCATACGACGGCGATAACCATCGCGGACAAACGCGATCGCATTACTTAGGCACGGACGTAGTTTTGAACGGCCGAATTCAGGCAGGCATTGCTGGATCGTACACGGTCGGCTCTGGTGATTACTCTTTTGGTAACGCCGAGCGATGGTTCGAGACGGAACAGACCATGATTTCGCCTTACGCACGTTATCAATTCCGCGATGATTCATCGGTCTGGTCTATATTGACCATAGGTCGTGGAGATTTGGCGACGACAACGCGTCCGGACGAAGTGCCTATCACGATGCGTGAACTACATACCTCCGCCTTTATCCTGGGCGCGACGACCGAACTAGCAAGTGTCAATCGACTCGATTTTGACTGGGCGTCAGACGTCGCGCATCTGACGATGGAAGCAAACGCATTGGATCTAGATCAGGACGCTCTGATCGCGTACGTCAAGCGCATACGCAGTGGTCTGACTGCCACCTACGACCTCCCTATTTCGTCGAAAGTCACGTTCGAACCATTTGCCACACTTAACGTACGTTACGACAGTGGGAGCGATCACGAAGGCGGTGGTCTTGAGGCTGTCGGCGGTGTGCGCATTACCACCGGTGCATTCGATATCGAGATCCGTGGACGTCGTTTCCAGCTTTACGACGAACACCACTATATTGAACAAGGATTTGCGATTTCGACCACTTATAACCTGTCCAACGATTTAAGAGGTTGGTCCTTCTCGCTTGCGCCGACATGGGGAAGTGCGCAACAATCGTTCGATCCGTTTTCGTCGAGGCGTGGAGTTAGCGCCCCCTATAGCGCCTGGAGTGAGTCCGATTCGCGTGCAATCGAATTTGGTGTTCAAGGATCGTTGAATTACGGCATTCTGACGAGTCGCGAACAATTTGTTGTGTCACCCTATATAGAAACACGTGCACACACAGTGAACGAACACCGACTCGGCTTGCGTCTGCAGGGAATCACGCAGTCTACACGACCTTTAGAGATGGATTTAGTGATGCGACGCGTGAATGAGCTACATGGCGCGACTGATACGGGGCTCCTATTCTCTGCGCGCTTTCGCCTCTAAACAGGTCTCGCAGCTTTAACTTTGAGGTCGCCTGACGAAGATTTGGCTGTGAAAATAACATTCTGCACATTCTGCCAATAACAAAATGCACCCGAACGTGTGTCGCGTTCTAGCGCATTTTTTATCAAGTCTATTTGCAGAAGAATATTGTCACAACCTACTTGGAGCTCGCTCGTCCGATATTTGGCATGAAATAGTTTATGTGCAACATATTCTTGCATATTAGAATATGCAAGAATAAAGTTAACGAATTTCCTAATTGTCATCCGAACTTATCGGGAAACGGCTTAAAGCACTCCGAGAATCGCAGTCGATTTCCCAGGAGACTGTCGCGGGAATACTCGGAATCAAGGATCGTCAAACCGTATCTGCGATTGAAACAGGACTCCGACGAGTGTCCGTAGACGAACTTCTGCTCGCGGCGGAAAAACTTAACGTCTCGATAGATTACTTCACGGATCCTTTCAGACTTGAAGGAGAAGGGGAATTCTCGTGGCGTTCAAATGGTGTTAAACATGACGAACTCAAAGATTTGGAAGCACGTGCCGGACGATGGATTGCGCTGTTCCGTACGCTGACTGAACGCTTAGATGTTCAACGGCCGTTGTTGCGACATTCGCTCCGCCTCTCGAAGCACTCAAGCTTTGACGATGCGTCGAGAGTTGGAGAACGGTTTTGGGCTAACTTCGAGCTAAGCGATATTCCGGCAAAACAGCTCAGAGAGATTATGGAGCGTCGATTGAACTACCTAGTCCTTGTCGTTGACATGGGGCAACACATCTCAGGTGCTGCATGTCGCGTAGCGGATCTTGATATTGTGCTTCTTGCAAGACACGACGTTGCTAGGAGGAGAAACTTCACATTGGCCCACGAGCTCTTTCACATGCTTACCTGGGATTCGATACCGCCCAGCCACGTCGAGGAAACCGCCGAGAAGAAAAGAAATCGTGTAGAAGCCCTCGGGGACAATTTCGCAGCAGCTCTACTGATGCCATCCGAAGTACTTAAACGGTACGGAAGTTGGACCAAACTATCGACTAAGCAGCTAATCGGCAAGCTCAATGTGATCGCGACCGAGTTAGGTGTAACCGCCCAAGCTCTCAAGTGGCGCTTGGTGAACATCGATTCATTGGATTATCGTGTTGCTAAATCAATACCTGATCGATCACTCCGGAATAACGGCCAAAGCACCAACAACGAAGAAGTACCTGCAATGTTCTCTAAGGGATTTATGGAAGTGATCGGTCGTGCGATCGACGATGGTCACATCTCAGTCAGGCGAACTGTTACTCTGCTTGATATCAACATCGAAGACCTGCAAGAGCTTTTTGAGGTTCATGGTGTCGAATGCGACATCGATCTGTGAGGTGAAATGGATCGGCATCATGGTGTGGTGTTGGTCGATGCAAATGTAATCATCGAAGCGCACCGAACCCAAACATGGGCAGCGCTAGCTGGAGGCTACCAGATCGAGACGGTTGAAGCATGTGTCAGCGAAACACAGACAGGATTTCAACGCAGAAGGCCTGAGCAACAGATTGACCTGAGCGATCTCCGCGACTCATTGAACGCTATTCATGAACCGAGCAGTCGGGATCGGCTTTCATTGACGACTGAGCACTCGCACATATGGCTAGACGAAGGAGAAGCCTCGTTATGGACTCATGCTCTGGATCGTACCGACGATTGGGTACTTTGCGGACCGGACAAAGCCAGTCTTAAACTAGGCTGCGAGTTAGGCTTTAGACATCGATTAGTTTCGATGGAGAGGCTACTTAAGGGGATTGGCGTGAAACACCCACTGACTCTGCGCGGCGCCTACACCCAATCGTGGCACGAACGTATCCTTACTACTGTCGTTTTGCAGCTTTAGTCTATTCCACGCTTTCGAATCTACAGCACATCAAACAAGTGCGTGTACTTGACAACCAGCTCCTTTCGGTTCGCGCCGATACCACGCCGCTCATCAAACTCGCTATAGACGACGTAGAAACCCGTACTTGCCGTACGAAGCCACGAGAAACGGATATTTGTCGCGAAGATGTCCTCGGCCAGGTTGTGTTGCACGAGAGCGCTCAATTGTGCTTTCGCGGAGAACGTGTAGGTGACGCCTACGCGTGCAAGATCGACGGTAAACGCAGAGTCTTTCGTCGGCAAATCAATATCGTTGTGTATGTAACCGGCAAAGATGTCCCACTTGTTCTCGACGCGGTAGCTTAGGAACAGATCCGCGTTGAATCGATCGCCGTTGTAGAAGCCTCCCTGCGCAACTCGGAAGCTAGCTCGAAGGGGATTCGTGGAAGGTGTGGAAGCGTTGATCGAATATTCCGCGGTGTCGTAATCACCGGCTGGGATAGTAACGCCGACGATGCTGAAGTCCTCTTTGACGCCTTCAGTAATCAAATTGACTACCGGCCAAAAATCCGCACCGTTTTCCCATAACCACCATGTCTCTAAGTGGACATTACCACTCTCTAGATAGCCATCGAAGTCCCAGAATGCGTCATAGAACATTATCTGGTTCCACTCCTTAAGTCCACCCTCATCGGGATACGCGGTCGTGTGATGCACGCCGCCGCTTACCGCACGATATCCGACACGTGAGGTAAATCCGACTTCAGGATTGAAGCCTTCTCCAACTTCTGCGAAGCCAGAATTCAGGTTCCAAACTGCTGATCGGTAATTGCCACCAAGAAAGAGGGAATGGTCATCTTCGGTGATCCCTGGCGTGTTGGTTTTGCCGATGTGCCCGACGAAATCGGTATGTTCACCGATACCTAATCGCCCATCAACGCCGAAAGTCTGGTTTTCACTCTCGCCGCCTTCGCGGTTAACGACGATGAATCCAAGTGAAGAACGGTTCTGCATCTCGCGATTGAACCTGCCGACGAAGAAATCATTCTGCGGTAGATACTCCCCGCTCTCCGCGCGTACGAACAGCAGCCCAACGTTGTTTGAAGCGCCTACTTTTCCAGTTACCCGAGCTCCCCCAGTGAGAGGGAGTTTTCGACCAGTGGGTTCGATGCCGATGTTGCGACTATGAAAGAGCTGCAAGCCCGAGAAACCGACCTGAAACATGCCTGCGTTCTCGAGGAAAAACGGACGGGTCTCGGGGAAGAAAAGACTAAATCGACCAAGATTGATCTGCAGTTGATCCGATTCCACCTGTGCGAAATCCGTGTTGTAGGTCGCGTCGAGGGTCAGACTACGCGTGAGCGAGTACTTCAAATCGAAGCCGAAATCGCTCTCTCGTTCGGTCACGGCGTCATTTGATCCTTTTGACTCCACGACACCGCCGAGTACGTACGGTGAGAGCTTCAGGTTCTGGCGATGGCCAGGCACGCGAATGTCTTTTATTTTTCCGGCCAGCGACAGCCGGAACGTCGTGAACTGCGGTGGCATAGACGCCCAATGGGATTGCTCGTTGTTCTTTCGCGTGAGACGTGCGAAGTTCACACCCCAGGTTTGGACTTCATCACTACCGTAGCGAAGGGACGTGAACGGAATTTCAAACTCGGCACTCCAACCTTCGTCGATGTACTTGGTTCGTACTTTCCAGGTGGTAGACCAATTCCAATCCGCCAATTCATCATTGATGGCTGCGTCGTATTCCGCACCGATCGGGTTGGTACCAAACATGAAACCAGATTGACCGTTGAGGAATGTATCGATAGCCATCGAAAAAGAGTCGGATTGGAATCCGTTGCTTGAGACGACGATATCGTCCTGGCTCGCTTCATGGCAAATGACACCGATATGCAGGAATTCGTCGGAGTACGCGAAGTACACCTCGGTTTTCCGCGTAGCGGGAGCGCCGTTGGTCGGCTGCCACTGCGTGAAGTCAGTAATGGGTGTGAACGATTGCCAGGCGGGATCCCCTCTGACCTCGCCGTCTAAGGTTGGGAGCGTCGTCAACTTTGATGCGACGACGCTAGGTCGGGGAGTTTCTTGTGCCGAGGTGCCGAGCGCTAGAGCGATTGCGACAACCGCGACTACTCTAATGAGCGTTTGAGATGGGATTCTTGAATTTTCGACACGTGAGCGAAAACGATTGCTCCACGCGTTACGGTTTTGAACGTCGAATTGACGACGTAGATTGATTGCGCGCCTGGAACGGCAGCGCTTGTTGTCAGTGTTTAGATAGGGTGTCGTTCTGCCAGCGGGAGTGGCTAACATGGATGGTCTTTCCTTCAGTGCAACGGGTGCGATGATTCAGTCGGTTGTCCGTTAGCCTCATTGCAAAGACCCTCTCACAGAAGAAAAAGGCACCTAGTTTCGTTAGTCACCGGATGCAAAGGACGGGAATCATAGGAACTTCAGCGCCAAGTTGCAAATAACTTCCTGGTTCCCCCTGACGATTTCTTGTTCACACATGACGTTCGGCTTCTTGCTTGTGCGACACAAATCACGGAATCTCGGAGAAATCTGGCTAGAGTCGATGAGACTGCGACGGATGAGTGCTTGATTCGTTCTTAGGCGAACCAAGCACTCTTTGCTATTAAGTCGAAGCGGGCGCGCTTTATCTTCCCGTTATTCGCCTCAACTCCTCAAGCGTTGGCTCACCGTATGGGTGGAGATCCATCATTGGCACCATGAAGTGTCTCTCATCGATCGGCACCTGATCTCGCTCCGCTTCGCTCTTCGCGAGTTCCAACATTTGCTGCGCTTCCCAAGTGATTTTCTTGAGGGGTAAATCCTCGATTGGGTTCTCACTCTTCCGCGCGATTTGGATTCGCTTGCCGAACTCCAAATATCGGTCGAAAGTACGCTTATCGATGTTCGAACCGAGCGCAACGAGTATGTCTTCACGCCACTGTGGCGCATTCACTTGAAGTTCTCGAAACCAGTCGTCGGCAGGTGATCCAAGGCGCAAAAATGCGAGCTGAACACAAAAGTGATCGCACTCTTCGTAGCCTTGATTACGGGCTTCGGCTTCTGCCTTCGGCAGGAATGCTTCAAGCCACGGGTGTTGATCGACCCAATCCGGCCAGAGTTTGGGTTGCGCTTGTTGAGCAACAAGCAGGGTAGGTGAGTCAAACGTTTTCGTACTCATAGGTGAGTCCTCTGCGACACGGAAGTGCTGACGTGCCGCTGTATAGGCTTCACCCGTCTTCGCCATGCGTGCACGGATTTGACGTTTGAGCGTATTGCGAGCTGTCATTGGCACCTCCTACTCGTAAGCATGATCCCTCGGCGACCTGCCCAGAGCAGGGGGAACAATGACACTCCAAGGACGGAAGCCCCTTTTGCCTCGCGAACGGTCTTGCCGAGGAAGACCCATGAGGTTGCGCGTGAAGCGAACGTGACCATAGAGTAGCATGCGGATAGGCGAATTGTCAAGTGAGTCGGATGAAACGAACTACCACAACGGTATGATCGCAGTTCATGAAGTTAGTGTTCAGTCGAAAAGGCTTCGACAGCGCAGCGGGTGGGGCACCATCCCCCATCGTCGACGGCAGGCCTACGAGTCTTCCGATTCCAGCACGCGATCGGTCGAGAACGACCTACGGTGATCTCGGCTTGGGATCTCTGGTCGAGCAAATGACTCGAGGTCGATTGTCGGCCAGTTCGCTTTGCCACTGTGATCCAATGTTTGAGAATGGTCGTTGTGCGTTTGGACAGACTGGAACTGCACAGACGCACTTGTCCAATAACGCGGTAGGTGTCGGCGACATGTTTCTGTTCTTCGGCTTGTTTTCAGACGTTAAAGGTCGCAATCGACACCATCGAATCTTCGGTTTCCTTGAAGTCGAAGAGATACTGAGTTTAGGTGGCAGACCGACGAAGGCATACCAGCCGCGAGGCTTCACCATTCGTCATCCCCACACCATTGGAAAGTGGAATAAAAATAACACGATATATGTCGGCCCAGGCAGTACTGCCGTTTCAGCCTCGCCTAGTTTGCGGCTAACGGTACCAAACGGCCGAGTAAGTCGTTGGCAGATTCCACCGTGGCTTACCGATACGGGACTAACCTACCACCGCGACAGGAAACGATGGAATCTTGACGGCACTCTCGATGCGGTCGCAAGGGGGCAGGAGTTCATCGCTGACGTGTCTGGAAATAAGGACGCCTCAGAATGGCTCGAACACGTACTAGGTTTGCTCACGGGAAAGACAGACGAATACGACCGAGCAAGTGTGGCGTGAACCCGAAGCAACCAGTGGTGAATGAGTGGTCCGAGGTAGGAGAATTGTTGGGTGACCTCTATAGCATTGTGAAACGACTCGAGGAGATGTTTCCTGGGCGCAAGTTCACACCGGACGGACATTTGGTTGGAAGCATTGGTGAAGCCCTCGCGGCGCACATGTTTGATCTTCGTCTGCTGCCAGCGTCGGCGCCAGAACATGACGCGACGACAGCTGACGGTAAAACCAAGGTTCAGATCAAACTGACACAGGGAAAGAGCATCGCTATCAGATCAGAACCAGACCACTTGATTGTTCTACGGTTATCAGGTGATCTTGCCATCGAAGTCGTCTACAACGGTCGCGGCGCTTGCATCTGGTCTGAAGTTGGTAGGTTACAGAAAAACGGTTCGCACTCGATTTCGGTAACCAAGCTTCGCGCAATTAACTCAGCTGTTTCACCCGCGGAGCAATTGCCTCTCAGGAAAGAAGTAGATCTTCGTCGTTGACTCCTAGTTGTGTCGATGGCAAACGCTTAATACAGAATATCTAGAATCCATCGAATGCTCTTCCGCGAAACGGTCAGAGCCACAGCCACATCAAAGTTACATAGATCATGAAGATTACCGAAGCACGCCACTACCTCGTCGATAACGTCGCGCCATATCGCGGCGGACGGCAATTTCTCTTCTTTGAACTCTACACCGATGAAGGCATTGTCGGGATTGGCGAACGCCCGACCGGTCACGCGAGTAGCCTGAAATCTCAGATCAAGCTCTTCCATGAACTCGTCGATGAATTCCTAGTAGGACAAAACCCGTTCCACATCGAAGCGATGTGGCAACGAATCTATGGGTCGAGACATGACTACAGGCATCCGAGCCTGTTCATGACCCCGACCTTGAGCGCCATCGAGATGGCGTGCTGGGACATCGTTGGTAAGGCGACTGGCCAACCGATTTACGAATTGTTAGGTGGACGTTATCACGAGAAGATCCGTGCGTACGCGTATATGCCCGCCGAGGGGATTTGGGAGAATCCGGAGAAAGCGGGTGAGGTAGCTGCGCAACTCATCGAAGAAGGCAATGGCGCGTGCAAGCTCGACCCGTTCATGCCACTCTATCCACTCCCACGCGATTTCACGCTCCAAACCATCAACCACGCTGCCAAGATCTTTCAGTGCATCCGCGATGCCGTAGGCGATACACTCGAGGTCGGCATAGGTACGCACGGTCAGTTTTCGACCTCAGGGGCGATTCGTGTCGCGGACGTATTCGAGCAGTTTCATCCGATGTGGTTTGAGGAGCCGGTACCACCAGAGAACGTGGACGAGATGGCTCGCGTTGCAGCACATACGAGCATACCCATCGCTTCAGGCGAACGTCTGGTCACGAAGTACGACTTCGCCGAGTTAATCGAAAAACAGGCCGCACAGATCATTCAGCTCGACGTCGGTCAGTGTGGCGGGATCCTGGAATCGAAGAAGATTGCTTCGATCGCTGAAGCGCACTACGCGATGATCGCACCGCACATGTACGTGGGGCCGGTCGCCGCCGCTGCTGCCGTGCAGCTGGACGCGTGTTCACCGAACTTCATGATCCAGGAATACAACGGCGGACCTTTGCACGAAGATCTGTTTGTCGAACCCATCAAGTTTGCGGATGGCTTTATCGAGCTGCCTACAACGCCTGGTTTAGGTCTGGAGTTTGATCGCGGCGTACTCCAGAAACACGTTGCAACTTAAGTTTGAATCGAGCCTTTCGGTTTATTGGTTCGTAGGTAGCCGATGAGTCTCTGAAGCTCCTCGAGACCAGACATCGAGCGGACTTTCATGCAGTTGCAAGGTAGCGATTGATAATCCAGTTGAATTGGTAATTCAGTTAACTTTATTGCCGTACCGATTACGAGTAACGAAATTTGCTTAAACAAACCAACGTGATTCTCGAATGACATTGAAAATAAGGAGATGACGATGAGCTATCGAACTAATACTGACCGAAGCGAAGGCGGCATTGGACCACAGTCCGATAGTGACGGACCACTGCGGCGTCGGCTGCGGAGGCATCAGAGCTGGTATCGCGAAAGAGTTTTGCAGGTACCGTACGGTACAGGGCCGAAATCATCGGATTCGACGTTCTTTGGCAATATGCTAAATGCCGTTTCGGCAGAATCGGGACTGAACTTTCTCTCACCCGAGATTTACGAACTTGCGAAGAGTCGGATATCTGAGAGCACTGGTCTTGTGGACTCGTTTAGATTGCTAAGGAACATGCTGTCTAGTCACCCAATGTGCTTTAACCTTTTTGGTCAAATGGCACTGGACCTCGATCTAGCTACGGTGCTCGCACGCGCGCTATGGGGTACACATGTTGGAAAGGTAACTGCCGTGAAATTCGAATGGGCGCCAACGCCAATATCTGAGTACTTAAACGACCGTACCGCATTCGATGCGATGATAGAGTACGAGTCCAGTGATGGGCTTGGTTTTATCGGCATCGAGACCAAATTGAGCGAAGATATCACATCGGAAGAGACAAACCGAGGAAATTACAGTAAATGGCTAAACAGTACCGGACCATGGCACGTTGATGCCCTCTCAAAATTAGAGGACGTAACTTTCAATCAGATCTGGAGAAACCATCTATTAGCTTGGTCATTAATGGATCACGATTCGTCAAACTACACCAGCGGGAGCTTCACGGTGATACATCATCCTGAAGATGAGAAATGCCGACATCTCGTGAATGAGTATCGAAATCTCCTAGATAAGAAGGACTCGTTCCAATCATTCGGCCTTGAAGAGTGCGTTGCTGCATGGCGGCCCTATGCGACTGATTGGGCGGCAAAGTTCGAAGAGCGTTATTTGGACTTAGGTAAGAGCGATTCGGGAGATTCACAACCGACCTAGAAACTAGACGATTACTCCGATTTTCTTTGCAGGGACGCAAGTGAGTGAAAGTGAAGATCGGGTTTTCGGGACGAATCGAGTCAATCGCCCAGATAGATTGACCCGAAGGTTCCGCGTGTAAGACGGGATCAATGTGCGAGCGGGTTTACTTGTAAATTGGCAGATTACTAATCCTTGCGTTGGTCTTTTTTTCTGAACACAGTGATATCGTACGCGTGCACATGCCTTGGATCTACCGGATGGTGGATCCGATGAATTTCCTGCCAAGATTCTCGGTCGTAGTTAGGAAAGTAGACATCGCCGGGAATGTCGGCGTCCACAATCGTCTCGTAGAGTCGATCTGCGACTGGAAGAGCTTCGGCGTAGATCGCTGATCCCCCGATCACGAAACATTCTTCAGCGCCACTTTCTCGAGCGAACGTCAACGCGGCGTCGAGATCCAGTGCGTGCTGAATACCTTCGTCGGACAATTCGCTCCGTGACATCACGATGTTCTGACGCTTTGGAAGCGGTTTGCGGTTCATCGAATCGAACGTTTTCCTACCCATGATGATGGGATGGCCCAGCGTCGTCTTACGAAAGTGTGCCATTTCATCCGGCAAGCGCCAAGGCAGTGTACCGTCGCGACCGATAACTCGGTTTCGAGTCATCGCCCAGATCAAGGAAACGATCAATGTGAGGCTTCTAGACGGCTATAGGTGCGCGAATGCCAGGATGTGGTCGATAGTTTTCGAGTTGGATGTCGTCGAATGTGAATTCGAATATGTCAGATACGTCCCGATTCACCTCTAGATGAGGCAACGCTCGCGGTTGCCGACGTAATTGCCGCTCTGCTTGCGTGATGTGGTTGTTGTAGAGGTGTGCGTCGCCAAACGTATGGACGAATTCGCCAGGCTGCAAGTCAGTTGCTCGTGCTACCAGGTGCGTCAATAACGCATAGCTGGCGATATTGAACGGTACACCGAGAAAGATGTCAGCGCTGCGCTGATAGAGCTGGCAACTTAAACGCCCGTTCACCACGTAGAACTGGAATAGCACATGGCAGGGAGGCAATCGCATTTTGTCGATATCTGACACGTTCCATGCTGAGACGATGTGCCGTCGTGAATGCGGCTCTTCGCGAATGGATCGAATGACGTTCTCGATCTGATTAATCGCGCCACTTTCGTTCGGATTAGGCCACTGCGTCCACTGATAGCCGTAAACGGGACCAAGTTCCCCGCGTTCGTCGGCCCATTCGTCCCAAATATGCACGTCGTGTTTCTGTAACTCTTGAACGTTCGTGCTACCACTCAGGAACCAAAGGAGTTCATGAACGATTCCGTTGAAGAACACGCGCTTGGTGGTAAGTAGCGGAAAGCCCTTCTCGAGGTCGCATCGAAACTGATAGCCAAAGATCGATCGTGTTCCAACCCCCGTACGATCGCTACGAGGTAAGCCTTCAGTAAGGATCGTTTCTAGCAATTCAAGATACTGTTTCAAGGCTGTGTTCTCCCTTGGATATACCGTGAAGTTAGTGGCACAAGGAGGGCAATCCCACCTAGCACCATTAGTACGCTCAAGATCTGACCCATCGACATCCAACCGAACAGGACGAAGCCTAGTTCCGGGTCTGGCTGTCGAAAAAATTCGGTGGCAATGCGAAGTAAGCCGTAGCCAAGTAGGAATAGTCCCGCGACGTGACCGGTTTCGCGCGGTTTCATGGAATAAACCCACATCACGATGAACAGAACCAAGCCTTCGGCGAAGGCTTGATAAAGCGACGAAACGTGGCGGGTTATCTCTTCAAACTCCCCCGTGCAGAGGAAGTTGTGATCAACGACGCTGGTGCATGGAAAGTGGATACCGAGCGAAGAGTCGGTCACTCTCCCGGGCAGCTCCGAATTAATGAAGTTGCCGATTCGACCGAATCCTAGACCAAGTGGTACGAACGGCGCAACGGTATCGACCGTTGTCCAAAATCCTTGGCGATTTATCTTGCTCCATAGCAACAGTGCGGCAATGACGCCTAGAAGACCGCCATGGAAAGACATGCCGCCCTCCCAGATCCGGAACAACCATAGCGGATCGGCCGTGAGCTGTTCGAACCCATAGAAAAGCGCGTACCCAACTCGACCGCCAGCGATCACGCCAAGCCCCATGTAGAAGCATGCGTCGTTGAGTTGGTTGACGCTCCAGGATACCTTTTTGGTGCGGATCCGGATGTACGCCAAGCCCCAAAACGTTCCGAACGCAAGAAGGTACATGAAGCCGTACCAGTGGATTTGGAACAAACCAAAATCCACGAGAACCGGATCAATGATCGGGTAATTCATGGATCTTCCTTGCGTTCACATCTTATTCGCGTTCCACATCTATTTTAGGGTCAGCTTGTTAGTGGCTACTTCGTACTTCCTGTTCTTAACTAGGTGAGTCTATGTTGATCCGAGAAACAAAACAGCGCTCCCACCAATGGGTTTGTTGCTTTGGGCTTATATAAATGAGGAATTGAACGACTTAAATGACGAACGAGTAGATCATGAATCATGGTAACTTCAAGCAGGTATTAACCGATGCTGAGTTCCAGATTGCGACCACTGTTTCAAGCGACCCTACTCTTTTACGAATCGCAAAAGAGTTTGACTCGTTCGTAGATACAGTAGGGAGTGATACTCCCGGTGCATTAGCGGCTTACCAGCGTCTCGAAGCAGCAGTGAGCGAGATACTACGGTTGGTGGCACCAGGTGCGAAGGCTAGATTGCAGGACTTCGTTCTGCAAGCGGTTCTATTCACCGTCGGCACACCCTTTTTCATAAAACCAGCGCATACGGAGATGGCGGAATGGATCGTCAGTATGCCTGACGCGGCATTGGCTGGCTTGCGCGGCTCCATGGTCAAAACCGCGACTGATATGGGGCGTGAAGAGGACGCAGCGAGATTCAGAAAAATATCAAACAAAGTGCTAGCTTCCTTACTTGCCAATTCGGCTCCCAACGCGATTTCCGGAGTCATCACTGACTTGGATGATTTGGATGCTCTGTTAGAGGAAGAGGAGTCGTCGAACACACCGAGTGGAGCGGTCAAATTGGCATATTGGGATGCAGAAGGAGCTGGTGTTCGAAGTCTCTCTAGCATAGCGATGCGTCAAGCGCGACTGCTTAGCTGGCTCCGGAAATACAGTTTCCATTCAGTAGCGACGCTTCTTTCAAGCCTGTTGATCCGCCGGGAAAACCATACTGCGACGTCACGTATCGAATTACTCCTTCACATAGCTGCAATGACATGCAAAGGGAACGCAAGACCAGGTCTACGGGAATTACGCAAATGGTTAAAGGAGATCGAAAATGAGCCGTTAGTAAAGTTGGAGGTCCCGGTAGAGGATGTTTTCGTTTCAAACGTACAGACGAACTTTGGCAACGCACGATTATTTCAAGGCCGCTGGAGAAACAATGCGGATCTAGTAGACGTCTGTATCGAGGTTCTATTCACTCTCGCGAACGAACGCGCTTGGGCTAGAGAAGCTATAGCACATATCACCGCTCTATTGCGTTTGAGCGAGACTTTGGCTGAACGTGCTGGTGTGGCGCGTTATACATCTACGGAAAGCAATCCAGGCGACAGGATCGTTCTGGATTCTCTGCTAAACGGCTCGAACCAGCATGTCGTTTTCAATGACATGGACCTCGCCGAGTTTGGGGTACGCGTGGAAGAACTTCACCCATTCATCCTTCGAAATGAAGATTTGGACACTCTCGCTACACAGTCGATAGGTCACTCAGCGCTCGAACGTCGCCCCTTGCTCCACCACAAGAAATGCGCGATTGTCGCTTTACCGAGCGCGTTCGGCGTAGCGATCAGACGTTACGCAATTGAACAAGCCACGACGGCAGGGAATCTAGCGTTATTTCAGACGAAGTGGCACGTGACTCAATTTACGACAGTATTCAGTTTTGGACACCCATGTTGGAAAATCAAGTACGAAGAGATGCCCGAGCCAGAACCGAATGATGGAATTCGGGAATTCATTGGGACCTTCGATAGAGCTAGCTACGTCCACTTAGTGTTTGTTCCAGACGATTTCGAAACGGCTGCCAATGCAGGAGTTGCTAGCTCCCGATCGCTAGATGAACACGTTTTAAGTCTCGCACGGCTACGAGCGAACACTCTCTCGGAGCAAGGTGAGTGTCGCAAAGGATTAACAATTTTCGTTCACGGTGGTGTGGGGCGTAGATGCTCAATTGAGTTGGAGAACTTAGACGATCTCCCTGATGATTGGTATCAGGTTTGCGTGTCTTATGCTGATTTCCTGTTACTTGGGAATAAGTCAGACTTCAATACGTTGCGTGCTTGGAAGTTGCTCAGGCAAATTAGAGAATTAAATGGTAGAGAGATCTACGTACAGAATCTGCGTGGGTTCTTTAATCTTGTCGCGTATGTATACCACGTTGGCTTCGAACTCGTACCCGATAACTTAACAGTTGGGACGTTCTATTTACACAACGACTTCCTATTACCGATAAGTCACGAAATACAGACTCGTATTGACCGGCACGCTTCAATAGGTCCGGATGGTAGTTCTTGGATCACTGTCCAGAGGCATCCCGAAAGTGCCAGTTTCGACAAGATTCAAGGTCGAGGGGAGTATTACAGTCCTAACCATATGGCTCAAAATGAGGTCTTGGTTTGCGTCGAGTCTGATTTGCGCCCTTGGTGGATTCGTATCAGTGACCCTATTCCTGAAGGCAGTTGGCACCATTCGATCGTATTCAGCGTCGTAGCGGTACTATCGAACTGGCTTACCCGAGTGAGTCCAGCATTGGAAGAGCGATTTCCAACGCTCCCTTCTGGACCAGTTTGTTTCGGGATCCGATTTGCTGGGATCGAAAACTTCGGTCAACAGAACTTTGATATGGAGCAGACTCCGGAATCTCCCGGCGTTACATTAGCAGGTCAAGAAATCATGATCGATTGTCAACCAGGATACTTGCGGAGCTTCCTTAGTTCAGGAAATCTTGGAGATCGGCTAATGGTAACGGCGATGGCAAGAGGGATCGAACTACTGTGTGGCGGTGATCCTCTCTCTAGTGTCGACACAGAGAAGTGGGTTCAATCAATAACTGGGACCGAGAAGTCTCATTTTCTCAAGATGAATATCAGTAGTCGTCCTGACGAACTGATCTATGACAATGCAGTTCTTCCTGAGGCACGTCTGCCGATGCCGGAGGACATCGCGTGGAGCCGACTTGGACTAGCGCACCTTGCTGGTTATAAGGGCGAATTCGGTTTGATCCCGCCTTCACATGCTGTAAAGGTACTTAACCAAGCAGTTGAATGTGTGTGGAGACGTATAGCGTCCCACCTCGCAAAACTCTCACGTGAGAGTACGATCGAGCGTGCCATGTTGAACTATATTGCCGCTTCTCAGGATCACAAGAGTTCACTTAAGACGATTGCCCCGCGACTCGCCTTATATGACGCTCAAAAAGTTATGGGCGAATCGATTGGTCACGTAGCTAAAAGGGATAAAGCTCTTCTTACATGCCGAGTTATTACGGAGATGGCGTTGTGCACAGCTCCTTACGGAGGCAGCTACGTTTGTACGGATTCTGACCTGGACTACCTGATGGCAGAGATATGGACACTTGTGGAGTGTGCCAATCAAAGCGACGCGCTGCGTTATGGTCTCTCCTCTCGGACGCCCACTATATGTGAAAACGGCTCTTTCAAATTTGATGAGTCTGTTGTAGAACTATCAACAAGCGTGATTGGCGAACGCTGGCGACGAGTGTTTCGTGATAGCGCTGATGAGCTGCTTGAGGACGGTGAATCGCTCAGCCACGAGTTCCAACAAGCGTTCGAAGTTGAATTCGGTATTACGCCGAATCAGTATGGACAGTTCATCATGAACGCGGCGAATCAGGCGGTTGAAAGTCATGCCGCCTTTCTATCACTGCCGAAAAGTGAAGTTGCGAAACGGCTACGTGACGTTGGTGTGTCGAATCCAGGCAGGGTATTTAGCACCTTGGTTTTACAGCCCAGAATCCAATGGGACGAGGAGAAGCCGAATAACGCGAATGAACACGATTGGTACCCCTGGCGATTTAACAGACGCTTGTCAGTGTTGAGAAGGCCGCTCATCCAACTGTCCACCGAGGAGGATCCAATTGTTTTAGTGGCTCCTTCGCTACTTTGCGACTCGCTAGGCTATTTGGCAATGGCGGAAGTTGGTGGACTTCCTGAAACTCTCTTCGACAGTCAGGACATGATCTCGTTAGTGGGCAAAGCAGTGGACAAGCGCGGGCATGAATTTGAACGCAAAGTCGAACGGAAACTAAAGAGTTATGGTTGGAAAACTGCAAGTGGGCTGGCTTTCAAGCAGTTCGGAGGCCCAGATTTACTCGGCGATGTGGATGTTCTGTGCTGGGACGAGTTGAGTGGATTAGTCTATGTGCTTGAGTGCAAGAGCCTCCGAGCTGATCGTTCTATTCGTGAAATCGGAATGCGCTTGTTGGAATACTCTAAGGGCGAAGTCGATGGACAACGCACGCCTTTACAGAAGCATCTCGACCGGATGTCCTTCTTTAAATCCAATCGCGGTTCCCTTTCAAAATTCACCAGCATTTCCACATCTCTAATGCGAATACGCTCAGGATTAGTGACAGAAGGTCTTGGTCCTCTGCAATTCGTTGGCGACGTGATTGAATTGCTAGACATTGTTACCGATTTCGAGCTACTGGAAGAACGTTTCACTAAGGACTAACGAAAATCTCGTTGCGCCTGATGAATTCAAAACTTTTCCAACGCGCTTTAGGTCGAAATTAAGTGAATGGAGGTTTCCAATGAACCGCATCGAGGTGATGTTGTCCTAAGTGCTACGGGCACGTCAGCTAGAGTCGTTAAGGTTCCTCTCGTCTGAATAATGAGCGGCAATGTTGGTCCAATTGAAGAAGAAACCGAGATCTGAAATAAGAGACGCTCCGCGCATACTCGTGACCGACTATCACGAAGCCATAGACAATCCTGTTACGATTTTTCGATTCGATCAATGCTGATTCGACGGACATCCGTTATATAGGGAGGATGCACGCTTTAAGCGCTTTCCGGGACTAGACCGATTCGCTGAGCTAATTCGTTCACGCGGGTTCGTCGAAAAGACGAAATGTTAGAGCTTTCCGTGAGGAAGCCGAACATCGTTGATGTAACTATGCTTTTATTTTGAGTGCCTATCATTCCCATCCGCCGTTTCAACCAACATGGAAATCGCGTGAGATCTCTTGATAGAGTGCAGTTCAGTTGTGGTACAAAGAACGGTGTAAGAGAGGTACAGATTGTCGGTGAATCGAGAACCAGTCAAAGTAGGTTTCTTTACAAAAACAGAACTGAGAGAATTCTCGAATGGCACGTCGTATGAAGGAAGTGCCCATCACAAATCGAAAGCGTCCGATTACGGTTTGACACCCCCTGTCAATCCCCGACCCTCAAAGTCGCTATGCGATGACGTCCGCGTCATACCCGTAGCTGAAGCGAACGGGTTGCTAAAGCGTGCATTTGAATTGAGTATGGTTTCGGACCGTCGTGACTCGATTCTGCCCCCAAAATACGCGTGGGCTGTCGACGAAAATGGGGAGGTATATGAAGCTAAGTTGGGCAACAATGGATTCCGTTATCATGGCTATAGGCTGAGTAGAGACGATCGTCTCCACAAGTGGCTAGTAAAGGAATGGAAAAAGAGAAGCCAATGAAAAATCTCAGGTTCGAGCTTTCTCGGTCTTCATTGGATAAGGGAACAAGAGAGGAGAAGGCGACGTTTGGGCAGTTCAGTGTTGTAGTTAACGGTACGCTCGCTTCAGAAGGCGTAGCGTTCGATAGTAACGAACTGATACCAGGACCATACGTACCTGCATATCACGTCGCAAACTGGCTAGTACGTAATTGGTGGCGCCTTGCGTATGAACCGATATTAGACGATGACCTTGAAAACTCGACGATGGGTTGGGATTTAGCTCATTGGATGTCAACGATCGGCGAAGGATACGTATGGCCGAACATCCTATTTGTTTCTGATGGTTTGCGAATCACTTTAAGAACCGTCGCGTCGCAAGACTCCGGCGGAAAGACATTTCGTTATGTCGGCCCCGATAAATCGCAAGTAATCGATCTTGAGATATACAAGCAAGCAGTTCATTCCTTTGTTAGCAGCGTTCTTGAATTGGCAGCACACAAAGGTAAACCTGCCAAAACTGGGCTTCAAGAGTCTTGGAAAGAGTTGCAGAGCGAGATCGGCAACGCAGAAGTTTCAACCCTTCGTCGTATCGAAGCGATGCTCGGTTATGGTCCGGACGAAGCGAATCCGAAGGACATTCGCAATAGTATTGAGGATATGAAAATCCTTGGAGATGATGCTGTTGCGGAACTGGCTGCGGACGCAAACACCCGTCAGAACAGCATTTCGAGTGCTAAAGACATTAAGGTGGCGGCAAAAAAAGTTGGCTTTGACGGCACATTTGATGATGCGATTCAGATCGAGCCAAACGAAAGTACGCAATCCTGGGGTGAACGCGGCGCATGGCGCATTGGAGTAGCAACCGCACATGCGGTGAGACAGAGTGAACACCTCAACGGCGATCCCATCGATAACACTCGGTTAGCGGATATGGCTGGTACGAGTGAGAAAGTCATTACAAATAAATCTAGGTCGTCGGATCAGTTGTCTTTTGTAATGAGAGGGAATACTGGAAAGTATCGAATCGCTATGCGCTCCAATTGGGAGACAGGTCGAAGATTTGATTTGGCGCGGATAATCGGTGATCGCTTGTTCGACGATAACATTGATGACCCGTTAGTGCCTGCGACACAAGCGTACACGTATCGTCAAAAGGCACAACGAGCTTTCGCTGCGGAATTACTCGCCCCTTATGATGCTCTTGACGAGTTCTTGAGTGGTGACCGAAGCGAAGAACGAAAAAATGAGGCAGCGGATCATTTCAATGTGTCGACTTTTATGATCAGCGCGTTGATCCAGAATAACCTACGTGTGTAGTGAGTCCTACAGCAACGCACCTCAGAATATCGTTTTTTCTTCGTTGTTCATAGTCTTTAAAGAAGAGCATTAAAGACGATAACTCAGTCAGTTTTAGCGACGAGTTTGTCGCTTCGTATTTCCGGACTAACACAGCTATTGCGAATTGACAAAGACTGAGATAGTTGAAGTGATTGATCATTGACGATCACAAAACCATGAAGACTAACCTACATGAATTGTTGTGCAACGAGAGGCGGACTCCTTCAATTAGGAGTTCGGTGGGTTGAAGATTTAGAGTTCAATCCAGAGATTAGTAAGCTGGGTTCCATTGTGGCTCTGTGCGAGACAGAGGGTGGTTTCGTCGTATGTGCCTAATTCTGATTGGGTTTCGAGTTCGAGAAGACCATCCACTCGTAATCGCAGCAAACCGCGACGAGTTCTTCGCGCGTCCCACAACACCGGCCCATTTTTGGGAAGACCATCCTGACATATTTGCAGGACGGGACGAAGAAGAGCACGGCACTTGGATGGGCGTAACGCGCTCTGGTCGGATGGCGGCAGTGACTAATTGGACCGAAACGGAACCTAATGGCCACGCAGATTTGAGCCGCGGACACTTGGTCTCTGACTTTCTACGTGGTCATGGGAGCGCAGATGGTTTTGTGGATGAGATCGTAGGTCGTCGATATCGAGGCTTCAACCTCATTGCATTCGACGGTCGCGAACTGGTCTACTTTTCGAATCGCACATCGGAACGTCGCACGCTTGAACCAGGTATCTACGGGTTAAGCAATACCCGTTTGGGCGATAAGTGGCTTCGGGTGATTAAAGGCGAGCGTAAACTCTCAGAACAGATCGAAGAACCGGTCCTTGAGACGCTGATTCACACATTGTTCGACCCTCATGGGGTGGAATTTCATCCTGCACCTGAAAAACACAACGCACCGTGCTTTATTCTTGGTGAACGCTATGGCACACGTTCGACGACAGCGATGATATTAGGTGAAACCAGCGTCGATGTACGAGAGCAATCCTACGGCCCCATGGGCGAGCAACAAGGCGTCGTAGAAGAACATTTTGAGCTAAGGGAGCACTGACGAAATGGATTTATCCGGCAAGAATGCCTTGATCACGGGCGGCAGCATGGGGCTTGGGAAAGCAATGGCAAAGGCGTTCTACGGTGCGGGCGCTAACGTCGCGATTCTGGCACGACGCGAGGATGAACTCCGCACAGCGAGCACCGAAATCATCGCAGCGGGTGACCGTGACGGCAAGGTCGCGGCGTTATCCTGTGACGTGACGCAGGCAGACCAGATCGAATCCGCCCACGCTGAGGCAGTCGACACGATAGGTCCAATCGATATCTTGGTCAACAATGCCGGTAAATCGGAAGCACATCCGTTCATGAATGTAACGGATGAGATTTGGCAAGGCGACCTGGATTTGAAACTCTTCGCAGCGATCCGCCTTGTCCGATTGGTATTTCCGGGGATGGCTGAAAGGCGATGGGGAAGGGTCATCAACATCCTGAACACCGCCGCCAAAGCACCTGGTGCGCGATCTGCGCCGACGTCGGTCAGTCGAGCCGCAGGCATGGCATTGACGAAGGTGCTGGCAGGTGAAGGTGCACCACACAACATTCTCGTGAACGCATTGCTCATTGGTCGCATCGAATCCGACCAGAGCCGTCGAGCTTTCGACGCGCAGCCGCGTGAGGTGAGTTACGAGGAGTATCTAGCCGAAAGCGGTAAGTCGCTACCCATGGGTCGTATGGGGGAAGCACACGAGTGCGGTAACGTCGCGCTCTTTCTCGCATCTGAATACGCGTCCTACCTGACGGGATGTGCGATCAACATGGACGGTGGACTCTCACCCGTCACGTAACCGATGCTGCCTAGATTGTGAGTCAGTACCTGCTCGCATGCGACGAAGGTACGAGCAGCGCTCGTAGCGTTCTGTTTGACCGTGACGGCAACGTCGCGGCTAGTGCGCAGCTTGAGTTACAGAGCGTCTTTCCGAACGACGGCTGGGTTGAACAGGATGCAAACGCAATTTGGGACGCCCAGCGCCAGAGCATTACCAGCGCGCTTGAGCAACTAGATACTACGGCGTCGTCGCTACACGCGGTTGGCATCACCAATCAGCGTGAGACCACGGTACTGTGGGATAGAAAGACCGGTTTTCCAGTTGGACCCGCAATCACCTGGCAGTGCCGACGTACGGCAGATCAATGTGCCCGAATCAACGACTCAGGGGACGCCGAAAGGATTTCTGCCCGTACCGGACTGAAAGTTGATCCGTATTTCTCAGCAACTAAGTTGCGGTGGCTGCTGGATAGCGATTCGGACTTAAACCGACGCGCAATCGATGGAGAGCTCGCGTTCGGAACGGTCGATTCTTGGTTGATTTTCAAGCTCACCGGTGGTCGCTTACACGCGATTGATCGCACCAACGCCTCAAGAACACTGCTCATGAATCTTCGAGAAGGTGTATGGGACCAGGAATTGCTGAGTTACTTCGATATTCCGAGTGCGTTACTACCCGAAATCGCGCCTTCGTCCGCCGAGATTGGTTACACGGCCGGCGACGTACTCGGCGTTGAGATCCCTATTGCGGGAGTAGCGGGTGATCAGCAGGCTGCATTGGTCGGTCAGGCGTGCACTGCGCCGAATACTGCCAAGCTCACGTATGGAACGGGCGCGTTTCTCCTCGTACATACTGGATTTGAAGCACAGGTATCGGAATCTGGGTTGCTGAGTACCACCGCGGCGAGTCTGGGTGAGAGAGACGAGTTTGCGATTGAGGGATCCGTGTTCTCAGCAGGAAGCGCGATTCAATGGTTGCGGGACAACTTAGGGCTCCTAACGACCGCTGCGGAATCGGAAGCGCTTGCGACTTCGGTACCTAACTGTGGTGGCGTTTATCTGATACCGGCGTTTGAGGGTCTAGGTGCGCCACATTGGGCGGCGGACGCCCGAGGGGCGTTGGTGGGGCTGACGCGATCAGCCGATCGACGACATATTGTCAGAGCGGCAGTTGAGTCAATTGCTTTGCAGTCCTACGACCTGATCGAGGCACTCGAAGAGGACTCCGGCAATCGAATTGAGGAACTCCGTGTTGACGGCGGAGCCGCCGAGAACGATTTTCTTTTGCAAATCCAGGCGGACCTGCTTGACCGACCAGTCGTGCGGCCGAAGGACTTAGAGTCCACAGCTCGCGGCGCTGCAAACCTTGCGGCATATGCAACGGATTTTTGGTCGGAGCCTCGCTATGAAGTTGATCAACGTTTCGAACCGAGCATGACAGCCAAAGATCGGGAGTTCAAGTTGGACGAGTGGCATGCGGCTCTGGATTCCGTCCTCTAACACTCACATTTCGAGTGCTTACTTGAGCTAATTTGAGCGACATTTCGAGCAACTCTCCGTCGTCTTAGTCCGTCGATCAAGTTTTCCACAAGGTCTTAGGTGCTTCGAGTTTCGACTTTGGTGCGCGACAAGCCCTCATTCAGCAGAGTTGGATTCGATTAGACGCGCGTGGGTCAATCTCGCGCAAATTAGCTGATGGCTGAAACAAACACTCGACGGTACTCGTCTATACAGATACAAGAGCCTTCTTAACGCCACGAACTACGACACAACAGTGGATCCAAATGCCTGAATCCGACCTTACTCTCCTAAATCGGTTCTACCAAGACGGTGATGCCGACGCGGTCGAGGAATTCGTCAAACGGAATCGAGAGGAAGCGAGGCGTTACGCGCAAGTAATCGCGAACCCCGATCTTGCCGAGGACATCGTTCAGATCGCCACTCTGCGCCTCATGAACGCCAAGCCAGCGAATGGCAAGGTCTCAAACGCGAAAGCGTGGCTGCGCGCAATCGTCTATTCCGTCGCGGTCGATCAGGTCCGGTCAGAAACCAGTCGAATGGGTAGAGAGTCGGGCATTGCAACCGACTTGAGATTGATTGAGAGGGACATGGACCTGGAAAGCGCGGCGATGCGAACTCAGCTGATTGGCGTCTTACGCGACGAAATCGGCAAACTCGCGCCGCGATTCCGCGAACCTCTCATTCAACGATATTTCAAAGGGCTCTCGTACAAGGAAATCGCCAAGACGCTTCAGTTGAACACTGGAACGGTTTCAACTCGTCTTGCTCGAGGTCTACATCAGTTGACACTCATCCTGTCACAGAAGGGCTTGATCGAGTTGTCAACGCCTCCAAACCATCATCGCCAGTCTGAAGAAGGGACGATCATGACCGAATTAACACCAAAGACCGTAGAAGCCAATCGAAATCTCGTGGAGAGGTGGGACGATCTGTGGACGGTATCTAATCAAGGCTTAGGCAGATTCAGTTCCGTTTTAAATCAAGACGGCACAGCAAGTATTACTTGGCGAGAGGACTGTCCGAGTGGCAAGTCGAAACGAATCCAGACGGAATATCCCGAGCGAGCAAAGGACATCCGTTGGGTTGAAATGACGATCCAATTCACCGACGCGACGACGCTTGCTTGGTCTCGCCTTGAGACAGAGCAAGGTCGGGTAGTAGATGGCGTTATCACTTCGCAAGAGAGATACGAACTCGTAACTTCGGGAGAAACGCTGCAAGTCTCCTTGAATGACAAATCGAATGGATCTCTTCAACTACAGGCCGACGGTCCGATCATCACGAATCCATTGTTGCCGGTCCTGGTGTGCGAACACGGGAAGAATTCGAACGCGCAATGGCCAGTGAGGATGCTCGGATTGCTTCCTGACGAATCACGAGAAGGAGCTGATTCAGATTGGGCGGTGATTCCAGTGTTTGGTCGTTATGCGGGCCAGATCGGCAAGCCTATGTCGAGGGGACATCTCTATGAAATCGGAACCGAATCCACCGTGCATATGGAAATCTCAATTCTCACGAACAGTGAAGGTCAGTTAACGGGATGCTTTTGGGAGGAGGAGGGTTACGCGGTCGTAGATGATGAAGAGGCTGCTCGAACCGCGTACCTTGCCTCACATAGCTGAAAGGAAACTCGTCGTACGTACTGAATAGTCTCTGCCAGTCATAGTCTGTACGACTAAGCGGTACGGTACACGTGGCATTGGAGTGCTTTGACATGCTCTCCAACCGGAGATCCAGATGTGCTCCAATGAGCCGTAATTTGATTGCGTCTCTCGAGGAATGTAATTTCGAAGGTATAGAAGCACGACTTAGTTTGTCGCGCGCCCGACTCACTAGAAACGGGCTGTGCTACTCGGAAATCAACTATGAACTGACGACGCGTCACAGTACTTCCTAGTAGATTTCACAGTAAGAGACGTGGAAACTAGCCACTCGAGCCTGGATTAACTGCGCTGGATTCAAACGAGACCTACCTTCACTGCTCGGCTTGTAATGTCTTCTATGAAATACCTTACGGTTCTCGTCCATAGTGCTGAAACTCGAGAATCCGTAGATCGCGATGGACATGTCTTGTACTCCGCAATCCATAAAATCAAATTCGAACGTCAATGCAACCAAAAGAACCGAAGCACATGTCATCAAAAGAACGTTGCAGAGTCAGTGGCTATGTTTGAGCCTCTAGCAGATGGGACTACGAGATGTCGTTAAACGGCGTTCTAAGCTCGAAGATCTAAGGTACGTAATGCACAAGCTAACCGCTCTTTGTATTTTGTTGATTTCGACCACTGCGCTGGCGGAGTCGATACCCCTTTGGAAGTTCTTTGAACCATTCGATCTGGCTCGTTTAAGCATTTCTCCCGCTGGAACGTATCTTGCGGCGTCGGTTTTGCATGGTGACGGTGCAGAACAGGACTGCAAGCTGCAAGTTGTGAATCGCGAAACCGGAGAAATCGAATTCACGTTCGGGATGCCAGAGAAGAGGCGGATCTCAAGCATAAGGTGGATCGACGACGAAACAATACTGATCCGACCGTCTCGCAAGGTCACGAATGAAGACTTCTACTTCGCTACATACGAATATATGAAAGTATCGGTCAAGGACTGGAAGACGACGGATTTACCAGTTGGCGCAATCTTCAACTTACTCTATGAAGAGCCTGACCACGCATTGATAACGCGTGTAGATGGGAGATATCGTGATCTCTTCAAGATTCACATGCAGTCGGGTGCAAAAACGAAAATCGCCAGAGCTCCTACACGAGGTGGTTCTTTTGTTCTGACGAAGGATAGGAAGGATGTTGCGTTTCATGTTGGGACGGATGAAGATGGATTCATAGTCGTTCACGAGCGTCTCGGCAATGCGGAATGGAAGCAACTTGCCCGATATCGTTTTGATCAGAAGGGTTGGCGTCCCCTTTATGCAGCGTTCAAACCCGATGAGTTTTTTACGCGGGATTGGCGGAATACGAAAGGCATTGAGGCTCTAGGTATCTACAACCGAGTCACAGGTGAGCACAGGGAGATCTTTCGCGATGAGACCTTTGACATTGGATCTTTACTGAATGACAGATTTGGAAATGTGTGGGGACTTAGGATCAATCACCACTATCCAAGGGTCGTTTACCTCAATCCCAATCATGCCTTGGCCAATGCACACAAGACCATACAACAGCAGTTCCCTCAACGTACTATCACGATCCTGAACTACACGCAAGACTATCGAACCGTCGTAGCGCGAGTTAGCGCGGCTCACGCATTGTCCGAGTACGTGATCCTGGACGCCAATACGGGATCTTTTGATCAAATCACTGATCGTGAAAACGAGATCGGTCTGGACCCGAGTACGTTAGCGGCTATGCAACCGTTCGGACTAAAGGCAAGGGACGGCACATCTGTATACGGCTATCTATCTTCAGTAAAGACGACGCCTCGTCCCGGACCTATGGTTGTTCTCGTTCACGGTGGTCCGTGGGTACGGGATTCATGGGGGTGGGATGGCGAAGTTCAAGTTCTCGCGACCAACGGCTTCCATGTTATGCAGGTCAATTTCCGGGGATCCTCGGGGTATGGCCTCGATTTTGAGACGATGGGGTACAAGCAGTGGGGCGGAACGATGCAAGATGACGTGACTGATGCGACCAGGTGGGCGATAAACGAGGGCATTGCTGACGAAAATCGAATTTGCATCATGGGCGCGAGCTACGGCGCATATGCTGCACTCATGGGGGTTGCGAAGGAACCTGATCTGTATCAGTGTGCCATCGGATATGCCGGAATCTATGACGTGACTGCAATCGAACGGATCGGCGATGTTGCGCGTTGGAAAACCGGAATCAATCAATGGAAGATCACAATCGGTGCAAACCTCGAAGAACGCGAACCGATGTCGGTGCTAAATTACGCTGACAGGATCAAAGCGGCCGTCATGCTAATTCACGGCGGTCAAGACCGACGAACGCCTCCCGAGCACTTCCATCGAATGAAACAAGCGTTTGAAGAGATTGGTAAACCGGTCGAAACGCTCTTCCGTGCGAATCAGGGACATGGGTTTTTCGGCCGGGACACCGTGATGTACATGTACGGTGAGCAACTTAAGTTCCTCAACAACCACATTGGGAATAACGAGGTCCAAGACGAGATCGGGGTAGGCACCAGCGGGAGTTAAGAAATTCGCTGAAGGTGTCAGCATGAGTGAATGCAAAATGCTATCATTCCGTAATCAATATATAGAAACCCGTGATGGGAAGCGTTACCGTACGAAATCTCGAAACTGATGTCATCTCGAGTTTAAAAGCTCAGGCGAAAGCAAATCACCGATCGCTTGAAAGCGAGATTCGGTTCATATTGACTGAACAGGCAACTCGTCGAACTCAGTTAGAACGGTTTCGCGAGCTCTCGAAGCGTGTTGCCGACTCGACTACGGATACGCAGCGTTCCGATAGTGCTGATCTCATCCGGGAGGACCGCGATCGTTGAACCTTTTGGTCGACGCGAGCATCGTGGCTAAGTGGTTGTTCAATGAAACAGAGAGCCCGAACGCTCGATCACTCTTAAGTCAAACCTATACGCTTTTCGCTCCAGACTTAATGCTGATAGAGGTCGCGAACGTCGTATGGAAGAAGCATATGCGATCTGAGATTTCCGGGGTCACGGACCAAATTGAGGTGCTTCATCGCCTACCCAACGCGGTTGAGCTCATTAAAGCAGCAGATTTCCTTGGAGAAGCGATCTACTTAGCCGTCGAACTCGAGCATCCAGTGTATGACTGTGTCTATCTAGCCGCGGCTGCTGCGAACCACATTCCTCTTGTTACGGCAGATCGCAGATTACGTGATCGGGTCAATGACAGAACACTTGATATAGATGTCATCGATCTGAACGCCGTTCCGATTCATCTGTAGCCGCATTACTGCGCACCCATTTGAAGCCAACGAGTGCTATTGGCAAGCTATTTCTATATCTAAAAGAAGATAGCGGGGGGATCGTGAGGTGGTAGTGCCTTGTCCAGTCCTGCGCCGTGTAGTTGCTCGCGGATAAAGTTGAAGATCTCTTTAGAAGACTGCATGCGTAAGGCTCTGGCGACGATTCGTCGACAGTTGGTCATCGTAATGTTCCGAATCACCCATTTCACCCGCGGGATGTTGGTCGCATTCATAGAGAGGACGTCGTAGCCCATACCAATGCACATCACGGCACCTTCGACTGTGCCAGCTAACTCGCCACAAATCCCGATTGGTTTCCTGGCTTCGTGTGCAGTCTTCGCTAGCATCCGCAGTGCGTGGACCATGGACGGGTCAAATTCTTGGTAGAGCTCTGCGACTTGTGGATTCGTTCGCGACGCGGCCAACATGTATTGCGTGAGGTCGTTCGTGCCAACCGCAAGGAAGTCCACGAGCTTGACGACCTGCTGGCGCTGAAAGATCAGTGACGGAACCTCGATCATGACGCCAATCTGCGGCTGTTTGGCGTTAACCCCTTCTTCCGTGACTTCGCGATACGCTTGCTCGATGTAGCGCTTCGCGCTTTCGATCTCTTCGATGTTTGAAATCATCGGCAGCATGATGCGCAGGATGCCTTCAAGATCTGCATTTGCCTTGAACATCGCGCGCACTTGGCCGAGGAATATGTCAGGGTGATCCAGCGTTACCCGAATGCCGCGCCAGCCGAGGAATGGGTTTTCCTCTTCGATTTTGAAGTAAGGTAGGTCTTTGTCGCCGCCGATGTCTAGCGTCCGCATGGTCACTGGACGTGGGTCAAATGCTTGCATGTGCTCGCGATAGATGCGACGCTGTTCCTCCTCAGTCGGGAAACGGTTGCGGTTTGCGAATGGAACCTCTGTGCGGAACAACCCGATGCCTTCGGCGCCGAGGTCGAGCGAACGGGAAATTTCACTCACCAACCCGATATTCACCCAAACATTGATCCGTTCACCGTCCAAGGTAACACTGGGTAAATCGCGAAGTTCCTCTAACTCTTCTTGAAAGGACTCTTCGACATGGACGAGTTCTTCGAAATGGGTTACGGTCGCAGGCGCTGGGTTGACGACGATTTCCCCGTAGTACCCGTCGACAATCAACGATAGGTTATCGATATCAAGCAACGGGATGTCTTTGGCGCCGATCACCGCCGGGAGGTTCAACGCACGTGCAAGAATCGTCACGTGAGAGTTCATCGATCCTTCGACGGACACCACGCCTATTAAGTTTTCTGCAGGTACTTCAGTAAGCATGGACGCGGAGACTTCCTGCGCCACCAGAATCGAGTTCGGCGGAATGTCGTTGTCAACACGATCCTGGCGCTGCATGGCTGCGAGAATGCGTTGACCGAGGTCCCTCAGGTCCTGCCCGCGTTCCGCCAAATATGAACTTTCCGATCGTTCAAGTTCGCGGATGTGCTTGGAGAAGACGCTGCTGACCGCTGTTTGAGCCCACACGCACTCGTTCATGACCGTCGTGCGAACTTCCTGCGGTAATGCGTCGTCGTCAAGCATGTGGAGATACGCATCGAAGAGCGCCAACTCTTCGGCACCCAACACAGACTGCATGCGTTCGCGGCCTTGATTTAGATCCTGGACGACGATTGCAAGTGCTTCATTGAACTCCATGAGTTCATGATCAATTTCGCTCGGCTCGATGACGCGGTAGGTCACGTCTTGTAGCTGTGCGTGAGGGTGGCGCAGGACGGCGGTGCCTGATGCAATACCCGGCGACCCGGCGTAGCCTTTGAAGTGTTGTTCTTCACGCTGTTTCGGTGGAACCGCACTAAGCGCAATCTCGTTCGTCGCGATCGCGTGCGACAGATGGGTGGCAAAAGACGTCGCAAGCGAGGTAAGAAATCCTTCATCGTCCTCGCTGAATTCGTCGTATTCGCTTTGCGCGAGTAACACCCCAACGACTCTTCGTTGAGAGAGAATCGGCACCCCGAGGAAGTTCGGATAGGCGTTTTCCTCATGTCCCTCGACGAAATAGACGTCGGGATGCTCATTCACGTTGGTCAGATTTAGCGGTTCTTTGCGCTTCACGACCAAGCCGATGACACCGGTCTGCGGAGGAACGACAATCCGAGTCGGCTCGATGTCCCGATACCCCTCATTGGCGAGAAGCTGCAAGTTTTGTGTCTTGCTGTCCAATACAAACAGGGAACAGACGTCGCAATTCAGAATGTTGGTGACCCGCGTGACCAACATCGCGGATGCACGACTAAAGCTGACCCCGCCGGAAAGATCCGAAATCAGATCTTGGAGTGCGTCTTGCACCTAAGCAGCCTCGTCCCGAATGTGAGTCGATAGGTGTTCGAGCGCTTCTCGATAGACGTGGTGCTTGAATCGCACAAATTGGCGAGTGTGTTGGAGCGGCGCCCAGAAATCCACCCATTTCCAGCGCGCGAATTCCGTTTCCTCTTCTGATCGACTTAGATCGATCGCATGGTCACGAGAACGGAGTCGTAGCAAGAACCAGCGCTGTTTTTGCCCGATCGCCGATATTTCTCTCGGGATGCGACCGGATGGCAGGCGATAACGCAGCCAACGAGGCGTCTGTGCGATCACGCTGACTTGGTGAGGGCGTAGACCAACTTCCTCATACAACTCACGATACATGGCTTCAAGAGGTGATTCCCCCTGATGCATGCCACCTTGCGGGAATTGCCACCAGTTCCGCCCCTCGTTGCGCTGGGCGATCAGAACTTGGTTGGCGTCGTTGCACAACACAATGCAGACGTTGAGGCGATAGCCATCTTCATAGATGTCGCGCTCTCCGTTTAACATAACTCGCTCAGGTTTCGATAGGCACAGAAAGGGCTTGCACTGTGACGGTCTAACCGTTCACAGCTGACGCACACCTTCCCTTCCATACATTTTAAAGTGTTTATCCGGGGTCGCTGATACCCATTTTGGACCTGCTCGGATCGTCATTGAGCCGATATTTAAGGCTCTTTTTGACAGTCCTGTGGAGTGGCGCGAGTACATCGACGACCTCTCGATGCGAGCGCGGGTGGACGCGCGGTGCAACTTCCTACACTTTGAGCGATACCTTGGTGACGCCGTAGAGGAAGTCGGATACGTTATGCGCGAGTATTCGCTGCGCCAAGCTGGATTTCGCGACGAAGGCGGCCGCACGACGCGTCAGTTCGCCGTACCAGGCACGGTTCATCACGACCTTGGGCGGAAGCGCCTGCATCCGCTGGATCTGGGTGATTTCGGGTAGGCGTTCCACCTGCACGTTGGCTAGAGCACTATCGATCTTCGGGAAGTCGACACGCCCCGATAGGATAGGGACAAGGTGATTTACCGCGACGATGGCATCCCGTAGTGCGATATTGATGCCTTGTCCACCTACGGGTGACATGGCATGTGCAGCATCGCCGATCACTAGTCCACCGGGTCGGTACCAGGAATCCACCCGGTCCGAGACGACTTCTAGCAGGAAAGGGCGCGATGCCTGCTCCGCGTGGTGTCGCAGGTGGTTGGCGAGATCGAGTGGAACGAAGTTCGCCATGGCCTCGATCCAGTCCGCGATTCCCTTGCTGCGCAGAGAGCCGAAGGTGCCTTTGGAGATCACCCAACCCAATTGCAGCGCGTCGTCCCACGTGTGGTAGCCAATAAGCAAGTGACCACGCCCCGCATAAACGTGGAATCCCGTCCAACCCTCGGGGCAGGGTAGCTTGCACCAGACGACATCCATGGGCGGGCTCATCGACCGCGAGGTAAGCCCCATCTGCCGGCGAACAATGGAATTGCGGCCGTCGGCCCCGACAACGAGGTCCGCTGAGAGCGTATGTTCCCCGCCTCCGGCCAATGGATTGCTGACAACTACGCCGGCGATGCGGGAGCCTTCGTGGATGAGCGATTTGACGGCGACACCGCTTTGGAAATCGAAACAGCGTAGTTGCTGTCCAATGTCGATCACACCTTGGAGAAAAGCCGGTTGTGACACCGCCAACGGAAGTCTTCCGCCGAAGTCCTCTGCCTTCAATGGACCACCGATGACCCTTCGTCCGTTTAAGAAAACAGCGAACTCCCGTGGTGCATAGGTGGGTACTTGGCTTAACAGCGCGGCCAATCCCATCTGTTCGAGTGCTTCACGGCCGCTTGGCATCAATGCTTCGCCACGGAACTCCCGAGCGAAGTCACGTCGGCGCTCAAGTAGCGAGACCTCGATGCCTCGTTGCGCCAGGAGCAAGGCGAGTGTCGTGCCGGCAGGTCCGGCACCCACGATCACAACCTTCGCGATATCGCCTCCCTATTTGCGAGCGACTCGTGATTGGATATTACCCTTTTGTTGGTGGCAATTGCAGGAGGGCGCAAACAACTTCCTCACACATCTCGCGATACATGGCTTCAAGCTATGATCTTCGCTGATGCATGCCTCCTTATTGGAATTGCCACCGATTCCACCTCTCGTTGCACTGGACGATCAGAGCTTGGTTTGCGTCGTTGCACGGTACAATGCAGACGTTGAGGCGATAGCCATTTTCCTAGACGTCGTGCTCTCCGTTTAGCATAAATCGTTCAGGATTCGATAGGTTTACGAAGAGGGTCTGCACTGTGTCGGCCTAACCGTTCACTGATGTCACACGCCCTCCCTTCGATACATTTCAACGTGTTTAACCGGGGTCGCCGACACCCATCGTGAACCAGCTTGCATCGTCATCGAGTCCATATTTAAGGCTCTTTTCCGACAGTCCTGTGGACTGGCACGAATATGACGACGACCTATTGATGCGAGCTCGGGCTGAACGAAAACCGTTGCATCTCTCCATTGGCCGCTACCTGAGTACGCGTACGCCTAATGAAGTTCGTTTCTATTCTCGCGACGTGGTCGGTGAAACGCTCAATGACTCGTTTATTAATGTGAAGATCGACGCGGATGAACGGCCAGACTTGGAACGGTTCTTCACCATCAATTTCGAACCCAATGCACGGCGAGCCAACACGCCGATGTTTGAGTTGTATCCGACGACCGTATTTCTCGAAACGACGCAGCTGACGATGTCGTTACCGGCGAATTTCTTCAGCTTGGACCCTTACGATGAAAGCCGAACACGACTGCTTTATTCATCCAATGAGGTGCTGAATTGGCATCTGGTGCACGCGACTTTCAAGGAGGGTTCTGGTTCGATTCTCCTATCGGAAGCACATCGCCGCGGACGCATTGGGATGAACGAGAAGGCGGCGCCTACATTCGACGCATTGATGGATGAGGCCGCGGCGCTTCGAGAACGTGTCATCGAAATTGATGCTCAGAACGGCGTTTCGACGCAGGGCTACATTCAAGGGCTAGTCTCGCAGCTATTACGGCTCTGGTTTCTCAGCGATCATCGGACACGAGAAGACACCAAGGGTCTGGACATCGCGCTGATCGCCCTTACTCGATGGGTGCGCGATGTTGTCTTTGATCATGTTGAGGGTGGCTTTTTCAATCCGTCGCGCTATCGAGGCGAGATGGGAGCGGAGATGTCGAAATCGTTGGAGTTCAACGCCTGGACGCTCGAGCTATTGATGCGTGCTGTGGCGATTAGTCGCGACTCTTTGTTAACTGAAACTGCGGGTCAGACTGCGGACTTCATCGTCGAACGCTTGCAAATGGCAGACGGCGGATTTGCGGCCGGTTTGCATGATCCGACCAACTCGACGCGCTTTGCCTGGGACCGTCGTACGGCGCGACGCGCACTGACTGAAGACGAGTACCTGGTAATTGAGACGCTTTACGGGCTCGACAAGAAAGCGAACTGGAACGGACGCTGGCTGCTACGCCGAACCGGATCGTGGCGAAGTGTTGTCGATCAGCTCTTCTTCTCGAAGTCCGAAGCTGAGGCTCTACTCGTTAGCGGTCGAAAAAAATTGCGCGACCTCGCACTCGCTCGTGACATCGACTATCAGATCGACGATCGTCGCCTGATGCCAGGTAATGCCACTGCAATCAGTGCACTGATGTTCGCGGGGACGACGCTCGACAAGCCTCGATGGTGTGATGCAGCCGCACGTGGATTGCGGTGGATTCTTGCGAATCGCGTCAGTGAAAACGGTTTAGTAAATGTTGATGGTTCGACACAGGGCGTCACCCTCGTTGATTGTGCGATGCTGCTCCGGGCGATGCTTGACGTGCTCGCACATCAATGGGATTCCGACATTGTGAAAGCTCTGTCTCAGCTCATTGAAGCGATTAAATCTCGATTCTGGGACGAGAAACTCCTGACTTTCTGCGAAGTGGATGTCGCTGGTTTGTTGATGACTTTTCCGCAGAGCCACCAGCTCGGTAAGACCCATCCCGTGGATGCCGTGCGGCGAGGGCTTCAGTTGTATGCGACACTCTATCAGGATGCTGATGTGTTTGTCATGCTCAAGCGGCTGTTCGATGACATTGAATCCGTCGGTGCTGCATTCGACTTACAGGTCAATCCAAGTGGCGACTTCACACTGGACTTCCGACAAGGCGAAGTCGCAGTCGTCCTGCGCGGTCCCGATGAAGAGTGTAGGGCTTGGCAGGAAGAGCTCAACAAGACCTACAAACCGTTTCGCCACATGTTTTCGGTCCCCTTTTCAGTAGCACGTGACCTCCCGCCATGCGTGCCGCGCATGATGAGCGTTGAAGATCGACAGCGGGTAACAGCCTATCTCTTGCACGACACCCAGCAGTACGACGTGATTGACGATCTTGACGAATTGAAGCAGGAGCTGGATAGTCTGTAACGGATGTCGAAAATCGTTTAATTCACCGTTCTCGATTGAGGAAATAACCTATGGCCATTGACTTCACCTTCACGCCAGAAGTAGAAGATGCCCGTATGCTCGTGCACAAGTTCTTCACGGAGCAGGTGCGACCACGTTTAAGTGCAATCTCAAGCGGCAAAGTGAAAGAAGATTACGGCGCTGCCGTGAAAGACCTTCGCGCCACTGCCAAGGCTCAAGGGCTTTGGGCACCTCATATGCCGGAAGAATGGGGTGGTATGGGTTTTGGGATTACCGCCGTTGCCGCCATGTCGGTTGAGGCTGCGAAGTTCCCGATGGGTCCTTACCTCATCAACTGTCAGGCGCCGGACGAAGGCAATATGCACACGCTCCTTCACTTCGGTACGGATGAGCAGAAGGAGAAATGGTTACGTCCTCTCATTGAGGGCACGGCGCGCAGTTGCTTCTCGATGACGGAGCCGGATTCGGCAGGTTCAGACCCCACTCAGATTAAGACAGCTGCCGTTGAAGACGGCGACGAATGGGTGATTAATGGTCACAAGTGGTTCACATCAGGAGCACATGGCGCGCGTTTTGCGATTGTCATCGCGAAGACAGATCCCGACGCCGAAATCGCCCAGGCACGCAACAGTGCGTTCATCGTGCCGACCGACTCGGAAGGCTTCGAGATGGTACGCGACGTGCAGACGATGGGTAAAGGCGGCGGTCACGCAGAAATCAAGTACAACAACGTACGTGTTCCGCGTGAAAACATGCTTGGTGAACGTGGCGGCGGGCATAAACTCGGCCAAGTACGCCTAGGTCCTGCGCGTCTTGCTCACTGCATGCGTTGGATTGGTCAGATTGAAACCGCTCTTGAAATGCTGATCGATCGCGCGCAGAAACGGTACGCGCATGGTTCGTTGCTATCTGAAAAGCAAGGCATTCAGTGGATGATGTCTGAAAGCGCGCTAGATCTATACGCAGCGAAGCTCATGGTGCTGCACTGCGCATACAAGATCGAAAACGGCATGGACTTCCGCTCGGAAACCTCGATGGCTAAGCACCATGTGGCTAACACGTTGTGGAAAGTCACGGACCGTGCATTGCAGGTCCACGGGGCGTTGGGTTACTCCAACGATTCTCCCCTCGCACAGATGCTCATTGATGCACGTTGGTCACGCATCGCAGATGGGTCCGATGAAGTCCATCTGATGCGAATCGCAGACATGGTGATGCGGTCGTACAACGAGACAGGCTCTGTTAATCATGCGACCGGCGACTTGCCGTTGTAGTGTGCTCCGCACATGTCTGAATGAAGCCTCGACTAGAACCTTTACAACCTAGGCAGCGAATGGGAATTGGTTGCGTCGGGTGAGCACGGACGATCCAACTGACGGTCCGCTCGCCGGAGTTAAAGTCATTGATGTTGGCATCCTGGTTCAAGGTCCCCAGGCAGCCGCACTGCTCTGCGATATGGGCGCCGAGGTCATCAAGGTCGAGCTTCCAGGTGTCGGAGACCAAGCGCGATATATCTTCCTCAGTCACGAAGACCACCGCAGCGCTTATTTCAACGCATGTAACCGTGGTAAGCGCGGACTTTCCTTAAGTCTCAGCCAACCCGAAGGCGTGGAGATCTTCAAGAAACTCATTGTCGATACTGATGTCCTCATCAGCAATTTCAGTACCGGTACGCTAGACGCTTGGGGATTGGGATACGAGGATTTAAAAGCGATCAATCCAGCGCTAATTTGGGCTGCCGGAAATACGTTCGGACCGAATGGTGACGACCGCAACCGCAAAGGCGCAGATCTGGCTGCTCAGTGCGCTGGCGGTTTGGCGACGACTACTGGGAGGGATGGAGATCCACCATCACCAGTGGGCGTAACCATCGCAGATCACATTGGCTCGCTGAACATGGTCTGTGGCATACTGAGTGCTCTCCATGCGCGAGAACATAGCGGTCAAGGCCAGAAAGTCGAAGTCTCGCTACTAGGTGGTCAGATCTGGGCTCAGGCTGCCGAGTACACCCATTACCTCATGACGGGTAACGTCCCAGGTCGAAGCAACTACGGCCATCCGCTCATACGAGGTGGATATCGGATCTACGCAACTCAAGATGGGTGGTTTGGGTTGGTTGGCGTGCCGCCAAATTCATTGGACGAGTTACTGATCGGTATCGATCGAGCGGATATGCTGGTCGACGAACGGATCGCAACATTGGGTACTGACGAGGGGCGCGCTTGGTTCCTGGGCGAACTCGAGGTGGCGTTTGCGAAGAAGACCACAACAGAATGGTGCGAGACGTTCGAAGGCACCTCAATTCGATATGCGCCCGTGCGGGACTACGATGAAGCGGCAGCCGATCACAACGTGTGGGTCAACGGCTACCTAACAAGTGATATTGACGACCAAGGTGAAACGCAGCAAGTCGTCGGGTCACCCATCCACATGAGTGAGACTCCGTTACACCCGGGAATGCGTGCTCCGTCGCTTGGTGAGCACACCGACGTAATTTTGAAGGAACTCGGGTATGCGGAGTCTGAAATAGCTAAGCTTCGCGAGCTTCGAGTCGTTTAATTTGACGACCTAACTAGTCGTCATAGTATCTCGAATCCGCTTGTATCTAAGCGATTGATTCGTAAGATTTGTTTAAGAGGTGTGACGGTTTCGCGCGGTTAATGTTGCGCCGTTTGGGTAGAACAGTAAGCGCGAGTTACACGGCATGAAAATCGTAAAGGGGAACACTGTATGTCATCGAATTTGATGCATCCACGACTTATTCACGTCCTAGTTGCGATCGCAGTTGCCTTGCCTGCGTCGTTGACTTGGGCGCAAGATAGTGAGGAGCCAATCGAAGAAATCATCGTTACTGCGCAAAGGGTTGACGAGGACATTCAAGATGTTCCCATTGCGGTGACCGCATTGACGGACACGATGATCGAAGATCAGCAGGTGATTACGCCTTCGGATCTGCAACTTAATGCACCTGGTGTCACGTACACCGCAACGAACTTCGGTGGATCGAGTTTCTCGATTCGAGGTGTTGGCTCTCTGGCGATTGGTAGTGCGAGTATTTCAGGTGTTTCCGCACATGTGAATGAGATATCCGTACCGTCGAACTTGAACTCGATCGAGTTCTTCGATCTTGAAAGGGTTGAGATTTTGCGCGGTCCACAGGGCACGCTGTTTGGGCGGAATGCAACGGGTGGTGCGATTAACTTCGTTACCAAACAGCCCGTATTCGATGAGTATTCGTCCCGTTTAGATTTCGAGACTGGAAGCTATGATCACCGTCGCTTAAAGGGTCACGTCAACGTTCCATTAGGTGAACGCGCAGCGTTCAGGTTAGCGGGTTTCAAGCTTCAACGAGATGGCTACGTTGAAAACCTCGCGTATGGCCAAACCAATGCCGCTGGCGAAATGCTTCCGCAAATTGAAGAAACGCTTGACGGTCGCAACTTATTTGCGCTTCGTGCCACAGTGGCTATCGATCTGACGGAAGACACAGACCTCTGGGTCATGCTCACGCACTTTGAAGAGGACGATGATCGTGCGCGGATCACAAATCAGATCTGCGATCGTAATTCCCTCCCGACCACAGGTTGCAAACCAGACAGCGTTGGATTCGATGCGCCACACCTTGGTGCGACGACCGCTGGAATCTTCGGTGGTTCTTCGGGAGCAATGCCGCTAGGTCCTTCGGGTGCGAGCGAATCGTTGTTCGACTACCCACGGCCCAGATACAACGACCTTCGTCAAATTCATACGGATTTTCAACCAGTTTTCCAAGAGGATGAACAGATTCTCGCGTTTGGCCTAAATCATGATTTCGATGAATTGAAATTTAGCTTGATTGGCGCGGTTCGCGAGAGTGAGTATCGCTCTCTGCAGGACTACGTGATGAATGTGGGAACACGCTTGAATCCGACGCCGCTGAATCCGACCGGGATTTGGCCTATTTCAGCACCACCGGACGATATTGCCGGATTCTGGGGCTTACGAGGATGCTCGTTGGATCGCGGTACTGCTGGTGCAATTGGCGGTTGCACCAACAACGATTACGGCGCACTTAATCGCGAATTCTCGTACGACCGTTCATCCAGCTTGAACAGCTACAACATCATTGAAGCGAAGATCCACTCGGAGTATGACGGTTCATTCAATTTCTTGCTTGGTGCAAGCGCGTTTGATGCCACGAGAACGACCGAGTACTACGTGATCGCGAACACGCTCGACCTTGTGACGGCTGTTGGTGCGCCGTTGTTCGGCTTGCCACCACTTTATCCTGGGTTTTTCTTGAACTCCTCAGCGCCAGATGGTCTGAAAGTTGATGGTGCTGCGGCGTTCGGCGAGGGTTATTTCGATATCTCTGAAGACATGAAACTGACGCTCGGTTTACGGTTCAATAATGACAATGTTGAGCGACGTGACAGCAGCACGTTGTTCAACGCCATCAACCATGCCGCGGTGATTTTGGGTGTTCAGCAAGGTATTCTCAGCTTGGTGCGAGCACAAGCCGCACTAGCGGGAATTCCGCCTGAGGCAATTTCGCTAGACGCGGCGATTGCGCAGGCGGTACAGCTTGGATTGATTGATCCGAACTACCTAACAAACATTAACGCGTTCAGTGGTGCCTACTGGTCGCGTACGCTCAACCTGTTGTTAGGTCCGTTTGGTGATCCTACTGCACTCGAAAGCGGTCTCGCGATGCATTACGGCGCATCGGCAGACCAAATTGCAGCAGCGGCGGCGACGCCGGCGTATAGCCCGGAACGTATCGCTATCAGCGAAATGGTGCCGATCGTGCCGCAATTCAATGAATCGCGTCTGCTAACGGGAAGTCCTCTAGATGCCTCATTCAACGAGTTCAGCGGTCGTATTGGGATTGACTACCAGATAACGGACGACACCCTTTGGTACGGCTTCGTGAGCAAGGGATACAAACCCGGCGGATTGAATCCTGCCATTCCGCGTGATTTTCAGGACTCAAGCTCTTTTACGTTTGCACCCGAGAGCGTCGTTTCCTTCGAAGTGGGGCGAAAGTCACGGATTCCTGAGATGCGTTTAACCCTCAATACGGCGGCGTTCCTCTATGACTATGTCGGTCTTCAAACGACGGTCATCAAGAACAACAGCTCGATCACGGAGAATATCGACGCGCAGATTTTCGGGCTTGAAGTGGAAGGCGCGTATCGATTTGAGGCCGCGCCGCAGCTGTCAGTCGACTTTAGCTACGGTTTTCTTGAGACCAGCATTCAAGGCACGGCTTCGATCGATACGACTAATCGTGTCGCCGGTGTGGACGACTGGGTCTTGCTGAACAATATAGACCCGGGCGCTTTAACGGCAATCAACTACATTGCACGTGAATCGCAAATCACGCCAGAGCTTGTTCAACAAGCACTGCTAGCGGGTGGCGCACTTGACGTCAGGAACGGCGTTACGACGGAATCTGTTTCCTATCCAGTGAACAGCCAAGGCGCATCGATTCCCGTTTACTTCTCGCGAGGCTTCCTTTCGGCGTTTGGTGTTGAGACCTCTGACGGTAATCTGACGGACCTTGACGGCAAATCACTGCCGAACTCGCCTCAGCATACGATCAAGATTGGTGCCAGTTACCATTGGCTTGAAAAGTGGAATGGTGGCATTACGTTGCGATGGGACTACTACTGGCAATCCGAAGCGTACGCACGGGTTTACAACACCCTCGGCGACGAAATGGATGCTTGGAGCCAGCACAACGTCTCGGTGATCTATGAGAGTAATGACGACAAGTACAACGTCAAGCTTTGGATGCGAAACGTGGGTGACAAAGACAACGTGACGGGACACTATCTGACATCTGATACGTCTGGATTCTTCCGCAACTACTTCCTGACTGAACCGCGCATCGCGGGACTCTCGGTGGGTGTTAACCTGTAGTCCCAATCTGATTAGTTAGTAATCAGCAACGAGCCAGCCGCAAATGCGGCTGGCTCTTTTTTATGGTGGTCGCTTCGTCCATTCGCTCATTGAGATCGTAAATGACAGCACACGAAACAACGGAAACACTTCGAGAAACCGCCATCGCAGCGGCAACCGCAGGCGGTCGTGAGACATTGAAGTGGTTTCGGCAGTCACTTGGGGTCGAGAACAAGGCTGAAGGTACTGGATTCGATCCGGTTACCGCAGCGGATAAGGCTTGCGAGCGGATTATTCGCGATCACATCCAAGCAAGATTTCCTGATCATGCGATCCGAGGCGAAGAGTACGAGGACGTCGGCTCTGGCGAGTGGACTTGGTTGATTGATCCAATCGATGGCACCCGTGCGTTCATCAGTGGCTTCGTGCATTGGGGTGTGCTTTTGGGTCTTCTGCGCAACGACGAGCCTTACCTCGGCGTCATGGTGCAGCCGTTTCTTGACGAAGTATTCGTCGGCGACGGGCGTTCTGCCACGTACATGCGCGGTGGGAAATCTTCCAAGATGCACACAAGAGGGACCCAGAAGCTGGCAGATGCGACGTTCGCAACCACCGACCCGCGCTTGTTTGAGAAATGGGGCGATAAGCCGGTACTTCAGAGAATTGAGGAAAGTGTTCGATTGGTCCGATACGGTACTGACTGCTATCAGTACACCATGGTTGCGCTGGGGCAATTAGATTTGGTGGTTGAAAACGTTCTCAAGCCCTGGGACATCCTGCCCCTGGTTCCTATCGTGCGCGGTGCCGGTGGCGTGTTGACCAACTGGCAGGGTGGGGACGACCTATCTGCTGGAGAGGTCGTTGCATCAGCGAATCCATTAGTTCACGAACAAGCATTGACGTGTCTGCAAGGTGACTGAACGCCTAGACCTCAAATACCTAAAAATATCATTGAGCGTTCGTAAAAGGAGCCTCCCATGACTGAACTAGCGTTTGATAGTGCTGTGTCGTTAGCGCGAAAACTCCGTGCTAAACAGATTTCCAGTGTGGAGCTGTTGAACTTCTATTTCGACCGTGTCGATAAGTTCAATGGCGAATTGAACGCAGTCATTTGGCAAATCCGTGACGAGGCGATGGAAGATGCCAAACGGGCGGATGCGGCCATTGCGGCAGGCGAGGAGCTCGGTCCACTGCACGGCGTACCGATGACCATCAAGGAGTCGTACGACGTGAGAGGTACGCCGTCGACTTGGGGTGCGCCGTATTTGAAAGGCAACTTCGCGACTCGCGACGCACTTTCCGTTGAGCGTTTGCGTGGCGCGGGTGCCGTGATCTTCGGTAAGACCAATGTGCCGTTGATGCTGTCGGATTTTCAAAGCTATAACGAAATCTACGGTACAACCAACAATCCCTACGACGTCACCAAAATCCCTGGTGGTTCCTCAGGAGGTTCGGCTGCGACACTAGCTGCGGGTATGACCGGTATTGATACGGGTTCGGATATTGGCGGCTCAATTCGAAATCCAGCACACTTCTGTGGCGTGTTTGGTCATAAGCCAACTTGGAACATGCTCCCCCCACGCGGGCATGCGACGCCCGGCATTTTGAGTCCTTCAGATCTATCGGTGATTGGTCCATTAGGACGAGGTGCCGAAGATGTTGAGATCGCTACGCGCGTGATGGCGGGACCAAACGAGATCGAATCCTATGGCTTAAAGCTAGAACTGCCAGAGTTCGAAAAGCAGCCAGGTGATTTGAAGGTAGCGGTATGGCGGGATGACGAAATGGCGCCCGTTGATGCATCAGTTTCTGCGCGTGTCGATATGGTGGCAGAAGCGTTACGTTCCGAAGGTGCGCAGCTCGATTACGATGCACGTCCGGATTTCACCTCCGAACACACGCATTTCACGTACCAGTCCTTGCTATCCGCGACGATGGCGTGCCGAGTACCGGAAGAGCAATACCAGCGCAATATGGAAGCAGCAAACGCGCTGGATCCTGATGATGAAAGTCTGGACGCGGTCGTGCGACGCTCTCAGGTTGCGCGATTCCGTGAATGGGTAGGGAATAACGAGAAACGAACTCACATACGCTGGGCTTGGTTCAAGTTCTTCAGAGACTACGACATCGTGTTAATGCCGATCATGGCGCGTTCAGCGTTTCCGCATGATCATCGGCCGTTCGGTGAACGAACGATCACGGTAAACGGTCAACAGCAGGGATACTTCCAACAGGTATTCTGGGCGGGTGTCCCAACCAACGCATACTTGCCATCCACCATCGTTCCTACGGGCCTTGACGACGAAGGTCTCCCGATCGGTGTCCAGGTAGTGGGACCAGAATACGGCGATTTGACGACGTTAGGCGTGGCGCGCCTGCTCGAACAGCAGGGATTTGCGTTTACACCACCAGCTGGGTACTAGTGCGCGCAGCTACAGCGTATGCACATCCCAATATTGCGCTCGTCAAGTATTGGGGTAAACGCAACGACGAGCTAAATATCCCGGCTACGCCTTCGTTGGCGCTTACGCTAGGTGATTTGCGGACGACCACACGTGTTGAGGAAACAACTTCGTCGGTTGTCGTGCTTGACGACGAGCGTGTGGACGATAGCAAGATCAATGGATGGCTCGCGCAGATTCGTCGACGGTTTGATCTACCGCATATACGTATTGAGTCGTCGAGTAACTTTCCAGCGAATAGCGGTTTGGCGTCGTCTGCGTCTGGGTTCGCAGCGCTCACGCTCGCGATTTCTACTACGTTTGAGCTTGATCTTTCCTTGCAGGAGCAATGTGATTGGGCAAGGCGAGGATCCGCGTCTGCGGCGCGTTCACTCCATGGTGGATTTGTAACGCTTGAGCCAGGAGAGAACACGTGTCGAGTTTCTCAGATTTTGCGTGAAAACGAGTGGGATTTAGCCGTGGCGGTCGCGATCACATCTGATAGAAGCAAATCGACCGGTTCGACCGTTGGAATGACGGCATCTCGCGATACATCGCCTTTCTACGAGGCATGGACGCGCGCTACGAATGACGCGTTTGGTCTCGGTCTGTCAGCGGTTCAGAACAAGGACTTTTCTGCGCTCGCTCAGGTCGGGGAAGCGAGTTGTCGCCAAATGCATGCGCTGATGCTGAGTACGGAACCTTCGCTGATCTACTGGAACTCGGCGACACTACACTGCATTGAAGCGGTCGAGTACATGCGTGCCGACGGCATCAACGTGTTTTACACGATCGACGCTGGATCACATGTGAAGGCAGTTTGTGAATCGGATGCGGCGAACGAAGTCAGTGACCGATTACGTCAACTCGAAGGGGTTCACCGCGTCGTGGTGAGCGGCATCGGTGGTCCAGCGCAGCTCGTAAGTTAAGGGTAGAAGAACAAGAGTTCTGCTAAGCAGGTGAACCTTCTTCCCGCTCGATCGGTCTGTTCGGATCTTCAATCCACTCGCTCCATGATCCCGGATAGAGCGTAGGTTCGGGGTAACCAGCCAATAAGAGCGCCATGATGTTGTGCGTGGCAGTCACACCAGATCCGCAATAACAGACGATAGACTCATCGACGTCAAGAGTCTGGAATCGATCTGTCTCGCGTTTGAATCGTTTATCCGCATCTTGATTGCCGTCGAACGGACAACACATCGCACCAGGAATGTGGCCGGCCGTGTGGTCAATCGTTTCATTCTGACCCAAGAATCGATCGTAGCTCCTCGCATCAATCAGCTTGTGCTCACCACCTAACACATCATCCGGTCCGCAGTGCTTCGTCAAGGAAGGACGAACCTCAAACTGACGTGGCTGGGCTTGTACAGCGTCGACAACGGTCTCAAGACCTTGTTCAGTCCACTGGTGTAATCCACCGTCGAGCACCCGTACGTCCGCGTGTCCAACCCACCGCATCATCCACCAGAACCGGCAGGCGAATGAGCACGAACCATCGTCATATGCGACGACCGAAGAATCGTTATCAATGCCATATGCACCAAGGGTCGCGGCGAAACGTTCCTTGTCCGGCAATGGATGGCGCCCGCGTTTCCCCGCTTCATCGCTCATTGCAGGCTCAAGCGGCATGTATTGCGCCGATGGAATGTGACCTTTGTCGAATTCCTCACGACCAAACGAAGGATTCGTCAGTGCCCAACGGCAATCGATGACTCTAAGGTTTGGGTTCGACAGGAGAGCAGCCAATTCATTTGCGGTAATGAGTAATTCGGATGGATTCATGATGGTTTCTCCAAGTGGCTAGGTCTCAGAAACGGTACGTGACGGATTCCTATAGATATCTCGTCGAATGTAAGTATGGCGTCAAAAGGCGAATTGCATCGATTAAAGCCGCAACAGGCACTGTTCCCTTGAGTCGAAAAATCCGATTCTGCGATATTCCAATTTCTTCTTAAGCTCCGTGTTCGAGCGTCACAAATGCGCATGTCAACACTGAACAGAGGGGAGATACATGACGACATTCAGTCCGAACATAACGCTCTACGGTTACCATCGCGATGGAACAGAGAGCAAAGTTCATACCTACACTCCAGAGCATGAACTGGATTCAGATTGTGCGGAGACTGCGATAGCGAATGCGAATAAATTCGTTGCAGAATGGGTAGGGAAGTGGGTCAAAATGTCCAACTCTCCCGATAAATTCAGGGCTCAACTCTACTTTGTAGCCGAGTTTCCCGACGGTCGCAAAGCCCATGAGTTGAAGGATAGTGGGAAGCTTCGATCGGCTGAGAAAGTCACCGCGTATGTCGACCGTCATAACACGAAGATTTTTCGTAAATTCGCGACGCTTGCATAGTGATCGAAGACGAGAGTGAGCACTCGAGAACACTTCAAATTCGTTTGCTCGCCGTGAAGAAAGGTTTCGTCTGACGACCATGGGTGAAGAGGTCGCAGAACTGAAGAGGTTAGTTGGGTTCTAAGTCCACATATACCGGTGCGTGATCGGACGCAGTAAGACCTTCCTGTTTCTTCCTGAAATCCCGGTCAATGACCACTTCGGAGGTGCGACTAACGATGCCTTGGGTGCCGAGAAGCAGGTCGATACGTAAGCCGAGGTTTCGTTGAAAGCCACCCGCGCGATAGTCCCACCAAGAAAAAGCGTCTGAGTCTGGATATTTGTTGCGGAAAAGATCCGTAAGCCCTAAATCAAATAGCTTCGACAGTACGTCTCGCTCTTCGACCGTGTGGAATATCTCACCGTCGCCGTCAGCGCCATGGTGCGAGTCGGCAGCTGTCGCGCAGATGTTGTAGTCGCCACCGATAAGAAAGTCCTTGCCACTTTCGATCTGCGTTTCACAGAAGTCACGCAATGCGCCAAACCATTCAAGCTTCATTTGAAAATCGGCGTGGTCGATGTTCTTGCCGTTTGGACAGTAGACGGTAGCGTAGGACAAATCGCCAAAGTCACCGGCGATCAATCGTGCACCGTTGTCCTCACGACCGGGGAGACCCAATTGCGTGACCTCAACGTCAGCCTTCGATGCAAAAGCCACGCCGTTCCAGCTTTTTTGTCCGTGAACATGAACTTGATAGCCAAGCTCTTCGAACGCTTCCGCAGGGAAGTTCTCTTCGGTAGCCTTGATTTCCTGGAACCCAACGAGATCGGGTTGTCTCGACTCCAGCCAGATTTTGACATAGTCAATTCGAGCGCGAACGCCGTTGATGTTCCATGTCGCGATGCGCATTCGTTCTACTCGACTGTGAATGAAAGGGACTGATAACCGGCGGTTTCCATCGCGTTCGCGACGTCTTCCTGCGTGCCCGGGCACAGCGCTACGATGCTCCCGCCCCCACCAGCGCCGGTAATTTTCGCACCTACCGCGCCGCTGCTACGCGCCAGGAAGACGAGCTCTTCTAAAGCGGGCGTTGATAACTGGAGGGCGTTTAGACAACCGTGCGCCATGTTCATCAGCTCGCCAAGTTCAGAAAAGTTGCCGTGTGTGAAGGCTTCGGTTCCGTCGGTCGCGATGGACGCGAGTTGATCGAAAATCATGTCATAGGCGACCTGACGCCGTTCGCGTGCCTGTCGCACTTGCTCGACCATATTGGCGGTCAAGCTTTCCTTTCCGGACATGCCGACCACCAACGGTACCGGTTGTGCCGGTCGGACAATTTCGTGCGCGACGTCGTCGGGATTTTTCGGTTGCTTGTACAGCATCGGTTCACCGTAAGTCGCAATGGTGTTGTCGACGCCGGACGGATTCCCGTGCGCCGAGCGCTCACATTCGAATGCGAGTTCGTTAACCCGTTCGTCGTTGAACCCAAGCTCGAAGGCGTCGCTTAACGCGCGTATCACAGCGACTGCAATCGCCGCCGAGCCACCTAAACCCATTGCCCTGGGCACGTTCGGGAAGACCTCGATAGCCAAGGATTCCTCGTTCAGACCCAGACGTCGGAGCAGCATGGCTAATACACCTACTAGCCCTTGTGGGTTAGCCTCGTCCATATGAATGGGTTGCTCAATACCCCATCTCGGAATTAGCAAGACAGGTTCTTCTGCAGGTAGAACTCGTGCCTCAACAGCTAATGAAAGCGGAACTGCCAGCGCGGGTCGTCCGTACACAACCGAGTGTTCGCCGAGTAAGATGACTTTGCCGCACGAGGAGCTGCGTGCGTGCTCGGCTTCATCCTCGGTTTGGGTAGAGCGCAATCGTCGCAGTATGTCCTGCGCACGCCAGACTTTGATGTCCCCTTCCTCGATGAGGGCGTCAACGACCTCGTCGAAATACTCATCGGGTACGTTTGCGGTGGAGGCAACGCTCCGTGCGTGCAGGTTCATATGGTGCTGTTGAATCCCTGCCGTTGACAGCGAACGAAGGGCAGCGAAATTCTGGGCGATACCGACCGCGCCCATGATTCCGGCGAGTTCCGGCGCATTCGGCGAACCAAGGATTCGATGATTAATCGCGACCGTTGGATTCGTCTCAAGCGATCCACCGACGGTACCAACCTTCATCGGAATATGCAAGATACCTTGCAGCGCGCCGCTTTCGGACTTGGACCATGAGGTAAGTGCACGATATCGCCCTTCCGCAGCTGCGTATGCATGAGCGGCCGCTTCGATGGCACGGAAATCGTTACCAGTCGCGAGTGCGACGGCATCAATACCGTTCATGATCCCTTTGTTGTGCGTGACTGCTCGATACGGGTCAGCGCATGCCCAATCATTCGCCAGGATGATGCCGTCTCGCACTCGCTCGCCCGAATAGTCGCCTGTTGCGAGATTCTCGACTGGAATCGTGAGTGTAGCAGTGACCATGGATCGATCGGTGAGATTTGAAAGGATCCGCAAAAATACCGTACCACCGGAGATGGTCTCCACCAGGCTTGCGACACCTTCACACATGCTGTTGACGACGTTGGCACCCATTGCGTCGCGAGTGTCGACCAGAAGGTGCAGGACGACAAGAGTCTCGCCAGATTCGCCGACGTCTGGATGAACGTGAACCTCGATGTCGACGGCACCACCGCCGCGTGCCACCATCTTGGGGTGGAGGCTGTTAGCCAGATTCAGAATGGCCTCACGGTTCTCCATTAGCGCTTCTTTGGCCGCGTCTGCGTCATCGATATTTGCGATCTGAACTTGACCAATTAAGATCGGATCGGTGGTTTCGACCTCGATGCCGCCCGAAAGCCGCATGATTCGAGCGGCGCCCGATAAACCTGCGACGATCGAAGGTTCTTCGACGACTAGCGGTACGACGTAATCCTTGCCATTAATCAGAAAGTTCAGCCCGAGGCCAAGGGGTAACCCCATGACACCAACGACGTTTTCGATCATCCGATCGGCGGTTTGCGTGCGTAAGGTGTGCGTGCCGCTGTCAAGTGCATGGACATCGGCCGTGCTCAACATCTTGCGTTCTTGTAACGCCCGAATCCGTGCTGGCACGTCAAGTTTGAAGAATCCTGGGATCCTAGAGTTGGATGTTTGCGCCATGATTTTCGATCGTCAAGTTCAATATGGTCAGACCTTCGCGGGTCACGTTTCGTTCAAATGTATCGAGGGCTCGAGGGTCACTGCTTAGTGCTACGCCGGTGTCGCTGCCCCCCGCACCGCAAGGTTTATAGAGCACACCTGCTTCATCAGCAAGCTTATGTGCGATTAGGTGCTCCGTGCCGTATATACCGAGACCGGTTTCACGGTCAAAGTTGAGTACAAACTGGTTGAGCTTTTCCATGCGTTCTAGGAATTTCGCCAGATCGCCAATAGCGTCAGCTACAGCGTTTGCTAACTGTTTCCATGTCGCGATCTCCGAGAGGGAACGGTTGTCGACGAGCGCTCGAAATCTTGCGAGCATGGGCTCCGTATCGGTGCTCGCACCGGTAAACAAGAATCGCATTTGTAGACCAGGAGGTGGCGTGACTCGCATCCCTGTACGGTTTTGAAAGCGTGTTAGACCTCCGAGTCGCGCTGCGACGATGTCCAAACCACTGCCATTACTTCCGTGCAAGGAATTATGATGGTCAATTAGCGTAACGGTTGAGAAGCGATGTTGGGAAAGATGGCCCAGCACTTCTGCAAGAGCGACCAAGATTGCAGCGCTGGACCCAATACCGAGCTTCTGGTTGTTTTGATAGAACGTGGTGGTATCGAGTGAAATTTCGGCATGTTGAGGCAGATTGGATCGGTCGGGCAATGCATCGATTAACGTTTGCATAAGTGGTTGCTCGCCGCTTTTTGCCAGGGCATCCAGCGTGTCAAACACGGACGACCGGGTGACGTTTGAGTCGACCTTCCATCCACCCGCCGATGTAGTGGTCAAAGTAGCAGATGCCATGCGATTCACGGCTAAGACGAGTGCGGGCGTACCTAGAAGCGCAATGTAGTCGCCGGAGAGCACGAGCTTGCCAGGCGCACGTCCTGATATATAGGTCACTTCGTTTTTCGATTACGACGGTTGATCGTCTGCTTCCTGCATTTCAACCGCATTGTAAAAGGCAGGCTCCATACTGCGCCCCATGCAGATAGACACAATCGGGTAGTGTTGCCTTTTGTCATTAATTCAATCTCGACCCGTACGAGACGAATTCCTAGAGACAACTCGTCGAATGTAAGGATGGCGTCAAAAGGCGAAGAGCATCGCTTGACGCCGTGACGGGCACGGTTCCCTTGCGTCAAGAAATCCGATTCCGCGATATGCCAATTTCTTCTTAAGCTCTAGGTTCGAGCGTCACCAATGCGCATGTCATCACGTCACGGAGGGGAGACGCATGACGACATGTAGGCAGGGTCGTGCTGTGTTTTAACCTCACGTCATTTAGATGATGAACGATAAACCATACCGAACCGTTAGATTGCGCCTGAGACCGCTCAAGCGAGGCCAAGCCACACAGCTCTACGCGGTTGCCGGCGCATGCCGCTTTGTATGGAACAAGTACGTCGAGCGGGCGAATCGACGCGGGTTTGAGAGCTACGTGTTTTTCGCCTTATGCACGAGCTTCCCCAAGCTCAGAAACCACCCTGAGTACAACTGGCTACAGGAATACTCCAGTACGATAGTCAGGAACACGGTATGCAAACGCTTCGCAGCTGCGTACCAAGCCTTCGTTGACGGGGTAAGAGACAAGCCCAAGTTTCATTCAAGATACGGCAGTAAGTCCTTTGACCTGAATGAGCCGG
>LXNI01000158.1_pt1 | contig 84518 bp, 76 predicted proteins | sample 809091 | NCBI WGS metagenome assembly LXNI01 (sample SAMN04870527, study PRJNA318959) | sponge metagenome | biome: 01000161; feature: marine sponge reef; material: water | host: Sarcotragus foetidus | place: Greece: Milos, Mediterranean Sea | collected 2013-05-29 | depth 5-7 m | reverse complement strand
CAGAAGGAGACGCGCCACAGCGTGACCCCGACGAGTGAGGGCCAACGCCGCAACCATCCGCCTCGAAGGAGCGCGACTCCTTAAGGAAACGCCGTCTAACCATTAAGGAAATGCCATTGGGTGTCCGCCGGGGCGGCTGAAAGAGTAGCGTCGCTCGGCTGGTATTCGGGGACCATCGCCGCCACCAGCGCCAGCACGTCCTCCGTGCGCCGGTCGTTGGCGGCGGTCGCGAGCTGATCGAGCCGGCGGCGCATGAGCGCGAAGTCGGCAGTGCGCGACTGGGCCCTCAGGATACCGGGCGTCTGCGTCGCGATCATCGGCTCGGCCGGGTGGAACAGGCTCTCGCCCTTCTTCTCGCCGGGGCGCAGCCCCGTGAACACGATCTCGATGTCCTCGCCGGGCTTGCGCCCGGCGAGGTGGATCATCTGCCGTGCGAGATCGACGATCTTGATGGGCTTGCCCATGTCGAGCACGTAGATGCCTCCGCCTTCCTCCCCTGCGCCGAGCGCCGAGGCCTGAAGCAGAAGCTGCACCGCCTCCCGCGTCGTCATGAAGTAGCGCTCGACGTCGGGGTCGCTGACGGTGACCGGCCCGCCGTCGCCGATCTGACGCTGGAAGAGCGGCACCACCGAGCCCGAGGAGCCGATCACGTTGCCGAAACGCACCGTCACCAGCCGCAGTCCGTCCGCCGCCGGCGAGTCCGCGAGCGCCTGACAGTAGCTCTCAGCTATGCGCTTGGTCGCCCCCATGACGCTCGTCGGGTTGACCGCCTTGTCGGTCGAGACCAGGACCATTGTCCGCGTGCCGGCCGCGATACAGGCATCGGCGACGTTGCGCGTGCCCACGGCATTGGTGAGCACGCCCTCGTTGGGGTTGGTCTCGACCATGTGCACGTGCTTGAGCGCCGCTGCATGGAACACCAGCTCCGGCTCCGCACGGGCGAAGGTTGACGCAAGCCGGCCGGGATCGCGCACGTCGCCCTGCACCACGCTCCGCGAAAGGCGCGGGTGCGCCCTCTGGAGCTCCTGATCGATCCGGTAGAGGTTGTACTCGCCGTTGTCGATGAGGGTGAGGTGTGCGGGCCCGTCGTCGGCGATTTGCCGTGCGAGTTCGGCACCGATCGTGCCGCCGGCACCGGTGATGCACACCCGCCGGCCGTTGACCAGGGCACGCATGGCGGCACGGTCGGGCGCCGCCTGCGGGCGGCCGAGCAGGTCTTCGAGGCGGATCGGCCGCACGTCGATGTCAGGTTCGTCGCCAGGGCGGAAATCGGTCAGCTCCGGCAGGCGGGAGAGCGGCAGCCCGATCGACTCGCAGTCCGCGAGCAAGGCGCGCAGGCGGGCCGGGTCCGGGCTGGGTTCCGTGAGCACTGCGCGCTGCGGCCCCGCCCCGCGGGCGCGGAGCCCACGCACGATCTCCGGCAGCTCGGCCGTTGTCCCGAGAATCCGGATGCCGTGGATGTGACGCCTCGCCTGGCTCGCGTCGTCGTCCACGATGCCGACGACGCGGTAGTTCGACGACGAACTGCGCGCTGCCGCGCTGATGAAAAGCTCGGCACTGTCGCCGACCCCCAACAGCAGCACCGGAACGCGCTGCGCCGCGCTGCCGCCCCGTCGCAACACGCCGGCGAGACTGCCGTCCAGCACCGCCCGGTAGATGACGCGTGGCCCAACCAGGAGCGCGATCAGGATGAACCAGTTGATGAGGAAGGCTGAGCGGGGATAGCCCTCGAGGCGCGTCAGCGCGAAGAGGATTGGCACGAAGATCAGCACCGCCAGGCTCACGGCCTGCACGACCAGCACGACGTCGCGCAGCGCCGTGTAGCGCCAGACCCCGCGGTAGCTGCGCATGCGCCAGAAGACGAGCGCCGAGACCGCCGCAAAGAGTAGCATCCCCTCGACGATGAAGCCGCTCGACAGCTCCCAGAACGAGCCGAACCCGTAACGGAGGAGCAGCGCAAGCGCAAACGACGCGCCCGCCATGGCGATGTCGTGGGCCGCCACCAGATGCGTGCGGCGGACGATCAAGCCTCTCCCGATGCGCCGCATATCAACCCTGTTCCGACGCGCCGCATGATGCCCGAGCGGCAGCGTGAAGATAGCACAGGAGCGCCGCAACGAGCAGCGCGCCTGCCGCGAGCGCCGCACCCGCCGCAACGGGGCCCTGCTGCGAGGCGATCGCCAGCCCCACCAGAAGCAGATTGTGGCCGGCGATCAGCGCGGCCGTGCGGCCGTGGCTCCAGCCCGCCGCCACGACGCGCTGATAGAAGTGTTCGCGGTGCGCCTGCCATATCGGGCGGCCGCGCAGAAGACGGCGACACAGCGTGAACGTCGCATCGAAGAGATAGTAGGCCGGCAGCAGCAGCGCCGCCTGCCACGCGTCCGTCAGCGCGAGCGCGAGCAGGAGCCACCCCGCCAGGTAGCCGAGCGGAACGCTGCCGACATCGCCGAGAAAGATCCTGGCGGGATTCCAGTTCCAGAGGAGAAACCCGAGTGAAACCCCGGCGAGAGCCAGTCCGAGCGGCCCCAGCCCCGCCGGAACCATGCCGAGCAGGGCCAGCAGGAAGACGCCGAGACCGAGGCTCCCGCTCTCGACGCCGCTGATCCCGTCGATTCCGTCCATGAAGTTGAAAAGGTTCACGAACCAGAGCCAGGCGGCAGCGGCCAGCGCGTGATCCAGGAGGGCCGGAACCGCGCCCTGGAAGACGAGGCCGTCGCCGGGGAGAGACGCGATTCCGGCGCCGACCGCGACGATCTGCGCGAAGAAGCGCAGCAGGGCCGAGAGACCGCCACGCAGATCGTCGAGCCAGGACACCGCGGCGAGCCCAAGCGCGCCAGCGAGAGCCACCCAGAAGAGCGCCCCACAGTCTTCGCAGGCATCCCACAGCCAGAGCGCGAGCCAGGCCGCAAGCAGGACGGCCACGACGGCGAGGCCGCCGCCGCGGGGCACCGCGCGCATGTGGCTCGAGCGCTCGTTGGGGCGGTCCATGACGTCGTGGCGCTGCAGCACGGCCCGCACGAGGCCGGTCAGCGCCGCCGCGCCCGCGAAGCCCGCCCCGCCGGCTGCGAGAGAGGCCGCGAGGCTCACCGTGTCCAACAGGGTGCTGCCCGCGCGACCCATCTGCCATCACTCATGCTCCATGCCTCTGCCTTCCGCCACATGGCTCGCCACTGGCACCCTGTCGCGCACCGCTCCGCGCTCCCGCTCTTACACCCGGATTCCCTTCGCCCATAGCGGAATTCATCGTAATTTCCGATGATTGTGAACGTCGAAAGATCATGTCTGATCTGCTATGGCGTGCAAACGCGATCGAGCGTGGCGGTCACGCGTGCGATATGACATACTGGCAACGCAATTGAGGAGGCTGTCCGGTACGACCTGTAGAATGCTCACATCGAGAACGTGCCAGTGAGATTTGCCAACTGATGTATTCGCGGATCGACCCTCTTGTGCTGACCTTCGAGGTCGGGGTCGACGACTATCTCGCGACACTTGCCGCGAAGCATGCTGGACTCGAACGGGCCATTCAGGAAGAAGCCGGAAGACCGGCACCTGACGGACTGTCTCTGACCGATCTGAAGCGTCGCAAACTCAAGGTAAAGGACGAAATAGCAAGACTGCGAACGGAGGCGGCGAGCGCGACCCGTCGCTCAGGCGTTCAAAGTCGGCGTTGACCGCCCGGGGGGCGGCCCGCGCTGAGCAAGTATCCCCATGCCGGAATGGAGAGCATTTCCGGAAGGGGGATATTGTCGCCTCGATTGACAGGGGGCCGCCGCGCCTCCAGTGTCGGTAACCGTTCGCCGCTGTTGAGCTGACGAAACGACGAACACGAGTATGGTGCAGAGACCTATTCGGGGTAAGAATCGCCAGCCTGGCCGCTGGATCGGCCGGATCGCGGCGCTCGCGCTGATCGCCCTGGTTGCGGCCAGCTTGCCCGCGCCGGTGCAGACCGCCCTCGCGGCGACGGCGGTCGAGGCCGAGACGGAGCTGGAGACCCTCCGCTTCGGCCGCGGCGACAGCCTCTCCCTCCTGCTGAGCAGGGCCGGCGTGCACGCCGTGGACGCCGACAGGATCAGCAAGGCCATCCAAAAGAGGACGAACCTGCGGCGCATGAGCATAGGCCGCGAGGTGCGCCTCCTGTTCCGCGCCGACGGCGAGGGCCGGCGCATCCCGGTCGCGGTCAGTGTCGAGACCGGGACGAACCGCTACGTCGAGGCGACGCGCGGTGCCAAGGGCCGTTACTCGGCCCACCGCACGAGGGCCCCCCTCACCCGGCCGGTCCCGCTCACCGAGGTGGTGCTCGGCCACGACGGCCACAAGGTCACGGTGCGGCGCAACGATACGTTGGGCGGCATTCTCGGCCGTCACGGCGTCGGCGGCGCCACGATCGACGCCATCGCGCGGGCCCTGCGCGGCAGTTTCGATCCGCGCGACCTCATGCCGGGCCACGCCGTCACGATCGTCGACGGACGCGACGCCGGCGGCGCACCCGTCCTCAACGCCATCGCGCTCCACCTCGACGATGACAAGGCCGTGGCCGTCGTTCGCAACGAGTCCGGGCGCTTCGCCGCACAGCGCACCACCAGCACGGCGCTCCGCACCATGGCGCTCGCGCCCGCTTCCAAGCCAGCGTCGGGAAACACCGCAACGCCACCCCAAAAACCGGTGACCAAGGATGCCGAGGCCGCCCCTGCGGACGCCGACCAGCCTCCCGCCGCTGACGAGGCCTACAAGGGTCCGGAGCACCCGGTAGAGGCCGAGTTGGTGGAGCTTCGCCGCACCTTGCGTTCGGGCAGCACCCTGATGGACTTGCTCCTCGACGCCGACGTGCGGAGACCCGAGGCGGATGCCCTGGTGCAGAGCCTGCGCCGCGTGTTCAATCCGCGCCGGCTCCCCGCCGGGATCACCGTGCGTGTCATGAAGCGGCCTGTGCCGGGTTTCGAGCCGCGCATCGCCTGGCTCGACATCGAGCTGCCGAAGGGGCGGCGCATCCTGGTGGAGCGAGAAGAAAAAGGGCGCTTCTCCAGCCGCGTCACGAACCAGCCGCCGCCGGCACCTGCCCAGCCGCGCGCAGTGGCCGACGCGGCCGCGGCGGACCCCGCCGGCGACGACCCCGCAGCGAGCGCCGAGCCGGCTGCGGCGGAGGCTCTGCCGCCGTCGGCCACACGCGTCACGGTGCGATCGGGCGATACCCTCATGGCCATCCTGAGACGCCAGGGGATCGACCGCGTGGAGGCGGATCGCGCCATTCAGGCCGCCCGCGGTCTGTTCAACCTGAGGCGGCTCAGAATCGGACAGGAAATCACGCTGGTGACCGGCACCGACGAGACGGGCGCAGACACCCTCAAGGCGATCGCGCTGCGTGTCGGCGACAACCGCTACGTCAAGGTTTCCCGCGCTGCCGACAACCGCTTCGAAGCCGAGCGGGTGGACCGGCTCGCGTTCGTGGCGGCCCCGCTCGAGCGGAACGCTGCGGCGAGCACTACGCCGGATGTCGTGCTGCGCCCCGACCGGGCGGACGTACCGGACCGCGGGCACGTCATGAACGCTGCCTTCGTCGCCGCCGCTGCACCGTTCACCGCCGTCCTCCCGGGGCTCGAGCCCCAAGGCGCGGCGGACCCCCACAACGGAGTCGTCAACGGCGTCGCCAGCAGCACCGTCAACGGCGCCGCCATCGGCACTCTCGACGGCATCGCCGGCGCTGCTCTCCAACCCGACGACGGACTTGTGCACAAGACGGTGGTCATCGGCAGGGGGGACACCCTGTCGGTGGCGTTGGCGCGGGCGGGCGGCACGCGCGAGGAGACGGAGGCGGCAATCGTCGCCTTCCGCAAGGTTCACAATCCACGCCGCCTGCGGGTCGGCCAGACGCTCTCCCTCGCGTTCGATCCGACGGAGGACGAGTCCAACGGTGCCGCACGTCTGGCTTCGCTAGCGCTCGACGTGGCGGCAGATCGCGATGTCGTGGTGACGCGCGGCGATGACGGCAGTTTCGTGCCGAGCGTGGTGGACCGGCCGCTCGAGCGCATCCTGCAGCGGACGATCGGCACGATCGATTCCAATCTCTACGACGCCGCGATCGCCGCAGGCATGCCGAATCAGGTCCTCATGGAGATGGTGCACATCTTCAGCTTCGACGTGGACTTTCAGCGCCAGATTCAGCGGGGCGACCACTTCGAGGTCCTCTACGAAGCGGTGTTCAACAAGGCTGGCGCGTTCGTGGAGAACGGCCCGATCCTCTACGCCCACCTCGAGGTCGGCGGGCGCGACGTCGAGCTGTTCCGCTACCAGCCCGACGAGGGACCGGCGGACTACCTCGACACGAAGGGTGCGAGCGTACGCAAGGCCCTCATGCGCACGCCGATCAACGGCGCCCGGCTCTCATCGGGCTACGGCATGCGCAAGCATCCGATCCTGGGCTATAACAAGAAGCACTTGGGCGTCGATTTCGCAGCACCCAAGGGCACGCCCGTCTACGCCGGGGGCGACGGAACGATCAGTATGATCGGCCGTCATGGAAATTTCGGAAAGTACATCCGTATCCGGCACAACGGCACGTACAGCACCGGCTATGCCCACCTCAGCGGCTACGCGAAGGGCATGAAGAAGGGCAAGCGGGTGCGCCAGGGTCAGGTCATCGCCTACGTCGGCAACACCGGGATGTCCACCGGGCCGCACCTTCACTACGAGGTGATGCATGGCAACAAGCGGATCAACCCGATGACGCTCAAGCTCCCCTCGGGCCGCAAGCTCGAGGGCAGCGAGCTGGCCGCGTTCCAACAGCAGGTGCAGAAGATCACGGTGCTGCTCGCCGAGGTGCCGGCGGCTACGCGCGTCGCCCAGCGCTGACCCAAATCAGCCGACGACCGCTCGCCGCCCGCGGCGGCTGGCCTGACGCGAAATTCCCCCTGCTTGAGCGCCCGAGCGCTTCTCCTACGCCGCGCTGGCGAGGGCGCCGGCGTCTTGCCCGTCGATGACGAGACCGTCCGTGCCGGCCGAAATGCGCACCGTCTCGCCGTCTCCGAGCCGCCCGGCGATGATGAGGTGAGCCAGCGGGTTCTGCAGGCTGCGCTGGATGACGCGCTTCAGCGGCCGCGCGCCGTACGCCGGGTCGTAGCCTGCCTCGCCGAGCCAAGCGCGGGCGGCGTCGTCAAGCTCGAGCGTGATCTTGCGCTCGCTCAACCGCTCTGCCAGACCCGCAATCTGAATGTCGACGATGGTGCCCATGTGCGCGCGGTCCAGCCGGTGGAACAGGATCGTCTCGTCCAACCGATTGAGGAACTCCGGCCTGAAGCTTGCCCGCACGCGCTCCATGACGGGCTCGCGCACCGCGCTTGAAGGCTCGCCTTCGGGCTGCGCCGCCATGATCTCGCCGCCCAGGTTGGACGTCATGATGATCACGCTGTTGCGGAAATCGACCGTCCGCCCGTGCCCGTCGGTGAGGCGCCCGTCGTCGAGCACCTGCAGCAGCAGGTTGAAGACGTCGCCATGCGCCTTCTCGATCTCGTCGAACAGGATCACCTGATAGGGGCGGCGGCGCACCGCCTCGGTGAGCGTTCCGCCCTCCTCGTAGCCGACGTAGCCGGGCGGCGCGCCAATCAGCCGGGCGACGGCGTGCTTTTCCATGAACTCCGACATGTCGATGCGGATCATCGCCGCCTCGTCGTCGAAGAGGAACGCCGCCAGCGTCTTGGCAAGCTCGGTCTTGCCCACGCCCGTGGGGCCGAGGAAGAGGAACGAGCCGGTCGGGCGGTCGGCGTCCTGCAGGCCGGCGCGGGCACGGCGGACGGCGTTGCTCACGGCGACCACCGCCTCCTCCTGCCCCACCACGCGCTCGCGCAATGAGCGCTCCATGTGCAGCAGCTTCTCGCGCTCGCCCTCCAGCATCTTGTCCACCGGAATGCCGGTCCAGCGCGAGACGACGCCCGCGATGTGCGACGACCTCACAGCCTCGTCGAGCAGCGGCTCATGGGCCGCGCTCTCGAGCGAAGCCAGCTCCCGCTCGAGGTCGGGAATGACCCCGTAGGCGAGCTCGCCCGCCCGCGCGAGGTCGCCGTTCCGCTGCGCGATCTCGAGCGCGCTCCGGGCGGAGTCGAGCTTCTCCTTGATCCGCTGTCCGCCGGCGAGGCGCTCCTTCTCCGCACGCCAGACCGCGGTCTGATCGGCCGAGCGCTTCTCCAGGGCCGCGAGTTCATCGCCAAGCCCCTGGAGCCGGTCGCGCGAGCGCTCGTCGGTCTCCTTCCGCAGCGCCTCCCTCTCGATCTTCAGCTGGATGATACGCCGGTCGAGCTCGTCGAGCTCCTCCGGCTTGGAATCGATCTCCATCCGGAGCCGGCTCGCCGCCTCGTCGACCAGGTCGATCGCCTTGTCGGGCAGGAAGCGGTCGGTGATGTAGCGGTTGGAGAGCGCTGCCGCCGAGACGATCGCGTTGTCGGTGATGGCGACGCCGTGATGCACCTCGTACTTCTCCTTGAGGCCTCGCAGGATGGACACCGTGTCCTCGACGGTGGGCTCAGACACGTAGACCGGCTGGAAGCGCCGCGCCAGCGCCGCGTCCTTCTCCACGTGCTTGCGGTACTCGTCGAGGGTCGTGGCGCCGACGCAGTGGAGCTCGCCCCGGGCAAGCGCCGGCTTCAGCAGGTTGGAGGCGTCCATCGCGCCCTCGGCCGCGCCGGCGCCGACGAGCGTGTGCAGCTCGTCGATGAACATGACGATCTCGCCCGCCGCCGCGTTGACCTCGGTCAGCACGGCCTTCAGACGCTCCTCGAACTCGCCGCGGAACTTGGCGCCGGCCACCACGGCGCCGAGGTCGAGCGCCAGCAGCCGCTTGTCCCGAAGCGATTCCGGCACATCGCCGTTGACGATGCGCTGGGCCAGGCCTTCGACGATCGCCGTCTTGCCGACGCCGGGCTCGCCGATGATGACCGGGTTGTTCTTCGTCCGCCGCGAGAGCACCTGCATGATGCGGCGGATCTCCTCATCCCGGCCGATCACCGGGTCCACCGTGCCGGCGCGTGCCGCCTCGGTCAGGTCGCGCGCGTACTTCTTGAGCGCGTCGTAGCCGGCCTCGGCGGAGGCGCTGTCCGCCGTCCGTCCCTTGCGTAGATCGTTGATCGCGGCATTCAGCGTCTGCGGGCTGACGCCGGCATCAGCCAGGATGCGGGCGGCGGGCATCCCCTTGGCGAGTGCCAGCGCCAGCAGAAGACGCTCGGCGGTGACGTAGCTGTCGCCGGCCTTCTTCGCGATGTCCCCGGCGGAATCGAAGAGGCGCGCCGTCTCCGGCGCGAGGTAGATCTGGCCTGCACCGTCTCCCTCCACCCTCGGCAGCGCGTCGAGCGCCGCTTCGGTCTTCTCCAGCGCGTCTTCCGGCCGCCCGCCGGCGGCGCGGATGAGATTGGCGGCGAGGCCCTCATCATCGTCGAGCAGGACCTTGAGCAGGTGCTCCGGCGCGAAGCGCTGGTGGCCGCGCCCAAGCGCAAGCCCTTGCGCTGCCTGCACGAAGCCGCGCGAGCGCTCGGTGAATTTCTCGAAATCCATGTGCCATCCCTCGTTGGCCATCCGCCGCCGAGAGCCGAACGAGGTCGCGCTCTCATGACCTCAAGCGAGGCCTGCAGGCAGATGCCGGGTATGCGAGCAACCGCACCCTATATGGGGTCGCGCGGCGGCGCAGCAAGGGCACGGCTTGCGCGCGGCGCGCGCAAGCGCCGCCCGACGGCGCTGGAAAAATCCGGGAAAGGGGTAAGGCAGGACTGAGAGCGGGAGAAGGCCCGATCAGGAGGGCTGGGGCGCGCGCTCCTCTGCCGGCGCCGGCACGTCGTCGCTCGCCACGGCCTTGGGCTCGGCGGCCGCTGCTTGCGGCTGCTCTCCGCCCGGCTGTTGCTCGGGCTCGACCCGCGGTTGCGATTGCTGCTGCTGGGGCTGTTGATTCTGCGGGCGTTGCCCCCGCTGATCCCAGCCGTTGGCGGCAACCACACGGTAATAATGTTCGGCGTGCTGGAAGAAGTTTTCGGCGCCGATACGGTCTCCCGCCAACAGCGCGTCCTGCGCCAGGGCCTGGTATTTTTCGATCACCTGGAAGGCGGTTCCGCGGATCTTTCCCTCCGGCCCATTGCTCTCGAAGGTCGAGCCGCGCCCGTGAAAACCGGGGCGCCGTCCGTTGCCTCTATACCCCCGTGGGCGTTTGTTGTTTGGACCCTTCATACCACGCACCTTCCGACCTAACTTGCGTCCACGCGTCGCGTTCCGACTGCGTTGCGTCCGGAAACGCTTGCGAGCTTCTTTCGCTGAGGAACTCTGCGAGACCGTCCAACCGGTCAAGTATCGCGAGTCCCGCAGACCCTAACCATGATCGCGGAGTTTGCAACCTCTTTTTTGCATACCGGCATGTTTCGGCAGCAAAAAAACATGCCTCTCGAATCAGAACGCGGCGCCGGCTGCGCGAGCGAACAATGCGCAGCGATCGATGCCCGCTAGATCGCGGCGACGGTCAATCTCCGCGAGTCCCTCCGCGGCAAACAAGGACGCGACTTCATCCGCCATCCCGGCGCCGACTTCGATTGCGGCCAGCCCCGTCGGCGCCAGCAGGCGCGCAATGTTCGGCGCGAGTCGACGGTAGCACGTGTATCCGTCCGCCCCGCCCGCAAGCGCCGTCTGCGGCTCGTGAGAGACGATCTCCGGCGCGAGCGATGCCAGCGCCTCAGCCGCCACGTAGGGCGGATTGCTCACCACGACATCGAAGCGCGCGGCGAGCGGCGCGCCCCAGTCGGCCACGATGAACGAGGCGCGCCCGTCGAGCCCGTGGCGGGCCGCGTTGACCCGCGCCAGGGAGACGGCGTCGGCGCTGATATCGATGCCGAGCCCGGTCGCGCTGTGAAGCTCGCTGAGGAGGGCGACCAGCAGGCAGCCCGAGCCAGTGCCGAGATCCAGCAGGCGCGGGCGGGGCGGGAGGTGCGCCGCCCGTGCCAATACCGCCTCGACAGCGGTCTCGGTCTCGGGCCGCGGCACCAGCGCAGACCGGTCGACGGCGAACTCGAGGCTCCAGAATTCGCGAACGCCCGTGAGATATGCGAGCGGCTCGCGCCCGGCCCGGCGGCGGACGAGCGCCGAGAGCCGCTTGGCCTCGGCGTCGTCGAGCGGCCGGTCGTCGCTGGCGAGAAGAGCCTCGGGCTGAAGCCGGAGCGCATGCTGCATCAGCAGGCGCGCCTCGCGCCGGGGCGCATCGATGCCGGCCGCGCGCAGAGCCGCTGCCGCAGAGCCGAGCGCCGCGGCCACGCTCGCAGCGCCGCCGCTCATTCCGCCTCCGCAAGGCGGGCGGCGCGGTCCGCCGTCATCAGGGGATCGATGACCTCGTCGAGCGCCTCGCCGCTCAACACCTTGTCGAGCTTGTAGAGCGTGAGGTTGACGCGGTGATCGCTCACCCTGCCCTGCGGAAAGTTGTAGGTGCGGATGCGCTCGGAGCGGTCGCCCGAGCCGACCTGCCCGCGCCGCGCGGCAGCCCGTTCGGCATCGCGCAGCGCGCGCTCCCGGTCGTAGAGCCGGGCGCGCAGCACCTTCATGGCCTTGGCCTTGTTCTTGTGCTGCGATTTCTCGTCCTGCTGGGTGACGACGATGCCGCTCGGCAGATGGGTGATGCGCACGGCGCTGTCGGTGGTGTTGACGCTCTGCCCGCCCGGCCCGCTGGAGCGATAGACGTCGATGCGCAGGTCCTTCTCCTCCAGCGCGATGTCGACATCCTCCGCCTCCGGCAGAACGGCGACGGTCGCGGCGGACGTGTGGATGCGCCCGCCGGCCTCGGTCTCCGGCACCCGCTGCACGCGATGCACGCCGGATTCGTACTTGAGCCGCGCATAGGCGCCGCGCCCGCCGATCGAGACCACCGCCTCCTTCACCCCGCCGAGCCCGGTCTCCGACATCGACATCAGCTCGAAGCGCCAGCTCTTGCCCTCGACGTAGCGCTGATACATGCGGAGCAGGTCGCCGGCGAAGAGCGCGGCTTCGTCCCCTCCGGTGCCGGCGCGGATCTCGAGGATGGCATTGCGCTCGTCGGCCTCGTCCGCCGGCAGGAGGAGCTGCTTGAGCGCCTCCTCCTTCGCCGGCATCGCCGCCATCAGCTCGGCGCGCTCGTCCTCCGCCAGCGCCCGCATTTCGGGCTCGCTCTCGGCGTCGTCGGCCATCGCCTGGAGGTCATCCGCTTCTTCGCGCGCAGCCCGCAGCGCGGTGATCGCGTCCACGATGGGCGAGAGCTGGGTGTACTCGCGGGAGAGCTGCGCCAGCTCGTCGGGCGTCGGCGGCGGCATGGCCGAGAGCGCGTCGCCCAGCTCCCGATGACGGTCGAGCACCCTGTCCAGGCGCTCTTCGAAGCCAGCAGCGCTCATCGATGGAGCGCGTAGCGGGCGAGGTGTCGGCTGAGCGCGGCCTCCGGCGTCTCGACCTGCTCGCCGCTGTCGAGATCGCGGACCGTCGCCGTCCCGCGGTCCATTTCGTCATCGCCCAGGATGATCGCCGCCGCCGCGTCCGCCTGGTTGGCCCGCTTCATGCGCTTCGACAGCGTGCCGCGATAGGTGAGCTCCACCGTGAAGCCCTCGTGCCGCAACCGTTGCGCAATTCCGAGCGCCGCGGCCTCCGCCCGCGCACCAAGCGGCACGATGGCGATGGGGCGAGGCGTAGCCTCCACCTCTCCGCCTTCGGCCACCAGCGCGGCCAGGCGCTCGATCCCGCCGGCCCAGCCGACGCCCGGCGTCGCCGGCCCGCCCATGGTCTCGATCAGGCCGTCGTAGCGGCCGCCGGCCAGCACGGCGCCCTGGGCGCCAAGCGCCTCGGTCGTGAACTCGAAGGCCGTGTGGCAGTAGTAATCGAGGCCGCGCACGAGGCGCGCGTTGCGGGTGAAGGCGACGCCGATCCTGCCGAGACCGTCGCACACCGTGTCGAAGAATGACGCGGCATCCGGACTCAAGTGGGCATCGATCACGGGCGCGTCAGCCAGCACCGCGCGGTCGCCCTTGTCCTTGGAATCGAGGACGCGCAAGGGATTGCGCCGGAGCCGCTCCTTGCTCTCCTCCGACAGCGCATCCTCGTTGGCCTCGAGGTGGGAGACGAGCGCGGAGCGGTAGGCGCGCCGGCTTGCCTCGTCGGCTAGCGTGTTGATCTCGAGCGTGACCCGGTCGAGCACGCCGAGCGCATCCAGCAGGTGCGCGCCGAGCGCGATCACCTCGATGTCCGCCAGCGGCTCGGCCGCGCCGATCAGCTCGACGCCGATCTGGTGGAATTGGCGGAGCCGCCCCTTCTGCGGCCGCTCGTAGCGAAACATCGGCCCGGCATAGAAGCACTTGAAGGGCCGGCGGTCGCCCAGGGTGCCGCCGATCACCGCGCGCGCCACGCCCGCCGTGTTCTCCGGCCGGAGCGTCAGCTCCGAGCCCCCGCGGTCGCTAAAGGTGTACATCTCCTTGGTCACGATGTCCGAGGTGTCGCCCAGCGTGCGGCGGAACACGTCGCTGAACTCGAAGATCGGCGTCGCGACCTCGGCAAAGCCGTAGCGGGCGGCGAGCGGGCGCGCGTGTTCGACCACGTGACGGTGGCGGCGCATCTCGTCTGCCGCGAGGTCGTGCGTTCCACGCACCGGCTGGATCTTGCGCACTGTCCGGGTTCCCGAGCGGTGCCGGCCCTTGTGCCGGCGTGACGGCGGCGGGTTTAGTGACTCAATTCGGCGGCCCCCGCAAGCGGCGGCGGACGCCGCGGGCGCCTAGCCGCTGGTGGCGGTCCCGGCCAGGAGGCGGTCGGGATCGAGCGCGATATTCCGCATGACCACGCCGAGCGGCCCGAGGGTGGGCGCGACCGCGTCATCGACCCTGACTTCGAGCCCGCCGGCATTGCCGGTCACCATGACGAGGCCAGGCCGGTCAGGCACCCAATAGGAATCACCCGCGTGCATGATCCGGGTCAGCAGCAGTTCGTTGTCGGGGCCCATGATCTGAACCCAGCTGTCGTCGACCGCGGTGATGACCACGCGGGCATCCAGATTGGTCCGCCCGTACACCTTGGGAACATAGTCGGCTTCCACCGCCGGCAGGGTCGGCTCTTCCGTCGCGGCCGATGACGAGGCGGCGACGGTCTCCCCAGGCGCCGCGTCGACCGTCGGTTCCGGCGCGGCGGGCACGGGCGAGACCTCGTCCACGGGGGCGGAATCGGCAGCATCGGTGCTCGCGGTTTCGGCGCTTCCGCTCTCGGTGGTGGCGGTGTCGGTGACAGCGGCAGCGGCGGTGTCCGTGGACCCGCTGGGCTCGGAAACGGCGGCTGCGCCCGCGTCGTCAGCGCTGCTCGTCGTGCTCGTCGAACTACTCGTCCCCCCGACCTCCGCAACCGCAAAATCGAGCGGCGATGCGATCTCGGGGCTCGGATCCGAAATTTCCACTTCTGCGACTTGCGGCTCGCTCGGCGGGGCCTCCACGGCCACGTCGGCCGGCTGTGCGGTCTCGGCCGGCGCGTCGGCGATATCGCTCGCGGCCTCGACACTGGCGGCCGGCGCATCCACCGGCGCACCCCCTGCCTGCGGCGCCTCCAGCGCGGCGACGTCGGTCGCCCCCTCCGGCCCCGCCTCATCCCACACCTCGGCCGCCGGTATGAGACCTTGCTCCGCATCGTCCGTCGGGGCGGAGACCACGTCCGCGGTGGCCGCCGGTGCCGGCTCCTCCTGACGCGGCGCCGCGGGCGCAGGGACCGGCTCCGCCTGCTCGGGCGACCCGGACGCAGGCTCCGGCTCCGCCGGGGTCGACACGTCTGCCACGATCGGCGCGGTGGCCGTCTCCGCCACAGGCTCCTCGGCGGGAGCAGCGGCGGTTTCTGCCGTGGCCTCCTCGGTGGCCACGACCGCGCCCTGCGTGGCGGTTGTAGCGGCAGCGGTCTCAGGCGCAGCGCCTTCCCCCGTCGCGCCCCCCGCCACGACATCTCCCTCGTTCAGGCCGACCGCCTCGGTCAGCCGGGTGGAGACGTCGTCGACCAGGTCCGTCGCGATCTGGCCGCCGGTCGACTGATACTGCCAGCCGCCGTAGGCGAGGCCCGCCAGCACGAGGACGAGGAGGATCAGCCAGAACTTCGGCTTGGGGCTCGAGTCGCTCGGCGACGGGAAGGAAAGGCGGTGCTCGTTCCTGTCGAGGCCCTGCTCGCGCTTGAAGGCCTCGACCATCTCGTCCGGGTCGAGCCCGAGAAAGCCCGAGTAGCTGCGCAGGAAACCGATCGTGTAGGTGGTGCCGGGAATCTGGTCGAAGCGCCCCAGCTCCAGCGCCTCGAGGTAGTGCTCCTGAATACGCAGCACGTGAGCGGCGTCGGCCACGCTGTAGCCGCCCCGCTGCCTCGCTTCGCGCAACTCGTCGCAGAAGCTCGGAACGGCGCGCTTGTCGTTGCCGCCCGTCTCGTGGACGAGCCGCGGCCCGGCCAGATCAGGCTCGGCTGCCTCTAACGGCATCCGTACAGGTTCCTTCATGACTCGCGTCCTGCAACCGCGAGCCCGCACGCCACCCTCCCTGCCGGCGTTGCGCGCTCAGGCACCCAATTGCGATCCTCAGACTCGCCCCATTGTGTACACGTGTCGCCCCCTCACTTCGCCAGTTATGATTCCGGCATTCCAAAGACCGCGACCCGATCAACCGTCCCCCGATGCTAACAGTTAGGATTTGTTACTTTATCATCGGCTGCCAACGCACGCAAACGTCCACTCGCGAAGACTGTGACTGATGTCAAAGGCCGGCAGGGAGAGGGCGATTCGTCGAGGTACCCGGATCGTCAATGTTTGCGGAACCCCGTTCAGCACTGGCCGCGAGCGCGGACACGGCCTGTTCGATGAGATCGGCAATGATCTCGCCCGTCGGCTGCTCCGCCTTCACCATGCCGACGCTCTGGCCCGCCATCAGGGAGCCGTTCTCGACATCGCCGTCGATGGCGGCTCGCCTGAGCGCGCCGGCCCAGAAGTGCTCGATGGCAAGACGGGCGTCCGCCAGCTCGACCTCTCCCTGGCGATAGCGCGTGATGGTCTCCCGCTGAAACGCCTCGAAGCGCTCGGTCGCCTTGTTGGCGACGGCGCGCACCGGGATGACGGGAAAATCGGGGTCGATCTGCACCGAGAGCCGCGCGTCGCGCGCGTTCGCCCGGATAATCGCCTGCTTGAAATTCGGATGGGCGATCGATTCCGTCGCGCAGACGAAGCGCGTTCCCAGCTGGCAGCCGGCGGCGCCCATGGCCAGATAGAGCGCCATCGCGTCGCCCCGCCCGATGCCGCCGCCGACGAAGACCGGCACCTCGTCGAAATGGGGCAACACCTCCTGCGCCAGCACGTTGGTGGACACGGGCCCGATGTGCCCGCCCGCCTCCATGCCCTCGATGATGAGCGCGTCGATGCCCTGCCTGGCGAGCCTCCGGGCGAGCGGCAGCGTCGGCGCGAAGGCGACGACGCGGGTGCCGGCCTCCTTCAGGGTCTCGACCGAGCGCTTGGGCGGCATTCCGCCAGCAAGCACCACGTGGCCGACGCGGCGCTCGACGCAGGTCGCGACGAGGGCATCCAGCTCCGGGTGCATGACGATGATGTTGACGCCGAAGGGCTGGTCGCAGCGCTCGTAGACGCCGTCGATCTCAGCGGCGAGCTGGTCAGGCGCGAGAGAGCCGCAGGCCACGACGCCGAAGCCGCCGGCGTTGGAGATCGCGGCCACCAGGTTCCGCTCGGAAACCCACGACATGGCGCCGCCCATGATCGCGTAGCGCGTGCCGAGGAAGTCCCGCCCCCGCGCCCAGTAGGCATCGAGCCGGCGCCGCGCGCTTTCGCGCGTCTCAGTCATTTGCGGCCTCCGTGCTCAAGGGTCGTCGAGCCCGTAGGCCGCGTGAAGGGCGCGAACGGCGAGCTCGGTATAGTCTTCCGCAACCAGCACGCTGATCTTTATCTCCGACGTCGAGATCACCTGTATGTTGATGCCCTTGCCGGCGAGCGCGGCGAACATCGTCTGCGCCACGCCAGCGTGGCTGCGCATGCCGACGCCGATCACCGACACCTTGACCACGCCCAGGTCCGCCGCCAGCCGCTCGTACGGGACGGCGCTCCGGGCCTCTTCCAGGATGGCGATGGAGCGGTCCAGGTCCGCCTCCGTCACCGTGAAGGTGAGGTCCGTCGTGCCGTCGGCGGAGATATTCTGCACGATCATGTCGACGTTGACGTTGCCGTCCGCCAAGGGCCCGAAGATGCTCGCCGCAACGCCTGGGCGGTCGGCCACGCCCATCACCGTGATCTTCGCCTCGTCCCTGCTGTAGGCGATCCCGCTGACTCGCTCCTGTTCCACGATGTCGTCCTCATCGACCACGAATGTTCCGGGGGCATCGGTAAAGCTGGACGCGACCTGAAGCGGCACCTGGTGCTTCATCGCCATCTCGACGGCGCGAATCTGCAGGACCTTGGCGCCGAGGGAGGCGAGCTCCAGCATCTCCTCGTAGGTGATCTTATTCAGCTTGCGCGCCGTCGCAACGATACGCGGATCGGCGGTGAACACGCCTTCCACGTCGGTGAAGATGTCGCAGCGGTCGGCGCCCAACGCCGCGGCCAACGCCACCGCCGAGGTATCGGTGCCGCCCCGGCCGAGCGTCGTGATCCGCCCGAGCGGGCCGAGGCCCTGAAAGCCCGCGACGACCGGCACCTCGCGCCGCTCGATACGCCGGTGCAGCTCTTCCGTCTCGATCCCCTCGATCCGGGCACGGCCGTGGCCGCCGTCCGTGCGGATCGGGATCTGCCAGCCGAGCCAGGAGCGCGCCGTGACGCCGCGGCTTTGCAGCGCCAGCGCGAGCAGGCCGGCGGTGATCTGCTCGCCCGCCGCCGCCACGGTGTCGTATTCCCGAGCATCGTGGAGCGGCGCCGCCGCCCGCACCCACTTGACCAGCTGGTCGGTCGTCCCGGCCATGGCGGACACCACGACGGCGACGCCGTCCCCGGCATCGCTCGCCGCCTTCACGCGGTCGGCAACGACGTTGATGCGGTCGAGATCGGCCAGCGACGTGCCGCCGTATTTGTGGACGATGAGGGCCATCGGGTGGGGTGCGCCCGCTCCGGAGAGGCGACGCTTGCCGGTCGTGGAGACGCCCCTACATACTGGCTGCGTCCCGGCCGCGCAAGCAGGCGGCAGGGCCCAGGGAGAGCGCGTCGATGGCGCCAGACGAGCAACAAAAGCAATCGCCCAAGGCCGCGGCGCCCGGCGAGGCGGCCGGCGCCGGCGCAGACCCCAGCGTGGATCCGGCGGAGGTCGAGCGCTTCGCCGCCCTTGCGGATCGCTGGTGGGACCGCCACGGCGCCTTCCGTGCGCTGCATGCGCTGAACCCGGTCCGCATCGCCTACGTGCGGGATGCGCTCGTGGCCGGGAGAGAGCCTGCCCCTTCCTCCGACGGTTCCGCGGCGCTGAAGCCCCTCGCCGGCCTTCGGCTGCTCGATGTCGGCTGCGGCGGCGGCCTGATGGCCGAGCCGCTCTGCCGCCTGGGCGCGGACGTGGTCGCCATCGACGCGGCGGAAGCCAACGTCCGTGCGGCCCGCCTGCACGCCGAAGAGCAGGGGCTCGCCGTCGACTACCGCCACGCCACGGCGGAGGCGCTGGCCGCGGCCGGCGAGCGCTTCGATGCGGTGCTGGCCCTCGAAATCGTCGAGCACGTGGCCGATCTCGAGGTCTTCGCAGGCGCCTGCGCGGACCTCGTGGAACCCGGCGGCACGTTCGTCGTGGCGACGCTCAACCGCACGCTTGCGGCCTACGCCTTGGCCATCGTCGCGGGGGAACGGATTCTCGGCTGGCTTCCGGCCGGGACCCACGACTGGTCGCGCTTCGTCCGCCCGGCGGAGATGGTGCGCCTGCTGCGCCGCCACGGCCTCGCCGTCGCCGACATGCAGGGCATGGTCTACAACCCGCTCGCCGGCGGCTGGACCGCGAGCCCCAACCTAGCGGTGAACTACATCGTGCACGCGAGGAAGCCCCCCGTCTGAGCAGGGTGGCCACAACGGCGCGTCCTGAGAACTATGCGTCGTGGCGGGGGACCCAGGGGACCTCGCCGACCTCGATCCCCTCGTCGGCGAGATCGCTGACCTCTTCCTTGGTCGCGTCGCCGTAAATGCTGCGCTTCTCGGTCTCGCCGTAGTGGATCTTGCGCGCTTCTTCGGGGAAGCGCTCGCCCACGTGGTCGAAGTTCTGCTCGATGTAGCCGCGCATCCGCCGCAGCGTCCCGATGGCGCGCGCCATTTCCGGCGGCGTCGGCTTGCGCGCGGGCGGCGGCGCCGGCGCAGCCTCGGGCTCGCCTCGCGCCTTGTTGCCCACCGCGATGTTCGGCGCCATCGGCGCCTTGGCGATCTTCGCGTCGCCACAGTAGGGGCATTCGATCTCGCGCGCCTTCGCCTGCCGCTCGTAAGTCGCGGAATCGGCGAAGTAGGCCTCGAACACGTGATCCTTGCCGCACTTGAGGTCGAATACGATCATGGGAGCTGCGCCCAGTGCGCTGTCACGGTCACCGCAATCTAGCATAAAAGCCCGGAATCCATACGCAAATTCGAATCGCTCACCACCCGGCTCCGCCATGCAGCATCATCGCTCACGCGTGCCCTCCCCGTGGATCACCCGCCATGCCGGGCTGATCGCCGCAGGCTCCCGTGTGCTCGACCTCGCCTGCGGCGGCGGCCGGCACACCCGCTATCTGCGGGGCCGAGGCCTCAACGTAACGGCCTTCGACATCGACACGTCGGGCCTTGCCAATCTCGCGGACGATCCCCTGGTCGAGATCGTGGAGATGGACCTGGAGCAGCCCGGCACGGCACCGCTCGCAGGGCGCCGCTTCGATGCGGTGGTGGTGACGGACTACCTGTTCCGCCCGCTGCTTGCCCCGCTCGTCGACTGCCTGGAGCCCGACGGGGTCTTCCTCTACGAGACCTTCGCGCTCGGCAACGAGCGCTTCGGCCGCCCCCGCAACCCGGACTTTCTGTTAAGGCGGGGCGAGCTGCTGGCGCTCGCCGAAGGTCGGCTCCAGATCATCGCCTACGAGCACCGCGCCATCCCGCCGCCTGCGCCCAAGATCGTGCAGCGCCTCTGCGCCCGAAAACCTGCGGGGTAGAGGCAGGAGATGGGCCGGGACGCGAAGCGGCCCGCAGCGCGCGACTGCGCGCCGCGCCTATGGCGCGTAGGCAAGCGAGCGGAGCGAGCGCCCGCCGCTAGAGCGCGTCCGACTTTGACGGACGCGCGATAGGCCGCGGTAGCGGCCCGCCGCGTATGCGGCGCGCCCGCGCAGGCGCCGGCCATAGGCCGGCTGCCGTGAGCGAAAAAGAGTCAGAGCGCTTCCGTGCAAAACGGAAACGCTCTTGAGGGAAATGAAGGAATTCGGCGGCTTCAGCCTGCAGCGCGGCGCGGCTCCTCCTCCGCAGGCGGCATGAAGGCGCGGTCGTGCGCCAGCGCCGGAATCGCGGCGCGGGCCTTGTCGATGTGCGAAAGCTCGAGATCGGCAACCGCGATGCCCACGCCCTCGCCGCCGTCGGCCAGCACCTCGCCCCAGGGATCGACGATGAGCGAGTGGCCGTAGGTCTTGCGATCGCCCGAATGGCTGCCCCACATGCAGGGCGCGATGACGAAGCAGCCGGTCTCGATGGCGCGCGCACGCATCAGCACGTGCCAGTGCGCCTCGCCGGTGTGCTTGGTGAAGGCCGCCGGCACCGTGATCAGCCGCGCGCCTGCGTGCGCCAGCGCCCGGTAGAGCTGGGGGAAGCGCAGATCGTAGCAGACGGTCATGCCGAGGCCGCCCCAGGGCGTCTCCGCCACCACCGCCTGGCCGCCGGGGCGGAAGGCCTCGCTCTCGCGGTAGCGCTCGCCCGTGGGCAGGTCCACGTCGAACATGTGGATCTTGTCGTAGGTCGCGGCGATCCGGCCTGCGGGGTCGATCAGGACCGAGCGATTGGCGATGCGGCCGTCGCCGGCGTCCGCCGCCATCGAACCCGCGAGCAGCCAGACCTGCGTCTCCGCCGCGAGCGCGCTGAAGAAGCGGGCCGCCGGGTGGGCGTCGAGCGGGGCTGCGCTCGCCTGCACCAGCGCCGTGCGGTGCTCCATGAGCGCGACATTCTCGGGCAGCGCCACCAGCTCCGCGCCGGCGGCACAGGCCTCGCGCACGAGCGCGGCGGCGGCATCGAGGTTGGCCTGCTGGTCCTGGCCGCTCGAGAGCTGAACGCAGGCGGCACGAAGGGTCTCGGTCATGGCTTCCCCCAAGGCTCGGTGCAGGCCGGCATCATGGACGGCCCGGCAAGGCACGCGCAAGCGTCGCGACGTCGACCCGCGCGGCGCCCGCCTTCTGCAGCGCACGCGCGCAGGCCGAGACGGTGGCCCCGGTGGTCAGCACGTCATCCACCAGCAGGACGCTGCGCCCGGCCACGAGATGCGCGCGGGAGGGCCGCACCGCGAACGCGCCCCGGACGTTGCGCCGCCGGGCCGCCCCGGAGAGCCGGGTCTGCGGCGGCGTCCGCCGGGTCCGCACCAGCAGGTCCGGCGCCGCCATGGCTTCCGCCTCGCGCGTCATGAGCCCGGCCAGCACCGCCGCCTGGTTGAAGCGCCGCGCGAGCAGCCGCCAGCGATGGAGCGGCACCGGCACCACCAGATCGGCATCCGGCAGGAGCGGCGCCGCCGCGCGCTGCAGCCACGCCGCGAGCCTGGGCGCCACCCACGAGCGGTCGGCCATCTTGAAGGCGAGAATCAGCTCGCGCCCCGCCCCTTCGTAGAGGAACGCCGCGCGCGCCCGGTCGTAGGCCGGCGGCGTCCGGGCGCAATCGCCGCAGACCGCATCCGGGGCCGCCTCGATGGCGAAGGGCAGGCCGCAGCAGGCGCAGCAGGGCCGGCCGATGAAGGAGACACGGTTCCAGCAGTCGGGGCAGAGCGCGCCGGAATCGCCCACGGGCGCAGCGCACGCGAGGCAGGAGGGTGGCAGCACGACATCGACGGCGCCCACCGCAGCCGCGCGCGCCAGCGCCGCCATTCGTGCTCCACTCGCATGACCCTGCATCGCGCGCCGCCCGCCCGTGCTTCCCGCCTCCCCGCCATCATGCCATAACCGCCGCCATGGCTCAGCGCGCGCCTACGCCCGACAGCGCCGCGGTCTTCGACCGCAGAGCCGTGCGCATGCACCGCGACCGTGCCGCCGCAGGCTTTGCGGGGCGCGGCGATTTCCTGGTCCGCGAGGTGGGCGAGCGGCTGGTGGCCCGGCTCGAAGACGTGAAGCGGCGGTTCGCCCGCGTGCTCGACCTCGGCTGCCATAGCGGCCAACTCGGGCCGATGCTGCGCGAACGGACGACGCCCGACCTGCTCCTCGAGGCCGATCTCTCGCGGAGCATGGTGCGGCGCGCAGGCGGCCCTTTGCGCGTGGTCGCCGACGAGGAGTGGTTGCCGATCCGCCCGGCCTCGCTCGATCTCGTGGTGAGCGCGCTCAGCCTGCACTGGGTGAACGACCTGCCGGGCGCGCTCGTGCAGATCAGGCAGGCGCTCAGGCCCGACGGGCTGCTGCTCGCGGCGGTGCTGGGTGGCGAGACCCTGTTCGAGCTGCGCGAGGCGTTCCTGCAGGCGGAAGCGGGCCATGAGGGCGGCGTGCGCCCGCACGTCTCGCCCTTCCCCGACGTTCAGACCCTGGGCGCCCTGCTGCAGCGCACGGGCTACGCGCTGCCGGTGGTCGACAGCGACCTGATCACGGTCACCTACGAGAGCGCCCACGCGCTCATGCTCGATCTGCGCGCCATGGGCGAAGCCAACGCCAACCGGGGGCGCGCCCGGCACTTCGCCCGGCGCGAGACGCTCCGCGCGCTGGAAGCCCGCTACCGGGAGAGCTTTGGCCACCCGGACGGGCGCATCCCGGCGACCTTCCAGGTGCTCTATCTCACCGGCTGGAAGCCGCACGACTCTCAGCAGCAGCCCGCGCGGCGTGGCAGCGGGGCCGTACGCTTGTCGGACGCACTCGAGTCCGACCCGTCCTAGCCCGCGCAATCAGCCCGCGCGGTCCACTGAGCCGATCACGCGCTCGATCGCTTCGGCCGTCACGACGCCAGCGCGGAGCAGACGAGGGATCGGCCCGGTGAGGTCGAGCAGCGTCGAGGCGAGGCTGCCGTCGGCCAGCCCGCCGTCGATCACCAGCGACACATGCGCCCCGAGGCCCGCCACGACCTCAGCCGCGTTGAGCGGGCTCGGCGCGCCCGAGGGGTTCGCGCTCGGCGCCGTCAGCGGCCTCTGGGCGGCCTCCACCACCGCGCGCGCGGTCTCGTTGCCGGGGATACGGAGCGACACGCCCGGCGCCCCCCGGTGGACCAGCGGCGAGAGCGGAGAGGCCGCGGCGCGCGGCAGCACAAGGGTCAGCGGGCCGGGCCAAAAGGCTTCGGCAAGCGCACGAGCAGGCGCAGAGAAGTCCGCGCAGGCCTCCGCCATCGCCTGCGCGGCCACCAGGGCGATGAGCGGTTTGTCCGGCGGGCGCCCCTTGGCGCGAAAGACGCCGGCCACGGCATCGTCACGGGTCGCATCGGCGGCGAGGCCGTAGACCGTATCGGTGGGCAGCCCGACCAGCCCGCCTTCGCGGATCACCTGCGCGGCCTGCGCGATGGTCACCGGGGTCGGTGCCAGGCAGGGAGGCACGCCTGGAGTGCCGAAGTCCGCCACAGGCCCTAGTCCGCCCCACAAGCGACGAACGGCGGGTTGACGAAGCCCGCCTTGCCGTAACGAAGCGGGCTCCCGCCCAGATCGCGCACGTGGCCGCCTGCCGCCTCGAGAATCGCCTGACCCGCTGCCGTGTCCCACTCCATGGTGCGGCCGAAGCGCGGGTAGAGATCGGCCTCGCCTCGCGCAAGCAGGCCGAACTTGAGGGCGCTGCCGGCGCTTGCGGTCCGCGACGGCCGCAGCGCCGCGATGTAGGCATCGGTCTCGGCGTCGCGGTGCGACCGGCTGGCGATCACGGCGGGGCGTGCCGCCGGCACCTGCCCCGCGCGGATCGTCTGCGGCGGCCCATCGCCCACGAAGCGCACCGCGCCGCCCTGCCCGTCGGCGACATAGGTCTCGTCCCGGGCCGGCGCATGGAGCACGCCGAGCACCGGGCGGCCCGCCTCGATCAACGCGATATTGACCGTGAACTCGCCGCTGCGCGCGATGAACTCCCTGGTCCCGTCGAGGGGGTCCACGAGCCAGAAACGCCGCCCGGCCGGCGCCGCGGTGTTTCGGGCGTCCGTGCTCTCCTCCGAGATGACGGGGATGCGCGGATCGGCGGCGCGCAGGCCCGCGACGATGAGCCGGTCTGCCGCCCGGTCCGCCTCGGTCACGGGCGAGCGGTCGTCCTTGGTCTCGACCGCCGTGCCGGCGCGGTAGAGGACCATGATGGTCCGCCCGGCCTCCAGCGCGAGACGTCGGGCCGCAGCCGCCAACAGCGCCAATTCCTCTCCGTTGGTGCCGCTCATCGACTGCCCCGAGTGTTCAAATTACCGTCAACGATGCGAAATCGCTTTCCCGCGCCGCCGATATACACCAGAATGATTCAGGTTTCGCGTAGCGCGACCCACCCAGGCGGTGGTGCGAAACTCCAATCCCAAGCAACCAACAACGCGCCTGCGAGGAGGAGATACCGAGGATGATTAAGGAAACTGTGGTCGCCGTGAGTATCGTTACCATGGCGGCCGGCGCCGCTCTCGCGCCGTCGGCCGTATCCGCCGACGATCAGCCGATCGTCGTCGCCGATTCTCACGAGGATGCGTGCAACCCCTGCGCGGCTTGCAACCCGTGCGACGCGTGCAACCCTTGCGCCGCCTGCAATCCGTGCGACGCATGCAACCCCTGCGCTGCCGAGTAAGCTCGGAAGTAGAGACGACCTTACCCGGGGACGCCGCCTCGCGAGAGGCGGCGTTCTTACGTTCAGGCTCGTGCGATAGGGGCCTGCCGGGCGCCGGGCGGCGTCCCTCAACCGGCGGCCTTGGTGTCCCGCGCATCGAGGGCAGCCCTGACCGCCGCCATCTGACCCTCGATGTCGACCTCGGCCTGCGAGACCACCTCCAGACCGCGGTCCTCGAGCGTGTCCTTGCCCCCATTCTGAGGCGTCCAGGCTTCGACCACCTGGTCCCGCGCCTTGAGCAGCAGGATGATCTGCGGCCAGAACAGCCGCACCATGGCGCCGACCCAGCGATTGGTCGGCCAGGAGGGGCGCGCGTGGTCGATGCCGAAGAGGCCGATCGCCTTGGCGACGTCGTCGGCGCGATACCAGGTCTCGCCGGTGACCCAGCGATTGGTGGTGAAAAGCCTGAGCGGCTGACCCTTCGAGCCCATCGAAATGGCGATGACGTGGGTGAGCGCGTCGTCGCCCATGGGCCACTTGTCCCGGCTCTTGCGGCGCGCGGGCTTCATCCCGCGTGGCAGTCCTTTGGCGCGCACGAAGGTATGGAAGTGCCCGTGCTCCATGTCCCTGAAGCCGCCGGGATGGGCGTGATAGAAGTACTGGGAGCTGCTCTGGCCGTCGAAGACGTCCCCCTTCGGGTAGTGATCCCACTCGTAGAAGGTCTCGTACCCGCGTAGCAGCTCGCTCACCACGTTGTCGCCGGTCCGGCCGAGCACCCGCTCGACCTCGAGAATCTCCTCGCCGGCGGCGAGCATCATGCGCAGACGCTTCGCCGGCTGCGTCGCCAGGTCGAGGTGGCGGGTCTCCTCCTGCCGCTCGTTCTTCTTCGCCGTGGCCTGGGCCATCCTGCCGCCCCTACGCTCGTTCGCCGGCCATGCCGCTGGTGAAGGATAGTGCTGCGGACCAGCTCTTGCCAGACTGCCGGCCGTTCGCGCGCCCTTGGCGGACTACTCCCCTTCGCCCGGATCGCGGACGAGGCGGAAGCCCACGAGGATGTGCTTGATGTCTGCGGGCCGGCCGTGGCGCGCCGCGGGGCGGCAGACGCCGCAGCCGCTGTCGTCCCACGAGCCGCCCTTGACGAGGAAGCGCCCGGGATTGCCGGGCGAGGCGGTCCACTCGAAGACCTGGCCCGCCGCGTCCAGCAGGCCGTAAGGACTCGCACCGGCGGGGAAGCTCCCGACCGGCAGCGTGTCGAAAGGCCCGGCGTCGTGGCTGTTGAGCAGCGCCGGGTCGTAGGTGTCGCCCCAGGGGAAGATGAGGCCGTCCGGCCCCCGCGCGGACTTCTCCCATTCGAGCGCGGTGGGGAGCCGCCAGGCGCGCCCGGTCTCGGCCGAGAGCCAGGCGGCGAAGGCGTTGGCATCGTCGTGGGAGACCATCACCACCGGATGGTCCTCGCGCCCGGCGGGCGGCTTTCCGTCCGCCCACGCGTGGCGGCGGGTGCGCTCGTAGGGGTGGATCAGCCGGTAGCCGCGCCAGGTCTCGGGGTCGACGTCGGGCACGCGATGGCCGGTGGCGTTCACGAACGCCTGGTACTGGGCGTTGGTGATCAGCGTGCGCGTGATGAAGAAGCGCTCCAGCGTCTTGGGCCCGCGCGGGCGCTCGCGGTCGTACCAGCCGCGCTCGCGCGTGACGGAATGGCCATAGGCGGCCTCGTCGAGCTGGTAGCCGTACTCCCGCTCGGCCGCGTTGGAGCCCGCGACGAAGGGGCCGGCGGGAACCTCGACCACAGCCGGCGGCGTGGCGCTGCCGGCATGGGCGGCGCCCGCGAGGGCCGCGCCGGAAAGCGCGAAACAGAGTGCGAGCAAGGCGCGGGCGAGGATCATCCCTGGAATCTATTCGTCAGCCGCCCGGCGGGGGAATCACAAAAATTTGAGCGGAAGGCATTTGCCCGGCACCATGCGCTCGCTGACAATTCGCAATGAAAACGGTCATCAAGGGAGGCCCGACATGCCACGCTCGAAACCCCTGCTTGCCGGAACGGTGGTCCCTGTGGTCATCGGGCTCGCGGTCGCCACCGGCGGCCACGCCACAGCCGGCACAATGTCCGGCGAGAGCCCGGCCGTGACCCCGCAGCATCAGGATCCGGGCGTGCTCCTCTTCGCCTCGTGCAACCCGTGCGGGCCGTGCGGGCCTTGCAGTCCATGCAACCCGTGCGCCAGCGCCTGTGGGCCGTGCAACCCGTGCAATCCGTGTGCGGGCGCATGCGGTCCCTGCGGCGCCTGCAATCCGTGCAATCCCTGCAACCCGTGTAATCCGTGCGCCGGCGCCTGCGGCCCCTGCGGTGCCTGCAATCCCTGCGCGGCCGGTGCTGCGGCCGCCTCCGACTGCGTCGTTCCGCGCCTTGCGGCAGCGTGCAATCCCTGCAACCCCTGCGGGCCATGCAACCCATGTGCGGCCGCCTGTGCGCCCTGCAATCCTTGTGGACCGTGCAATCCCTGCGCGGCTGCCTGCGCCCCGTGCAGCCCCTGCGGACCCTGTAACCCCTGTGCCGCGGCGAACCCGTGCAACCCGTGCGCGCCCTGCAATCCCTGTGGGCCCTGCAACCCGTGTGCGGCAGCGAACCCGTGCAATCCCTGCGCACCGTGCAACCCGTGCGGGCCCTGCGGCGCCTGCAACCCATGCGCAGCCGCCGAGGAGGTCGAGCTGACCGCCGACGAGGCGAGAGACGCCTACGCCTGCATCAGTGCGACCATGGCCGAGGGCTACGCCAAGTCAGGCAATCAGTGGGCAGCGTCCTACCGGAACTGGAGGAACGTCGCAGCCCAGCCCTACGTCTCCGACACCCACGGCGCGCGCTACGTCAACAACTACGCCAACGACATCGGCGCCGACAATTACAGCCTCTTCGAGGAAGCGGGGCCGTCTCCTGCCGGAACCGTGCTCGCGAAGGACAGCTTCGTGGTCAGACCCAACGGCAACGTGGGCGCCGGGCCGCTCTTCCTGATGGAGAAGATGGAAGCCGGCTTCAACGCCGACACCGGGGACTGGCGCTACACGCTGATCATGCCGAACGGCAAGCTGATCGGCACCACCGGCGGCAAGGGCGCGAAGAACGTCGTCTTCTGCGCCGATTGCCACCTCGGCGTCGAGGATCAGGACAGCCGCTTCTTCCTCGACGAGGAGTATCGGATCCAGTAATGGCCCGCCGGCGGCGCGCCGCCCCCCCGGCAAAGCGCGCCGCCGGTCCTTACGTCTTCCAGCCCTCCTGCCAGGCCGCGAACTCGGACGGCTTGATGCGATAGCGGGCAAAGTTGCCCTCGTGGAGCGATAAGAGCTCCCGCTCGACCATCTCGCGAAAGCGCTCGCGTTCAGCCTCGGCGATATTGCTCGTGACCCATGCTTCGATCGCGGCGGCAGCCTCTCTCATGTCCGTGCAACCGCGAACAACGCTGCCCACGAGTTCGCGCAGCGCCGTCCGGTGACGCATGCGAAAGGGATCTGGCTCTCCCAGCGATTGCCGAACGGCAGCGTAGCGGGCGGCGGAACGTTCGTAGGCCCAGACGAACACGTCGCGAAGAAGCTCGATGCGATTGAGCTCGTACACGCCGAGCACCGCTTCCGTGTACAGATCCCGAGACACGTCCTCGAAGGATAGCGGCGACAGGTTCGCCTTAATGAGGGAGATGTTCGCAGCCAGGCGCGACACCCGCTTGTTCACGTCGTCGAAAGGCTGAAGGTAGGGAAGCTGCACCAGGGCAAAGAACGCCTGCTCGAACGGGTCTTCGATCGCCGAGGCCCTGCCGAGAACCAGGTCGAAATACGCTTCGATCCGCTGAGGACCCTCGAGAGGATAGAACACCGAGCCCTGAATACCGATGGCACCGTGCCGGAGACGCCCCGCCGCCTGCGGATCGGGAAGCAGGTTGTCGGCCAGTGCGGCATGAAGATTCAGGATGGTGTGGCGGTTGAAGCCTGTCTCCCCAGCCGCATCCACGAGAAACTCGATTGCCTCCTTGTGATTGAGGATCATCTGTGTGTCTCGGCGGTCCTTCCCCTCCGCTTCCTCGCCCATTTCGAGAAGCCGGGTGGTATCGAGCAGCGAGTAGGTGTTGCCCTCCAGGCGGCTGGAATGGAAGGACAGGTCGATGAGCAGCCTGTTCAGTACGTGCTTCGCGTAGGTTCCCGCCGGCTCGGCAACAACCGGCGACGCACCGATGTCTCTGAGACGATCGCGCTCGGCTTGTGGGAGGTAGAAGGTGTCGTTGGGGCGATATGACTCGAGGAACGCCGGATCGTAGCCAACCGGTGCCCGCGCTTCGGCGGGTTGTCGGATGTATTCCTGCACCTCTGCACCCGCCTCGGATACGCTTGGTCGAACTTGGACCGATACGCTCGCCTTGAAGCTCCCGAAGACGACCTCTCTCAATTCCACCGAGACGGCTCGGGGCACGCGGTAACGCGCACCGCGGCCCGACCCCTCCATCACAAGACGCCTGCTGTCGACAAGGGACTTGAGCCGGTATTGCAGGGTCCGGTGCGCTGGCGCGTCCTCCAGCGCCTCGGCGATCTGCCGGGCGGTCATGCCATCGGGATGGCGCCGCACGGCCTCTTCGATCGCCTGCAGATCCGCCTCCAGAATTTGCCTAGCCATGACGACTCTCAAGCTTGCGCACAACGCAGCATGCGCAAATTATGACACATTCACGCAATAATCAAGTTATACGCAAGAATCACCCAAGAATTTCCGGCGTTATTTGCGCGAAAAGGTTGCACGCAACCAAATTCAGCCTGCTGGCCTGCAACGTTGCGGCGAAAACCGCTAGCATTCGTCCCCAAACGCAAAACCCACTTACTCATGCCCTGGCTCGATGGCGAAATCTTGGGCTGAAGCGACGGCGTTTCTTGATTACAGGAGCGAACCCGGCCTATGTTCGCGCCTCTACCGCCTCGGCGGTGACCAGACCCAAGGAGATACCCGTGCGCGCACGACACGTTCTCGCCATCGCCCTCGCCACCGCCATGATGGCAGCCAGTGCCTCCGCCATCGCCGCCGATGCGAAGAAGGGCAAAAAGGTCTTCAAGAAGTGCAAGGTCTGCCACACCGTCAAGGAAGGCGGCAAGCACAAGGTCGGGCCCAACCTCCACGGCGTCTTCGGCCGCACGTCGGGCACCGCCGAGGGCTTCAAGAAATACTCGAGCGCGATGAAGGACGCGGCGATCGTCTGGGACGAAGAGACCATCGACGCCTACATCGCCGACCCCAAGGGCTACATCCCGAAGAACAAGATGGCGTTCAAGGGGGTCCGGAAAGAGAAGGACCGGCAGAACCTGATTGCCTACCTCAAGGAAGCCACCGGCGCCGAGTGACCCCGGTGGACGAAGCCGCCCTGCGCTGATCGGGGGCAGCCATGTCCGCCATAGACCTGCGTGACCACATTCGCGCGATTCCCGACTTCCCCAAGCCCGGCATCCTCTTCTACGACCTCTCGACCCTGCTCGCCCACGGGCCGGCATGGAGCGAGACCGTGCATCGCCTCGCCGACGTGGTGCGCGAGCACAAGCCCGACATGCTCGCCGGGATCGAGTCCCGCGGATTTCTGGTCGCGGCGCCGCTCGCGCACGCGCTCGGCTGCGGCTTCATCATGGTGCGCAAGAAGGGCAAGCTGCCGGGCGAGACGGTAGCGCACGAGTATGCGCTCGAGTACGGCACCGACCAGGTCGAGGTGCAGGCCGACGCCGTGGCGCCCGGCCAGCGGGTCGTCCTCCTCGACGACCTGCTTGCGACCGGCGGCACGGCGGCCGCGGCGCACGCGCTGCTCCGCCAGGTGGGCGCCGAGGTGGTGGCCGCCGCCTTCATCATCGAGCTGAGCTTCCTCGGCGGGCGCTCTCGCCTCGACCTGCCGATCACCTCCCTCGTCGCCTACGACGCATAGCGGCGGTACAGGGGAACACGGGAGAGCTTCATGGCAATCGCCTTGATCGGGGGCACCGGCCCGCAGGGGCGCGGCCTGGCGCAGCGCAGCGCGCTCGCCGGCATCAATGTCGTCGTGGGCTCGCGCGATGCCGCCCGCGCGGCGGACATCGCGGCCGACCTGCGGGCCGGCGTGCCCGGCGCGCCGGGAGCGATCGAAGGCGCGGCCAACGCCGATGCGGTGGCCCGGTCCGAGCGGATCGTGGTGCTCGCGGTGCCGTGGGGCGCGCATCAGGCGACGCTGGCCTCGCTTGCGGGGGCACTGCAGGGGAAGATCCTGGTCGACATGGCCGTCCCGCTCGCCGACGGCAACCCCCGCAAGGCCGCCATGCCGCCGGAAGGCTCGGCGACCGAAGCGGCGCAGGCCATGCTGGGCGAGGGCTGCACCGTGGTGGGCGCGCTCCACAACGTCTCCGCCCATGTGCTGGCGGCGCTCGATCAGCCCATCAACTGCGACATCCTGGTCTGCGGCGACGACCTCGATGCGAAGCGCGCGGTGATGGACCTGATCGAGACTATCGGCGCCCGCGCCTACAACTGCGGCCCGGCCGAGAACGCGCGCTGCATCGAGGCGCTGACGCCGCTGCTCATACGCCTCAACATGTCGAAGGCGACGGGCTTCAAGCACGCGGGCGTGAGAATCTGGCCGGAAGCCGGGTAACGGGGGCGATCATGGAATTCGGAATCACCTTTCGCGGCGACCTCCCGAAGGATCGCGTGGTCGCCATTTGCAAGCAGGCCGAGGCCGCGGGCTTCGACTACGCCTGGTTCTTCGACAGCCACGTGCTCTGGCGCGACCTCTACCCGCAGATGGCGGTCGCCATCGAGAACACCCGGCGGCTCCGCTTCGGCCCCTGCGTCACCAACCCGATGACCCGCGAATGGTCCGTGGCGGCGAGCCTCTTCGCGGCGATGGCGGTGCAGTCGGAAGGCCGCTTCGACATGGGCGTCGGCCGCGGCGACAGCGCCGTGCGCGTGATCGGCAAGCGCCCGGCGACGGTGGCCCGCCTCGAGGAGTTCTGCTGCGCCATGAGGGCGCTGGTGCGGGGCGAGGCGGTGCGCTACGAGGGCGCGCCGGAGCCGGTGCAGTTCGACTGGACCGGCGGCTACGAGATGCCGGTCTGGGTCGCGGCCTACGGGCCCCGGGCGCTGGCGGCGGCGGGCCGCGTCGGCGACGGGCTCATCGTGCAGCTCGCCGATGTCGGGCTCTGCCAGTGGATGGGCGACCAGGCCCGCGCGGCCGGCAGCGCGGAGGGGCGCGACATGGCGGGCTATCGCGTCATGGCCTGCGCGCCCGTCTGGGTCGGCGACCGCGAGACCGGGATCGCGCAGACCAAGTGGTTCCCGGCGTTGGTCGGCAACCACGTTGCCGACATCGTCAAGCACCACGGCACCGGCACCGACCTCGTGCCCGAGAGCCTCACCGCCTACATCGCCCGGCGTGATGGCGTCGGCGCCGACGAGGGCTACGACTACCGCCAGCACACCGCACTGGAATCAGACAACAGCGCCTACGTCACGCCCGCGATCACGGAGGATTTCTGCGTGATCGGCCCGGCGGAGGCCCACGTCGAGAAGATCCGTGCACTGGAGGCGGCGGGTGTCACCCAGTTCAACATCTACCTCACCAACGGCGGCGAAGAGCAGATCGTCGCCGCCTACGCCGACCACGTCCTCCCGCGCTTCCGGTAGAAGCTACAGCGCTGGAGCATATCCCTCATTGAGAGAATCATTAGGAATTCCCGTTAGTTAGGGAATGTGATTCAAGCTGGCCACTGGTGGTGGAGGCCAGCATGGATGACACAACCCCATTCGAGTGATCTTCGAGAGCGCGTGTCGCGGGCCCATCTGGCGGGCGAGCCGCAGCAGAGCTGGATGGGCCCCGGCCTCAGCGGGACCTTCGAGACACCGCACGGTGTGTCGCCGAGGCGGGCATCGAATATGTCGCCGACGAGCCGATGGACGGCCGACCCCTCGACATCCGGACCAAACACGGTACTCTCGCATCCATCCCCGATACGGTGGAGCTGAACGACATCCCAATGACGTTCATCCAGCACCATAGGGCGGCGCAATAGCGGGGGAGCGCGCTCATGAAACCTGCCCCATTCGCCTATGTCAGGCCGGAAAGCCTCGAAGACGCCATCGCCGTGCTGGACGAGCACGGGGAGGACGCGAGGGTCCTCGCCGGCGGCCAGAGCCTGATGGCCACCCTCAACATGCGGCTCTCCGCCCCCGCGGTGCTGGTCGATATCGGCTGCGTGCCGTGCCTTGCCGGCATCGAGAAGGTCAACGGCGGTCTTCGCATCGGCGCCATGACCCGCCATGCGGAGGTGGAGGCCTCGGACCTCGTGCGCTCCCATGCGCCGCTCATCGCCAGCGCCATGCCGCATATCGCCCATCCGGCGGTTCGCAATCGCGGCACGTTCGGCGGCTCCATCGCGTTCGCCGACCCGGCGGCTGAGCTCCCGGCCTGCGCGGTCGCCCTCGGCGCGCGGATGACGATCGCAGGGAAGGGCGGCACCCGTATCGTGGATGCGGACGCGTTCTTCCGCGGCCTTTACGAGACCGCCCTCGAGCCGGGCGAGGTGCTGGCCGCCATCGAGGTTCCGGGCATCGGAGCGGGCTGGAAGTCGGGCTTCATGGAGCTGGCGCGGCGGCACGGTGATTACGCGATCATCGGCCTCGCCGCTCATGTCGAGATGGAGGATGGCAGGTTCGGCCGCGGCCGCCTCGTATTCTTTGGCGCGGGCGAGCGGCCCGTCTCCGCCGTGCGGAGCGCGGCGCTGCTCGAAGGCGAGAGATGGTCCGACGCCCTCGGCGACCGGATCGCCGACGCGCTCAGGGAGGAGCTCGACCCGTTCGAGGACCTGAACGCGGATGCGGCGATGCGCCGGCATCTCGCCGGAGTGCTCGCCAGGCGGGTGCTGGGCCCGCTGGCGGCCTGAGGGGGGGGGGAGCGATGGACAGGACTGTCGAAGTCGGCCTGCGGGTCAACGGCGAGAAAGCGACCCGTCGCATCGAGGCGCGGATGAACCTGGTGGACTTCCTGCGCGAGGAGCTCGGCCTCACCGGCAGCCATGTCGGCTGCGAGCACGGCGTTTGCGGCGCCTGCACCGTGCGGGTGGACGGGCGCATCGTGCGCGGCTGCCTCATGGCGGCCGCGCAGGCGGACGGCGCCGATGTGTGGACCATCGAGGGGCTGAGCGACACGGGCGAGATCCGCAACCTCCAGGAGGCATTCGTCGAACGCAATGCGCTCCAGTGCGGCTACTGCACCCCCGGCATGCTGCTGACCCTGGCCGAGCTGAGGGAACGCAATCCCGGCGCGAGCCGGCAGGAGATCCGCGAATTCATCTCCGGAAACTACTGCCGGTGTACCGGCTACGAGGCGATCGTGGATGCGTTCGAGATGGCGCGTGCCAGCGAGGGAGGCCCGTCATGAGCGATCTCATCGCGGACCGCTGGCTCCTTGATCGCCCGAACTCCTATATCGGCCGGTCCGTTCCGCGCCCCAATGCGCCCCGCCTCGCGGAAGGGCGCGGCGCCTTCGTCGACGATATCGAGACCGGCGGGCGGACGGGGCACGCGGCCTTCGTACGCTCTCCCCACGCGCATGCCCGGATCCGGTCCATCGACGCGGAAGCGGCCAGAGCGGCGCCGGGGGTGATCGCGGTCGTGAACGGTCGCGAGCTCGCGGAGATCCACGATCCCTGGGTCGGCGTGCTGACGCATCTCGAAGGCCTCAAGTCCGCGCCACAATATGCGCTGCCGCTGGAAACGGCGACGTGGCAGGGCGAGGCGGTGGTCGCGGTGGTCGCCGAGAGCCGCGCCAAGGCCGAGGATGCGGCGGAGCTCGTGACGATCGACTGGGAGGTGCTGCCGGCCGTCGTGCAAGCCGAGACTGCTTTGGACCCCGCCACGCCCGTCATCCACGAGAGCCTCGGCGACAACCTCGCCTGGCGGCGCAATGTGAATTTCGGCGATATCGAGGCGGCCTATGCGGAGGCCGACCATGTCGTCGAGGAAACCTATGTCTTTGCCCGGCACACCGGGGTGTGCGTCGAACCGCGCGCCATCCTCGCGGACTGGAATCCGGGAGAAGAGCAACTCACCGTGTGGCACAACAACCAGTGCCCGCACATGGTCCAAAACATCCTCGCGACCCATTTCCATCTGGACGAGCACCGGGTCCGCGTCATCGCGCGCGATGTCGGCGGATCGTTCGGGATCAAGGTCCACACCTATGCGGACGAGATCGCGACCGTCGGGCTCTCGATCCTGCTCAAGCGGCCGGTCAAGTTCGTGGCGGACAGGCTGGAGAGCTTCCTGTCCGACATCCATGCGCGCGACCAGCGGGTCCTGGGGAAGGTCGCCGTGAACGACGACGGCACCATTCTCGCGTTCGAGATCGACGCGCTCAGCGGGATCGGACCCTATTCCATGTATCCGCGCACCAGCGGCATCGAGTCGAACCAGATCGTGAACCTGACGGGCGGCCCCTATGCGTTCGACCACTACCGGGCGCAGGCGACGGTCGTCTTCCAGAACAAGAACATGATGTGCCAGTACCGCGCGGTCGGACACCCGGTCAAATGCGCGGTGACCGAGGGCCTCGTGGATGCGGCGGCGCGTGCGACCGGCCTTGATCCGGCCGAGATTCGCCGCAGAAACCTGCGCGCGGACGACTCCTATCCCTGCCGCTCGGCGCAGGGGCTCCCGTTCGAGAACCTCTCGCACCAGGAAAGCCTCGCTAAACTCCTGGCTGCCATGGACTACGACGCCCTGAAGGCGGAGCGCGACGCCCTTCGCGCCGAGGGAGTCTATCGCGGCATCGGTCTTGCGAGCTTCATCGAGGTAACGAACCCGTCGGCCATGTTCTACGGCGTGGGCGGCGCCCGCATATCCGCCCAGGATGGGGCGACGATGCGCCTCGACGCCAGGGGCAACGTGTTCGTCGCGACGGGCGCGACCGAGCAAGGCCAGGGCATGGAGGCGGTGATCTCGCAGGTCGCGGCGACGGCCGTCGGCGTTCCTCCCGAACGACTCAAGATCGTCACCGGCGACACGGAGCACACGCCCTATGGCGGCGGCACGTGGGCCTCGCGCGCGGCCGGCATAGGCGGAGAGGCGGTGGCCCAGGCGGGCCGCGCGCTCCGCCAGCAGATCCTGCGCGCGGCGGCGGTCATGCTCCAGGAAGAAGCGGAGAACCTGGACATCCAGGGCGGGGTCGTGGTGGACAGGGCGACCGGCGCCGAGCGCATCGGCCTCGATGAAGTCGGGCGCGTCTGCTACTACCGGCCCGACACCCTGCCGGACGGCTTCCAGTCCGAGCTGGTCGCGACCCGTCACTATGTCCCGCGCAAGTACCCCTTCGCCTTCACCAACGGCGCGCAGGCGTCCTATCTGGAGGTCGATGTCGAGACCGGCTTCATCTCCCTGCTGGATCACTGGTGCATCGAGGACTGCGGCACCGTCATCAACCCGCAGCTCGTGGACGAGCAGATCCGGGGTGGTATCGTGCAGGGGCTGGGCGGCGCGCTCTGGGAGCAGTGCGTGTACGACAGCGACGGGCAGATGGTGAACGCCACCATGGCGGATTATCTCGTGCCCATGGCGGCGGAGCTGCCCGACATGCGCTGCGGCCATGTGGTCTCGCCCACGTTCGAGTCCGATCTCGGCGCCAAGGGGGTGGGCGAAGCCGGCACCTGCGGCGCGCCGGCCGCGGTGATGAATGCGCTCAACGACGCGCTGGCACCCTTCGACGCGCGGCTGACCGACATGCCTTTCACGCCCCAAAAGGTGCTGCGCGCGCTCGGCAAGATTTGAGCTGCGCGCCCGTCAAATTCGGACGCGCTCTAATCGTCCGCCCTGGGAGGAGGATCCCTACCGTTCGACTTGCGCCTGCCTCTCCGCGCCTTCTTGGCGGCTCCGGGTGATCCGAACATCGTCTGCCGGAAGGTGTCGTCAATGGCGACGGCCGCGATGAGCGTCACCCCGATGAGCACCTGCTGCAGAAACTGGGACGTATCGGTGACGACCAGCCCGTTGCGCAGCACGCCCACGAAGAACAGGCCGGCCACCACGCCGGAGATGCGGCCGATCCCGCCGGCGAAGGCCACGCCGCCAAGCAGCACCACGGTGAGCGCGTTGATCTCCAGGCCCTGACCCGTGATTGGCGTCGCGGCAGCAAGCTTGGAGGCGAGCATCAGGCCGGCGAGGCCGGAGGCGATACCGACCTGGACGAACATCAGGAATTGCACCCGCTGAACCGGCACGCCCATGAGGAAGGCCACCCGCTGGTTGCCGCCGACGGCCTTGAGCCGCCGGCCGTAGGGCAGCCGCTCGAGCACGAGGACCCCGTAGATGATCGCTGCGGCCAGGATGAAGATTTCGAGCGGAATACCGCCGACCCGGATCAGGCCGAGATCGATGAAGGCGTCGGGCAGCCCGGCAACGGTGCGCCCGCCGGTGACGTAGAGCGCAAGCCCGCCCCATACGGAGAGCGCCCCCAGCGTCACGACGATCGAGTTGAGCCGCAGATAGCTCACGAGGACGCCGTTGATCACGCCGGCGGAGAGTCCCACTCCCAACCCTGCGGCGATGCCGCCCACGGTCGAGCCGGTATCGCGCATGATGAGCGCACCGATGATGCCCGCGAAGCTCGCGATGGAGCCGACCGACAGGTCGACCGCGCCGCAGATCACCAGCAGCGCGAGCGGGATCGACACGACGCCGAGCGCGGAGACGGCTTCGCCCACGTTGCGCGCGTTCGCCAGAGTCAGGAAATGCTCGTTCGCGAAATTGAAGAAGATGATCAGGATGACGAGCCCGACCAGGGTCCCGTTCCGGGCGAGGGCGAACTGGACTCTTCTGGCGAGCTCCATGGTCGTCATGTCACGGTGCCTGGAGTGATGCCCGGCACTCTCATGCCGCCCGCCGGATGAGGGCCTCGAGCAGGCGCTCGCTCCAGTCCGCCGCTCGCTCGGATGCCTGCCAGGGCGTGCCCTCGCAGACGAAAGCGCGATCGCAGAGGAGCTCGATCTCGTCGGATTCGGAGGACGCGACCAGCACTGTCACACCCTCGCCCGTGAGGCGCCGCAATGCGCGCGCGATGTCGGCCCGCGCGCCGACGTCGACCCCCTGCGTCGGCTGGGAGAGCAGCAGCACCTGGGGCTGGCGCCCGAAGAGCCAGCGCCCGACGACGATTTTTTGGCGATTGCCGCCGCTCAACGCGACGATCGGGTCGTCGATATGTCCGGTCTCGACGTTGAGCGCCTCTTCGGCGCGCGCGTAAACCCTTGCCGCCTTTGCGTGGGAGAAGGCGAGAAACCTGGTGTGATGGCGCATCCACGGCAGGACGAAGTTGTCGAGCGAGGACATGTGCGCGAGCAGCCCGTCGCGCTCGCGGTTGGCGCTGACGTAGTACACGCCGCGCCGGATGGCTTCGCGCGGCGAATGCGGCGCGAAGCGCCGGCCACCGAGCTCGGCGTCGACGCGCTCGCCGAGGCCGTAGAGCGCCTCGAGGAACGTGAACTGAGGCCCCGCCGCCATGCCGAACAGGCCGACGATCTCGCCCCGCTGGAATTGGAATTGCTGCCCACCGGCCCAATCGACGCCGAGCATGGTCTCCTCGGGCGCGCTGTCGACATGGACGTGCTCGATCGCCTGCATCTCCGGCACGAGCGCCGCCGAAAGCTCGCCAATGCCGAAGCCCGCAGCCGGCCGGTCCAGCACGACGTGGCCGCCGCGCAGCACGACGAGGCGCGTGCAGACCTCCAGGATGTCCCGCAGGCGGTGCGAGACGTAGACGATGCCATGGCCGTCCGACGCGAGCCGGCGCAGGAGATCGTGCAGACGGTCGGCCTCGTGCTGGCCGAGCGCGCCGGTCGGCTCGTCGAGCAACAATACGTGCAGGTGCGTGGACAGCGCTCGCGCCAGGTCGACGACCTGCTTCTCGCCGAAGGCGAGCGCGGAAACCGGCTGATCGACGCTCAGCGTCGAGCCCAGAAGCGCCAGCGCGTCGCGCGCGATTTGCCGGCGCTTTCGGGGTGAGAGCCGCTCGTCCGCCCGGCCGAGGGTGATGTTGTCCGCGACCGAAAGGTTTTCGGAGAGCGCGGGCTCCTGGTGGATCACCTTGATGCCCGCGCGCTCCATGTCGCGCGGATTGCCGCGCAAGGGCACCGGCCGCCCCTCCACCTCCATCGTGCCGCGCTGGGGACGGAGCGCGCCGGTGGCAACGTTCACGAGTGTCGACTTGCCGGCCCCGTTGTGCCCCAGCAGCCCGACGATCTCGCCCGGACGAATGTCGAACGCCACATCGGCAAGCGCCACATTGCCGCCGAACGCGACATGGACGCCTGCCATGCGGAGCAACGGCGCCCCCGCTTCCGCGTCAATCGCGGCGGCAACGGGAGCGCCGGTCGTTTGCTCCATGGGACGGCGGCGGCTGCGTCCGCCCGGCGAAGCGAGACGCGGTCAGTGCCTCACATTGCCGACGTAGAAGTTTTCCGCCGTCTCGGGATTGACGAGCTCTGGAAGGACAAAGACATCCTCGAGGGGTTGTCCTTCCGCTGCCGCGACCAGGAAGTTCTCGTTCACCTCAGCGAGCGTTTCGCTGCGAAAGGCGAAGGCCATCCGGTAGATGCTGTTAGGCAGCTGAATCAGGTCCAGATCTTCGTTGGTCACGTCCATGCCGGCGAGGAAGTAGCTCGGATCGTCCGGCGCCACGCCCGCATCCGTCAGCGCCTTGTAGACCCCCTTCATGTTGTCGTTCGAGAAGGAGAGCCAGATGGTCGTATCCGGATGCGCCGTGAGCTGCTGCTTGGCCGCGGTGTAGCCGTTCTCGCGTGACAGCGCCGGCACCTTGTAGACCGAGGCGTTCGGCAGGCCTTCCTTGACGCCTTCATAGATGCCCTTGACGCGGAGCGCGGTCAGGTCGTTCTGCTCATCGCTGAGCACGCAGATCTCGACGGCTGCGTCCGCGCCGACGTTCTCCTTGACCCAGTTGACCGCATACTCGGCGATCGACCTGCCGTCCTTCTCGGGATTTGTCAGCATCGCCGCCGAGATACCACGCCAGTGCACGGCGTAGCCGATCACCGGGATGCCGGCCTCCTGGGCCTGCCGCGTCACGGGGATCATGGCGTCCGCGTTGATCGGCCAGCCCATGATCGCCTTGACCTTGCGCTGCGCGATCCAGGACTTCCAGTCCTGCACCTGCTGCTCGACGCGGAACTGCGGATCGTGCGTGATGAGCTGGTATCCCTTGCTTGCAAGGGATGGCTCCATCAGCGCGATGATGTCGTTCCAGAGCGCGATGGTCGAGCCGCCGAAGCTCATCGCGACTGCGCCCTTGTCTTCTTCTGCATGGAGTTTGGAGGCGCCAACCAAAACTAGCAGCGCCGTGAGAACAGAAATTGTGAGCCGTTTCATTCTTTAATCCTCCCTACATTCGGTTTTTTCTTGTCTGACGACGGTATGCCCCACCCGGAATCGTGTCAAGATTCGCGGGCGATTCGGCCTGCTCCACCAAAGCGATCAGCGCTGCGCCGGTCTAGTGGCAGCAAATCTGCGGCCTTCGATCGAACCACGGCCGCTCCCGCTCGATCTGACCGGCGAGCCGAAGCAGCGTCGCTTCGTCGCCGATGCGCCCCATGAACTGAATGCCGATCGGCACGTCCGTCGCGTTCCAGTAGACCGGCACCGATATCGCAGGCTGGCCGGTCCAGTTCGCGACGACGGTAAAGGGGATGTCCTCGAACATGATCTGGCGCCAGTACTCCTCGTAAGGCGTCGTCGCCACGTTCTGGCGGCCCACCCTGGGCGTGGAGATCACCCGGTTGGGCGTCAGCACGACGTCGTAGGGCTCGCTGATCGCGAGCATGTCCGAGCTCAGCCGACGATAGGCGGCGATGTCCGAAGCGTGCTGCAAACCCGAAATCTGCCCGGCTTCGGCCGCCGAGGACCGGACGAAGCTCGAGAACTCGTCCTCCTCGGGCTCGCGCCCGTACTCCTTGCGCGCGAAGTCGTAGACCATGGCGTGCAAGATGGTCACGAAGCGGCGTTCGATCTCGGCCATGGCGGCGAAGTCGTAGCCGAACCCCGTTTGCTCGACGTCATGTCCGAGTGACTCGCACAGCGCCGCCGCCGCCTCGACCGCGGCGACGCAGTCGGCGTCGAGCGGCAGCTCGCTCGGCGATTCCGTGGCATAGCCGATCCGCAGCCTCTCCGGGTCTCTCGCGGCCTCTTCCACATAGGGCCGCTCCGGCTTGGGGAGGCGGTACTGATTGGCGGACGTGTAATCGGCGATGGCATCAGTGTATGCCGCCGTGTCGCGCACGCTGAGCGACACACAGCCGACGACGCCACCACCGTACAGAACGTCCGGATAGGCCGGCATGAAGGTGGTGCGCCCGCGCGAAACCTTGAGACCCACCAGCGCGCAATCGCCGGCGGGAAAACGGATCGACCCTGCGCCGTCGGCCGCGCTCGCGATCGGCAGGACGCGAGCGGCCACCGCGCTCGCCGCGCCGCCGCTGGAGCCGCCCGGCGTGTGGTCCGGGTGCCAGGGATTGCGCGTGTCGCCGAAGAGCGGAGATTCCGTCTGCGAGCCCCAGCCGCACTCGGGCGCCGTGGTCTTCGCCACCAGCAGGAAGCCCGCCGCCTTCGCGCCCGTTACGGCCCCCATGTCGAAGGTCGACACGTAGTCCTTGAACATCCTGCAGCACTGGGTCGAGACCGTGCCCTCGTAGTCCATGAAGCTGTCCTTGAGGAGGAAAGGCACGCCCATGAAAGGCCCGGCTGGAATCTCGCCTGTGGCGAGCGATCTCCCCAGCTCGTAGCACTTCACCGAGATGAAATTGAGCTTCGGATTGACGGTCTCGATCCGCCCGATCGCCGCATCCATCACCTCGGCGGCGGACACCTCGCCATCGCGAACGAGCTGGGCCAAACCGAGCGCATCGTAGCTTCCGAACTCGCCCACGATTGACATTGGAGCCTCCTTCTCACGCCGCTGTCTCGATGACGGTATCTGCGATCCGCGCGGCCGGCTGTGGATCGGCTCGATGGCGAGGGACTCTATTGGTCCGCCAATGTGGGCGGGGGAAGCCTCGTGCGTTGCGACCCCAACGGGCGGGTCGATCGGTTGGTCGACATGCCGAGCGCCCCTCAGTAAAGCTCGATGTACTCGTCGCGCTCCCACTGGGTGACGTAGGCGTTGAAACGGGCGAGCTCGGCGCGCTTCATCGTGGTGAAGACGGTCACGAACTCCTCGCCCAGCAGATCGACCATCGCGTCATCGGCCTCGAGCGCGGCCAGCGCCGCCTCAAGATTGGCGGGGAAGGGCGGCAGGCTCGGGTCATCCTCGCTCGGCCCGTCCGACTGCGAGACCAGCGAGCGTTTCTCGCTCATCCCCAGGAGGCCGCAGGCGAGCGTGCCGGCGGCGCAGAGATAGGGATTGCTGATCGCCGACGATGCCCGCATCTCCACGTGCATCCCCGGCGCGCCCGGCTGCTTGATGCGCACCATCGCGCTCCGGTCCTCCTCGCCCCAGCTCACGTTCGACGGCGCGAAGGTGTGGGGCGTGAGCCGGCGGTAGCAGTTGGGCGTCGGGTTGAAGAGCGCCATGCAGGCGGCGCCGTGGTCGATGATGCCCTGGACGAAATGCCGGAGCGTCGGCGTCATGTCGCTCGGGTTCTCGGGATCGTAGAAGGCGCTTCGCCCGCTTTCCTGCTCGAACAGGCTGACGTGGTAGTGGCAGCCGGAGCCTGCCGAGGCCGCAGACGGCTTGCCCATGAAGGTCGCGGTCAGCCCCGCGTGCTGGACGATCTCCTTGACCCCGTTCTTGAAGGTAAAGGCGTTGTCGATGCCGGCCATGCCCTCTTCATGGCTGTAGACCAGCTCGTACTGGGAGGGCGCGTACTCGGCGTTCGCCGTCAGCATCGGAATGCCGGCCGCGCGCAGCCGGTCGACCACCTCGCGGATCGCGGGAATGTGGTCGTTGCGCAGGTTGTTGAAGATGTGGACGCCGCCGAAGAGCGGCTGATGCGTCTCGCTCTCGAGCACGTAGAACTCGTACTCGTGGGCGCTCTGGATATCGAAGCCGAGCGCGGCGGTCCTCTCCAGCAGGCGACGCGCGACATTGCGGGGCGCCGCGTGCAGCGGCGTGCCGTCCTCCCACTCGGTGTCGCAGATGACCTTCGCCATGCCATCCAGCCACGGCACCGTCGCGAGGGTCGAAAGGTCGGGGCGCAGGGTCTGGTCCTTGTACTTGACCTCCTCGTTGTAGAGGGTCCCCGGAATCACGTGGGAGGCGCTGTCGAGGGCGACGATGCCGCCGTACATGTTCACGCCGTCCCGGGCAAAGGCGGCGAACTGCTCGATCGGCACCTGCTTGGAGCGTGCGGAGCCGTGCATGTCCGCCAGCTCGAACCGGACGTGCTGGATGCCGTCGCGCTCGAGCCCTGCCAGCGCTTCGTCCACCTGATCGCGGGCGCCTTGCCCTCCGTTGTCGGCCACGGCTGCCTCCTCTCGCCAACGCTACCCTCGCCCGTCTTGCGGGCGGCCCGAATTCGCGGTGTCCGGCGCGCCGAGTCAAGGGGCGATGGCGCTGCGTCCGTCAGCCAGCTGCCGTTTCGGCCGCCTCGAGCAGCGGGCGGCGGCTGAGATCGATCTTGCGCGCGACGTGGGCGCCGGACGTGATGGTTCCGTAGCGGGGCGGGTTGGCTGCGTCTGTGCAGCTCGGCAGGCACTCGATCACGGCGTCGTAGTTGGGCTGATGGAAGAACAGCAGCGAGAGCCGGCTGCTCTCCGCCTCTTCGCGGGGCGGGTTGACCACCCGGTGGAGGGTGGAGCGCCAGCGGTCGTTGGTCCACTCCGCCATCAGGTCGCCGAGGTTGATGACGAAGGTACCGGGGATGCAGGGCACGTCGGACCAGGCGCCATCCCTGCCGAGGACCTGCAGCCCGCCCACGGGCGTGTCGGAGGAGACGATGGTGAGGCTGCCGTAGTCCGCGTGCGCGCCGCAGCGGAGCTGGCCCGGCAGAGGGGGTGTCGTCTGCGGCGGGTAGTAGGAGGCGATGAAGTTGGTGATGTGCCGGTCGATCTTGTCGGCGAAGAAGGTCTCGGGCAGGCCGAGAGCGCAGGCGAAGATCCGCATCAGGTCGCCCGCCAGGCGCTCCATCTCCCGGTAATAAACCTCCCACAGTGGGCGCATCCCTGCCGGCCGGTCGGGCCAGAGATTGGCGGCGAAGAAGCGCCAGCCCTGCGGCCCGTAGTGATACTCGTCGTAGTCGTGGTCGTGCGGGCCGATGACGAAGCTCTCGCGCCAGTCGGGCGCGTTCTCCTCCTCGTCCATGCTGTAGGCCGTGTCTTCGCTGCCCACCGTCATCAGCCCGCGGTAGCGGTCGGGCGGCATCTTGACCCGGAGCTTCTCCCAGTGCGGCAGCTCGAAGAAGGCGCGGGTCATGCGCCGCATCTCGTCGATCTGCGCCTGGGCTACGCCGTGGCCCGCGATCACGAGGAAGCCGATCTCGCGGCAGGCGTCATCCACCTCGGCGGCGACGCGCGCCTTGTCTTCAGCACCGCCTGCGAGAAACGGCGCGATATCGATGACCGGGACCAAGGACTGTGCCATCGTCAGCGCTCCACCGCGTGGCCCTTCGGTGCGCGATCCTACCAGCACCCTCCGGGGCCAGGCGAGCGCCGCGGTTGACGCCGCCGGGATCGTGCCCAGATTCTCCGGGAGAATTCGTGCGCCCTCGCGTAGTATGCAGCGTGGCGTGCGGCTTGGGAGCCGCCGCGCGCCCGCGGAGTGGAAGCCATGCTGATCGACCCGTTCGAGCGCCACGTCACCTATCTGCGCGTCTCCGTCACCGACCGCTGCGACTTCCGTTGCGTCTATTGCATGTCGGAGCACATGAGCTTTCTGCCCAAGGCGGAGCTGCTGACGCTGGAGGAGCTGGATCGCCTGTGCAGCGCCTTCGTCGGGCTCGGCGTGCGCAAGCTCCGCATCACCGGCGGCGAGCCGCTGGTGCGCAAGGGCGTCATCGGCCTCTTCGAGAGCCTGGGCCGCCACCTGAAGAGCGGCGCGCTCGACGAGCTTACGCTCACCACCAACGGCAGCCAGCTGCCGCGCCATGCGGAGCGGCTCTATGCCGCGGGCGTGCGCCGGGTGAACATCTCCCTCGACACGCGCGACCCTGACAAGTTCACCGAGATCACGCGCTGGGGCCGGCTCAGCCAGGTGATGGCGGGCATCGACGCAGCCCGCGCCGCCGGCCTCAAGATCAAGATCAACACCGTGGCGCTGCGCGGCGTCAACGAGGAGGAGATCGAGGACCTCGTCGCCTGGTGCGGGGCCGAAGGCCTCGACCTCACCTTCATCGAGACCATGCCGCTCGGCGAGATCGACGGCGACCGCACCGATCAGTACCTGCCGCTCTCCATCGTGCGCGCGAAGCTCCGCAAGCGCTGGACCCTGGAGGAGAGCGACCACCGCACGGGCGGGCCGGCGCGCTACGTCACGGTGCGCGAGACCGGCCAGCGCCTAGGGTTCATCACGCCGCTCACCCACAACTTCTGCGAATCCTGCAACCGGGTGCGGCTCACCTGCACCGGCACGCTCTACATGTGCCTGGGCCAGGAGGACGCGGCGGACCTGCGCACGCCGCTCAGGCGGAGCGAGAGCGACGAGGCCCTGGTTGCGGCGATCCACGAGGCGATCGGGCGCAAGCCCAAGGGCCATGATTTCGTCATCGACCGCCGTCACACGCGCCCTGCGGTCGGCCGCCACATGAGCGTGACCGGCGGCTGAGCCGCCGCACGGCTCGCTTTCCGTATCGCGCCGCGCCGGCGCAATCCATCGGGGGATTTCATGCGCTACCGGAGGATGGCCGCCGTCGCCTCGACCGCCGCCGAGGCGCAGGCCGCGCTCGCCGCCGTCGCTGCCCGCTATCCCCTGGTCGAGCCGGACGAGGCCGACGTCATCATCGCGCTCGGCGGCGACGGCTTCATGCTGGAGACGCAGCACCGCCTGCTGCGCCAGGGCAAGCCGATCTACGGCATGAGCCGGGGCACGGTCGGCTTCCTGATGAACGAGTTCTCCATCGAGGACCTGGCGGAGCGGCTGGAGCAGGCCCATACCACGACCCTGCACCCGCTCAGCATGCGGGCGGAGACGATCCACGGGGCGACGCAGGAGGCGCTCGCCATCAACGAGGTCTCGATGCTGCGCGAGACCCGCCAGGCCGCCAAGGTCAGGATCAGCGTGGACGGCGTCGTGCGCGTGCCGGAACTCATCTGCGACGGCGTGCTTGTGGCGACGCCCGCCGGCAGCACCGCCTACAACCTCTCAGCCCACGGCCCGATCATCCCGCTCGGCGCCAACATCCTGGCGCTCACGCCGATCAGCGCCTTCAGGCCCCGCCGTTGGCGGGGCGCCCTGCTGCTGCACGAGGCGACCGTGCGGCTCGAGGTGCTCGAGCACGACAAGCGCCCAGTCAGCGCGGTCGCCGACTACACCGAGGTGCGCGACGTGGCGTCGGTCGAGGTCGCGGTCGATCACGCGACGGCGATCCGCCTCCTCTTCGACCCCGAGCACAGCCTGACCGAGCGCATCCTCTCCGAGCAGTTCACCCCTTGAGGGGGCGCAGCCGGCGCACCGCGGGTCCCGCTTGCCGGGCCGGCCGTACACCGCGCCGGTCTGGCCCATGAAACGCTCGGCAGCCCTGTTCGTCGACGGATTTCGCGCGGCACGGCTCCGCGTCGGCGCGCTCCGGTTTGCCCTCTCGATCGGGCTCGGCGCCGTGGGCGGGGCGGTCTTCTTCGCGTTGGCACTGCCGCTCCCCTGGATGCTGGGCGCCATGACGGCAGCGACGGGGGCGGCGCTCGCCGGCGCACCGCTCGCGGTCCCGGCCCAGGTCCGCAACACCATGATCGCGATCCTCGGCGTGCTGCTCGGCAGCCAGTTCACCATCGACATCTTCGGTCGGATCGCGGAGTGGTACGTCGGCCTCTCGGGCGTGGTGCTTTCCACGGCCGCAGCAGCCGGCATGGCCTATGTCGCCTTTCGCCGGCTCGGCGGCTACGACCGGGTGACCGCCTACTTCGCCTCCATGCCGGGCGGGCTCAGCGAGATGATGGTGCTGGGCGAGACCATGGGCGGCAACGGGCGCACGATTTCGCTCACCCACGGCACGCGCATTCTCGTCGCCGTCTTCCTGATCGCGTTCTACTTCCGCCTGGTAGAGGGGGTGGCCCCGGTCGGCCTGCCGGTCCCGGCCGGCCCGGCGGCGGCGTCATGGGTCGATCTCCTGGCACTGGTCGCCTGCGCGCTCGTGGGCTACCCGGCGGCCAAGGCGCTGCGCGTGCCGGCGGCGCAGCTCGTGGGCCCCCTGGTGCTGAGCGCGGCGCTGCACCTGAGCGGGCTCATAGCGGCGCACCCGCCGGGCGAGCTGATCGCCGCCGCCCAGGTCGTGCTCGGCGCTGCCATCGGGGCGCGCTTCGTCGGCATGGCGTTCAGCGAGCTGCGCCGCATCGTCCTGCTGGCGGCCCTGGTCGCCGTGATGATGGTGCTGGTCACGGCCGGCGCGGCCTATGGCCTTTCCGCCGCGACCGACCAATCCGGCCCGACCCTGTTCCTCGCGTTTGCACCCGGCGGGCTCGCGGAAATGAGCCTGATCGCGCTCACCATGGGGAGCGCCGCCGCTTTCGTCTCCACCCATCACATCGCGCGGATCATATTGATCGTGATCGCGGCCCCCCTGCTTTTTCGTCTCGCCCGGGGGCGGCGGCACTCGCTAAGTTAGGCGGGCCATGGATTTCGCCCTTTCCGAAGAGCAACAGGCGTTCCGCGAGCTCGCAGAGAGCTTCGCCGAGAACGAGCTTGCCCCTCACGCGGCCCAGTGGGACCGGGACTGCACGTTTCCGGTGGACACCCTGCGCAAGGGCGCTGCATTGGGCTTCGGCGGCATCTATGTGGGCGACGACGTTGGCGGATCGAACCTCACGCGCCTCGACGCCGCGCTGATCTTCGAGGGGCTGGCCCGGGGTTGCGCCTCGACCGCGGCCTACATCTCGATCCACAACATGGCGTCCTGGATGATCGACCGCTTCGGCGGGGACGCCCAGCGCAGGCGCTTCCTGCCCCGGCTCGCGAGCATGGAGCACTTCGCGAGCTACTGCCTGACCGAGCCGGGCTCCGGCTCCGACGCCGCCTCTCTCAAGACCAGCGCCCGCCTGGATGGCGAGCGCTACGTTCTGAACGGCACCAAGGCCTTCATCTCCGGCGGCGGCTTCGCGGACGTCTACGTCTGCATGGTGCGGACCGGCGGGCCGGGGCCGGGCGGCATCTCGTGCATCGCAGTGGAGCGCGATACGCCGGGGCTCAGCTTCGGCGCGCAGGAGAAGAAGCTCGGCTGGCACAGTCAGCCGACCGCGATGGTGATCTTCGAGGACTGCCGCGTGCCGGCAGAAAATCTCATCGGTGCGGAAGGGCAGGGCTTCAGGATCGCCATGGCGGGCCTCGACGGCGGGCGCATCAACATCGGCGCCTGCTCGCTCGGCGGCGCCCAGGCGAGCCTGGAGATCGCCCGCGATCACCTGCTCCAGCGCCAGCAATTCGGCCGCAGGCTCGCCGACTTCCAGGCGCTGCAGTTCACCCTCGCCGACATGGCGACGAACCTCGAGGCCGCCCGCCTGATGATCCACCGTGCCGCCGCCGCGCTCGATGCGCACGAGGACGGCGCCACCGCCACCATCGCCATGGCCAAGCGCTTCGCCACGGACGCGGGCTTCGAGGTGTGCAACCAGGCGCTGCAGCTTCTCGGCGGCTACGGCTACCTGATGGACTTCCCGGTGGAGCGCCACCTGAGAGACCTGCGCGTTCACCAGATCCTCGAAGGCACCAACGAGATCATGCGCCTCATCATCGCCCGCCGTCTCCTGGCGGAGTGAGTCGCTCGCGGTCCGGCAGCTATTTCCCCGCAGGGGTGTAATCCTTAGGATGCGCCGGCACGATTTGGAGGGCGTAGCATGAGAATTGGCGTCGATGTCGGCGGAACCAATACGGATGCGGTGCTGATGGACGGCGCCACCGTCGCGGCGTCCATCAAGGCGCCGACCACCGCCGATGTGGGCGCGGGCGTGGTCGCCGCCATCGAGGGCGTGCTCAAGCAGTCGGCGGTGGCGCCCGAGACCGTCACGGGCGTGATGATCGGCACCACCCAGTTCACCAACGCAATCGTCGAGCGCAGGCGGCTCGTGCCGGTGGCCATCGTGCGGCTCGCGCTGCCGGCGACGGAGAGCCTCAACCCCCTGATCGACTGGCCGCGCGACCTGGTGGATGCCATCGGCCGCAACGTCTACATGGCCAAGGGCGGCTACGAGGTGGACGGGCGCGAGATTTCGCCGCTCGACGAGGCCGAGATCGCCCGCATCGCCCGCGACATCGCCGCCAAGCGCCTCGAATCCATCGCAATCTCCTCGGTCTTCGCGCCGCTCAACAGCACGCAGGAGGACCGGGCCGCCGAGATCATCCGAAACGAGCACCCGGACGCGCAGATCACGCTCTCCAACGAGATCGGCCGCGTCGGGCTGATCGAGCGCGAGAACGCGGCGGTGATGAACGCAGCCCTGGTTCAGCTTTCCGCAAGGGTGGTGGGCGCGTTCCGCGAATCGTTGAAGGCGCTCAAGATCGACGCGCCCTTCTTCATCAGCCAGAACGACGGCACGCTGATGAGCGCCGCTTACGTCGAGCGCTATCCGGTTCTGACCTTCGCCTCCGGCCCCACCAACAGCATGCGCGGCGCGGCCTTCCTCTCCGACCAGGAGAACGCCGTGGTGGTGGACATCGGCGGCACCACCACCGATGTCGGCGTGCTGGCCCGGGGCTTCCCTCGGGAATCGGCGGTCGCCGTCGATGTCGGCGGGGTGCGGACCAACTTCCGCATGCCGGACGTGCTGGCGATCGGGCTCGGCGGCGGCAGCCTGGTGCGGGGCGATGAGGCGGTTACCGTCGGCCCCGATTCCGTCGGCTTCGAGCTGACGGATAAGGCGCTGGTCTTCGGCGGCGAAACGCTGACCGCCACCGATGTCGCCGTCGCCGCGGGCCTCGCCGACATCGGCGACCGCGGGGCCGTCGCCGGGCTCGACGGCGCCGCCGTGAAGCGCGGGCTCAACACCATCCACACCATGGTGGAGGACGCCATAGACCGCATGAAGACCAGCGCGGAGCCCGTGCCCGCGATCCTGGTGGGCGGCGGCAGCATCCTGGTCGAGCACGATCTGGCCGGCGTGTCCGCGCTCAGCATCCCCGACCACTCGGCCGTCGCCAACGCCATCGGCGCGGCCATCGCCCAGGTCGGCGGCGAGGTGGACCGCGTGTTCTCTTACGAGCAGGAGGGCCGCGAGAACGCGATTCAGCAGGCCAAGGACGAAGCAGAGGCCAAGGCGGTCGACGCCGGCGCCGAGCCCGACAGCATCGAGATCATCGAGGTCGAGGAGATCCCGCTGGCCTACTTGCCGGGCGCCGCCTGCCGGGTGCGGGTGAAGGCCGTGGGCGATCTCGCCGACGGCTGAGTGGCAAGCGAGCGGGAAGGACAGCAAAGGACATGCCGATGATGAAGATGCACCTCGACCTGCTGCCGGATTTCTTGCGCGGCACCGCCTTTCTCGGCACCGGCGGGGGCGGCGATCCTTATGTGGGCGGGCTGATCCTCAGGCAGAAGCTGGAGGAAGGCGCCGACATCACGATCATGGACCCGATGGACTTGGACGACGACGACTTCGTCGTCTCGGTCGCCAACATGGGTGCGCCGACGGTGATGGTGGAAAAGATCCCGAGCGCGCTCTCCATGGTGAAATGCCTGCGCTCCATCGAGCGCGAGAAGGGCCGCAAGGCGGATGCGCTCATCGCTGCCGAGGCCGGCGGCATCAACGGCACGCTGCCCATGGTGATCGGCGCCTTGACTGGGCTTCCCGTGGTGGATGGCGACGGCATGGGGCGCGCCTTCCCCGAGCTGCAGATGTGCACCTTCGGCGTCTACGGCGTGCCGGCATCGCCCATCGTGCTCCGCGACGAGCACGACAACGAGGTCATCGTCCGCGCTCGCAGCAACCTCGAATCCGAGTGGTTCGCGCGCGTGGTGTGCACCCGCATGGGCACCAAGTCGGAGATCGCGCTCTATTCCATGTCCGGCAAGCAGGCGAAGGAGACCGGCGTTCTCTACACCACCACGCTCGCCATGGAGATCGGCCGCTCGATCCGCGAGGCGCGGGAGACGCAGAGCGACCCCTTCGCGGGCCTCCAGCGCTACTTCGCGACCTCGCGGGACAAGCGCTTCTGCAAGGTGCTCTTCGAGGGCAAGGTGGTGGACCTGTTGCGCGAGACCACGCGCGGCTGGGCCATCGGCCGGGTGAAGTTCGAAGGGATCGGCACGAGCACCGGGGAACAGCTGGAGGTGCGCTTCCAGAACGAGTTCCTGGTGGCCACGCAGGGCGAGCGCATGCTCGGCATGGTGCCGGACCTCATCTGCATCCTCGATCAGGAGAACGCGGAGCCCATCACCACCGAGGGACTTAAATACGGCCAGCGCGTGCGCGTGGTCGGCGTGAGCGTGCCGCCGGTAATGCGCACGCCCGAGGCGATCGAGGTCTTCGGCCCCAAGTATTTCGGGATTTCGGACGTCTACACGCCGATCGAAGAGCTGGTCTGAGGGTTCGGCCGCAGTTAGAGCGGGATCAGTCGACGAGCAGCTCGCTGCTCGCCACCGTCCAGCCGATCACGGCCTCGGCGCCGTCGGCGAGAACGGGCTGGTCGGGCCGGTTGGGCACTTCCGCCACGATCTCCTGGTCTTCGAGCTGCAGCCGGTAGCGGATGATCGCGCCCTGGTAGCTGCGATCGACCACGGTCGCGGTGGCCTTGGGGCCGTCGACCGCCTGGGCTGCGGGGCCGATCAGCACGCGCTCCGGCCGCACGACGAAGCCAACCGCCTGGCCGGTCTCGATCCCGTCGCGCCGGGGTGCGGCGAACTCGACCCCGCCCACGGCGACGCGGCACTCATCCCCACCCACCGCTGCGACGCGCGCCTCGAGGATGTTGGATTCGCCGATGAAGTCGGTGACGAAACGGTCGGCCGGATGCTCGTAGATCGTATCGGGCGAGCCGATCTGCACCACCTTGGCGCGGTTCATCACCGCGATCCGGTCCGACATGGTGAGCGCCTCGCCCTGGTCGTGCGTCACGTACACGGTGGTGATGCCGAGCGAGTGCTGCAGCCCCTTGATCCAGTACTTCATCTCCTCCCGGAGCTTCTTGTCGAGCGCGCTCAAGGGCTCGTCGAGGAGCAGGATCTTGGGCTCGGTGATGAGCACGCGGGCGAGCGCCACGCGCTGCTGCTCGCCGCCCGATAACTCTCGCTGGTAACGGCGTTCGTAGCCGTCGAGATTGACCTGTTCCAGCGCCTTGCCGACGCGGACGCGGATCTCCCGCTTCGGCACCTTCCGCATCCTCAGGCCGAAGGCGATGTTGTCGAACACCGTCATGTGCGGAAAGATCGCGTAGTTCTGAAAGACGATCCCGATGCCCCGCCTCTCCGGCGGGAGCAGGGTCATGTCGTCGCCGCCGATGAAGACCTGGCCCTTGTTGGGCCTGACGAAGCCCGCGATCATGCGGAGCGTCGTGGTCTTGCCGCAGCCGGACGGGCCGAGGAGGGAGAAGAACTCCCCCTCATCGACCCGGAGCGACACGTCGTCGACCGCAAGGGTCTCGCCGTAGCGCTTGGTCAGGCCCGAAAGCTCGACGTCAGACACGCACGGACTCCTTCAGTGACCCGGCCCGGCGACGATGGATCAGGCGCCGAAGATCTCGTTGGTGGTCTCGACGATGTCGTCCTCGTTGTCGAGATACCAATTCCAATCCGGGATCCAGAGCCCTTCCATGGCGCCGGCCGTGTTGACCACGCCCTTGCTCGCAAGGCTGTCCGCCACCGGCGCCTTGCCGTTGGTCGGCCGCAGATAGAAGGTCCCGCCGGCCTTCTCCTGGTAGGCCGGGTTGAGCGCCTCGTTCATCAGCGCGTAGCCGAGCTTCTTCTGCATGGGATCGGAATAGCGGCTGATGGTCTTGGTCTGGGTCAGGATCGGTTTGGCGTCCCAGATGACGGGAGCGACCGAGATGCCCTTGTCCATCTGCAGATAAACCTCGCCTTCCCACTGCACGCCGAGGTGCACCTCGCCGCGCTCCACCAGGGTCTGCATGTTGCCTGTGAAGTCGCTGATCTTCATCGGCATGGCGCGTTCCATGGCGTCGAAGCCTGCGTCCATGTCCTCCGGTCCCTCGCCCCAGGCGGCGTTGGCGGTGATGAAGAACACCATCTGCAGTGTGTTCGACGTGATGTAGGTGGCGCGATTGCCGGCGAAGCGGTCTTCCCAAAAGGCCTTGAAGTCGGCGGGCGCGGGATCGACCAGGTCGGTGCGGTACACGTAGGCGTACTGGCCGAAGGCCCAGGTCACGCCGATGCCGTTGCCGAAGGCGAAGTCCCAGCAGTCGGCCGCGTGGGGCACGTTCGCCTTGATGTCGTCGATGGGCAGGAAGTAGTCGCCCGCCCGCGCGGTCTTCATCATCTCCGGCAGGTTCCAGTTGCACATGTGGAAGGCCGGGTCCTGCGGCCCGCTGGCCACGTACTTCGGGAACCAGGGCCACGAGGAATCGTAGGCGATGGTGCAGTTGTAGGTCTTCTCGAAGTTCTCGATCACCGCGCCGCGGACGAACTCCTCCCAGAAGCCGCCCCACTCGCCGAGGATGAAGGTGGCGCCGCCGGCATCGAAGGGCTCGCCGTCCCAGTGGACGTCCTGCGACCAGGCGTGGTTGATGTTGAAGAGGTCGAACTGGGTCGAGGCCGCGGCTGCGCCGCCCGCCGCAAGCCCCTTGAGGACTGTGCGCCGCGAAGGCTTGGAAGTGCGCTTACCGGTCATCGTTCATTCTCCCTTAGTTGGTTACGAGAACTTGATTCCGGCGAAGCGCCGGATGTTGATGAGTCGCGAAGTCAGCAGCATCGAGATCACGACCAGCGCGATCGCGAAGATGCCCGCTGCCGCCGCAGTCGGCTCGAACGTGTATCTGAGCGAAATATAGAGGGCGATCGGCAGCGGCGTATAGTTCGGCGTGCTGAGAAACAGCGAGACGTCGAACTGCCCGAAGGACACGATGAAGGCGAAGATCGCGCCGGCGGCGACGCCCGGCCCGATGATCGGCAGCGTCACCTTGCGGAACGCCGTCCACGGACTGGCGCCGAGGCTGCGGGCGGCCTCCTCCAGCGCGATGTCGAAGTTGAAGAGCGCCGCGGACACGGTGCCGATCACGTAGGGCGCCGTCACCAGCACGTGGCCGATGATGAGCCCGGGCAGGGTGCGCGAGAGCCCGATGCCGCTCGATACGTAGAAGACGTAGAGCGCGAGCCCCAGCACGATCCCCGGCAGGATCAGCGGCGAGAGGAAGTACGCCCTGAGCAGGTTGCGGCCGGGGAAGGTCATGCGCGTGAGGAAGATCGCCGCCATTGTGCCGAGCGTGGTCGAGATCACCATGACCACCACGGCGAGCCAGAGGCTGAACACGTAGGCGTCCAGGAACTCGCTCGCCTCGAAGAACGCGAAGATCCAGCGGAGCGAGAGCCCTTCCGGCGGCCAGGTCAGGTGGTCGCCGGAGTTGAGCCCGGCCAGCACCACGATGACCACCGGCAGCAGCAGCACCACGAAGGCGAGCCAGGCGCCGATCTGCAGCGGCAGCGCGACCGCCGGCTCCTCCTTGGGTCCGTTCCGTTTGCGGAAGGGCCTCCAGCCGCCGTTGCGCGGCTCGGGCGCGGCATCCGTCACCATTTCCGCCATCTCAGGCCCGCCCTCCCGCCGTGCGCGCCGCGAAGCGCTGATAGATGTAGACCGCGATCATGCTGGTGACGAAGAGCACCACCGCAATGGTCGCGCCGAACTGCCACTTACCCATCTCGGCGATCTGCTGATAGATGTGGAGCGGCATCACGATCACCTTCCAGCCGCCCATCAGCGCCGGCACGACGTAGGACGAGATCGAGATGGCGAAGACCAGCAGCGTGCCGGCGAGGATGCCCGGCATGCTGAGCGGGAAGGTAATGCGCCAGAAGGTGGTCCAGCGGTTGGCGCCGAGGCTCCGCGCCGCCTCCTCGAGCGACGGGTGAATGCTTCGGATGATGCCGATCAGCGAGAGCACCATGAAGGGCAGGGTGAACTGCACGAGCCCGACCACGGCGCCGAAGAAATTGTACATCAGCGGCAGCGGATCGCGGATCACGCCGATGTCGCGCAGGATGCCGTTGATGACCCCGTTGTCGCCCATCAGCACCATCAGGCCGAAGAGGCGGATCACCATGTCGAGCTGCATCGCGCTCAGCACGAGGATCATGTAGAAGGTGTTGCGCCCGGGATGCCTGGTCTTGGCGACGAAGTAGGCCAGCGGGTAGCCCAGCGCCAATGTGACGACCGAGACGATCGCCGCCAGCCCGATCGAGCGTATCGCCGCTTCGTAGTAGAGCGAGCGGTTGAAGAAGCGGATGTAGTTCTTGAGCGTGAAGTCCCACTGGATGTCGACCACGCCCGCGACCGACTTGTCGAAGGAGATCAGGAACAGCGAGACGGTCGGGATGACGAAGAAGATCAGGAAGAAGACGAAGGCCGGCAGCACCAGCCAGTAGAGCTTGGAATCGGCGAGAAGGCGCTTGAGGTCGGGCAGCTGCGGCGTGCGCCCCGCCTGGGCCTCGGCAAGTGCCATCTATTCGTCCGTCCGATCCCTGATCCGTTGGAGCGCCGATGTTGCCTGAACAACCGGCCCGCGCCAACCCGGCGCGTGTCAGAGCCCTCGAGAATCAGGTCGTGACGACGACCTTGCCCCGCTGCACGTTGGATTCCATGTAGCGGTGAGCGTCGACGATCTCCTCGAGCGGGAAGGTCCGGTCGACGATCACCTTGAGCGCGCCGCTGGCCACCTGGTCATGCACGAAGGCGAAGCAGGCGGCGCGCTTTTCAGGGAGCCGCATCGTGTCGTAGAGGCTGTGGAACTTGAAGAAGAGCCGCTTGGCCAGCATCGGCAGGACCGGGATGTCGATGGGCTCGGTTCGGAGGTTGCCGTAGTTGACGATGAGCCCGTAGGGCTGCGCCGCGGCTACGAGGTCGCCGATGAAGGCGCCGCCCACCGGGTCGTAGGCGATGGTGAAGCCCTGGCCGCCGGTGATCTCCTTCACGCGGGTCTCGAGATCCTCCTCCTCGGTGGCGACGACGTGATCGGCGCCGGCGCCGAGAAGGAAATCCGCCTTGTCCGACCTGCGCGTCGCGGCGATCACCGTGGCGCCTGCGTTCTTCGCGATCTGCAGCCCGGCGAGCGCGGCGCTGCTGCTCGCCGCCGTGACTAGCACGATGTCGTCGGACGAGACGCCCGCGTGATCCACGAGCCCGCCCCACGCGGTGCCGTACTGGCACCAGATCGCGCCGGCTTCCACCGCCGATATGTTGGCGGGATTGCGGGCGACGGCGAACGCGGGCACCACCGCACTCTCGCCATACATGCCGTACTTGGTGACGGAATCGCTGGTCCAGTTGCCCCACTGGTCCCACGAGTTGAAGGGAACCGCGCCGGCGCGCTCGCCGATGGAGAAGCCGGAGACGCCCGGCCCCACCGCATCGATCGTGCCGCTTGCCTCGATCCCGATGCGCGACGGGAAGGTGGGGTTCGCGATGTAGGCGCCGCTCCGGAACATGATCTCGGCCCGGTTGAGACCGATCGCCTCGATCTTGAGGCGGACCTCGCCCTCCCCCGGCTCCTGGAGCGGCTCGTCACGAACCCCGAGCACTTCTGGGCCGCCGTGTCTCGCGAAGCGTACGATGCGTGGCATGGTGTTGACCTTTCCCGTTCTTGGAGCCGAGCCGATCGAGCGTTTCCGGTCTTGATCTTTACCCGGAAATCTTGGCGCGGTCATGGGCCGCGCCGCTTCAAGAACAGCTAGGCCAGCTCCTGCCGCAGATCGCGCAGAAAGTCGCCGGCTGTATGGGCCGGAACCGTCGAGGCCCGCACCAGGGCGTCGAAATGCCGCGCGAGGACGCGGATGTGCTGCAACGTGTTGAAGGCGAAGAACATCTGGCCGACGTAGACCACCGCCCGCTGCGGCCCGAACACCGTGAAGGGCACGGAGAAGTGGGTGAGTCCGTCGAAGAAGAACATGCGGAGCGTGGGGTAGAGCTCGTCGATCAGCCCGATCATGTGATCGAGTTGCGCGCGCCTGGCCGACAGCGACAGATCACGCCAGATGCTCTCGCCACGCGCGAACGTTTCCAGGGACTGGCGCGACTGGCAGATCTCGATGTCCGTCTCCGGCAGCCGCACGTAGGCGAGACGGCGGTGGGAAGCGGCGATGGCCCGGTCGGCGGACCGGGCGACGAAGTCCCGATATTCGTAGTCCAGCACCTCTTCGGTCTTCATGAGGTCCGGCAGTGTCGCCGGCACGTGGCGGATCTTGTAACCGACCGCCTCCGCGTACCAGGCGGCGAGGCTCTCATCCGCCGGCTCGTCGGCGCTCGCCCGCACCTCCACCGATTCCAGCAGGATGTCGGCGCCGAGCTTCGCCTGCTGGCTGAGGCCGAGCAGCCAGTCGAGGCTGACATGGAGAGCGGACGCTATTGCCGCTGCGGTGTCGGCGCGCGGCAGTCGGTCGGCCTCCGGCGACAGAAGCTGCGAGAGGGTGGAGCGGTCGATACCGATTTGCGCGGCGAGGGTCGAGCGGTTGACCCGCGCGGTCGCCATGGCTTCGGCCAGCCGCTCGCGGAAGCGTTGGGCCGTATCACGTCTGTCCATGCACCTTCTCCCGTCGATGCGAGATATCCTTAACATATAGTGTACTAAATCATCATGCGGGGAACTATAGCGCGCTTCTTGACCAAGCGCGCTAATTCGCACGTTGTTTCATCGGTTGGCGGGTCGCAGTGTGGGCTATCGCTGCCGTCACAGCCGGGTCAATGCGTTGCAGAGCACCGACAACTCCCTCGCACGAGTGGACCTCCCTGCCCTCTGGCGACGTGCCGAGGGGCCGACCTGGCTCGTGGCGGCAGCGGTCTACGGCGGGTGGTTCGCGCTGACCTGGTACCATCATGCCCTGCCGTGGTGGCTGATCCTGCCGCTCGGCGGCTGGCTGATCGGCTGGCACGGCAGCCTGCAGCACGAGGTGATCCACGGGCACCCTACGCGCCGGCCTGCGGTCAACAGGGCGCTCGCCATGGCCCCGGTCGCGCTGTGGCTGCCCTATCCCCTCTACCGCAGCCGCCATCTCAGCCACCACGCCACGCCGCACCTCACCGACCCGCTGGCCGATACCGAGAGCTTCTACGTTGAATCCGGGCGGTGGCGGCGGCTGGGCCCGGTCCGGCGGGCTCTACTGCACGCCCACAACACGCTGGCCGGCCGGCTGCTGCTCGGGCCGGCGCTCACGATCCTCGCCTTCTGGTGGGAGGAAGGCGCCCGGCTGCTGCGCAACGAGCCCGGGTGTGTGCGCATATGGTCGGAGCACGCGGTGCTGACGGCTGTGGTGCTGATCTGGGTGCTCTGGGTCTGCGGCATCCCGCTCTGGGCCTACGTGATGCTCTACGTCTATCCGGGCACCGCGCTCATCCTGCTGCGCTCCTACACTGAGCACCGCCCGGCGGCGGACCAGGCCGGGCGCACCGTCATCGTGGAGGCCGGGCCGCTGATGAGGCTGCTCTTCCTCGGCAACAACTTCCACGCCCTTCACCACGAGCGCCCCGGCATCGCGTGGTTCGAGCTGCCCCGCGTCTACCGTGCCGAACGGACGCGGGTGCTCGCCGACAATGGCGGCTTCCTGTTCGCCGGCTACGGCGATATCGTGCGGCGGTTCCTGTGGCGGGTGAAGGATTCGCCACTACACCCCGGCCCGGCCGGCCAGGAGAAATAGGGAGGGCTGCCTCATGACTGACGCCACCGTGGCTGGCGGACCGGGCCTGCTTGAACGGCTCGAATCAGGGCCGGTCATCTGCGCCGAGGGCTATCTGTTCGAGATCGAGCGCCGGGGCTACCTCTCCGCCGGCGCTTACGTGCCCGAGGCCGTGCTCGAGCACCCCGACGCGGTGGCGCGGCTGCACCGCGACTTCCTGCACGCGGGCTCCGACGTCATGCTCGCCTTCACCTACTACGCCCATCGGGAGAAGCTCCGCCTGATCGGCAAGGAGGACGCGCTGGAGGAGATCAACCGCACCGCGCTCCGCCTCGCGCGTGAGGCTGCCCAGGAAGGCGATGCGCTGGTCGCCGGAAATGTGTGTAATTCCAATATCTTCGTCGATGGAGACCCTGAGTCCGCGCGGACGGTTCGCGCCATGTTCGACGAGCAGGTGGGCTGGGCCGTCGACGAGGGCGTGGACTTCATCGTCGCCGAGACCATCTCGTTCGCGAGCGAGGCCCTGCTGGCGCTCGACGCGATCAAGGCGGCCGGGATGCCGGCGGTCATCAACCTCGCCGTGCACCGCGAGCCGATCACGCGGGACGGCCTGACCCTGGCCGAGGCGGCCAAGCGCCTGGAAGACGCGGGCGCCGACGTGGTCGGGCTCAACTGCACGCGCGGGCCGGCCACCATGCTGCCGCTGCTCGGCCCCATTCGCGACGCGGTGAGCTGCCACGTCTCGGCGCTGCCGGTGGCCTACCGCACCACCGAGGACCAGCCCTCCTTTCAGTCGCTCGAGGATCCCGGTTGCGGTTGCCTGCCCGATGGGCGCCCCTTCCCGGTCGCCCTCGACCCCTTCACGGTCAACCGCTACGAGGTCGAGGAATTCACCAGGGCCGCGCACGCGCTCGGCGTGAACTATCTGGGCGTCTGCTGTGGCGCCGGGCCCCACCACATCCGCGCCGTGGCCGAGGCGCTCGGCCGCCGCCCGCCCGCGAGCAAGTACTCGCCCGACATGTCGCGCCACGCCTTCTACGGCACGTCCGACCAGGTCCCGTCCGCATACAAGGACTTCTCGAAGAACCTGTAGCACGGGCCTCACCCGCAGATTGTGACGAGCCACGCCGGCCCATTGGGCCGGCGCGAACGAGGAGATTTCTCGATGAACCACCCTTCAGAGACCACCGCGCCGGGGCTTCTCGAACGGCTCGAAGCGGGGCCGGTCATCTGCGCCGAGGGCTACCTGTTCGAGCTGGAGCGCGCCGGCTACGTCACGGCCGGCGCCTACGTGCCCGAAGCGGTGCTCGAACACCCCGATGCCGTGATACGCCTGCACCGCGACTTCCTGCGCGCGGGTTCCGACGTCATGCTGGCGTTCACCTACTACGCCCATCGGGAGAAGTTGAGGCTGGTCGGCAAGGAGGACGCGCTGGAGGAGATGAACCGCACCGCGATCCGCCTTGCGCGAGTGGTGGCGCAGGAGGGCGACGCGCTGGTGGCGGGCAACGTGTGCAACTCGAACATCTACGTGGACGGCGAACCCGAGTCCGCACGGACGGTGCGCGCCATGTTCGACGAGCAGGTGGGCTGGGCCGTCGACGAAGGCGTGGACTTCATCGTCGCCGAAACCATTTCCTACCTCAGCGAGGCCCTGCTCGCGCTCGAAGCGATCAAGGAATCCGGCTTGCCGGCGGTGATCAACCTCGCCATCTTCCGGGACTCCCTGACGCGGGAGGGCCTGACCCCGGCGGAAGCGTGCAAGCGGCTCGGGAACGCGGGCGCCGACGTGGTCGGGCTCAACTGCGTGCGCGGGCCTGCGACCATGCTGCCGCTGCTGCGGTCTATCCGCGAGGCGGTGAGTTGCCACGTCTCGGCGCTGCCGGTGGCCTACCGCACCAGCGCCAACGAGCCGACCTTCCTCTCGATAAGCGATGCGGACTGCGCCTGCCTGCCGGAGGGGCGCGCCTTCCCCACCGCGCTCGACAACCTCGCCTGCAACCGCTACGAGATCGCGGAGTTCACCAAGGCGGCGCGGGAGCTGGGGGTGGGCTACCTGGGGGTCTGCTGCGGCGCGGCACCCCACCACATCCGCAGCATGGCGGAGACGCTCGGCCGCCGCCCGCCGGCGAGCAAGTACTCGCCGGACATGTCGCGCCACGCCTACCTCGGCACCGTGCCTGAGATCCCGGCGGCCAACAAGGAGTTCGTGAAGGGCATGTAGCGCCGTCGCGGAACCGCGGCAGCCCGGTTCTACCCGCCGACGCCGCCGTAGGCGACGCCGGAAAGCCGGGACATATCCTCTTTCCAGGTCACCAGGTCGTCGAGCGCGAATTCGCCGAGGTGCGTGTGCCCGCAGGCGCGTGCCATGATCTTCATCAGCTCGACGCTCGCCTCGAAGAAGTTCGCGAGCCGCCGCGCCGATTTCTCGACCTCGACCCGCGCGGCGAGGTGCGGCTTCTGCGTCGCGATGCCCACCGGGCAGTTGTTCGTGTGGCACGCGCGCATGCCGAGGCAGCCGATGGCCTGGATCGCGGCGTTGGAGACCGCGACCGCATCGGCGCCGAGCGCCAGCGCCTTGGCGAAATCGGCGGGCTTGCGCAGGCCCCCCGTGATCACCAGCGTCACGTTCTGGCGCTCCGACGCATCGAGATGGCGGCGCGCCCGCGCCAGCGCCGGGATCGTCGGCACCGAGATGTTGTCGCGGAAGATGAGCGGCGCCGCCCCGGTGCCGCCGCCCCGGCCATCCAGGATGACGTAGTCGACGCCCACCTCGAGCGCGGTGTCGATGTCCTTCTCCACATGCTGGGCCGAGAGCTTGTAGCCGATGGGGATACCGCCGGTGTGGCTACGGACCTCGTCGGCGAAGTCCCGCACCTGGCGCCAGTCCGTCCAGTCCGGAAAGCGCGGCGGCGAGACCGCGGGCGTGCCTTCAGGCAGGCCCCGCACGTCGGCGATCTTGCCCGTCACCTTGTGCCCCGGCAGGTGCCCGCCGGTGCCCGTCTTGGCGCCCTGGCCGCCCTTGAAGTGGAAGGCTTGCACGTTCTCCAGCTTGTCCCACGAGAAGCCGAAGCGGCCGGACGCATACTCGTAGAAGTAGCGGCTGCAAGCCTGCTGCTCCTCCGGCAGCATGCCGCCCTCGCCCGAGCAGATGCCGGTGCCGGAAAGCTCCGCGCCCCGCGCGAGCGAGACCTTGGCGGGCTCCGAGAGCGCGCCGAAGCTCATGTCCGAGACGATGAGCGGGATCTCCAGCGTGAGCGGCTTCTGGGCATTGGGTCCGATCACCACCTCGGTGCCGACCGGCTCGTCGTCCAGGTGCGGCATGCGGTGGAGCTGCGCGGTGATGAACTGGATATCGTCCCAGCTCGGCAGGTCCTGGCGCGGCACGCCCATGGCCACGACGACGCCGTGATGGCCGGTCTTGGCAAGCCCGTCCCTCGCATAGCCCTGGATGAGCCCGACGTGGGGCTCCTCGGCCGCCGGGTGCGTGTCCGCGTAGAGGCCGAGATACTCGTCCCGCTTGAAGGGCTGCGGGTGCTCCTCCTCCCAGGCGCCGATCTCGTCGGCATCGACCAGCACCTGGCCGTCCTCGATCCACGAGGTGAACCTGGGCAGGACTTCCTCGTTGTTGTACTCGCTGACGCCGGTATCGAGCCGGTAATCCCAGTCATGCACGCCGCAGATCAGGTTCTCGCCGTTGACGTAGCCGTCGGACATCAGCGCGCCCCGATGCAGGCAGCGGCCGTAGAAGACCGAGACATTGTCGTCGTAGCGCACGACGCAGAGATCGACGCCGCCGACCAGCGCATAGGCCGGCGCCCGGTCGGCCAATTCGTCAAGCGTCTTGATCGCGATCTTGTTCATCGGCTCGTGCCTTCTGCCGCCGCGCGGAGCGTGCGCGGCGTCTTGTCGAACGTCAGGAGTCCCCGCCCTCGGCCGAGGACGCTTTGCCCTTGCACAGCAGGCGTTCGGCGTAGGTAAAGACGAGGTGGGCCACGCCGAGCAGCGCGAAGGCGCCCATGGTGCCCGCGAAGATGCCGAAGCCGGAGATGAGCGTGCCGCGAATCTGCTGCTGCACCTCCAGATAGACCCAGTAGGAGGCATAGCCGAGGCCTGCAGTCACGATCGCGCCGGCAATGATCCAGGCGACGTTGCGCATCGCTCAGAGCACCTTGGCCTTGTCGATGTCGACCTTGAAGACCAAGAGGTCGTCGAGGCGCTCCACCTCGCCTTCAAGCTGGATGAGCACCGCCACGTAGTCGCCGAAGTTGTCGGGGAGCGGCCCGCCGTCCTCATTGGCCATCAGCAGGAAGGTCTCGCCAGCGACCGCGCCTTCCTCCTGCGTGACGAAGATCGGCGGCGCGCCGGAGGAGATGCAGAGATTGGCGCAGGCCTTGTGCGCGAGCCCGTCGCCCGGCCGCATCGCGCCCAGATGGCACTTGCTGTCGCAGATCTCGCCGATCAGCCGCCAGCGCCCGAGGGGTTCGGCCGGCGCCGGAGTGAATTCGGGCGGCGGCTCGCCTTCGCCCGCCTCTGCCGCCTTCAAGGACTTCTTGCCCTGGACCTGCAGCATGTCGATGTCGCCGCGCTGGAACAGGAAGCCGCTGACATCGACCACCTGGCCAAAGAGTTTTCTGCCGCGGCGCTTGACGCTGCGCTTGCCGGGCACGGTGAGCATGATCGTGCGCGGCTCGGGATTGGCCGCGTCGGGGCGCACGCGAAGGATCGGATAGGGGTTCTCGAGCAGCACCCCTGTCATCTCCTGTTTCCCGAGCTTGCGCGCGAACGTGCCGTCGCCGGGGTCGTTCGCGTTGGTGCCGAGCGCGTAGCCCAGGCCTGCCATGCTGCCCACGAGCAGGGCGGCGACCACCACGAGGAAGATCGCGAGCGGGCGCGGCACCGCGTTCAAGTAGCCCACGAAGAAGCCGGAATCGGGTGCGCGGCCAGCCATCTTACGCCTCCGTCACGCTCGCGGGAGCGATGTGCACCGGCTCGACATAGGTGCCGGGCTCGTTGGCCCGGGGATCGAGCAGGATCCGGCTCCCGTCGAGCTTGAGCCGATAGGTCGCCACCTTCTCGGTAAAGGGCGGCGGCGAGCACCCGTCCTCCGGCCGGTACTGGAAGCCGTGCCACGGGCAAGTCACGCAACCGTCCATGATGCGCCCCTCGCCGAGCGGCCCGTTCTGATGAGCGCAGACGTTGGCGAGCGCAGAGAGCTTGTCGCCGTAGCGAAACACCGCGACCCGCTCGCCCCCGTCCAGCGGCACGACGATGCCGCGCCCGTCCGGCACGGAGTCCACGGTGCCGGCGACGACCCAGGGCGCCTCGTCGGCGTCCTCGGCCGCGTTCCGGTCCTTCTGCCGCTCGATGCGCCCTGCGACGAGGTGCAGGCCGGTGACCAGGACCACGCTGAGACCCACGATCACGGCCAGCAGCGGGCTCTGCTTCGATTGCAGCGAGCCCAGCGCCACGTGGCAGACGATGGCCGCATAGGCGACGTAGACCGAGATATGGATCGCCTTCCAGATCGGCGGCGTCAGGAACTTGAGCCAGAAGTCGTGGCTCGTGGCCGCGAGCACCAGCAGCAGGAAGAGCGCGAAGATGCCGAAGATCTCGAAGGGGAAGCCCAGGAAACGGTCGTAGCTCGTGTTGCTCGCCAGCACGGCCACGTACTTGTTGAGCGGGCTGAACGAGTAATAGATGCTGACGATACTGGCCGCGTGGGTGAACGCCACCGCGCAGGTGATCACGCCGAAGTGGCGGCGGTTGTAGAGCAGCGGCAGGAAGCGCTGATCCAGCCGCGCGAGCGGCCCGATGCAGAGGATGAAGGTGAGCATCAGGAAGGCGCACGTGCCGAAGGCCTGCGCCCGCAGGATGACCCCGGTGGTCGGCTTGGTGACGTCCTGGAAGCTCGGCGCGATCTTGATGTAGAGCAGGATGTAGGCGACGACCGCTGCCAGCAGCACGACGTCGTAGATGATCTTGTTGCGGTTCCAGCCGACCGGCGCGTAGCGCACGCTCATCGCCCAGTCGTCCCCTTACTCGTCCGCCGTGGCGGCGGGCGTTTCGGCCTCGACCGCTTCGGCCTCGACCGCGGGTTTCTCGAGCTGGACCGCGGATTTCTCCGTGGGCCCGTGCTGGCGGATGGCGAGCGCCGCGATCAGCATCGCGGGCAGGAAGATGGCGAGCACCTTCCACATGTAGGCGTGGGTCTTGCGGTGGCGGCGCTGCATGACGAAGGCCCGCTCAGCCGCGCCCGCGTTCCGCCGCCACCCAGCGGCAGATCACCAACGGCCAGAGCACGATGCACCCCGGTATCAGCAGCGGGCGGAAGGCGTAGGAACGCCGCGCGCCCTCGTCCACCCGCTCGATGCCGTAGAGCAGGAAGGCGGCCGCGACGGCGAGCCCGACGTAGCCGTAGTACTGCAGAACCTCAATGACGATGCGTGCCGCGTCCACGCTCTACCCCCTTGAAGAGCGGGCGCCGCCCATGGCCCCCGCCGGAGATCGTGTCCTGTCGCCCTGCCCCTGTCCTCGGTGCGGCTGAACGATACGAACGTTCGCGGCCCGTGCCAAGCCAAAGTGCGATCAACTATGCGCGAGAGTCATGTCAGATGGAGCCGGCATCCGCGCAACCGGGAGCCACCGTGTCAGCCGGCGAGGACCTCGAGCGCGGCGGTCCTGGTCGGATAGACCGCGATGAGCCTGTCCGCGCCGCTGCCCGCGAAGACCGCGGCGACGACCCCCTGCGGCGCGCAGACGGCCAGCCTCACGTCACGATCCCGAAGGATCCTGGCGGTGATCCGAAGCGCGCGCAGGCCGACGTTGCCGATGTAGGCGAGCTGCTCGAAGTCCAGCACCACGGCGCGGTCGCTTCCCTGGAGCGCACCGGTAATCGCCGTCTCGAGCGCGCTGGCGCTCTTCGGATCGATCCGCCCGCTCACCGCCGCGAACAGGACATCGCCGCGCCGCTCCGTGCTCACTTCCATCGCCCGCCTCCCCGTGTAAACGGCGCGCGGCTATACCATGCACGCACGCTTGCCCACCAGTCCGGACAGCAGAACATGCGTTCCGGCATGGAGCGCGGCCATGCCGACATAGCGGAAGTGCTGGAATTCGCCCGCCATCCTCCCCATGATAAGGACAAGCGGCGGCACCCTGTGGCCCGGCCAGGGACGCGACACGGACGGGCGGGGGCACGACCGCAGAGGGCTGGGAGATGGTCACTTCGACGATACCGATGGCGCGGGGCCTGCCGGTCATCGGCAGCGTCTTCGACATGGCGCGGGACGTGCGCGCCTTCATGACCGACAACTACCTGGAGCACGGGCCGGTCTACGGCATGCGGCTGCTCAACCGCCGCTTCACCGTGCTGGCCGGGATGGAGGCCAACCGCTTCCTCGCGCGCGAGGGCACGAAGCACGTTCGCTCGTTCGAGTTCTGGAGCGGCTTCAACGCCTGGTTCGGCGCGGCGCGGTCGACGCTGAGCGCCGACGGGCCGGACCATGCAGCGTTCCGCCGCACGCTGAAGCGGGGCTATTCGCGCGAGTACGCCGTGGAACACATCGACGGCCTCGTCGACATCGCCCGCCGCGAGATTGCGGCGTGGCCGCAGGGCAAGCCGATGCCCGCGGTGCCGGCGCTGCAGCGGATCGTCACCGACCAGGTGGGAACCCTGGTGGCCGGCGTCTCGCCCCGCCCCTACAACGACGACCTCGTCCGCTACGTCCACGGGCTGCTCTCGGCCACCATGGTCCCCGGCCCCTACGTGCGCTGGTCGCCCCGCTTCCGCCGCGCGTCCGCGCGCGTGGACGAGCTCTACCACGAGGTGATCGAGCGCCATTCAGGCACGATGCGGGAGCGGCACGGCGCAGAGCCCGACCTGATCGACGACCTCCTGGACCTGCACGACTCCGATCCGAAGTTCTTTCCCGAGGCGGACCTGAAGATCGCGGCGATGGGCCCCTTCGTCGCGGCGCTGGATACTGTGGCGGGCACGACCGCCTTCATGCTCTACGCGCTGCTGCGCAACCCGGACGTGCTGGAGCGGGTGCGCGACGAGGCTGACGCCCTGCTTGCCGGCGATGTACCGGCAGAGCAGGCGCTACGCGAGATGGACGCCACGCACCGCGCGGCCATGGAAACCATGCGGATGTATCCGGTAACCCCGATGCTCATCCGCACCGCCGCCAACTCCTTCGAGTTCGCGGGCCATCGCATCCCCGCCGGCGAACGGCTGATCATCGCCACCGCTGTGCCGCACTACCTGCCGGAATACTTCCCCGAGCCCGAGCGCTTCGACATCGACCGCTACACGCCGGAGCGGGCGGAGCACAAGCAGCCCTATGTCTATGCGCCCTTCGGCCTCGGCCCCCATCGCTGCCTCGGCAACGGCTTCGCCGAGGTGCAGATCGCCGCGACCATGGCGACGATCCTGAACGAGGTCGACCTCGACCTCGATCGGGCCGGCTACAGCCTGAAGACCACGCAGTTTCCCGTGCCCGCGCCGGCTGAATCGTTCAAGGTCCGGGTCAGGGGCCGGCGGGGAGCCCCGCAGCCGCTCGCCCAACCAAAGCCGTGGGGCGCGATGGGCGCCGTGCTCGGCGGCGCGCTCTGGGGGGCGCTCGGCGCCGAGGCCGCGAAGGAAGCCTTTCGCTCGATGACGCCGGCACACCTCGGCCGGCGCCCGCTCATCCGATGAGAGCGGCGTAGCGGTCGACCAGCGGCATAACCCCGTCGCGCCCTTCGGACGGCAGCAGCAACAGGGCGCGGTCGATCCCCGCCGCACGGCAGGCGTCCAGGTAGCCGGCCTCGGCCGCAGCACCGAAGACCGTGGCGGAGACCGTGGCCGGGTCGCGGCCTGCGGCCTCGGCGGCGGCCCCGAGCCTCGCCATGCCTTCCGCCGGATCGGGCAACATCGCGCCGCGCGGGAACCAACCCGAGCAGAACTCCATCACGCGCCGCATGGTATGCACGGTCTCGCCCCCCAGCAGGATCGGCGGGTGCGGCTTCTGCACCGGCTTGGGCCACGACCAGCTCGGCTCGAAGGCGGTGAACTCTCCCTCGTAAGCCGCCTCGTCCTTGGCCCAGATCGCCTGCATCGCCTTGACCCGGTCCTCCATCAGGCGGAAGCGGGTCTCGAAGCGCGTGCCGTGATGCTCCATCTCCTCGGCGTTCCAGCCGGCGCCGATGCCGAACTCGAAGCGCCCGCCGGAGACCAGGTCGAGGCTCGCCACCGCCTTGGCGGTGACGATGGGATCGCGCTCCGTCACCAAGCAGATCCCGGTGCCGAGCCGGATCGTGCTGGTCACCGCCGCGGCCGCAGAGAGGCTCACGAAGGGGTCGAGCGTGTGGGAGTATTCCGGCGGCAGCTCCGCCCCGCCCCGCCAGGGCGAGCGCCGGCTGGTGGGGATGTGGGTGTGCTCGGGCACGAAGAGCGCGTCGAACCCCCGTTCCTCCAGCGCTGGCGCAAGCTCGGTGAGCGCTATGGAATAGTCGGTGGCGAAGATGGTGACGCCGATTTTCATGTCTCGGTGCTCCGGATGGGGTGGAGGATCGCGGCGGGGCCGGCGCGGCGCACGCTCTCACGCGGCGCACGCCTTGACAAGCCGCCGGGGGGCGCGGAGCCTGCCCTCGCTGTCTCCGCCACCGCATCGAGTAGCGCCATGACCGAGGACACCCCCGCCGCAAGCCCGGCACCCTGGGAAAGCCCGACGCTGAGCCTCGAGGGCCGGGTCGCCATCGTGGCCGGCGCCGGCCAGACGCCGGGGCCGGTGATCGGCAACGGCCGGGCCACCTGCGTGCTCTTCGCCCGCGCCGGCGCGCACGTGGTGGCGCTCGACCGGGACCGCGCCTCCGCCGAGGAAACGGCCGCCATGATCGGGAACGACGGCGGCAGCGCCGAGGCGCTGGTTGCCGACGTGACCGAGGAGGCGGCGCTGGTCGCGGTCGTCGAGGCTATCGTCGCCCGCCACGGGCGCATCGACGTGCTGCAGAACAACGTGGGCGTCGCCTACACCGGCGGGGACTCGCCGCTGGCGGATCTCGACGAAGAGAGCTTCGACCGGGTCATGGCGATCAACCTGCGCGGCACGGTGATGGCCTGCAAGCACGTCGTCCCGGTCATGCGGGGCCAGGGCGGCGGCGTCATCACCAACATCTCGTCGATCGCGGCGGTGGTGGACTACAAGTCGGTCACCTACAAGACGAGCAAGGCCGGCATGATCGCCTTCTCCCGCCAGCTCGCGCTCGACTGCGCGCCGGACGGCGTGCGCGTGAATGCCATCCTGCCGGGCTACATGGATACGCCCATGGCGGTGGACACGCAGGCACGCCGCTACGGCAAGCCACGCGAGGAGATCGCCGCCACCCGTGACACCTGGCAGCCGCTCCGGGGCGGCATGGGCAGCGCCTGGGACGTGGCCCAGGCCTCGCTCTTCCTTGCCTCCGACGCTGCGCGCTTCATCACCGGCGTTGCACTCCCGGTGGACGGCGGCGTCATGGCGCGAATCGGCTGACGGGCGCAGACGCGCGGGCGCGCTTTCACCCGTTCCAGATCGGGTCTTTCAAGGTGGCATCGGCCGCTACTGCCGCGCCCGTGGCAGCAGGCGGCTCGGCTCTAGCTCACTGAACAGGAACGAAGAGGATGTCGCCCGGTGGTTGAAAGGTTCCCCAGCCGTCGATGGGCACGTAGTCGAGTCCCTTGAGGTAAATGGCGAGTTTTTCCGAACTATCGCCGCGGCGCACCAAGTAGTCCTCCGAGACTTCGAGCAAGAGCGGCGGCCTAAACCGTCGTAGCGTACGCTTGGCACCGACAAGCATCTGCAGCTCGGACCCCTCGATATCCGCCTTGATGAAGTCGACACGCGATATCGCGCATTCTTCAACGACATCGTCCAATCTGCGCACGGGAACCGTTTCCCTCTTCGTCGGGCGGACGGTCGCAGCAGAGTCTCCGATGAAGCTGAGGCCGAATCCCACGCTGCCCGATTGCTTGAGCGGCACGACTAGCGTGGCGGTCCCGACTGCGTCGCCCAGAGCTATGGGATGAATGGTGACGTTCGAGAGCCGCCTGAAAGACCGCATCTTGTACAGAATGGAACAAGCATAGCTGCCGGGTTCAAAAGCATGGACGTGACCTCGGGGGCACATCCCGGAGAAGAGCTTTGTGAAATGCCCGGCGTGAGCACCGACATCCAATACGATTCCGTCTAGGGGAACGTGCGGGCGAATGAGTGGCACCATCTCCCTGTGGTGCTGCCGCATGAGCGCCTTCCACAAGTGAGCGCACCACGTTGCTCTTTGTCGAAGAGTTAGCTTCATTTGTCGCGTCCTGCCCGTCCAAGTGCCGCTCAAGCGTTCCAGATCGGGTCTTTCAGGGCGGCGACGAAGGCGGCGTGCGCCGCGACCTCGGTCTCCGTGGGCGGCGTGGGCGGGCGCGGCGAGCGGGCACGCCCAGGCGCGGTGCCCGGCGCCGGGGCGGCGGCAGCCGCCGGTGCCGCCTGCTGCAGGCCGAGCGCCGGCTGGCGGCCGCCGGTGAGCTCCAGGTAGACGTCGGTGAGCAGCTCCGCGTCGAGCAGGGCGCCGTGCTTCTCGCGCATGGACCGGTCGATCCCGAAGCGCTTGCAGAGCGCATCCAGGCTCGCCGGCGCGCCCGGATACTTGCGGCGCGCGATGACCAGCGTGTCCACCGTCCGCTCCGCCGGGATCGGGGGTCTCTCGATGCGCTCCAGCTCGGCGTTGAGGAAGGCCAGGTCGAACGGCGCGTTGTGCATGACGAGCTTGGCATCGCCGATGAATTCCAGGATCGCATCCGCCTCGTCGGCGAAGCGCTTCTGCTTCGCGAGGAAGTCGCGGGTGAGCCCGTGCACGCGCTCGGCGCCTTCCGGCATGTCGCGCTCGGGGTCGAGATAGCGCTGAAAGCGGCGCCCTGAGGGGATATGGTTGACCAGCTCGACCGCGCCGACCTCGACGATCCTGTGTCCCGCCGAGGGGTCGAGGCCAGTGGTCTCGGTATCGAGCACGACTTCACGCATGATCGCCCTCCCCTTCCTGCGCCAGCGCCCCCGCCCAGCACGTGGGCCAGCACGTGCCCCGCATGGCGCCGAGCCCGGCCGCGAGCCGCCGGGCCGCGAGCCGCGAGACCCGCCTGTCGAGACCGGTTCGGATCACGAAGTCCGCCCGGCGCCGCTTCTCGGCATCCGGCATCTGGCGCGCGAGGATGGCAGCCAGCCGCTCCTCGGTCATCCTGGCGCGGCCCAGCACCCGCGCGCGCTGCACCACGGCCGGGGCGGAGACCACCAGGGTGGCGTCGCAGCGGGCCTCGCCGCCCGTCTCGAAGAGGAGCGGCATGTCGAGGACCGCAAGGCGGCAGCCCCGGCGCTGGCTGGCCGCGAGGAAGCGCCGCTCGCCCGCACGGACCAGCGGGTGAAGGATGGCTTCAAGCTCGGACAGCGCGTCGGCGTTCGCGAAGACCTGGGCGCCGAGCGTCCCCCGGTCGACCGCGCGTTCGGGGCCTGCACCCGTCCCGGCATCGGGAAAGCGCGCGAGCACCCGCGCCACGGCGGCCCCGCCGGGCCCGAGCAGCAGGTGGACCGCCGCATCGGCGTCGTAGACCGTTGCGCCGCACGCCTTGAGCGCGCTGGCCACGGTCGTCTTGCCCATGCCGATCGAGCCGGTGAGCCCAAGGACGACCACCGCCCGCGCTCCGTCAGAGCCCGTCTGCGGCGAAGCGGCGAAGCGCCGCCGTCGCCTCGGCCTCGGCGCCGAACCAGGCCGCAAAACCCGGCCGCGCCTGGTGGATCAACATGCCGAGGCCGTCCACCGCCGCGTTTCCGCGCGTCCGCGCCGCCCGCAGCAGTTCCGTCTCCAGCGGCGCGTAGACGAGATCATAGACCACCGCAGCAACCGGCAGGCCGCTGAGATCGAGGTCGAGCGCAGGCTTGCCCACCTGGCCGAGTTGCGTGGTGTTGACCAGCAGGCCGCAGCCCTCGAGCGCAGCCTCGCGTTCTTCCCAAGGACAGGGGCGGACGACGTCGCCGACCGCCGCGGCGAGCGCCGCCGCGCGCTCGGGCGATCGGTTGGCGACGCGGATCTCAGCAACCCCTGCGGCGGCAAGCGCATCCACCACGGCCCGCGCCGCGCCGCCGGCGCCCAGCATCGCCACCGGCGACGCAGGGTTCCAGCCGGGCGCCTCCTGGCGCAGGTGGCCGATGAAGCCGAAGCCGTCGGTGTTGTCGCCGTGGAGCGCGCCGTCCTCGTCCACCGTCACGGTGTTCACCGCGCCGATGCGGCGCGCGGTCTCGGACAGCGAAGCCATGTGCGCGAGCGCCGCCTCCTTGTGCGGCGCGGTCAGGTTGCAGCCGCGAAAGCCCAGAGACGCCAGCCCGCCAAGCGCCGCGCCGAGGGCCTCGGGCCGGACCGCGAGCGGCAGGTAGGCGCCGTCGATTCCCTTCTCCTCGAGCCAGTAGCCGTGAATGCGGGGCGAGCGCGAATGCGCCACCGGCCAGCCCATGACACCTGCGAGCCGCGCCCCGCCGGTGAGGATCATGTCTCCACGAGCCCGTGCTCGCGGAGGAAGGCGAGCAGCGGCATCAGCGGCAGGCCCAGCACCGAGAACCAGTCGCCCCTGATCTCCGCCAGGAGCTGCGCCCCCAGGCCCTCCGCCTCGTAGCCGCCGACGCAGGCGAGGATGCCGTCGCCCGCGCGCTCCAGGTAGCGCTCCAGAAAGGCGTCGGAGAAGGGCCGCATGGTGAGCTGCGGGCACGCCACGTCGCCCCAGATCTCGGCGTCGTCGCGGGCCACGCAGACCGCCGTGACCAGCGTGTGGCTGCGGCCCCTGAGCCGCCCGAGCTGTCCGCGCGCGTCCTCCACGTCCACCGGCTTGTCGAACCACTCGTCGCCGCAGACCAGGAGCTGGTCGGCGCCGATGACGAAGGCGCCGGGCGCGCCTGCGCTCACCCGCCGCGCCTTGAGGCCGGCCAGCATTCGCGCGGTCTCGCGGCCGTCGGGATCCTGGCCTCGCATGGCTTCCTTGACCGCGCCCTCGTCCACTAGCGCCGGCCGCACGGTGAAGGAGAGCCCCGCCGCGCGCAGCATCGACGCCCGCACGGCCGCTTGAGAGGCGAGCACCAGGCGCCTCTCGGCGGCCTCTCCGTGAGCGCTCGGGCCCGCCTCGGCGACTGCCATGCTAACCACGTCCTCTTCCTGCTCGTCCCGGGTGCGCCGCAGCATATACGCTTCCCGCGCCGCGCCAACCGCTCAGCCGGCCTGGGCGCGCCGGTCGTGCAACTGCAGGATCGCCGCGGCGGTCTCCTCGATCGAGCGCCGCGTCACGTCGATCACCGGCCATCCGCACTTGGCGAAGAGCCGCCGTGCCTCCCTCACCTCTTCCTCGACCTGGAGAGGGTCGACGTAGCCGGTTTCGCCGACATCGCCGATCATGCGCATGCGGCTGCGGCGCACGTCGATGAGCTGCTCCGGGTGGCAGGTGAGGCCGACGACCAGTGCACTCCTGAGCGCCTCGAGCTCAGGCGGCAGCGGGCAGGCGGGGACGAACGGCACGTTCGCGGCCTTGAGGCCGCGGTTGGCGAGGTAGAAGCAGGTGGGCGTCTTCGACGTTCGGGACACGCCGACGAGGACGATGTCCGCGTCGCCGAGCGTCGCCGGCGAGCGCCCGTCATCGTGGCCCAACGCATAGTTCATCGCTTCGATGCGCTTCAGATAGGCTGCATCCATGACATGCTGGCGGCCGGGCTGGTTGCGGCTCTCCGCGCCGAGAAATCCGCTCAACGCGGCGATCGCGGTATCCAGCAGCGGAATGCAGGGAACATCGATGCGGCTGCACTCGTCGAGCAGCAGAGCGCGAAGCTGCGGATCGACCAAGGTGAACATGACGACCCCGGGCTCGGCCTCGACATGGGAGAGGACGCGCCGCAGCTGGCTCTCGGTCCGCACCAACGACCACAGGTGCTCGACCGCGTCGACGTCCTGGAACTGCGCCGCAGCCGCGCGCGCGATGGTGATGCAGGTCTCGCCGGTGGCGTCGGAGACCAGGTGCAGGTGGAAGCTCCGCATGACGTCGCTCGGGATCCCCGTTTGCGCGGCCGTGGCCACGCATTTTTCAACGCCTGCCTCTGGAAAAGCCGTGGGCAACGCGGCCGCAGGCGATACCCTACAGATTATCCCCAGCTTGTCGCATCAACCAATCTGCAGGATCGGCATAGCGGGGATAACGGTGGAGTCATTGGCGCGCGCTCTCTCCTTCCCCGCTGTTCCCACGTTTCCCAGCCTGTTGGGATGCTTCGCAGCAGCGCCAAGCGGCCGCCTTTCCACTATCGCCGCCGCGTGCCGGAGCCCCGCTTCCCAGCCCGGCCCCCAGCCGGGATGAACTGGATAATCCCCTACTCTCGGCCTGCAACATCAACCATCGTTATCTATAAAGGATTAATTGAAGATAGGCCGACGAAGCCGGGGACAAGGGCCAACTCGTGACCGAAGTCAGAGACGACAAGCCGCTCCTCGCGGCGCTCCGGGGGGAGGTACGCCACCCCCCGCCGCTCTGGCTCATGCGCCAGGCCGGGCGCTACCTGCCGGAGTACCGGGCGCTCAGGGCAAGGGCCGGCTCCTTCCTCGATCTCTGCTACGACCCGGCGCTGGCGACGGAAGCCAGCCTCCAGCCGTTGAAGCGCTTCGCCCTCGACGGCGTGATCCTCTTCTCCGATATTCTGGTGGTGGCCGAGGCGCTCGGGGTGAAGCTCTGGTTCCAGGAGGGCGAAGGGCCGCGCCTGGAGCCGATCCGGGAGGGCGATACGCTTCCGGTCTTCGATCGGGCGCGTCAGCAGCGGCATCTCGCGCCGGTCTACGAGGCGATGAGGCAAGTCGTCGTAGCGGCGCCGGCCGGGACCACGGTCCTGGGCTTCGCGGGCGCGCCGTGGACGCTCGCGACCTACATGGTGGGCGGCGGCAGGAGCAGGGATTTCCTGGCCGTGAAGGGCTGGGCCTACCGCGATCCCGAGGGCTTCGCGCGGCTGATCGAGACGGTGCAGGAGGCGGTCGCCGACCACCTGATCGCCCAGCTCGATGCTGGCGCCGACGCGGTCCAGATCTTCGACAGCTGGGCCGGCGCGTTACCCGAGGGCGAGTTCCGCCGCTGGTGCATCGCGCCCGTGGCAAAGATCGTGCGCGCGGTGAAGGCGGCGCATCCGGACACCCCGGTGATCGGCTATCCGCGCGGCGCCGGCCTCGCCTACGAACGCTTCGCTGAAGAGACCGGCGTGGACGCGGTCTCCATCGACAGCACGGTGCCGCCGGAATGGGCGGCCAGACACCTGCAGCCGCGGTGCACGGTGCAGGGCAACCTCGATCCCGCAGCGCTGGTGGCGGGAGGCGAAGCGCTGCAGCGTGCGGCCGGCACCATCCTGGACGCGCTCGGGCACGGTCCCTTCGTGTTCAACCTCGGTGAGGGCGTCGTGCCCCAGACCCCGCCGGATCATGTCGCGGCGCTTTTCGACATCGTGCATTCCTGGCAAGGCGGGACCACGCGATGAGCCGTGTCGCGGTGGTCCTGTTCAACCTGGGCGGGCCGGACTCGCTCGATGCCGTCGAGCCGTTCCTGCTCAACCTGTTCCGCGATCCTGCGATCATCCGGGCGCCCGCGCCGCTCCGCCACCTGATCGCGCGGCTGATCGCGCGCCGCCGCGGCGGACAAGCACGGGACATCTATCGCGAGATCGGCGGCCGCTCGCCCCTGCTTCCGGAAACCGAGGCGCAGGCGGTCGCGCTGGCCCAAGCCTTGGGCGACCTCGGCGAAGTCGCCGTCACCATCGCCATGCGCTACTGGCACCCCATGAGCGAAGCGGCGGCCCGGCAGGTGGCCGCCTTTCGGCCGGAGCGGATCGTGCTGCTGCCCCTCTACCCGCAGTTCTCGACCACCACCACGGCATCTTCGCTCGCGGCCTGGCGCAGGGCGGCGGCGAGCGCCGGCCTCGCCGCGCGGACGCACGCCGTCTGTTGCTACCACCGGGCCGACGGGCTGATCGCAGCCCACGCGGCGCTGATCGAGCCGGTCCTGGCGGCAGCGGCCGAGACGGGTAAGGCGCGGCTCCTCTTCTCCGCCCACGGCCTGCCCAAGAGCGTGGTCGCGCGGGGCGATCCCTACCAGTGGCAGGTGGAGGACACCGCGCGCGCGATCGTCGCCCGTCTGGATCGAGAAGAGCTCGACTGGAAGGTCTGCTATCAGAGCAAGGTGGGGCCCATGGCCTGGCTCGGGCCTTCGACCGTCGAGGAGCTTGACCGTGCCGGCCGCGACCGGGTGCCCGTCGTGGTCGTGCCGATCGCCTTCGTCTCCGAGCATAGCGAGACCCTGGTGGAGCTCGACATCACCTACCGCGATCACGCCCGCGCGGCGGGCGTGCCCGCCTACCACCGCGTGCCGGCCCTCGGCACGCAGCCTGCGTTCATCGCGGCCCTGGCCCAACTGGTGCGCGCTGCGCTGGAACGCGACGCCGACCTCGACTCCGGCGAAGGTGGACGGCTCTGCCCGGCCGCACACCGTTGCTGCCCGCTGGCCGGGGCGTAATGGCAGACGATCTCTACACCTGGCTCCGCGCGCTCCACGTGATCGCGGTGATCGCCTGGATGGCGGGGATGCTCTACCTCCCCCGGCTCTACGTCTATCACGCCCGCGCCGAACCGGGTTCCGAGCTCTCGGAGACGCTGAAGGTCATGGAGCGCCGCCTGCTCAGGATCATCATCAACCCCGCTATGGTGGCGACCTTCGCCTTCGGCGGCGCGCTCCTGGCGCATCCCGGCGCGATCGACTGGTCGAGCGACATCTGGGTCTACGCCAAGCTCGCCCTGGTGGCGCTGCTCGCCGGCTACCACGGGATGCTCGCGCGCTGGCGCTGCGACTTCGCCGCCGACCGCAACCGCCGCAGCGAGCGCTTCTTCCGCAGGATGAACGAGGTGCCGACGCTGGCCATGATCGGCATCGTGATTCTGGTTATCGTGAAACCCTTTTGAGCGGGCGGAGAGCGGGAGCAATGGCTGAGCGAGCAGGCGTCCTCTCGAGCACGGCGATCGCGGCGTTGATCGAGCAGGGCGGGGTCTCGGCCGGCACGCCCGTCGCCGCGGCGCAAATCCAGCCGGCGAGCCTCGATCTCCGGCTGGGCCCCGTGGCCTACCGGGTGCGCGCGAGCTTCCTGCCAGGCCGCGAGAGCGTCAGCGCGAAGATCGCGAGCCTCGGCATGCACGAGATCGACCTCGGCCCAGGCGCCGTGCTGGAGCGGGGTTGCGTCTACATCGTGCCGCTCATGGAGACGCTGGCGCTGGCGCCCGACGTCTCGGCGCACGCCAACCCCAAGAGCTCAACCGGGCGGCTCGACATCTTCACCCGGCTGATCGCCGACGAGGCGCACGAGTTCGACCGGGTGCAGCCCGGCTACCGGGGCCCGCTCCATGCCGAGGTCTCGCCGCGTACGTTCAGCGTCGTGGTCCGCGCAGGCAGCCGCCTCAACCAGATCCGCTTCAAGCGGGGCGATCCCGGCTATTCGGAAGGCGCGCTCGAGCGCCTGCATGCCGAGCGCCGCCTGGTCGAGGGCGAGGTCGCGCGCGGCGGCTTCGCCGGCGGCCTGCCGCTCTCCGTCGATCTCGCGGGCGACGGCGGCGGCCTCGTCGGCTGGAAGGCGAAGCGCCACAGCGACCTGATCGACCTCGATGAGGTCGGCCGCTACGAGCCCTCCGATTTCTGGGAGCCGATCGCGCCCCCTGGTACCGGCGGCGTGATCCTCAATCCGGACGACTTCTACATCCTGGCGTCCAGGGAGTCGGTCCGTATTCCGCCCGACCACGCGGCCCAGATGGTGGCCTACGACACCCTGGTGGGCGAGTTCCGCGCGCACTATGCGGGCTTCTTCGATCCCGGCTTCGGCCACGACGAGGCCGGCGGCGGCGGCACCCGCGCGGTGCTCGAGGTCCGCTCCCACGACGTGCCGTTCATGATCGAGGACGGCCAGACCATCGGCCGGCTCCTCTTCGAGCCGCTCACCGAACGCCCGGCGGAGCTTTACGGGCGCGGCATCGGCTCCTCCTACCAGCGCCAGGGTCTGGCGCTCGCCAAGCAGTTCAGGCAAGCCGTTCTCGACACAGCCCGCGGGTATGATCACCAGGCATAACGACATCGAATCTTCGTTTGACACGGCGGAACGGCTCCCGATAGGGTAGCGTTCACGTCCGCCGCAGCGGGCGGGCTTCCTATCCGCCGACGGCGCACCCTCTCATAAAAGCCGCTCGCCGCCCTCACCAGGTTTGCGCCTTTCACGTGCCGCCGTCCGGCGGTGCGGCTCTCCTTCCACAACGGCAGCTCCCGCCATGCATTTGCAAGAGCTCAAGACCCAGACCCCGACCCAGTTGATCGACTACGCCGAGGAGCTCGAGATCGAGAACGCGAACTCGATGCGCCGGCAGGACCTGATGTTCGCGATCCTGCGGCAGCTTGCGGAGAACGATCAGGCGATCTTCGGCTTGGGCGTGCTGGAGACGCTGCAGGACGGGTTCGGCTTTCTGCGCTCGCCCGAGGCCAACTACCTGCCGGGGCCTGACGACATCTACGTGAGCCCGAGCCAGATCCGCCGCTTCGGGCTCAGGACCGGCGACACGCTCGAGGGCCAGATCCGCGCGCCCCGCGAAGGCGAGCGCTACTTCGCCCTGCTCAAGCTCAACAACATCAACTTCGACCCGCCCGAGAACCTCCGCCACAAGGTCAACTTCGACAATCTCACGCCGCTCTACCCCGAGCAGCGCTTCAGCATGGAGATCGCGGACCCCGCGCGGAAGGACACCACCAGCCGTATTCTCGATATCGTGGCGCCGCTCGGCAAGGGCCAGCGGGCGCTGATCGTGGCCCCGCCGCGCACCGGCAAGACCATGATGCTGCAGAACATCGCGCACTCGATCGAGGAGAACCACGCCGAGGCCTATCTCATCGTGCTGCTGGTGGACGAGCGGCCCGAGGAGGTGACCGACATGGACCGCTCGGTCAGGGGCGAGGTGGTGAGCTCCACCTTCGACGAGCCCGCGTCCCGCCACGTACAGGTGGCGGAGATGGTGATCGAGAAGGCCAAGCGCCTGGTGGAGCACAAGCGGGACGTGGTGATCCTGCTGGATTCCATCACCCGCCTTGCGCGGGCCTACAACACCGTGGTGCCGTCGTCGGGCAAGGTGTTGACTGGCGGCGTGGACGCGAACGCCCTGCAGCGGCCCAAGCGCTTCTTCGGCGCCGCCCGGAACATCGAGCACGGCGGCTCGCTCACGATCATCGCGACCGCGCTGATCGACACGGGGTCGCGCATGGACGAGGTGATCTTCGAGGAGTTCAAGGGCACCGGCAACTCGGAGATCATCCTGGACCGCAAGCTCGCCGACAAGCGCACCTGGCCCAGCATGGACATCGCGCGCTCCGGCACCCGCAAGGAGGAGCTGCTGGTCGACCGCGCGACGCTCGCCAAGATGTGGGTGCTGCGCCGCATCCTCTCGCCCATGGGCACGGTGGACGCCATGGAGTTCCTGGTCGACAAGCTCAAGACGACCAAGTCCAACGAGGACTTCTTCGCCTCGATGAACACTTAGAAGCCCAGGCCATCTGCCCGGCATCGCAGCGAGCCCGAAACTCGCCCAGGTATCCTGTTTCTGAAGCTCGCATAACTTCGCTTGGCCGCATCGTCTCCCCAAGCCGACCACCTCCCTCGTCATGCCCGGACTCGTTCCGGGCATCCATTTGAGGGCAGTCCGTCGGAGGGCAGTCGTGACCATGGCTTGCGCGCTCGCCCGGTCTGCATTTCTCAGCAGGGTCTCGGCCTGCATGGCGTTCTCTGCGGCGGGGGGCCGCCAATTCCAGCAGCAATTTTTTGGCGGAAAACCCGAGATATAGCGAGATATAGCGAGATATAGCGAGACAAAGTGGGACAAGGCGAGATAGGCTGGAATATGGCTGTGGAGGTCGTTGTTCTGGCCAGCACAGGTGACGGGGGCACCCACCGCGGCCGGCAACCGGACGCACTGCGCCTGTCCGGTTGCGCTCCCAGCCCGAATTTGCCCGTCCTTGCTGTCCATGCCGCGATACTGCCCTGGCCGCCGCGCGCCGTGCACCGCACCATGGTATTGGAAAATCGCTGTCAGGGGACGATAAGGGTACGATGATCTAACATTCATATAACGTTCACAGTGTACTAGATGTATTTCCTTGCAGACGAGAATGCGCTATCATGTGTGACAGGTCGCTTCCTATTAGTGCCTAGTTGGTACCCGATATCCGGAAGAAGGGAAGTGAAGGGAATTTGCTTTGCCGAGAATCACCAAGAGAGCCGTCGACGCACTCGTTCCCGCAGAGCGAGAGCGCATCGTCTGGGACGACGCCATTACCGGCTTCGGGGTCCGCGTCCATCCCACCGGGCGAAAGGTCTACATCGTCAAGTACCGGCACGAGGGACGATCCGTCAAAGTCACCATCGGAGCCCACGGTCCCGTCACTCCTGCCGCCGCGCGGGCGAGAGCCGCAGAAATCGTCACCCTCGCGAAGACCGGCCGCGATCTCGAAGGAAAGATCCCCCGCGGAAAGAAAGGCGCCACCGTGGCCGACCTCGCTAAGCGCTTCATGGATGAGTACGCACCTACCCATCTGAAGCCCGGCACCGCGCGGCTCTACCGCAAGATCATCGACAACCGCATCCTTCCCCGGCTCGGCAAGCGCCGCGTCGGCGATATCGGCAAGAACGACGTCGCTGCTCTTCACCACGAGATGCGCGACGTCCCCGGTCATGCCAACCGGACGCTGAGCGTGCTCTCGCGCATGCTGACGCTGGCCGAGGTCTGGGAGATGCGCCCCGAGGGCGTCAATCCGTGCAGGCACGTCAAGAAGTACCCCGAGCACAGGCGCGAGCGGTTTCTGTCCGATGACGAGTACAGCCGCCTCGGCGCTGCGCTGCGTGACGCGGAGAGGGAGGGCTTCGCCTCGCCGGTGGCGATAGCCGCCATTCGGCTGCTGATGCTGACCGGGTGTCGGAGCGGCGAAATCATGAGCCTGCGTTGGGAGTACGTCGATGTGGACAAGGGCGAACTCAGGTTGCCGGAGACGAAGACTGGCTCCAAGGTGGTGCATCTGGGGGAGCCGGCGATAGCGGTGCTGCGAGGCATCCCGCGCAAGGAGGGCAATCCTTGGGTGTTGCCCGGCGTCAGGCGAGGCGAGCACATTGCCTACTTGCACGACTCATGGCGCCGTATTCTTGATCGCGCCGGGATCGAGAATCTTCGCATTCACGACTTGCGACACAGCTTTGCGAGTGGCGGGCTGCTGGTCGGGGAAGGGCTTCCGATGATCGGAAAACTCCTTGGCCATAACAGGGTGACGACCACGTCTCGCTATGCGCACTTGGCCGACGACCCCGTGAAGGCGGCCGCCAACCGGATCGCGAGCAGGATAGCCGAGATCGCGGGATAGATTCACACAAAATGCCGAAAGATCACCACTGGTCTGCAGGCAAGATGCGCTGCTCTTCGATATCCCCAATCCCGGAAAGTTTAGGGGACTATATCGATAACTTGACACCACCCCGCTGAGGCGGCGCCGGGCAGCGCGTTGACCGCCCTCTCCAGCATGCTGTAGAGTGGAATCGGGCTGGTAGCCGGCTCGGGCCCTCAATTCGGTGACGGTCGCCACGTCTGTTCCCCGACAGGTGTTCGACCATGTTGCTTGACCATGTTGCAGCGTGCGGGCGTAGTCGATGGCAATCTCCGCCACGAAGGAGTCTGCAATGACTGAATCACCGGTGCGCGTTTCCGGCATCGGCTCCTCCGCTATCGCCAGCAGCGTCACGCACCCGCGTGCGGCGCGTCCTGGTCGCTGACCGCGAGGGTGATCGCACGCCCGGGTAGCGGGCTTTCGACGAGGCGAGGCGGCTGATCGGCGATTGCGGCTTCAGCTTTCAGGCCGCTGGAGTTGCCCGCCTACCCTGTCCTCGGCGGGCAGTTGGGGCGCCTCACGCTTGCTGTGTTGGGCACCCCGGGCGGGGTGCCCGGCTATCTGCCTGGCACCTCGCCTCCTATGGCTGGTTGGGCGTATAATCCCCCGAACTTCTCTCCGATGTGGACCGAACATGTTTGTGTCCCCCTTCGCTTGACGAGAGATGAGCCCTGGGAGACGGGAGAGCGCATCGCGGCGCTCGAGGCGGCCATCGCGCGGTCGCCGCCGGACGGATCGGCAATTGACAAGACCTGCAGACGCAGCGGTGCGAGTGCCGCCGGAGCCGCAGCGTGACCGCGAGGGAAGCGCTTGCACCAGCGCCGATGGAGCGCGTCGGCAACGGCGACCCCGCCTCGACCGATCGCGGGCCTGCCCCCGTCCACGCGGCCGACGCGCGAAAAGACCTACGAGTGCGAGCTTGAGCTCAAGCTGGAGTTGCAGCAGTAAAGCGGCCTGAGCGCTCGGCTTCGTCTCGCGCCCCCGCTGCCTGTGCCTGCATCAAGGGCGTACGTGGCAGCCGTCAGAAGGCTGCGTTGATGCCCACCAGAAAGATGTCAGAATTGGCGGTGGGCTCGCTGATGGTGCGGTCGGGCACCACCTCGCCCCGGTCGTCTCTGATGCTGCCGCCGCTGATGAAGTTGAGGGGGACGAAGCCGTCGACGTGAATGTACTCGGTAAACAGCTTCACGCTGGACTCCGCGAACCACGCGGCACCGAGAACGATCTGGTCCTGCCGCTCCCACGGAGCACCATCGGGACCGGCCTCGAAGCGGCTGAACTCCGCCGACATGTCCAGCGGGCCGTAGCCGAGGTCGAACCGGTACTTCATTCCGACGTCGAAGCTCGTCACGTCGCTGGCCGGGAACTGCGGCATGGCGGGGTTGAACGTCCCCGGCCATTCGTCGAGGGTCCTGGCGAACTCCCCCTTGAGCGTGAACGCGCCTGCGACAAGCCTGCCGTAAATGTCGAATGCGGGGTTGTTGTCCCGGCACGGGAGGAAATGCTGGACTGGGAAGTCCTGGCAATAGGCCGAGCCGTGCAGGTGCGAGCCGCCCAGAAGAAGCGTGTCGCCCGAGCCCAGGCCGATCTCGTAGCTCGCATCAACGGCCAGATTGTTCAGCTTGCTCGGGACGCCGGTCCCCCCGACCGGCGTGTTCGCGGCGCGGAACTGCGCTCCTCCCTGAACGCCCATGATGGAGAGGTTCAAGCCGTCTCTCGCGTAGCTCAGTGTCGCTCCGTTGGCCAGCGCGCCGAAGGCGTGCCAGACGGACGAAGCGGTGAAGGGATTGACGGTGTCGGTCAGGCCGAAGGGCACCGGCATCTTGCCGAGGCCGAAATTTACGGGGAGGCGGTCGAGATTGCCCACCAGGACGTAGGCGTGCCGCATCTGAAGCTGATTGCGCTCAAGGTCCGTATTGGTGCCCGAACCGAAGCTCTGCTCGGGATCGTAGAGAATCTGCGCGTGCCCCGTAATCCAGTCGCCAAGCGGAGCCGTGAATCCGAGCTGTGCCGAATGGATCGCCGCCTCAGAAACCTCGTCGCCCACCTGGTTCCTCGCTGTCGGATGGCGCATCAGATAGCCGAACTTGTCGGCCCTGTTGCTGGTCTGGTAGTCGGCGATCCCGGTGACCGCGCCATGCACGCTCACGCCGTCCGGGTCGAGGGTTCCATCTCGTCTGAGCTCCAGGATCAGGCGCGGCTTGCGGTTGATGTTGGAGGTCGGGTCGAGAAGTTCATACCCGATACGTGAGTTGATGCGCACGAACGATGCAGAGGCTCGATCACCACGGGGAGGAGAAACAGTATCGACCTCCGCGTGTTCGGACCGCTCGGCCTTGAGCACCTCGACTTCCTGTCTGAGCTGCCGGTTCTCCTCCTCGAGCCTGTCGAGACGTTCGATCAGGTTGTCGAGCACATCGGCGTGAGCGGGGACCACAATCAGAAGAGCTGCCGCAACAAGGCCCGGCGGGATGGCCCATCTCTTCACGCGGCGAGCGCCCGTCGCGTGCCTGGAGCGCGCTACCTGTCGTCTTTCGTAAGGACGCGCCCAACTCATGTTCGGGCCAGCCTCCCGCCACGAGTGAAACAGGCTCTCTGTGCGAGCCGCGCGGGGAAATCGCCCCGCAACAGCTAAGGCTTTCGCGGAGAAAGTCTTCGCAGACCCGCCGCTCTGGCGGAAGCGTACCAACAACCGTTTGGAACGCCAAGGATAAGAAGCCGGACAGGATAAGAAGCCGGACTAGAGGCCGGCCCTGCCTACCTGAGCATGCCGTGGAAACGGAGAAACGATCATGGCGGCGAGGAGGTCGGGTGCGCATCGGAGTGTCAGGCCGAACGTCTGGTAGCGCGTCGACGCACCGCTCTCGTCAATGCTGGCGGTGATCCACGATGTCATCCAGATCGCTGGACGGCTTCCTGCCTACACGAGTACAGGAACGGCGAGCGGATCCAGGGCATGCCGGATTCCGGCTGGAACTTGTTTGAGTGAAGGGTCCACAAAGACTCGTCGATCCGGTAGAGTCGAGGGCTGGCGCGCCAGCGTGTAGGGTCCGGTGGCAGTTCCGTCGCTTTCGCTCCGGGCCGCAGTCCGGCTCCCCTGCGCCGCGTTTCCAGTCCCCGCTCATCAAACCGGACGTGCAGTTCTCCCGCATCCGGCTTTCGGACGAGATCATGCCTTCGCACTCGGAAAGCCCATAGCCTGTCGCGACAGGTGAGCGAGGCCGTATTCGTCGTACAGCCGCGTGTCCGA
>LXNI01000157.1_pt1 | contig 84599 bp, 72 predicted proteins | sample 809091 | NCBI WGS metagenome assembly LXNI01 (sample SAMN04870527, study PRJNA318959) | sponge metagenome | biome: 01000161; feature: marine sponge reef; material: water | host: Sarcotragus foetidus | place: Greece: Milos, Mediterranean Sea | collected 2013-05-29 | depth 5-7 m | reverse complement strand
GCAACGAATCCCCGGCGATCCGAACTCGCCACGCTCCCGTGCGCATGACCCGCAACGCCGAACGAGCACCGCAAGAACGCCTCCCTCACACCAGTAAACCCACTTTCACCCCGGGCTGCTAGGTCGAGGAGTTCTTCGGCCAGCGCCGCGGCTTCGGCCGTTGCCTCGATGATCGCTACTTGTGCAAGTGCGTCGAGGCGAGAGCGAGCCGCTGCGGGATCGCCGGCGGAAGCCTCAACTCGGACGAGCTCCGATGTCACGAGGTTGAATCGGCTCGCGGCCGAGCGCCACCACTCCTGCGTGATGTGCTGGTGTGCGAGCGTGACGATGTCGCGGGACGGTCGCGCAGTCAGGTAGCTGACGACCGTTGTTTCGACGTAGACCTTGGGCTTCATGGTGGGCACAGTTCGAGAAGGAGCCTGGGTGCCCTCAAGGCCCGCGTTCTCAGCGAACTCAGCAGTTGCTCCGAAAGGGAGAGGTTGGCGTCGATGAGCCGCCAGTCATGCCCATCGGCCGGCGCCCGCAGCGCTTGGATCTTCCCGCTGCGCGGAGGTCCGACCACGAGCATGAGCCGATGATAGAGGCTGCCGACCGATGGGATGCTTGCTGCGATGCGGTGGGGTAGAGGGTCCATGGTCAGACGTCGAACACCGGTCCGACCGACGGCAGGCGGTTGCCGACCTCGTCGCTTCGATCCAAACGCTTCGCTTGGTCTTCGTATGTTCGGGCTAGCTCCTCAAGGATGCGGCGCATTCGCGGATACTCGACCATGTCGGCGGCCAGCTCTCGATACCTCTTCGCCATGACTCGGTCCTGGTCGCCGCCTAACTCGAAACTCATCGTTACTCCGCGGGCGTTGAAAGCGCCCGTCCGAAACCCCGTATCTACGTCGTTCGAGGCCATCCACTCGATGGCTTCCACCACCTCCGTTCGCGGCCGCGCAACACCATCCTCGGCCGAGGCTCGCGCCAGCCACTCGCCGATCATGGCGTCCCCCACCTCGGCTCGATCGAGTTCGGCACACATCTTTCTGGCGCTGGCTAGCCAAGCGTGGAGCTTCTCAGAGTCCAACTGGCCGTCGTCACGGATACCTGGAACAACCTGAACATTCATCAGGAACTGGCAAGCGGCCGACCCTACTGCGGCTCGCTGTGCCGGATCATCCACTTGCCACGGAGATTGATCCTCGCCTTTGCTCTTGGGACCAAAAGCGAGGGCGACTGCTTGGACGAAGAGGCCGGGCGACCTGAGAAGTCGTTTCTGGAGGTTCGGGAAGCCGTGCTCCGTGTGGCGTAGTTGCGGTAGAAAGGCGAGCTCGATTTCGACGAGAACCGACTCATCGACATCGACGCGGTTTCCCAGATGTTCGACGGCTTCACCCAGGGTGTAGCTGTCCGGCTTTGGAGTTCCACCATTCATCGCCAGTGCCCGAAGGAGCCGCTGGAGTCGTTTCGTCTCCACCGCGGTGAGACTGTATTGCGCTGCCCAGAGCGCGACGTCGGGCCGTTTTGCCCCTATCAGCCTGTCGATCAACTCGTGTAACTCATCGGCGGTGACCCTCTGGCCGTGAGGAGGCCTCACGCGATCCCAGTAGGACTCGCGGAGCCCCTGATCTTCGTCTCCAAGAAGCCGCCACGTCTCGCTGCGACATGGCATGGCAAGGTAGAGGACCAGTCGAGAAGCCGCGTCGTCGGATTGGCGACAGTGCTGCACCAGCCGCTCGAGGACAACGGGCCGCGCAAGAGCCAGCAGGCCTTCCAGGCACTCGCGATAGACGGTCTCGCCTGCTCCGGTGGCTTTGCTCAGGAATGAAACCGCCATGTCGCCAACTGCCTCGGGATCGAGGATGCCGGCCAGCGTGCTGCCGACCAACTGCGGTGCCTCGCAGGATTCGATCAGTTCCAAGAGTCCGCCGCGTTCCCGCTCCTGCAGAACCTCCCGGAGACCCGCTTCACGGCGGGTCTTCACGCGCGCCAGCGTCTCCTCAAAGGAGGTTTCCGTGTCCGATTCATCCCACTCGACGGCCCACGTCGTCGACGCGAACAACCACTGGTTGCGTGCCACGGCGTTGGCTGGAACTAGCGCCTGAATGGCCTGTTTTGCGCGCTCGTCGTGCACCGACCGGTAGCGCTTTCGTATGCGGTCTCGAAGCAGTGCTTTCGCGTGGTCCGATGCACTGGCGCCCCACTCCCCGATCAGCTCCCAGAGCCGACTTCGGTCGCCTTCCGGGAATGACCGGACTCGGTCCACGAGGTCTCCGAGGGTCTCTTCGTCGTGAGCAGCCCATCTGAAGACCGTCTGGCGGGCGGCCTCTGCGGCCTCGCGGATCTCCCTGGCGGGCGGTCGAACACGCGCCAGCGATGTGTCGCCGCGCCACTTGGGGAGACGGTTCAAGTCGGAGGTGTCGTGGTGCTTCGGCAGGAGTTCCACACAAAGGCGCCACCCCACTCGCGGCCTCGAATGGACGATGGAATCAAGGACGTGAAGTCGGTCGGGAAGTCGCGCCAGCGTCTGCGGCATCCACGTCCGGAACAGGGAGACAAGGGTATTGAAAGGCGTGTTGGTCCAGCGGTCGGTGATCTCACGTTCGGAGAGTTGGGCCAGGACATTGGCAACTCGTGGTAGCCGGCCCGGCAACCAGGCGAGAGCCTCAAGCGCCCACAGTAGTCCGGTACGTGGGCAGCCCTGGAACAACGGATCGCCTTCTTGTGACTTCAGGATCTCGAGGGCGGCGGGCTCACTCACCTCGAGATCCTCGGTCAAGAGGTCAAGAACGGCATCTGGAGCCGCTTCCGCGTAGTCCGGGAAGTCGGCCTTGTGCGATAGCAGTCTCTCCGACGTGAGCGGGTCCAGAAGGCGGCGGACGAACGTCTCCACCCTCTGTTCGGTGTTGTCACTCAGCCGCTCGTCGAACAGCCGGCTTCCGTACTCGGCCAGCAGGATCAACGTCTCTCTGATTCCCGTCCGCAGAGCGTCCGAGTGGTTGCGCACTTTGCCGTAGACGGCGGCCTTCCAACGGCTTTCGGCTGGAAGGTCGAGTTTGGGGTCGCGTTCGGAGAGGATGTACTCGGCAAGGAAGAAGAAGTCGTCCAGGTTCTTCGTCGTCACGGCCGGGGCAACCGAGAAGAGCGCGTCGACTCGCGAGCACACGCCGTGGTACTTGCCAATGGACCAGACGGGCGGATCTTCCCGATTCCGCAGTCGGGAGACGGACCTTGCGACTTGCCCGTAGTCGGTGTCGGCCAAGAGGGCAAGAGCGTCCCTGTCTGCTTCGGCTCCGCCATTCCATGCACCGATCAAGGCAGGCACGGCGGCTGCCTCAAGGGCATCTTCATCGTGTGCCCAGCCGGCTCGCTGGCTTCCGGGTGTCGTGGAGAGTCTTCTTCGGAGGATCGTCGGCGAACGCGCGGTGTCCAACGCCAGTTGATCCACTCTGGTGCCCGAGATGTTCATCGAAGCCAGGGCCTTCCCGAACTCGCGGGGAGTCAGGATGTCTAGTTCGATATCCCGCCGACGGTCGATGAGGCCGACCGAGTTGCGGTGCTGGGGAGCTACGCAGTGGCAGGCTTCGCGCCATGCGGCGAGGCTCTGTTCCACGTCGAGAGTGCCGGCGACCGCCAAGAGCGGGATGGACAGGCGATCATGAGCCGAGCTGTTTGAGTGGTGGCCCATGAGGCTGTTCAAGCGTTGAACAGCGTCGACTCGATGGAAGACGACCGCCTGGTCGAGCATGCGATCTGGTGGAAGGCACTCTGCCTTGAGGAAGCACGCCAGGAAGGCGATGGCTTCCTGGCGCGAGTCGGCAGCAATGGTGAAGAGCCGGTCGGGGTCCTCTTGGAGCCAGCCGAAGAAGTCTTTTGAGTGCTTGTCGATGGCCGCAGCAAAGAGCGTCGGTGAGAGCGGCGGGTCGGCGGCTGCGGCCCACTCGTTCCAGAACTGGTCTAGAGACTGGAAGCCTTCAACCGGTCGCCCAAGGCGCTCGGCGAACCAGACTTGAGCTGCCGGTGAGGTCTCTAACCACTGCTCCAGGTCGGAAGCGTCGTACGCGCGCACTTCACGCCATTCGTTGAGCCGTCGCTTCTCGTCCTCCCATTCGGTCTTGCTCGGCCAGTTATGTGGTGTCACGAACACGAATGCCTGTGCCTGCCTGTCCTCCGGCGGTACTGACTCTGTTCGGGCTGTGAAGTAGTGGTCCGCTCTGCTGCGGGGTCTGTTGTTGCACGTGAACTCCCACCGCGAAGCTCCCTCGGGAACCCATGCACTTGTGGCGGCCGCTTCGATTCGACCGTCCCAGCCCTCCCGTTCGGCTTGGCCGTAGCCGGGGAAGTCCGCTCTCTTGACGCCGTCGGTCGTGGAGTGCACGAGCCTTCTGAGAAGGACAGCCAGCTCTTGCCTCGCTTGATGCTCTCCTGCCCAGCGGTCTATCTCGTCCGCTTTGATCGTCGCTACAGAAAGAGGGATCGGCCGCTGTTCGGCGGCGTTCCGCCGCACGCGGGCCTCGTGATTGTCAAAACGGGTCTGCATGTCGTGAATGTGCGCGGGGTCGACTCCGAACTCCCGTTGAAGTCGCTGAGCCATCTTCGGCGAGAGGCTCGACTTGCCGTTCAGGAATCTGGAGAGAGCGGGGCGTCCGATGCCGAGCCGCTTGGCGGCTTCGGTGACTGTCGTCCCCTCGGGAAGGACTTCGCGCTGGACGTAGGTGCCGGGGTGTTCAGGCGTTGCTGTGGGTGTCTGAGCCATTCTCTTAGGTGTAGCGTCTAGAGTGAGCGGGCGGGGGTCGTTCCCTGTTGCGTTGGCGATACAAACGCTACACGTTCGTTCTGCCTCGCGTCAACCCGGCACAGCCCATGCATTCAACCCGGCTAAGCTCATGCCGACTCTGACTTCGTCCCACGGCCACGAGCCGGGCGATTTCTCCGGCCGCTAGGACCTCCATGCACCTGCCCACCCTGAACGCGATCCTGAACGCCACCGCGGCGACGCTGCTCGTCATCGGTTACGTGCTGATCCGGCGCGGCAACCGGGAGCGCCACAAGCAGGTCATGCTGTCGGCGCTGGGGTGCTCGACGGCTTTCCTGATCTCCTATCTCTACTACCACTACCAGGTCGGTTCGGTTCACTTCGAGGGCGAGGGGACCGTGCGGACTGTCTATCTGGGCATCCTCCTGACGCACACGGTGCTCGCGGCCGCGGTGCCGCCGCTGGCGATCATCACGGTCGTTCTGGGCCTTCGGGGCCGGTATGACCGGCACAGGAAGATTGCCCGGTTCACGCTGCCGATCTGGCTCTACGTGTCCGTGACCGGGGTCGTCGTCTACTGGATGCTGTACCGGATGTCATGGTGAGACGGGAAGGGATCGGATCGCGGCTCTGCGGTCTGCTCCTGGTAACTGCCTGCGTCGTACCGGCGACGGCGGCGGCCCAGGACCCGGGCTGGCGGCTCTCGACCTGGAGCGACGAGGAGCGGGAGTTCTTTCTCGACGGACCCCAGCACCTGCTGGCGCCGGCCGAGCTGGCGCGGGTCCAGAACCTCGATCCGGCCTCCCGGTGGGACTACATCGAGACCTTTCTGAGCCGCGACGGGATCGCCGAGGGCATCGAGCAACGCCGCCGGCGGGTCCGGCAGTCGGGTGTGCCGTTCTTCGATGTCCGGGCGCAGTTGCTGTTTCTGCACGGGGAACCGGACGATGTCGAGCACGTCGACTGCGACCAGACCTTCCGGCCGCTTGAGATCTGGCGCTACGGGCCTGAGGAGGGCGAGCACGAGAACCTGGTCATCTTCCAGCCGAAGCCGAACGAGGCGTTCCAGCTCTGGTTGCCCGAGTTCACGAAACGGGCCCTCTACATGCCCGAGATGGAGTACTGGCTCGAGCAGTACGAGGAGCTTCGCGGTCTCATCAGAGCCCGCCGTTTCGACCTGCAGGTCTGCGAGGAAGCGCGGCACGTCGACCGGGTCACGGGTATCCACGGCCTGTTCGACTTCCGGCGTCAGCGGCCCACCACGACCAGTGTGCGTGCCTGGTTGACGCCGCCGCAGGATCTCGACGCCTGGGCCGCGGCGGCCGCGGCCGATCAGGTGCCGGCTCCGCCCGCCCTGGAACTCGAGGACCCGATCGTCACCTTCCCGGCCCGGAGCGGCCAGCGGATCCTGACCAGGATCCTCCTTTCGCTGCCGCCGGGAGCGGCGTTCAAACCCTTCGTGGACGACACGGGCAGAGAGCAGGTCCGGATCAACGTGCAAGGCGTCATCGAGCAACCGGGCCGGATCTTCGACGGTTTCCAGGTCCGCTTCCTTTCCGCCACGCCGCCGGAGGACCGGTCGCTGGCGCTGCCGGTGGAGCAGCTGCTTCGCCCGGGTTCGGTCGTCCTGGTGCGGTTCCTGGTGCGGGACGAGATCAGCGGCGCCGTGGCGTACGGGGCGGTGCCGGTCGATGTGCCTTACGCGCCGCGGACGGAGCCGGCGAGTGCCGAAGATCGCCGGCGCCTCATCCTGGCCGCGGAGCAGCTGGTGGCCGACTTGCCGGAGACGGCGCTGGCTGCCGAAAGCAGCCTGGTGCTGGTGCCGCCGGAGAGCGACGTCGTGCTGGGGTTGTGGCGGGCCGAGGCGCTGGTGTCCGGGCGCGAGATCGTCGCGATGCGGTTCTACGTCGACGGAGTGCTACAGATCACCCGCCGCCGGCCGCCGTTCAGCGCGGAGGTAAGGCTGGCGAAGTACCCCGCCGAACAGGTGGTGCGGGTCGAGGGGCTCGACGAGAACGGCGAGGTCGTCGGTGCGGACGAGATCGTGCTGAACCAGCAACGCGGCGAGTTGCGGGTGGCGATCAGCGAACCGCGGCGGGGCATTCGGGTGGCGGGAAAGGTGGAAGCCGCCGCCAACGTCGTCGTGCCTGAGGAGCGCATCGTCCAGGAGGTCGAGTTCCGGGTCGGCGAAGAGGTGCAGACCGTGCTGCGCAGGCCCCCGTGGCGCGCCGAGATCGAAGTGCCGGCAGCCGGCGCTCAGGAGCTCGTCTACCTCACCGTCGCCGCCACGCTGGACGACGGCAGCCGCGCGGAGGACGTGCGGTTCCTCAACGCGCCCGAGTTCACCGATTCGGTCGATGTCGACTTGGTCGAGCTCTACACGACGGTGGTCGACAATGCGAACCGGCCGGTGACGAGCCTTGCCGAGAGCGATTTCACCGTCATGGAGGACGGGCGCCGGCAGGAACTCGCGAAGTTCGAGCTGGTCGAGGACCTGCCGCTCACCCTGGGCGTGGTGATCGACACCTCGGGATCGATGGAGACGTCCCTCGGCGAGGCGCGGCGGACGGCGTCGCAATTCCTGGCCAACCTGATCACGCCGAAGGACCGTTCCTTCGCGGTCGCGTTTGCCTCCCGTCCGGCGCTGCTGATCGGCCGGACGTCTGATGTCAGCGCGGTCGCGGCTTCGATCGAAAGGCTGCGGGCCGTCGGCAACACCGCGCTCCACGATGCGCTGATCACGTGCCTCTACTACTTTCGCGGCGTACGGGGCCGGCGCGCCCTGGTCCTGCTCTCCGACGGCGAAGACACGTCGAGCACGGTCGAGTTCAAGGATGTCGAGGAGTACGCGCGCCGATCGTCCGTCGCGATCTACACGATCGGGCTCGGCGTCGGCCGCACCCAGATGATCCTGCGCAACAAGCTGAACGACCTGGCGAAGGTCACGGGCGGCAGGTCGTTCTTCATCTCCAAGGCCGAGGATCTAACGCCGGTGTACGACGAGATCGAGCGCGAGCTGCGCTCGCAGTACCTGCTGGCCTACAACTCGAACCGGACCGGGGGCGGCGACGAGTACCGTCAGGTCGAGGTGAAGGTCAAGGGCCGCTTCAAGGCGCGGACCGTCAGCGGCTACTACCCATGACGCGCTCGGTGCTGCCGGCGGCATCGACCGCGGCGGCCGAGGAGGTGACCGAGATAGCCCGGCTGCCGGTGCCGCCGCCGGCGGTGCTGGTGTTGCTTCCTCTGCTGCTCCTGGCCGCGCCAGTGGCCGCTCAGGACGAACCGGGTGCCCGCGTGGTGTCCTTCGAGCGCCTCAACCGGGTCTACGAGCGCCTGATCGACGACCTGGCGCCGGTGAGCATCGGCCCCGCCGAGGTCATGCTGCGTTCGCCCGAGCACTCCCTGACCGTGACCCGTCACAGGGCGACGCTGCGTCCCCTTGAGGGCGGCGTGTTCGAAGTCGCCCTCGAACTGGAGATCACCGGTTCGGGTCGCATCGACGCGGACGTTGTGATCGGCAGCCTGGAGAGCCGGTTGAGCCAGGAACTGACCGTTCCGCGGCAGACCCTCTTCCTGGAGGGCGCCATCACGCTGCGGCGAACGGAGGAGGGCTACTGGATCACCACGGAGCGCATGCCGGACGCGGCTCAGGTGAGGATCGAGAGCGAGTTGGGCACGCAGCTCTTCACCGTCTGCCGGCAGATGGCGCTGGTCCTGGTCAGCCTGGACTGCGACGCGATCGAGAGGGCCGTGACCCTGATCCGGGCGCCGCTTCCGGAGGCGGGCGGCGAGTACCTGATCGGCCTGGAGGACACGACGGAAGCGGAGCGCGAGGACTTCGATCGTTTCCTGGCCGAGAACCCGAGCCGCTGACCTAAGGAGTCCGAGCGCTCGGATCGATCCCGAAACGGCCCGGTTCCGGTAGGATTCCTGGCGGCCCGGCTGCTGCCGCTGCCCCCGGCCGCTTCCGGCCGCCCAGGAGTTGAATACGCATGGCTACCCGCAGGATGATCTCGCGCCTCTACTACTTCACGATCGAGGATGAGGGCATCCTCGCCGAGTCGTTCGCCGGCCTCGATTCGGAGACCTTCGCGATCGCGTACAAGGTCGAGGACACGGACGACGTCTTCGTGATGACGAGCGAGACGCGGGACGCGCTCGACCGCGCGGACGTGCCGTACAACCTGCTCGCCGAGGAAGACGGTTCACGGGTGGCCCTGTACCACTCGCCGCTGTCGCGCGAGGAGTTGTCCGACTTCGAGGAACCGCTCAAGGCGCTTGCCCTCGCGTATCGGGCGATTGCGATGGCCTGCGTTGGCGTGAACGGTGAGTCGGACCTCGGCTTCGACCTGAGCGAGGGGATGAGGAACTACACGTACTTCACCGCGCCCGCCGGTCACACCTTCATCTGGCGGCTGTTCACGCACCGCGACGAGGCGCGGCAGTTCCTGGACAAGCTGACGATCGGCGACAAGAACGCTCTCGAGTGGGCCGAGGCGATTCCCATGGAGTCGGTGGTCGAGCTCAAGGGCTTCCACTGAGCCGCGGGACTGCCAACCGCTCGCTGGGTTTCGAACTCCCGGCCGGCACGTACACCGTCTCCCAGTTCGGGTGGGAGGTGAAGGGACTCCTCGCCGACGCCTATCCCGACGTCTGGGTGGCGGGAGAGGTGCAAAGGCTGCGATCGGCCGCCAGGGGTCAGCTCTACTTCGAGTTGGTCGAGAAGGGACGCGGCGACAGTGTCAAGGCCAAGCTCGATTGCGTGCTGTGGGCGGACGAGCGCCAGGCGGTGGAAGCGGCGTTTCGGGAGGCGGGCGTGGAACTTGTGGAGGGTGTCGTCCTGCGTTGCTGCGGCAAGCCCGACTTCTGGCCCGGCGGCGGCAGGTTCCAGTTCACGGTCGGCCGGGTCGATCCGGTGTTCTCGCTGGGCGCCCTGGAGCAGAGGCGCCGCGAGACGCTTCGGGCTCTGGAGGCCGAAAGCCTGCTCGAGCGCAACAAGCGGCTTGCACTTGGTCCGGTGCCTCTGAACATCGGACTGGTGACTTCTGAGGGGAGCGCGGCCCACGCCGATTTCCTGGACACGCTGGTCAAGTCGGGTCTGGGCTTCCGGGTCTATCTGGTCCACTCCGCGGTCCAGGGGATGGCCGCCGAAGCCGAGGTCGGGCGTGCTTTCGAGTTGCTGGGCGCCTTCGTTCGCGGCGGGGAGAGGCTGGACGCGATCGCGCTGATCCGTGGCGGCGGGTCACGGGCCGATCTGGCCACGTTCGACAGCCGCCACGTCGCCCGTGCGGTGGCGCGGTCCCCGGTGCCGGTGGTCTGCGGCGTCGGCCACCAGATCGACCAGTCGATCGCGGACGTCGTCGCGCATACCTCGTGCAAGACACCGACGGAGGCGGCCGAGTTTCTGGTCGCTCGAGTGGAACGGGCGGCGCGTCAGGTGGAGGAGGCCCGCCGCCGGCTCGCGTCGCCGGGCCGCATGCTCCTGCAGGCTCGCGTTTCGGCGTACCGGGAAGTCGAACGGGGTCTGGTACGGGCTGCCGAGCGTGCCCTCGCCGTCGCCGGCGCGTCGGTCGACCACGTGGGACGCACACTGAGGAGTCGGGCCACGATCTCCGTGGTCCGGGCCGGGGATCGGCTCCGCTCGATCGTGGAGCGCCTTCCCGGCCCGAGCAGAAGGTCTCTGGCGGTCCGGATGGGCGAGTGCCGGCGGTTGGAGGCTCGGGTCCATCCCGCCGCTGAGCGGATGCTCCGCCGCGCGCTGGAGCGGATGGAAGCTCACCGCCGGCTGTGCGACCAGCTCTCCCCGGAGCGGACGCTGGCGCGCGGTTTCAGCCTGACCCGCAAAGCGGACGGGCGGCTGGTGCGGAGCATCGCGGATGTCAACGTGGGAACGGAACTGCGGACCAGCGTGCATGGCGGGACGATCGGCAGTAGCGTGTACGCCCTCACGGAACAGCCGCGTCAGAGAGACCTGTTGGACGAGAAGGATCGGACATGAGCACAAGCAGTGAAGCTCCCGGCGAGCTGAGTTTCAGCCAGGCGATGGAGGAGCTCGAGAGCGTTCTCCGGCGCATCGAGGGCGACGAGGTCGATATCGACCTGCTGGGCAGGGAGTTGGGGCGCGCTGCCGAGTTGCTCGAGATGTGCCGCAAGAAGATTCGTCGCGCGGAGGTCGAGGTGCAGCAGATCGTCGAGGCGATCGAGGAGGATGCGGCGGACTCGGGTGAGGTGGACTCGCGCGAGGCGGCGGCCGAGCCGCGGGAGGCTTCCGGCTTCGAGGCGTCGGCCGGCGACCCCGACGACGACATTCCCTTCTGATGTTGACGGACGACCTTCCTGATGTTTGAGCGGCAGCAGACAGGCTCCGTCGTTTGCCCCGGCTGCGGCCGGTTGGTCGGCGTCCAGGACGAGCGCTGCTGGAATTGCGGCCGCGCGCGGCCGAGCCTGTTCGGCTTCTCGCGGTTGCTGCAGCGAATCGGCAGCGAAGCCGCGTTCTCGACCCTGGTGATCGGCATCTGCGTGGTGATCTTCGTGTTCGAGCTGGGGATGGCGCCGGGCGGTGTCGGCACCCGGTTGGGGTTCGGTTTTCTGTCGCCCGATTTCGAAGTCGCTATCCGGCTTGGAGCGAGCGGAAGGCCCATCGTCTTCGAGTTCGGGCGCTGGTGGACGATCCTCAGCGCCGGCTGGCTGCACGGCGGCCTGCTGCACATCGGCTTCAACATGTACTGGGTGTATCAGCTCGGTCCGGCGATGGCTCGGCTCTACGGCACGGGGCGGGCGGCCATCATCTACCTGGTTTCGTCGGCGCTGGGCTTCCTGGTCACGAGTGCTCTACCGGTCTTCGCGCCGTGGATGCCGCTGACCCATAGCGGCGTGACCCTGGGGGCGTCGGCCGCGGTGTTCGGTTGGCTGGGCGCGCTGCTCTGCTACTCGCGGAAGACAGGCAGCCGCATGTTCCTCAGGCAGGTGCTGGGTGTCGCCGTTCCGCTGGTCCTGTTCGGACTGTTGCTGCCGGGGATCGACAACTGGGCCCACCTCGGCGGCCTGGCGGGCGGTTACCTGATGGCGAGCCTGTACAGCCCGGACAAGCCGGAGACTCCCGCTGAGGTACTGGCGGCTCTCGTGCTGCTCGTCGTCTCGGTGCTCGCGGTCCCGTTCTCGTTCCTGAGCTGGTCCTTCTAGGAGCGGCGCATGGAACGGGCCGCGTACTGGGTGCGCCGGCGTCAACTCCAGCGGCCAGTTCCGCGCCACGAATAATCGTGCGCCAAAGTGGTGTATTATTCGCCGCCTTGTGATTCGGGCTGCGATCGCCGGGGCGTCCGGCTACAGTGGGGCGGAACTGGTCCGGTGGCTGAGCGGCCACGGGCAGGTGGAGCTTGGCCCGCTTGCGGCCGGCCGCAGCGCCGGCCAGCCGGTCGAGGCAGTCTTCCCCCACCTGGCCGGTGTAGCCAAGGGCAATCTTGCCCCGACGGACTGGGATCTCCTGGGCGCCGAGGCCGATGTCGTGTTCCTCGCGTTGCCCCACGGCGAGGCGCTTGCGGCTGCAGCGCGGCTGCTCGACGCGGGGGCCAGGGTGGTCGATCTGGGCGCCGACTTCCGGCTCCGGGATCCCTCGGCCTATCAACATTGGTATGGCGGCGAGCACACGGCGACCGACCTCCTGGCGGAGGCGGCCTATGGCCTCACCGAGTGGCGCCGCGACGCGGTGGCGGGTGCGCGGCTGGTCGCGAATCCGGGCTGCTACCCGACCGCGTCGTCGATGGCGCTCAAGCCGTTGCTCGAACAGTTCGGCGACCGGGTGACCGGCGCAATCGTGGTCGACGCGAAGTCCGGCGTCTCCGGAGCGGGAAGGAACCCGCGGGACGGCTACCAATACTCGGAGCTGAACGAGAACTTCAAGCCCTACGGCACCGGCGCCCATCGCCACCAGCCCGAGATCGAGCAGGAGCTGGCGGCCGGAGGCGCCGCCGGCGCCCAGGTCTTCTTTTCGCCGCATCTGGCCCCAATGACGCGGGGCATCCTCGCCGCCTGCTACGTGCCGATGGCCGATGCGCCGAGCCGGGAGGAGCTCGAGGCGGTGTTCCGCGATCGGTACGCCGGCGAGCCCTTCGTTCGCGTGCTGACGGGATCGGCCCTGCCGCAGACGAAGGCGACGCTCGGCGCCAATTACTGCGACATCGCCGTCCGGGTCGACCGGGAGCGGGGGCTCGCGGTCACATTCTCGGCCATCGACAACCTGGTCAAGGGCGCCGCCGGCCAGGCGGTGCAGAACATGAATGTGATGTTCGGGTTAGACGAAACAACCGGCCTCCAGGCCGCCCCGGTGTTCCCATGAGAGTCGCAGTTCTGCGCAGAACATGGCCGTGTCGCTCGGAGATGTTCGGGTTGGGCGAAACGACCGGCCTCCAGGCCGCCCCGGTGTTCCCGTGAGCTGCGGCGTGACCGCCCCTCGGGGCTTCGTCGCCGCTGGCGTCCACTGCGGCCTGAAGGCGGAGAAGCTGGATCTCGCGATCATCGCCTCGACGGCCGCGGAGCCGGCGACCGTGGCGGGCGTGTTCACGCGCAACCAGGTGCAGGCCGCGCCCGTCCTCTACTGCCGCGAGGTGGCGGCGAGCGGCAGGGCACGGGCGATCGTGGCCAACAGCGGCAACGCGAACGCCTGCACCGGTGAATCGGGCCTGGCGGATACGTGGACGATGGCCGCGTGCGCCGGGGCGGCGCTCGAGATCGACTCCGAGCACGTCCTCGTCGCGTCGACGGGTGTCATCGGCGTTCCCCTGCCGATGCCCAAGGTGCTGGCCGGCATCGACCAGGCGGCCGCCGAACTGGGTGCGGACGGCGGCGAGCGGGCGGCGGAAGCGATCCTGACCACCGATACGCGGACCAAGATCGAGGCCGAGACGGTGGAACTCGCGGGCGGCGAAGTGACGATCGGCGGCGTCGCCAAGGGCGCCGGCATGATGGCGCCGGACATGGCGACCACCCTGGCCTTCGTCACGACCGATGCCGCGGTCGTGCCGGCGGCGCTCGATCAGGCGCTGCGCAGAGCCGTCGAGCCGACGTTCAACAGCATCACGGTCGACGGCGACACGAGCACGAACGACAGCATCCTGGTTCTCGCCAACGGCGCCGCCGGCGTCGAAGCGGCCTCGGCGAAGGACCTTGAGCGGTTCACCGACGCACTCGAACGTCTGCTGGGCCGTCTGGCGGTCGCCCTGGTCGCCGACGCCGAGGGAGCGAACCGGGTGGTCGAGATCCGCGTTGGCGGCGCCCGTACCAACGCGGCGGCCCGGCAGGTGGCGACGACGATCGCCAACTCGCCCCTGGTCAAGACGGCCTACCGCACGGGTCAGCCGAACTGGGGCCGGGTCATGGGGGCGATTGGCCGTTCCGGCGTCGACATCGTCGAGCAGCGGATCGCGATCGCGGTGTCCACGGCAGAGGAACGGGTCGAGGTCGTGCGCGGCGGGCTTGGCGTCACGGAAGACCTGGAACCCCTTGGCCGGGCGATGCTGGCGGACCATTCCGTCCTCCACGTCGATCTCGGGCTCGGTCCGGGCGAGTGGACGGTCTGGACTTGCGATCTCTCCGAGGGCTACATCCAGATCAACGCGAGCTACATTTCGTGAACCCCGGTGACTTCAAGCCAACCGAGCCACCTCGCATGAAACGCAGCTATCTCGTGAACCCCGGTGACTTCAGGTGGACCGAGCCACCTCGCACGAAACGCAGCGATCTCATGAACGGACGCGAACGATGACTGGAACAAGCAGAGAACGCGATCTGGGCCTGGAGATGGCCGCCGCGCTTCGCTACGCGTCCGCGTGGCGCGGCAAGCGCGTGGTGATCAAGTACGGCGGCCGCGCGATGGCCGGCGACGAGTTCGGCTCGCTGATCGACGACATCGTGCTGCTTCGCAGCGCCGGCCTGCGGCCGATGCTGGTCCACGGTGGCGGCGCCGAGATCTCGAAGACGCTCGAGGTCATGGGGATGGAGCCGCGTTTCGTCGACGGTCTGCGGGTCACCGACGCGGCGACGATGCGGGTGGTCGAGATGGTGCTCGGCGGTTCGGTCAACAAGCGCCTGGTGGGGATGATCCAGCGGGCCGGCGGCCGCGCGGTCGGGTTGACCGGCAAGGACGGCGACCTGCTCCGCGTGCGACCTCACCCGCGGTCCGACGAGCTGGGCTTCGTCGGCGAGATCGAGAAGGTCGACACGTCCCTGCTCGACCAGCTGACGAACTCCGGCTACGTGCCGGTGATCGGCTCGCTGGGAGTGGGGCCTGGCGGCGAGACCTACAACATCAACGCCGACACCGCCGCCGCGGCGCTCGCCGCCGAAGTGGCGGCTGAGAAGCTCCTCCTCCTGACCGACGTGCGCGGCATCAGCGATAACGGCCGTTTCCGGTCGCGCTTGACGCCCGCGCAGGCCGAGGAGCTGATCGACTCCGGCGTCGTCTCGGCCGGCATGGTACCCAAGGTGCGGGCGTGCCTGAGCGCGCTGGAGGCCGGGGTGACGAGCGCGCACATCCTGGCGGCGAGCGAGCCGCACGGGCTCTTGGTCGAGCTGTTCACCCAGGGCGGCATCGGCACGATGATCAAGGAAACCGCAACCCCCGGAGTGACCTGAAGATGACCGAGGACAGCCTGTTCGCGAACTACAAACGGGCGCCGGTGGCGTTCAGCCACGGCGACGGCGTGTTCCTCTGGGACAGCCAGGGCCGCGAGGTTCTGGACTTCATGGGCGGCATCGCGGTGTCGTCCCTGGGCCACAACCATCCCGCGTTGACCGACGCGATCAAGCGCCAGGCGGGGCGCTATCTCCACGTCTCGAACCTGTACCGGATTCCGGAGCAGGAACGGGCGGGCCGGATGCTCGTGGAGGCCACGGGCGGCGCGCTGGACCGGGTCTTCTTTTGCAACAGTGGCGCGGAGGCGGTCGAGGCGGCGATCAAGCTCGCCCGCCGCTACGCCTACGACCGCGACGGTTCGGACGAACGGCACAAGATCGTGACCGCCGAGGGCGGCTTCCACGGCCGCACGCTCGGAGCGCTCGCGGCGACCGGCACGCCCGCCTACCAGGTCGGTTTCAAGCCGCTGCCCGGGGGCTTCGCCGGCGTCCCGTTCGGCGACCTGGAGGCGGCCGCCGCGGAGATCGACGAATCGACTTGCGCGGTCCTCATCGAGCCGATCCAGGGCGAGGCCGGCGTGATCGAGCCGCCGGCCGGCTACCTGGAGGGTCTGCAGGCTCTCTGCCGCGAGCGGGGCGCGCTGTTCGTTCTGGACGAGGTGCAGACCGGGATCGGGCGTCTCGGCAGCGCCTTCGGCTTCCAGCACTACGGTCTGGAACCCGACGTGATCACCCTGGCCAAGGGTCTGGGCGGCGGCGTGCCGGTGGGAGCGGTCGTGGCGCGCGAAGAGGTCGCGGCCTCGCTCGTCCCCGGCACCCACGGCACGACGTTCGGCGGCAATCCGCTGGCCTGCGCCGCGGTGACGGCGGTGCTCCGGACGGTGCTCGACCCGGGCTTCCTCGAGCGGGTGACCCGAGCCGGCGAGTACCTGCGGGCGCTGCTCGGACAGCTCGGCGCCGGCGGCCTGGTCACCGAAGTGCGCGGTCAGGGGCTGATGACCGCGATCGAGTGCACGCCGGAGGCGCCCGCGGTGGCGAACCGCTGCCTGGAGAGCGGCCTGCTCGTCAATGCGCCGCGGCCGCACAGCATCCGCATGCTGCCGCCGCTCGTCGTTCACGACCCGGAGATCGAGCGCGCGGTCGGGATCCTCGGCCACGCGCTGGAGGAAGCCGCGGCTTGAGCGCCCGGGACCCGGGAGGAGCGGGTCAGTCCGCCGCGCCCCGCCTCTGGGGCGGCGCCTTCGAATCGGAGGTCGATCCGGTCATCGACGCGTACACGCGGTCGCTGCCGTTCGACCAGCGGCTCGCGGCGGCGGACCTCGTGGGGTGTCTGGCCCACGCCCGGATGCTCTTCGAGACCGGGGTGATCGACCCCGCATCGTCCCGGGCGATCCTCGAAGGCCTCAGTTCCCTGCTGCTGCGGGTCGAGGCGGGAGAGCTCGAGGTCGGCGGTGGGGACGAGGACGTCCACACCTGGATCGAACGGCAACTCACCGAAGAGATCGGCGACGCCGGCCGGCGACTGCACACCGCGCGGAGCCGGAACGACCAGACCGCGGTGGCGCTGCGGCTGTGGCAGCGCTCCGAAGTCGAACGCGCGGTCACGGCGGCCGTCGGCTTCGCCGGCGCCCTCCTTGAACACGCCCGGCAGCACACGGGAACCGCGCTTCCCGGGTATACCCACATGCAGCGCGCCCAGCCCACGAGCCTGGCCCAGCACCTTCTGGCCCACGGCTGGTCCGTTCTTGCCGACGCGGGGCGGTTGCGGCGGGCCCACCGGACGGCGGGACTCTGCCCCTTGGGCGCGGGCGCGATGGCCGGGTCGCCGCACCGGATCGACCCGGAGCGGAGCGCCGAGCTGCTCGGCATGGAGGCGCCCTACCCGAACACGATGTGGGCGGTGGCGGACCGCGACTACGCCGCCGAGGCGCTTTTCGCGTGCGCGCTGACCATGGTGCACCTCTCGCGCTGGGCTGAGGAAGTCGTCCTCTGGACGTCGACCGAGTTCGGTTTCGCCCGGCTGCAGGACCGCGCCGCCAAGGGATCGAGCATCATGCCGCAGAAGAAGAACCCGGAGCCGGCGGAGATCCTGCGCGGCAAGTCGGGGCGCGCGGTGGGGAACCTCGTCTCGTTGCTGGTCACGATCAAGGGCTTGCCTCTGACCTACAACAGCGACCTGCAGGAGGACAAGGAGGCGCTGTTCGACGCCTTCGACACGGTGGGCTCTTCGCTCCGCGTGGCCCGCGTGCTGGCCGAGAGCCTCGAGTTCGACCGCGAAGCGATGGCGGCCGCCCTTGAAGGCTCGTACATCACCGCCACCGACCTGGCCGACCAACTCGCCGTCGCCGGCGTGCCGTTCCGCAGCGCCCACGAGCGCACCGGCGCCGTGGTCCGGGCCGCCCAGGAACAGGGCGTCGAGCTGTGGCAGCTCCCGGCCTCGGAGCTTCGGACGCTCGTTCCCGAGATCGAGGACACGGATGCACTGCTGGCGGCGCTCCGCCCGGAGGCTTCGCTCGCCGCGCATAGCAGCTACGGCGGGCCGGCGCCGGAGCGGGTCGCCGAGCAGGTCGAGCTTGCCGCCGAGCGGTTGCGGGAGGAGCGCCGCTGGCTGGACGAGCAGGAGCCGCCGCCGGTCTATCGCGCCCACATCGACGGCGAACTGCTGGCGGAGGCGTTCCCGGGGGGCGGCGCGTGAGTCCGGCGATCCGGCGCGGCGCGATCCTCGACATCATCGGCGAACGGCCGGTGTCGAGTCACCGGGAGCTCGTGCGGGCGCTCGACCGGCGGGGCATTCGCGTTTCCCAGGCCACCGTCTCGCGCGACGTGCGCCGCCTCGGCCTGGTCAAGGTGCCGCTGGCCGGCGGCGGCTCGCGCTACGCGCCCGCGGAGCAGGCGACGACGCCGCCACGGCGCGACGTCGAGCGCGCCCTGCGCCAGTTCGTCACCGGGTTCGCCGAGGGCGAGGCCCTGATCCTGCTCAAGACCCGCAGCGGCCACGCCAACGCCCTCGCGGTCGCCCTCGACCAGAGCGACTGGCCCGAAGTCGCCGGTACCCTCGCCGGCGACGACACCGTCCTCGTTGTCGTCAAGAGCGCCGCCGACCGCGACCGCATCCGCGCGTCGCTCGCGGCGCTCCTCGAAGGCGACTGACTTCCGGACCGGGTGCGACGGCGTCCCCGTCGGCATCAGGCGCTCCGCCGCGCAGCGGCGAGCGCGAATTCTCAGCCCTGCACAGCCCTCCGCACCTGCCACGCCTCCCGCGTCTCCTGCGAGGAGAACCGCTGCTCCGCCCAGGGATCACCGTACGTGTGGTACCCGTTCTCCTCCCAGAAGCCCCGCTCGTCACCACCCAGCAGCTCGATCCCGGAAACCCACTTCGCGCTCTTCCACGCGTAGAGATGGGGCACCACGAGCCGCAACGGGCCGCCGTGGTCTGCTGCCAGCGGTTCGCCGCCGTGCAGGTCGGCGAAGAGCGCGTGCTCGGAAAGCAGATCCTCGAGCGGCAGGTTCGTCGTGTAGCCGCCGTAGCAATGGATCATCGCGTGCGTGGCACCAGCCGTTGGCTGCACGGCGGCCAGGACGTCGCGGGTCGAGAACCCGGACCACCGGTTGTCCAGCGTCGAGAAACGCGTGACGCAGTGAAAGTCGGCGAGGACTTCGCGCCGCGGCAGGGCCTGGAGCGCCTGCCAGTCGAACGCGTGCTCCGCTTCGACCCGGCCGAACAGGCGCAACGCGAACCGGGCCGGGTCCACCTCCGGCGTGGCGCCGACAGACAGCACGGGCCACTTCTTCGTGACGTACTGGCCGGGGGGGATGCGGTCGTCGCCGCGGCGGGGAGCGTCGTTCATCGCGCGGGAGAATACCGGGTTTCTCCGCGGTGGCCGGGACTTGCCGGGCGACCGCCCGGGCCTCCCTTCCCGCGCTGGAGCTTCGGAGGCCTCCGCCCATGAACGGGGGCCTGGCCGGCATCCGGCGCGTAGTGCCCGAGCTCCGCGCGTTGCTCTCGAGCGTCGCGAAAATCTCTCGCGCGGGAGCTTTCGGGGAACGCCCATGAGGGCCAACATGAGGACACACGAAACTGGTAATGTGCCCGTCTCTCTTGTCGTTGTCCCGTCGTCTTCGGCGGGACAACATGTCTACGGGCTGTCTTCAGTAGGAGCATCGCATATGTTCGCCGTTCGCAGGAAGTTATCAGTCGACCTCTTGGCTTTCGTCGTGGCGGGCGTCGCCGTGGGCACCGGTTCCTTGTACGGACAAGCCGTGGCGACGGACTGTCCGGGGAGCGAGTGTCACGTCGTGCCGATTGCCGAAGGCAGGGGTGGTTTCGTGGGTCGCGCCCGTTCCGGCGTCAACAAGGTGGACGTGATCCTGGTCTGCCGGGGCGCCGGCACGCAGAAGGTCGTCGAGCGGGAGCTCAGTCCCGGACCCGATGGCGTCGTGTCGACTTTGTTCGGGGTCGACGATGGCACCGCCGCCGCTCTCATCTGTGGCGCCAACGAGGACGCGACGATCGAGGTCCGCGGTTTAACGGACGGCGGCTGGTACTGGCTTCACGATGACGTGAACACGGCCGTTGCGCCGTTGATGTCGAAGGACGTGTTGGGGAACCGGAAGGTCATGCCGGTGAACCCGGGGTCGCCGGACATCCAGATCGAGGCAAATCGGGCCGGCACGGCTTCGTTCCTGAAGCAGTTCAGTACGGGGCGGGTCGGGATCCTCCCCCATGTAGTGCCGGTGCCCGAGGAAGACGTCGCACCCTGCGGTCCGATGGAGGATGGTGAGTTGGCGGACGGTTCGCCGAAGTACGTGGCGCGCGAGATGGGTTGCGCGATGGGAGACGGCGGAACGATCGTCGGTCTGCACCAGACTCGTGGGGCGACTCTGGTCCCGGTTCGCGGCAATTCGGTAACCAGACCTGCGTCCGGCACGTTGCGGGTGCGCCTGTCGCTGTGGCTGAACATGACGGGCAGCGTCGTTTACGGCGCCGCGGCGGACTACCCGCCGACATTCGGCTGGCCGGGCATCGAGAGCGCCAGTCCGCTTCGGTCGGAGTGGGAGGCGACCGTTGTGACTGAAGGAGCGCTGTCGACGCTCGAGTTGGCTGGACTTGAACTGTCCGAGCCGACTACCGACGATGGCAACTACGGGTGGCTGGTCGTCAACCCGTCCGAGAGCCACTGCCCGACCACCGGGACGCAGTACACCGAGAGGGTGCGTGTGCGCGCCACCAGGACGACGACTACCGACGGCACGCCCTTGAATCCCGTGCGTCCACGGATTCGCCACTCGGACAACCTCGACGGTGCCGCCGCGGAAGCGACGTTCAGCGTGGTTTGCGCACCGCGCGGCGCCGCGGCGTCCGTCGGCGAAGCCGCGATGGGGCGCGATCTGACGGTTGGGTCGGGGCTCGACGGCCGCTAGCGCCATCGTGCGATAGGGCCTCAGGGTCTCGCGGCGCGACAGCCGGCTTCCTACGGGAACCGCTCGGAGGATCCTCGGTGATCTCGGTGCGGGAGTGCGTCTACGCGGATGGATGAAACGGTGCGCCACACGAACGCCACGATGGCCGGGTTGTCAAATGTGAGTATTCTGGTCAACAATTCGCGGTCGCCGCTTCGCGGACTGTGCTGGAGCCGCGCCGGGTACTCACGGAAATGATCGCTGAACCTCCCCTCGCCGCGGCTTCCGCCGCCCAGTTGGCCGGTCCGCCAATGCCGGCTGGACTCGGCGCGGCTGCCCGGCGTTTGCTGCGGCGGATCGGCAACACGCCGCTGCTCGACCTCAGCCATGTACTGGGACCGGCGGCGCGGGCGCTTGGCTCGGAGCTGCTCGCGAAAGCTGAGATGGCGAATCCCGGCGGCTCGGTGAAGGACCGCCCGGCGCGCCACATGATGCTGGCGGCGCGCGACGCCGGCCAGCTCGAAGACGGCCGCCGCGTCCTCGATGCGACCTCCGGCAACACGGGCATCGCTCTGGCGATGATCGGGGCGGCGATGGATGTCGGTGTCACCCTCTGCCTGCCGGAGAACGCCTCGATCGAGCGTCGGCGCATCCTGGGCGCGTTCGGCGCCGAACTCGTCCTGACCGATCCGATGGAGGGCTCGGACGGCGCGATCCGCGAGGCGCATCGGATGATCGAGGGGTCGCCGGACGACTTCTGCTACGTCGACCAGTACAGCAATCCGGCCAACTGGCGGGCCCACTTCGAGACGACGGGCCGCGAGATCTGGTTGCAGACGGAGGGGCGGCTGACCCACTTCGTTGCCGGTCTGGGGACCAGCGGCACCTTCTGCGGCACCGCGAGGTACCTGGCGGAGCGGGCGCCGGAGGTCCAACTCATCTCGATGCAGCCGGACGGACCGTTCCACGGCCTCGAGGGGATGAAGCACATGCCCAGCGCCCTGGTGCCCGCGATCTACGATCCGGGGATCGCCCACGAGGAGGCTGCCGTGAGCACGGAGGATGCGTACGCCGAGGTCAAGGCGCTGGCCCGGCGGAGCGGTCTGCTCGTCGGCATCTCGGCCGGGGCCAACGTCGTGGCGGCGCGGCGGATTGCCGAACGGGCGGCCGAGGCCGGCGAGCGCGCTGTCGCCGTCACCGTCCTCTGCGACGGCGCGGACAAGTACCTGTCCGAGCCGTTCTGGGACGAAGACTGAGCCGCCGGAACCGACGCACGCAACGACCGCACCGAGATTCGAGGATGATCGAACTGTCCCCAGACGACCTGGCCCGCATCCGCGCCCACGGCGAGGCGACCTACCCGGAGGAGTGCTGCGGCATCCTGGTAGGCCGCACGGAGAAGGCCGCGGGCGGCAATGGCGCCGTGCTGGCCCGGGTCGTGCGACTGGTCGGCGCCGAGAACACGCGGGAGGACGAGAACCGGCACAACCGCTATCTGATCCCGCCCGAAGTCATCCTGCGTACCGAGCGGCAGGCGCGTTCCGACGGCCTGGACGTCGTCGGCTACTACCACTCCCATCCCGACCATCCGTCGCGACCCAGCGACTTCGACCGCGACCACGCCTGGCCGGGCTACAGTTACCTGATCGTCTCCGTGCGCGAGGGCCGCGCGCGGGACGAGCGGAGCTGGCGGCTCAGCGACGATCGCTCCCGCTTCGACGAAGAACCGATCCAGTGCCCCGAATCGGGTGCGCCGTGAACACGTACAAGACCGAGTCAGACGGAGACCGACGATGACCGTACTCATACAGATCCCCACCCCCCTGCGGGGCTTTGCCGACGAACAGGCCGAGGTGGCGGTCTTCGCCGCCACCGTCGGCGAGGCGATGGAGCAGCTCGTCACCCGGTACGAAGGGCTGCGGCCGCACCTGTTCGGCGACGACGGCAAGCTGCGCACCTTCGTCAACCTGTTCCTGAACGACGAGGACGTGCGCTACCTGGAGCGCGAGGCGACACCGATCAACGGTGACGCGACGCTGGCGATCATCCCGTCGATCGCCGGCGGAGCAGTGGCCGAGCCGCCGGCCGTCGCTCAGGCCCCCGCGACCGAGCTGAGCCCGGAGGAGATCCTGCGCTACAGCCGTCACCTGATCATGCCGGAGGTCGGTTCCGAGGGGCAGTTGAAGCTCAAGGCGGCCAAGGTGCTGATGATCGGCACCGGCGGCCTCGGTTCGCCGCTCGGGATGTACCTCGCCGCCGCCGGCATCGGCCGTCTCGGCCTGGTCGACTTCGACATCGTCGACGAGTCGAACCTGCATCGCCAGTTGCTCTACAGCAATGCCGACGTCGGCCGTCCCAAGATCGACGCCGCGGTCGAGCGCCTGCGCGAAGTGAACCCGCACATCGAACTCGTGCCGCATCCGGTGATGCTCGACTCGAGCAACGCGCTCGAGATCTTCAAGGACTACGACCTCGTCGTCGACGGCACGGACAATTTCCCGACCCGCTACCTCGTCAACGACGCCTGCGTCCTGCTCGGCAAGCCGAACGTCTACGGCTCCATCTTCCGCTTCGAGGGCCAGGTGTCCGTGTTCTGGGGCGCCGAGGGCCCGTGTTACCGCTGCCTGTTCGCCGAGCCGCCGCCGCCCGGACTCGTCCCCTCATGCGCCGAAGGCGGCGTCCTCGGCGTGTTGCCGGGCATCATCGGCAGCTTGCAGGCGAACGAGGTGATCAAGCTGATCATCGGCCAGGGCGATCCCCTGATCGGCCGCCTCGTCCTCTTCGACGCCTTGCGCATGAGCTTCCGCGAGCTGAAGCTCCGCAAGAACCCGGACTGCCCGATCTGCTCCGAGAACCCCAGCCAGACCGAGCTGATCGACTACGAGCAGTTCTGCGGCATTCCCGCCGTCGCCGAAGAGCCGGCGCTCAACGAGTTGATCGACGTCACGCCGACCCAGGTCCAGTCCTGGATCAACGACGGCCGCGACTTCAGCATCCTCGACGTCCGCGGCCCGCAGGAGTACGCGATCTGCCGCATCGACGGCTCGACCCTGATCCCGGTCGCCGAACTTGAAGGCCGCGTCGGCGAGCTCGATCCGTCGCGCCTGTGGGTCGTCCACTGCCACCACGGCCCACGGTCGACGAGGGCGACGAACATCCTCCGCGACAACGGCTTTCCGCAGGCCTACAACCTGGCCGGCGGGATCGACGCTTGGGCGGAGGAAGTGGATCCGTCGCTGCCGCGCTATTGAGACCTGGCTTCCGGGTCACCAGAGCTGACGAACGGCGTACCGGTCGAAGACGGGGTCGCGGGCCGTGTCAAGTGCCGAGCGCTTCGAAGGGGATGTCTCGGCCTTCTACTTGCACCTTCGCGTGGGGCAGGGCTTCCACTGCGCGGCGTGGCAGGAGGGCAAGGCCGATGGCGGCGCCGTCGCGCGGCGAAGCTGAGACGCTGGTGACTTTGCCCGCGGCCCGGCCGTCGAACTCGATCTCGGCGCCGACGGCCGGCATGTGCCCGGGCTCGAAGGCGAGCCGGCACATGCGCCGGGCCGGCTGGCCGCGGTAGTGGATGCGGGCGACGATCTCCTGGCCGAGGTAGCAACCCTTCTCGTAGTCGACGGCGTCTTCGATGCCGCTTTCCTGGGGCAGGTTCGAGTCGTCGTAGTCGACGCCCCAGAGGGGGTGGCCGTGCTCGATGCGCAGCGCTTCGGTCGCTTCGGCGCCGACCTGGGCGATGCCGGCGTCGGCGAGGTCTTCGGCAAGCAGCGGCGCGATCGCGGAGGACTGCCAGAGCGAGAAGGCGGGCACGGCGCTGTGGCCCTCGCGGACCAGGCGGGCCTGGTAGTCGAGCACCTCGACCTGGGCGTGGCTCCAGGATTCGCTGAGGTCGCGGGCGGCGGTGGCGCCGAGATCGGCGAGAACGCCGGCGCTCTTCGGGCCGGCAACTCGCACGGAGGCCATGTCGCCCAGCGGCAGGATCTCGACCTGGTCGGTGACGATGTACTTCTCCAGGTGCTCGATGATCGTCCTGCCGCGGCCTCTGGGGATCTCGAGCCAGAGACGGTCTTCGAGCGCCAGCACGGTGGCGCTGGCCAGCACGCGTCCGCGGACGTCGGTGATGAAGCCGAACGCCCCGCGGCCGGCCTCCAGACCCTCGACCGCCGCCGTGACCATGCCACCGAAGAACCGTTCGCGGTCGGGGCCCATCAGTTCGAGGCGGGATGCCCGCGGCGGCTCGCACAGGGCGGCCCCGGTGGCGAGCAGCTCGACGTCGCGTTCGAGGCTCATAGCAACCCGGGGCCTGCTCGGCGGCCGTCCAGCAGCACCCTCCGGGCCGTCGCGTGCCGGAGGTCGGGGGCGACCCAGTCGGCGCCGGCTTCGTGGAGGCGGTGGTCGGGGGTGAAGCCGGTGGCGACGCCCAGCACGGGGATGCCGTGCGCCTCTCCGCAGGCGACGTCGCGCACCGTGTCGCCGATGATCACCGTATCGGCCGGATCGAGATTCAGTCCGGTGAGCTCGGCGGCGCGGCGGACCGCAACCGGCACGAGCTCGTTGCGCCGCACGCCGTCCTCACCGAACGCGCCGAACTCGAAGAAGCGGTTCAGGCCGAAGGGTTCGAGTTTGGCTCGGGCGCCGATCTCCCAGTTGCCGGTCAGCAGCCCCACGCAGGCGTCCTCGACACGGGAAAGTCCCTCAAGCAGTTCGACGACGCCGGGCAGCAGCCTCATCTGCTCCGGGTCGAGGCGCTCGAGCAGATCGGTGTAGTGCGAACGGACCTCGTCCAGGCGGCCCTCGACCTCGACGCGCGGGAACCCGGCCTCAGTCATCAGGTCGATCACCGCTTCGGTGTCCGTTCTGCCGCCGAAGTCATAGGCCCGAACGTTGCCCGTCTGGCCGAACGTACGCTTGAGAGCCCCCATGAAGATGGGCCCGATCTGCGGGCCGCAGCGAACCAGGGTGCCGTCGATATCGAAGAGCAGGAGTCGCATGACGTTGCGGTCTTCCGGAAGCAGGTCGGCGTTTTCCCGAAGTAGGGCCGGGAGCCTATCCGCAGCGGCGGCGACTGTTAGCCTTCCGCGTCTTGATCGTACGGGTGCTGAGCTTCGCCACCGCCTTGGATGCCGTCGGCCGCGCCGAAACGGAAGTCGAACTCCCGGACGGCAGCACGATCGCCGACCTGGTCGAGCGGCTGACGGCGGCGTACCCGGCCCTGGAGGCGCTGTGGCCGCGCCTGGCAGTCGCTGTCGACGGGGAAGTCGTCGCAGACCGGGTGGCACCCCTTCACGACGGCGCCGAAGTCGCTCTCCTGCCGCCCGTGTCCGGCGGATCGTGCGGCACCACATCGAGCCGGCTGCGGGACGGCGCCGTCGACGCGGACACCGTCTCCGCCGTGCGTGCCAGCGTCGAGGACGCCGGCAAGGGCGCGGTCGTCGTCTTCGTCGGCAATGTCCGCAACTCCTTCGGCGGCCGTCCGGTCGAGCGAATCACCTACTCCGCGTATCCCGCGATGGCCGAGCGCCGTCTCGACCGGATCGTGCGGGAACTCGAAGCCGCGGAACCGGGAACCCGCGTCGAAATCGTCCACGGCCTGGGCACCCTGGAAGTCGGCGAGGCGAGCGTCGTCGTCGCCACCGCCTCCGCCCACCGCCGCCAGGCCTACGGCGTGAACCGCCTGGCCCTCGAACGTCTCAAGGCCGAAGTCCCCATCTGGAAGCGCGAGCACTACGCCGACGGCAAGTCCCGTTGGCGAGAAGAAGAACCGTTGGAGTAGGGCCGGCGGTCCGCTAGTCCGGGCCAGCTCGACGCCGTCCAGCCAGTCCGTGGGCCTGTGGGGAGGGTCCCAGCGGCCTCGGAGCGAGCGACGCCCGATGACCCCACAACGGCCGACACCCAACCGGAGCGAGCGGAGTGGAGTGAGCGCCCACTTCTCATCAACCTCCGAAGCGCGAACGCCCGCTGGGACCCTCCCCACAGGCCCACGGACTGGCGGGTGTCGTCCGCAACTAGCTGGCGCGGACTTTGTCTGTCTCGCTGGACGAGCCGTAGCAGCGGCGGCAGCGGGCTTCGTACGACTCCACGTCGCCGACCAGGACCTGTTGTTCGCCGGCGGCGATTCGTAGCGAGTACTGGGCGGCGCCGCCGCAGCGCATGCACACGGCGTGCATCTTGTCGACGTACTCGGCGATCGCCATGAGCTCGGGAATCGGCCCGAAGGGGCGGCGCCGGAAGTCCAGGTCCAGCCCGGCGACGATCACTCGAACGCCAAGGTCGGCGAGTTCGGTCACCAGCTCGACGAGTCCCCCGTCGAAGAACTGCGCCTCGTCGATGCCCACGACCTCGACCCCGAGACTCAGCTTCTCCCGCATTTCGTCGCTGGACGTCACGGTCACCGCGGACAGGCTGCGGTTGTCCCGAGTCGTGAGCAGGTCTGCCTCGCCGCCGCGGGTGTCGGTTGCGATCCGGAAGACCTGGACGCGCTGGCGGCCGATCAGGGCGCGGCGGAGCCGGCGCACCAGTTCCTCGCTCTTGCCGGAGAACATGCCGCCGGTGATGACCTCAATGCAGCCGCCGTCGCTACGGCCTTGCTCCCGGATCATGGGAGATCCCCCGCGGGGCGCCCGAGGTGAGCGTGAACGCCTCCGTCGGGCCGTGTCGAACCGTCCGAAGTCCTTGCCAACACGGTTCGATGATACTCTCGGGCACCAGAGCCGCAGGCCCCGACGCAGTTTGGCCAGCCTGAGTTCAAGCCGCTCGGTCCGGGTCCGTGGAGGCCCACAGACAATGCCAGAGATCGATTTCCCGTCCCCACCCGCTCCCCCGCCGGCGCCCAGTCAGGCGCCTGACACGCTGCTCCTGACCGCCAAGGCGGTACGGATGATCAAGCTCACCCGTGAAGACGAGGGCCTGTCGCCCGATCACGGTCTGCGGGTCGCGGTCCGCGGCGGCGGCTGCAGCGGCTTCGAGTACGCGTTGGACTTCGAGACGAACCAGCGCGAGACCGACGAAGTGTTCGACTACGAGGGCCTGCAGGTCTACGTCGACCCGATCAGCGCCCGCTACCTCAAGGGCACGACGATCGACTACCAGCTCGGCGTCGCCGGAACGGGATTCAAGTTCTCCAACCCGAAGGCCGTCGGCACCTGCGGCTGCGGCTCGTCGTTCGCGGTCTAGCCAGGTTCTGGCCTCCGGTGCACCCAGGCCGCCGGCACAAGCCTCTAGCTGGGGATCAGACCCTGCAGCGCTTGGCGGATCGTTGAGCCAAGGTCCGGCGAGGACAGGTCGTGGCCGACGCCTGAAACCTCCCGACAGCCGTCCAGCGTCGGCCAGCGTTTGGACAGCCGGCGGATCATGGCGGGCGGAGTGAATCCGTCGAGCTGGCCGTAGACGACGGCGACGGGCACGGAGGCGTCGGGGGCGTCCTCGAAGTCGTAGTGGGTGAGGGGCGGCGCGATGAGCAGCAGGCCCGCGGGCGGATCGAGGGCCTCATCAGCGCGGGGCAGCCGCGCCATCGTGACGACGGCGCCGAAGGAGTAGCCGACGCCGATACGAAGCAGCCGCGGGAAGCGGTTGCGCAGTTCCTGCTCGCAGGTGGCGAGGTCGTCGACCTCGCCACGGCCCGCGTCGTGTCGTCCCTCGCTGCGGCCGGTACCGCGGAAGTTGAAGCGGAGCGCCGCGCCGCCGAGTCGTTCCACCGCCGTTGCGGCCGCGTCCACGACGTGGTTGTCCATGTCGCCGCCGTAGAGCGGATGGGGATGCGCCACGGTCGCGACGAACACCGGCGGCGACTCCGGTTCGAGCAGTTCGGCTTCCAGCAGGCCCGCGGGGCCCTTCAGTTCGAGAGGGGTGATTCGAGGCATGTTCCGACAGTTCGAGGAGTGGGACGCGCGGAATATACTTCGCTGCGGCGCGGATTGCCCTTCGCACAGCCGGAAGCGGCGCCTCGTCGTGCCGCGGGCGCCCTTGAAACACCGCCGGTGATGCGCCGTAACTCAAGGCGGGCGCTCACCAAGGAGTTCGTTCGATGATCTTCGATCCCATGTACTTCGTCTTCCTGGCCCCCGGCCTGCTGCTGTCCCTTTGGGCCAGCTTCCGCGTCAAGCGAGCGTTCAAGAAGTACTCCAAGGTGCGCTCGGTGACGGGCATGACCGGCGCCCAGGCCGCCCAGCGCCTGCTCGCCTACGCGGGCATCTCCGACGTCCAGGTCGTCGCGACCCGTGGCCGACTCTCCGACCACTACAACCCGGTGACGAAGAAGCTGGCCCTGTCGGAAGAGGTCTACGGCTCGAACTCCGTGGCAGCGATCGGCATCGCCTGCCACGAGGCGGGGCACGCGATCCAGCACGCGAAGAACTACGCGCCCCTGTGGCTGCGCTCGACCCTCGTGCCGATGGCCGGAATCGGCAGCAACCTGGGCTACTTCGTCATGTTCTTCGGCCTCATTCTGGGCAACATGGGCATGTTCATGGTCGGCGTGGTCATGTTCTCCGCGGTCGTCCTGTTCCAGCTCGTTACCCTGCCGGTCGAGTTCGACGCCACGGCCCGCGCCAAGCGTCTGGCTGTGGACCAGGGCCTGATCCTGCAGACGGAACGGGTCGGGATGGACCGGGTTCTCAACGCCGCCGCGCTGACCTACGTGGCCGCAGCGGTGACCTCGCTGCTGACGCTCGTCTACTTCCTGATGCGGGCGGGTCTGCTTGGAGGCCGGGACTAAGGCCGACCCCCGGGCAGGCGGGTGCCGCCACCGCCGGCGCGCCGCGCCGCCGTCTACGTCGGTTCGCCGAGCTGCGCCGTCAGTTCGGCCTGGCGGACGGCGAGTTCTTCGGGCGTGGACGCCTCCAGGACGAGCCGCAGCAGGGGCTCGGTGTTCGAGGGGCGGACGTTGAACCACCAGTCGGCGAAGTCGATGCGGATGCCGTCGAGGCGGTCGAGTGCGCCGCCTTGGCGTGTGGCGTACCGGTCGACGAGGGCCGCCATGGCGGCGTCCTTGTCCTCGACCTCGAAGTTGATCTCGCTGCTCTTCGCGTAGCGGCGTAGCGGCGCGGTGACCTCGGAGAGGGACTTGCCGGAGCGGCGAATCAGGTTGAGGACGGCGACGACGGCCAGGATCGAGCTGTCGGCGCAGTAATTCTGGCGGAAGTAGTAGTGACCGGCGAGTTCGCCGCCGAAGATCGCTCCCGTGCGGCGCATCGTCGCCTTGACGAAGGAGTGGCCGACCCGCTCCGGCAGCGGCGTGCCGCCGTGTTCACGGATGTACTCCGGCACCGCCCGGGAGGAGCGGATGTCGTGGATCACGGTGCCGCCCGACTCGCGGTCGAGCATCTGGCCGGCGATCAGGGCGGTGATCAGGTCGGACCCGATCGGCTCGCCGTGTTCGTCCACGAAGGCGGCGCGGTCGCCGTCGCCGTCGAAGCTGACGCCGAGGTCCGCCTTCTGCTCGACGACGAGATCGCTCAGGTCGCGCAGGTTCTCCGGCGGCAGCGGGTTCGCCTCGTGGTTCGGGAAGGTCCCGTCGAGCTCGAAGTAAAGCGGCAGCAGTTCGACGCCGCAGGCTTCAAGCAGAGGTCGGTAGATCGTGCCCATTCCGTTCGCGGCGTCGGCCGCCAGTCGCAGCTTCCGGCCGTCTGCGGCTTCGAACGATCGGTCGAGGAAGGAGAGGACGTGCTCGGCGTACGGGGCTTCGATGCTCGTCGTCTCGACCCGCCCGGGCGCCGCCGCCGGCTTCGGCTCCGCGCCGAGGGCGTGCTCCTCGATGATCGGGATGCCGTCGTCTCCCGACACCGGCACGGCGCCGGCGAGGCTGAACTTCAGGCCGTTGTATTCGGCCCCGTTGTGACTCGCCGTGACCTGGATGCCGCCGGCTGTGCCGAGCCGGCCGGTGGCGAAGTAGTTCATCGGCGTCGTGGCGAGACCGACGTCCAGGACATCGAGGCCGGCCGCGGTCAGTCCGTCGCAGAGCGCCTCGGACAGCGGCACGCTGTGCGAACGCATGTCGCGGCTGACGACGACGGTGCGCGGCCGTTCCGCTCCCTGGTCGCCCGTGAGGTCGACGAGATGACCGAAGCCCATGCCGATCCGGCGCGCCAGCGCCTCGTTCAACTGTCCCGGATAGAGGCCGCGGACATCGTAGGCCTTGAAGATTCCTGCCATGGGTTCGTGCGCTCCTGACTAGCGGGATTGGACTTCGATCGCGAGCGCGAAGGCCTGACCCTCGATCGGGGCGTCTTCCATGCCGTCCGGCCTGTCGCCGTTGGTGGCCTGGAAGGTGACGGCCAGGGTCTCTCCACAGATCCACTCCCGGTGCGCCTCGATCGCCCGTTCGACCTCCTCGTTCGTCCGGTAGCGGACGGCGATGCGATCGGCGTAGTCGAGGTCGGCGGCGCGGCGCCGATTCTGGACCCGGTGGACGACCTCGCGCGCGAGCCCCTCGGCAATCAGGTCGTCGTCCAGGTCGACGTCGAGGGCGACCAGCAGCTCGCTGTCCCCATGCACGGCGATGCCGGGACGCTCTTCGAGTCGTACCTCGACCTCGTGCGGTTCGAGGTACGCGGTGTCGCCGTCGAGCTCGATCGCGATGCGGCCGGATCCGTCGAGTTCCCGCTTCAGATCGGCGCCGTCCCGGGCAGCGAGCGCGGCGCGCACGGCCGGCATCGCGCGACCGAACCGCGGGCCGCACTTCGGGTAGTGCGGCACAACGTCGAAGGAAACGTACTCGGAGCTGTCGGCGGCCCAGCGCACTTCGTGAACGTTCAGTTCCTCGGACACGAGATCGACGTATGGCTCGACCAGGGATTCAAGCTCGGGATCGGCGCTGACCAGGGTGACGGAGCGCAGCGGCTGGCGGATCTTGATGCTGTTCGCGTTGCGCGCCGAGCGGCCGTTGCGGGCAACCTGGAGCACGGTCGCCATCGCCGTCTCGAGCCTCTCGTCGGCGCGGTCGGCGGGAGGCTCGGGCCAGGACTCGAGGTGGCAACTGACGGCGCCGAGCCCCTGGCTCGAGAGCAGGCGGCGATGGAGTTCCTCGGCCACGAAGGGCACGAAGGGCGCGATGAGAAGGCGCAGCGTGGTCAGGACTTCGTAGAGCGTCTGGTACGCGCTTTCCTTCGCGTTGGCCTGCGCGCCGGCGCCGGACTCGTCGTTGGGCGCCCAGAACCGGTCGCGGCTGCGCCGGATGTACCAGTTCGTCAGCTCCTCGAGAAACGCCTCGATGCCGCGGGCGGCCGGCGCGGTGCTGTAGCCGCGGAGATGCCCGGTCGTTTCGCGAACCAGCCGGTAGAGCCGGAGCAGGATCCAGCGATCGAGCTGGTCCCGTTCGGCGAAGGGGATCTCGTGCCGGCCCGGCCGCCAGCCGTCGAGGTTGGCGTAGATGGTGAAGAAGGACAGTGCATTCCACAGGGGCAGCAGGAAGGTCTGGGCCGCTTCCCGCACGAGCCGGGCCGAGAAGCGGGACGGCTGCTCCGGGTTGTTCACGCAGAAGTACCAGCGCAGCGCGTCGGCGCCGGTCTCGGCCAGCACCTCCATCGGCTCGACGACGTTGCCGAGCCGCTTCGACATCTTGCGACCGTTCTCGTCGTTCACGTGCCCCAGGACGATGCAGTTGCGATAGGCCGGGCTGTCGAACAGCAGGCAGCCGAGGACGTGCAGGGTGTAGAACCAGCCCCGGGTCTGGTCGACCGCCTCGGAGATGAAGTCCGCCGGGAAGCGGGCCCGGAAGGTCTCACGGTTCTCGAACGGGTAGTGGTACTGGGCGAAGGGCATGGCGCCCGAGTCGAACCAGGCGTCGATCACGTACTCGACCCGTTTCATCGTGCCGGCGCAGTCCGAAGCCGCGCACGGCCACCCGAAGTCGTCGTCGATGAACGGCCGGTGCGGGTCGAAGCAGGCGCGGTCGTACGGATCGTCCGGCAGGGGCCTGCCCACCTTGCGGAAGAGCTCCTCGAAGGAACCGACCACCTCGGTCTCGCCGCAGTCGCCGCACTTCCAGACCGGCAGCGGCGTGCCCCAGTAGCGGCTGCGGGACAGGGCCCAGTCGACGACGTTCTCGAGCCAGTCGCCGAAGCGTCCCTGGCCGACGTGCTCGGGGTGCCAGTGGACTTCGCGGTTCTTCTCGATCAGCCGGTCGCGGGCGGCGGTCGTGCGCACGAACCAGCTCGTCGTCGCGTAGTAGAGCAGCGGTTGATCGCAGCGCCAGCAGAAGGGGTAGCTGTGGTTGTGCCGTTCGCCGTGGAGCAGGCGGCCCCGCTGCCGCAGCGAGCGGACGATCTTCGGGTCGGCGTCCTTGAACCAGTCGCCGTTGATCTCGTCGATGAGGGATCGGACGGAGGGATCGTCGGAGCTGGCGGCTGCGTCGAGCGCGACCCGGCCCTCCGCGTCGACCGCCTGCAACTCGGGCAGACCGTAGTCGCGGCCGCTCTTCTCGTCGTCCTCGCCGAACAGCGGCGCCGTGTGGACCGCGCCGGTGCCCTCGGCAAGGGTGACGTAGTCGGCGAGCAGAATGCGGAAACCGGCGGCGTCCGACACTTCGGTGGGGCGGTACGGGCGGCTCGGCTCGATCGGGAAAGGCCGGTCGTAGAGGACGCCCTCGAGGGCCCGGCCCGCGAAGCGCGCCGCGGTCGCGGCTTCCCGCAGGTCGACCCGGGTCGGCTTGCCGTCGCCGGGAACGAGAACCGGTACCGGTCGCTCGAGGTCCTCGGCGATCAGCAGCAGCCGCTCCGGATCGCCGGGGTCCGTCACCGCGCGGTAGGTCAGCTCGGGATGCACTGCGATCCCGGCGTGGGAGAGCAGCGTCCAGGGCGTCGTCGTCCAGGCCACGATGTCGATCGGCCGGTCGGTGCTGAACGCCGCGCCGTCTCCGTCGCCGTCGATCGCGGAAAGCGTTTGCCCCGGCCGGAGCGGGAAGCGCACCCAGATCGAGGGATCCTCCGTGTCGCGGTAGTTCTGGGCCACTTCGTGGCTCGACAGGGTCGTGCCGCAGCGGGCGCAGTAGGGCTGGATCTTGCGGCCCTCGTAGAGGAGGTCCTGCCGCCAGAGTTCGGCCAGCGACCACCACACCGACTCGATGTAGGTGTTTCGGTAGGTCAGGTAGGCGCCGTCCATGTCGAGCCAGTAGCCGACCCGATCGGTCATCCTCCGCCACTGCCGTTCGTAGGCGCTGACGCTTTCGAGGCAGGCGCTGTTGAACTTCTCGATCCCGTAGTCCTCGATCTGCTGTTTGCCGGAGAAGCCGAGCTGCTTCTCGACCTCGATCTCCACCGGTAGGCCGTGCGTATCCCAACCGCCCTTGCGCGGCACTCGCCGCCCGGTCATCGTTCGGAACCGGGGGTAGAGGTCCTTGACCACACGGGTGACGACGTGGCCGACATGGGGCACGTTGTTGGCCGTCGGTGGACCCTCGTAGAACGAGAACTCGCGCCCGTCGTCGTCGCCGGTCTCTAGCGAGACCTCGAACACCCGTTCGCGTCGCCAGAACTCGAGGGTCTCGCGCTCGAGGTCGGGAAACGGATAGCCGCCCGGAACGGACGGAAAGGCGGGATCCCTGGACACGGCGTACGGTCGCTCTACGGGGTTCGGGGTGGATCCCCGATCAGGCGGCGAAACGCTGGCGCTCGATGAACGCCGTCAGCGCCGTCGCGAACTTGGCCGGCCGTTCGGCGTGGGGCAGATTGCGGCAGCCGTCGAAGACCTCCAGGTCCGACTTCGGCAGTTCCTGGAGCCAGAGATCGGCCGTCTCGAGCGGCGGGTGGGTTGCCTGTCGGCCCCAGGCCAGCCACGACGGCTGCTGGAGTTCGTCACCGAAACCGGCTTCGAGCTGGTGGCCGAGCCGGCCGCACAGGCTATCCGTCAGGGCGTGGCTGGCGCCGGGCAGGTGGCTGGCGCGGTACATCGCCTCGACCACCGGCTTGCCGAGCCCCTCGGCCCCGAACATCGTCTCGCGGCGCAGGTGGTTGTCCAGAGCCCGCCTGCCGGTCACCAGATTGAGCGCGGACGTGCCGAGCAGGGGCGCCCGCAGGAGCGCATGAAGGAGAGGGTCGCCGCGGTCCTGGGCGACGTCGGCGCCCAGGCCCTGGGGCGCGATGAGCGCCAGAGCGGCGACGCGTTGGGGGGCGTCCAGGGTCACCTGGACGGCATAGGCGGCCGCGCGATGGGGAGCCACGAGGATCGCGGGTTCGCCAACGACTTTTTCCAGGAACCGGTCGAGCAGATCGATATTGAGCTCGGCCGTGTAGCGCTGGGCCCTGCGCTCCGAGTCGCCCCAGCCGAGCCAGTCGGGGACGAAGCAGTCGCAATCGCGGGCGAGGCGTTCCGCCGTCTCGCGCCAGAGCAGGCCCGTGTGACCTGGACCGAACGTGTGAAGCAGGACCATTGGCGGCGTGGAGCCCTGGCCGGACCGGGGCAGGTGGACGTATGCGAGCCGTTGGCCGTCGATCTCGACGTGCCGGGTGGCGCCCCACCGGGGCCGGGGCAAGCGCGCGGCGCGGCGCGCGACGAGCGTGTTGATGACCGCGGGCGCCCCGAGCGCCACCCCGCCGAGCAACAGGCCGCGGGTCACGCGGCGTCTGCGCAGTCGCTTCAACTCCTGATCGGCGGACCTTGCCATGACGCGGACAATAACAGCGTAGACGTACCCGTTCCTTCCGGGAGACCGGGTTGCGGGGAGTCGCGAAACGGCGTGCATAATGGCTCAGTGGCGTTCGAGATCGTTGTGGTCTGGGTCGGTCGCCGGCGCGAACCCTGGGAGTCCCTTTGCGGCGAGTATCGGCAGCGGATCAGGAGATTCGCTCCGGTACGGGAGCAGGTCGTTCGTCCCGCGCGCGGCGACGATCGGACCCGCCTTCGGCTCGAGGGGAACGCGATTCGCGCCGCCCTGCCCCCTGAGGCCTGGACGGTGTGTCTCGACCGGAAGGGCCGGAACCTGAGTTCGCGCGCCCTCGCGGCGGAAGTGGGGCGGCTGCGCAGCGAGTGGCAAAGGCCGGTCGCCTGGATCGTCGGGTCCGACCTGGGCCTGGATCCCCGGTTGCTGAAGTCGTCGCGTTTGGGGCTGTCCCTGGGGTCGCTGACCCTCCCCCACGAACTTGCTCGCCTGACTGTTTTCGAGCAGATCTACCGGTCTTTCACCATCCTTGAGGGAATCAACTATCATCGGCGACCGTTTCATTGAGCCGCGTGAGGGAAAAAGAAGTGGCAAGCGCGGACAAAAGCGCCCGGAGCGGCGGATCCGACAACAAGAAGAAGCAGGCTGCGGCCAAGGTACGCCCGCTGGAAGCGGCACAGGCGGCGGCGGAGAAGGCTGCGGCCGAGGCGGCGCGAAGAGCAGCCGTGGCAGAGCGCGCGGCGAAGTCCGCTGCCGAAAAGAAGGCGGCCGCTCAGCAGGCGGCGCGGGAGAAGAGGTCGACGGCCACCGCGGCGAACAGAGCGATCAGGATCGCCGAAACGAAGAAGAAATCGGCCGCGGCCGCTGCGAAGACGGCCACCGAGCGCCGAGCTGTCGCGAGGAAGGCGGAACGTGCGGCCGCGTCGGGCAACACGGCGGCGGAGAAGGCAGTCGCGGCAGCCGCGGCCCGCAAGTCGGCTGCCGAGCAGGCTGCCGAGGACGAGCAGGCCGCGGTCGCGGCGGCTCGCCAGGCCGAGGAGGAGGCTGCGGAGAGCGAGGCGGTACGGGACAAGGCGCTCGAGAAGGCTGCCGAGCTTTCGCGTTTGGCGAAGGAGGCGGCCGCGCGCCTGCGCGCCGCGGTGACGACGGCGAAGCGGGCCGAGCGCAAGACCAGGTCCACCTCGGAACTCGCGGCCAAGGGACTGCAGGCGGCGAATGCCAGGCAGAAGGAAGCCGTTCGGTCGGCGAAACTCGCCGAGAGAACGACCGCCGCTGCCGAGAAGGCGGCGAAGTTGGCGGCCGAACGAAAGGCGGTTGCCCAGGCCGCGGCCAAGGAGTCCTCGGCGAGGGGAGTAGCCGCTCGCAAGGCCGCTCGCGCGGCGGCGTCCCGAGCGTCGGCCCTGGAGAAGGCGACGAAGGCTCTGGCCGAGGCGAAGGCTACGGCGAGGGAGGCCCAGAGGACTGCTACCGCCGCGGAGAAGCGGGTCGCGAAGGCCCAGGCGGCGGAGGAAGCCGAAGCGAGGAGGCCTCAGGAGGAGGCCGCGGCAGCGAAGGCGAAAGCGGCCAAGGACGAGGCCGACCGGGAGGCCGCTCGCCGGTTGGCGGCAAAGCAGAGGGTGGCCCGGAGGAAGGCGGCCCGGAAGAAGGCGCCTCCGCGCAAGGCGCCGACGCTGCTCCTCAGGCCGGAGCGCGCGGGCGACGGCTCGGGGAACAACGATCGCCGCCAGGGCGCCGACATCGACATGGAGTTGGTGCGGGCGCGGCTGGAGGAGAAGCGGCGCGAGCTGTTCGGTCGCTACAACCGTGACCTTACTGCCGGCCTGAAGGCGTCGTCGGGCGAAGGCTCGGAGGACCTCGTCGACCGGGCGAACCACGCCTACAGCCGGGAGTTGAACTTCTCACTGTCCGACGGTGACGGGATTCTGCTCGAGCGGATCGAGGAGGCGACGATTCGCCTCGACGACGGCAGCTTCGGCGTTTGCGTCCATTGCCAGGCCGACGTCGGCCGCGCCCGTCTCGAAGCGGTGCCCTGGGCCTCCTACTGCATCAACTGCCAGGAACTCGAGGAGAAGGGTCGGCTTCCGAGCGAAGAGTGAAGACGCCCGAGATCGACGCGGCGGTCAAGAGCATCGAGATCGGCGACCGCCAGCCGCTGTACCTGGTGATCGGTGAGCAGGTCGTGGCGACGCGGGAGGCGACACGAATCGCGGAAGCGCTGGGTGCTGCGGCCGGCTGTGAGGTGGCGATTCACAAGGGGGCGGCCGGTGCAGATCTGGGTTCGATTCTTGCCGACCTGTTCACTTTCTCCCTGTTTGAGCCGGCCAAGGTCGCGTTGGTCGTAGGCAGTGCGGAGTTTGCCGACAGAGATGCCGCGGCTGGGCTGATCGACGAGGCGGCCGAGGCTTTTGGCGACAACTACGGCGTGGTTGGCGTGGCCGGCGAGCGACTGTCCGTGGCCGCGAGAGAGGCGGCTGGTCCGCTTCTTCAGACGTTGCGGTTGTTTGGCATCGACCCAGGTGCCGGTCCCGCCGAGGAGGTGATCGCCGCGCTTCCCGACTCGGCTCTGGCGGGCGGAAAGAGCCAGCGCAAGGGCGGCCGCCGCGGTCGGCCGAAGAAGGAGCGGATCCAACTTGCCCAGGGGCTTACGGCCTTGCTGGAGGCTGCGCGAGCGGAAGGTCTGACCGGATGGTCAACAAACAACCTTGCGGAACTCAACCGGGTAGCGGGGGGTGGCCTGCCGGAGGGCCATGCCTTGGTGTTCGCCGAGCGCAGCGTCGATCGCAAGCACCCCCTCGTCCCCCGTCTTCTCGGGCGTAACGCGGTTTTCGAAGTCGGGCAACTCGGCCTGGATCGCAGCGGCAAGGCCACTGGTCTCGACCCGGTCGTAGCCGAGTTGGAGCGGGAGACGGGTGTGCGAATCGATCGGGCCGCGGCCCAGGAGTTGGCACGCCGTATCCTGCGCAAGAAGGGCTGGGGCGCCGGCGAGGCGGATCAGTCCTCGGCCGCACGCTTCGCGGCCGAGTATCGAAAGATCGCAGCCGGTATCACGGGGGGTGACCGACGCATCGACCGCGCTACGGTCGAAGAGTCGGTGGTTGACCGGGGTGAACAGGATGTGTGGGAGGTCTTCAATGCGATGGAAGGGCGGAGGCCTGGCGCGGCACTGGCGGCGCTTCGTCGCTACTTCGACAGTGCGGCAGACCCACAAGGCGAGCGCTTCCGGTTCCTGAGTCTCCTGGCCGGCCGCTGTCAGCAGTTGGCCGCCGTCCACGGTATCGCCATGGCCCACGGCCTGCCGGAAGCGGGGAACTTCAACGGCTTCAAGGCCCGGGTGCTGCCGCAACTGATGGCGGAGTGGCCAGCTGCGATGAAGAAGCCCGGCCCTTGGCCCCTCTTCAACGTCTACAAGGCAGCCATGGATCGTCGCAGTCCGGAGGCGGTTGCGGCGATGGGTGAGCTGCCCTGGAAGGTTCTCGAGACAGAGACGCGCTTGCGGGGCGGCAGCCGGGACGACGCCGCGGCGCTCGAAGCTCTGGTTCTGGCGGTAGCCGGGGGAGACCTGGCGGGCAGCGGGAAAGCTACTTCGTTCCATCCACGGGACGGCGCTCGCGTGTCGGTTTCGCCGCGGGGCGGCGGTCCGCGAGCGCGCCGTTCGGCCGTGCGTCGCGGGCGCGGCCGGCGCTGAGCGTGCCCGAGCTCCCTGAAGTCGAGGTCCTGCGCCGGAGCCTGGAGCGGCCCCTCGTTGGTGATCGCTTCAACGCGGTGCACGTCCACTTCCCGACCCTGCGCGAGCCGCTCTGCGCGCCGGCGCTCCGTCGCCTTGAGGGACATACGGTTCGCCGCCTGCGCCGGCGGGCGAAGTACCTGTGGGTCGACGCTTCCGGAGGCGAGACGCTCGTGCTGCACCTGGGGATGAGCGGCCGTTTGACCCTGGTCGACAGGGATGCACCGCTGTTGGCGCACGAGCACCTCGGCTTCGATCTCGCGTCTGGCCTCCGTCTCCGGTTCTGCGATCCACGACGCTTCGGTGTCGCCTTCGTTGCGCCAACCGGGGATCTCGACGGCGACCGCCACTTTCGTCACCTCGGTGTCGAACCTCTCTCCGCCGGGTTCGACGGCGCGGTCCTCGCCGACCTGGCTCGCGGCCGCACGGCACCGGTGAAGACCTTCCTGATGAACGCTTCCGTGGTCGTCGGCGTGGGCAACATCTACGCGTCCGAGGCGCTCTATCGGGCGCGCATTCACCCCCGTCGTTCGGTGGCTCGGATCGCCCACCGCCGCTTCGACGCTCTTGCCGAGGCGGTGCGCGAAGTGCTGGGCGATGCGATCGAGCAGGGCGGGACGACCCTCAATGACTTCGCCGACGGCGAGGGCAACTCGGGCTACTTCCAGGTCTCGCTCGACGTCTACGGCCGGGAAGGCGAGCCTTGCCCGGCCGGCTGCGGTTCCCGCATCCGCCGGATCAACATCTCCAACCGCAGCACGTACTACTGCCCGCGCTGCCAGCGGTAGCGGAGCCGGCCAGAAGGCCGGCGCACCCAGCTACGTCAACGGCCAGATCAGCGGGATCAGCGGTACGGAGATCACGAAGAACGAGATCTTGAGCGGGGCGCCGAACTTCAGGTAGTCGCTGAAGCGGTAGCCGCCGGGGCCCATGACCATCGCGTTCGTCTGGTAGCCCATCGGGGTCAGGAAGCTGGCGGATGCGGCGAAGGCGACCGTCATCATGAAGGGCTTGGGGTCGAGGCCCATCGAGGCGGCGGCGGTGCCGGCGATCGGGACCATGAGCACCGCGGTCGAGTTGTTCGAGACGATCTCCGAGAGCAGGGCGGTAGCCAGGTAGACCAGCGCGATGACCGCCCAGGGTCCGTAGTCGGCGCCGGCGTTCGCGATCGTCTCGCCGATCATTGCCGCGAGACCGGTCTTCTCCATCGCGATGCCCATCGGCAGGATGCCGACGAGCAGGAAGATGACGGTCCAGTTGATCGCTTCGTACGCCTGCTGCACGGAAATGCCGCCGAAGACGATGAGCGCCACGGCGCCCAGGATCGACGCCTTCAGGATCGAGGTGACTCCCGCGGAGGCGACGACGACGACGATCGGGATGATCACCACGGCGAGCCACCAGCGCCGCGGGATGACGAGGCGCAGCTTGACGTCCTGCTGCAACGGGATGAAGTCCTCCGTGTCGTAGAGGGCTTCGATCCGGGACCGGGGGCCGAAGACGAGCAGGGTGTCCCAGTTGTGGAGGGCGATATGGGCCAGCTTCTCGCGGATCGGTTCGCCCGTGCGGTTGAGCGCCAGGACGAAGCAGCCGAAGCGGCGGCGGAAGTCCAGCTCGCGGATCGTCGAGCCGGTGAGCCGGGAGACCGGCGAGAGCTGGATCTCCGCCATGATGTTGTTCTTGTCCGACAGGTCGCGATCGCCGATCTTCACCTCGGTGCGGAGGCGCAGGCCGTAGTGGTCCCGGAAGCTGACGATGTCGTCCATCAGGCCTTCGACGATCAGGATGTCGCCGCCCAGAATAGGCGTGGAGCGGAGTTCGACGGCGATCCGTTCTTCGCCCCGCAGGATCTCGAGGACCGTGAGGCGGAAGCGCTCGTTGATGTGCGCGTCGACCACGTTGCTGCCGACGAGTGAACTCCCCTCCGGCACCTGGACTTCGGTCAGGAACGAGGACAACTGGTACTTCGTCGTCAGGTCGGAGGCGCCGGCGCGATCCGGAAGGCGGCGCATGGGCACGAGGACGATGTAGGCGAAGCCGACGACCAGCAGGATCAATCCCAGCGCGAGGAACTCGAACATGGTGAAGCCGCCGTAGCCGTACTGCGCCGCCATCGAACTGACGAGCAGGTTCGTCGACGTACCGATCAGGGTGCAGGTGCCGCCGATGATCGAGAGGTAGGAGAGCGGCAGCAGAACCCGCGACGGCGACACGCCGTAGTGTTTCGCGATCTGGATGCCGACAGGCATCAGGATCGCCAGCGCGGCAGTGTTGTTGATGAAGGCCGAGAGGACGCCGCAGACCAGAATCAGCGCGATCGCGGCAGCCCAGTGGGTGTGGCCTGACATCTGCGCGAGCTTCTGGCCGAAGCGGTCGATCAGGCCGGTGTGGGTCAGTCCATAGCTCAGGATGAACATCATCATCACCGTGATCACGGCGTCGTTGCTGAAGCCCCGGATCGCCTCCTGGGGCGTCACCAGGCCGAACAGCAGGAGCAGGCCCAGGCTGGAGAGGGCGACCGCATCGATCCGCAGCCATTCGAAGCTGAACGCCAGGAAGGTGAAGACGATGACGGCTGTGAGGATCCAGATATCCATGGGCGAGTCCGCCGGGGTCGCTCAGCCGATCGGCAGGCGGCGGTGGGAGGCGACGGGCATCGAGCGCCGCACCTCGGCGACGCGCCGCCGGTCGATTTCGGCGATTGCTATCCCCGGCGCGTCGCCGGCGTCGGCCAGGACGTGCCCCCAGGGGTCGATGATCACCGAGTGGCCGTAGCTGTGCCGTAGACCGCGGTCGTCGTGCCTGCCAGTCTGCGCCGCGGCCAGCACGTAGCACTGGGTCTCGATCGCCCGGGCGCGCAGCAGTGGGTGCCAGTGGTCCTTGCCGGTCATCAGGGTGAAAGCGGAGGGTACGGTCAGGACTTCCGCGCCGTCCGCGGCCAGCCGCAGGTAGAGCTCGGGGAACCGCAGGTCGTAGCAGATCGTCAGGCCGAGGCGGCCCAGCGCGGTATCCACGGTGACGGTGTCCGTGCCGGGCACGGCCGTCTTCGATTCGAGGAAGCGCACCGCGTCGGAGACGTCCACGTCGAAGAGGTGGATCTTGCGGTAGGTGGCCGCGATATGCCCTTGGGGGTCGAACAGAACGCTGGTGTTGTAACAGCGGCTGCCGTCTTCCTCCGGCGAGAGTTCGTTGTAGGAGCCGAGCAGCAGGTGGATGCCCCGGTCCCGCGCCAGCGCCGCGAACCGCGCGCAGGTGGCGCCCGAGGTCGGCTCGGCGAGCTTCACCTTCTCCTTGTGCGGCCCGAGGTAGTTCGTGTTTTCCGGCGTGGTCACGAACTGCGCGCCGCGGTCCGCCGCGGTCTCGATCCAGTGCCTGGCGGTCTCCCAGTTGGCCTGCTCGTCGGACGTGGCGCCCATCTGGACGACGGCGGCGAGGTAGGTCTGCGTGTCGTTCATCCCGGTTCGGTCCCTTCGCCGGGAGCTTACCGCCGTCGGGGCCTCAATCCGGGCTAAGCTTCCGCCACCCATGTGCGGGATCGTCGGCATCCTGATGCGCCCCCACCCTGGACCGGCGGTCGACTCGCGGAAACTGCTGGAGGGGCTCGCCGCGACCGGTCGCAGCGTCGAGACAGCGGTCGGCGACCTGGACGTGGCCGATGCGCAGACGCTTGCGTCAGTTCTGACCGATGCCGCCTCCGGGATCGCGCGCTGGGATCGGGAACTCCGCGCCCGTCCGTCCGTGCGCTCCCTGGTGCGTGACCAGGCGCTGTGCGCCGCGGTAGCCGAAGCGCTGGCGCCAACCTTCAGGGCGCTGAAACACCTGGAGTCGACCCTGGATGCCGGGGCCACGGCGTTCGGCGACGTTGGCCTGGAGGCCTTGAACCGGGCAGCGGGTGTCCTGGCGGACGCCGAGTGGGCGATCCGCTGCGACCGGCTGCGGACCGTCGCCGAGGTCGGTGCACTGGCGCCGGCCGGGGTCACCGACGCGGGTCTGGACGTATTGATCGGCGTCCAGCAGACCTTCTCGTCCCTCGATCGTCTCGAGATCCGCGGCCGCGATTCCGCCGGCCTGTTCCTGCTGCTCTCGGGACACGGGGTCGACCAGGGCGATCCGGCGGTTCGAGCGGAGCTCGACCGGCGCACCGGGGATGGGATGTTCGGCCATCGCGCGATCGTTCGCGGCGACGGACGCCTGGGCCTGGTCTACAAGTGCGCCGAGGAGATCGGCGAACTGGGCGACAACGTGCGCTTTCTGCGTGCCGCGGTAGCCGGCGACGCGGTGCTGGCGGCGGCGCTCGAAAGTCCGGATGTCGAGGGCTCGATCCTCGGGCACACGCGCTGGGCCAGCGTCGGCCGGGTCAACGAGGCGAACGCGCATCCCCTGAACGAGGCGGAGGCGGGGTTCGACGGATCGAACCTGCCTGGCGTCCCGCAGGTGGCAGCGGCGATCAACGGCGACGTCGACAACCACGCGGATCTGCGTGTGCTGGAGAGTCTGGACATCGACCCGCGGATCACGACCGACGCGAAGGTCATGCCGGTCCTCATGTCTCGCCGGTTGGCCCGAGGCGACGAACCGCTCGAGGCCTTCCGCGGCACGGTGTCGGAGTTCGAGGGCTCGCTTGCCGTCGGCGCACTCTGCGGGGACGACTCGAACCGCCTCTACCTGGCGATCCGAGGCAGTGGCCAGGGGCTGTACGTGGGCCTCGCGGACCACGCCTACGTCGTGGCCAGCGAGCCGTACGGCCTGGTCGAGGAGACGGCGACCTATCTCCGGCTGGACGGCGAGGCGGCGGCTGGCCCGGAGGTGCCCGGCGTAGCCAGGGGTCAGATCGCGGTGCTCGATGCGCGGCGGGCCGGAGACCTGGCGGGCATCGAGCGTTTCGGCATGGACGCGTCGTCGCTGCCGGTAGACGAGGATGAACTGGAGCGGGCGGAGATCACGACCCGGGACATCGACCGAGGCGAGTTCCCCCATTTTCTGCTCAAGGAGATCAGCGAAGCGCCGCAATCGGTACGAGGGACGTTGCGCGGCAAGCTGCACGAGGACGCGACCGGACGCCTCCGGGTGACGCTGGGCCGGCAGACGATCCCGATAGCCGTGGCGCGCGACCTGGAAAGAGGCGCGATCACCCGGGTCGTGGTCACCGGTCAGGGCACGGCTGCCGTTGCCGGCCAGGGGATAGCCGCCTCGATCGAGGGTCGGCTGCGGGAGCGTGGGCTGAGCGGGCTTCGCGTCGAAGCGATGCCGGCAACGGAGCTCTCGGGCTTCCACCTGCTGCCGGACATGGCGGACACGCTGGTCGTGCCGGTCAGTCAGTCGGGCACGACGACGGACACGTTGCGGACCCTCAATCTGACACAGCGCCGGGGCGCGCGCGCCATCGCCATCGTCAACCGCCGCGACTCGGACCTCGCGGACCGGGCGGACGGTGTGCTCTACACCTCGGACGGCCGCGACGTGGAGATGAGCGTGGCGTCGACCAAGGCCTTCTACTCCCAGATCGCGGCCGGCATGCTGCTCGCCGTGGCGATCGTCGACCTGGTTGCGGGAAGGACGGACGAGCGGCCCGTCGCCGACCGGCTGCTGCGGGAGCTGCGCGCGCTACCGGGGGCGATGGAGCGCACTCTCGGCTTGCGCGAACGGATCGCCGCCCTGGCGCGGCGGTTCGCGCCCAGGCTCCGGGACTGGTCGGTGGTCGGCAACGGTCTCGACAGGATCGCGGCGGAGGAAATCCGGATCAAGCTGGCGGAACTTTGCTACAAGGCGATCGCTTGCGACGCGACGGAGGACAAGAAGCACATCGACCTGTCGTCCGAGCCGCTGATCCTGGTCTGTGCGACGGGAGTCCAGGGGTCGACCGCGGCGGATACGAGGAAGGAGATCGACGTCTACCAGGCTCACCGCGCGACGCCGATCGTCATCGCCTCGGAGGGCGCCGGCTTCCAGGCGGCGCCGGCCGTGATCGAAGTGCCGGCAGCCGCGCCCGAGTTGTCCTTCGTGCTGGCGACGGTCGCCGGTCATCTGTTCGGCTACCACGCGGCGCTTGCGATCGACGATCTCGCCAGGCCGCTGCGCGCGATCCGCACAGCGATCGGCTCGGAGGCGGTCGACGGAATGCCCTCCCGGCCGATCGCCCGGTTGCGTGAACAGGTCGCGGCCGAGATCGAGACGGTTCGTGAGGGACTGGCCGACGGCAGCTACGACGGCAACCTGCACACCGGCAGGGCGGTGCGGCTGGCCCTGGCGCTCGATCGCCTGGGAGGCGACGGGATCGACGACGGCGGCGAGGCCGAGACAGCGGCGCTGCTGGAGGATCTGCGGAGCGCTCTGACTCCCGCCATCGACGATCTGACCAGGCACGTCGACACGATCAAGCACCAGGCAAAGACGGTGACCGTGGGCATCTCACGGCATGATCAGACCCTCGGCCGCATGTCCCTGGTGACCGCTCTGCTCGAGGCCGGCGCGCCGGAAGGGTCGGTTTCGTCCGAGGACCGGCGCACGATGGGTGCGCTCGATCCCTTCGTCGACCAGGTGCTCGGCTACGTGCGCTACCAGCTCTGGTGCGGAGGCGACGGTCCGGCGCCCGGAGACGCCGCCACGATCCGGGTGTTGCGGGCTGGCGGCCTGTGCCGCGACCTGCAATCGCGGACCGTGCGGGAGCCCCTGCTCCAGGGCACGAAGTACGCGGTCGCGGTCGAAGGCCGACTGATGGCGGCGCGGGGGCGAACGGATGGCCGGGTGTTCATCGGCGTGCCCGAGTTCACCGACGGCGAGGTCTCGGCGCTCAACCTGATCCACGTGCGTTTCCGGGAGCGTGCGCCGGCGCCCGAACTGCGCCGCCTGCTCTCGGGCTACCGGGAGCGCTACACCGGCCTGCGCGACCAGGTGCTCAAGCGAGCGCCGGAGTTCGACGACAGGCTGCTGGCCGAACTTCCGATCGAGGACCTCCTCATCGACCCCGTGTCCCAGCTCGCGGAGCGCTGGCGGAGTGGGGCCGCAGGGGGTGCGTCGTGAGGGTCCTGCTCACCGGCAGCGCCGGATTCATCGGCTTTCACGTCGCGAAGTCTCTGCTCGACCGCGGCGACGAAGTGATCGGCTACGACAGCTTCAACCGGTACTACGACCCCCGCCTGAAGGAGAGCCGCAACGCGATCCTCGAGGAGTACCCGAACTTCCGCCTGGTCCGCGCGGATATCGGGGATCGAGAGGCTCTCGCGGCCGCTTTCGACGAACTCGTCGCCGGAGCGAACGGCAGCGTCCAGACCAGGGTGTGCCACCTCGCGGCCCAGGCCGGAGTGCGCCACTCGATCGCGCATCCGGACGCCTTCGTCCGCGACAACGTCCAGGCCTTCACCCATGTACTCGAGCTGTGCCGCGACAGGGAGGTCGGCGGCCTGATCTACGCCTCGAGCAGCTCCGTGTACGGCGACAGCACGCGGGAGCGGCTGAGCGAGAGCGACAGTACTTCGGCCCAATGCTCTCTCTACGGCGCGACGAAGAAGATGAACGAGCTGATGGCCTCGGTCTACAACCACCTCTACGGCTTGCGGGTGACGGGCCTGCGCTTCTTCACCGTCTACGGCCCCTGGGGCAGGCCCGACATGGCGCTGTTCCTGTTCACCGGCGCCCTGCTGCGCGGCGAGACGATCAAGGTCTTCGGCCACGGCCGGATGCACCGGGACTTCACCTACGTCGACGACATCGCCGCCGGCGTCGTTTCGGCGATCGACCGCAACCACGAACTCCTGGTCTGCAATCTCGCCGCGGGGCGGACGGAGGAACTGATGGCGTTCATCCGGCAGATCGAGTCGAGCTGCGGCCGCGAGGGCGAGAAGGAGTTCCTGCCCATGCAGCCGGGAGATGTTGCCCGCACCGCGGCCGACCTGACGACGGCGAGGGAGTCCCTGGGCTACGAGCCGACGACCACGATCGACGTCGGCATTCCCCGCTTCGTCGATTGGTACCGCGAGTACTACGGTCTGTAGCTAAGGACCGTCCAAACGCGCCGCCCATGCCTCGGTGCGTTGCCGCATCGCGGGTGCGTCCTCGGGCAGGATCATGCCCTGCTCGACCAGACTCTCCAGGGCCGCATTCCAGGCATCCATGTAGTGGTTGCTGTCCGGGTACAGGGCCGCAAGCTGCTCGCTGTCGAAGTCGGTCACGGCGCCGTACAGGAACCCGAACCGCGTCCCTTCCCTCTGCGTGCCGAAGCCGCTGTGCGAGGCGGTCGGCGCCTCGAGCTCCGGCAGGCGAATGCCGCCTAGAGCGTTGCCGTGTTCGTCCCGAACGACTTCGGGACGGGGGTCTCCGGCCTTCATCTGAACTCGCGGCATCTTCGGTGGTTCGACCCCGTCCTTGATCCACCGGTGCAGATGCCTGATCGCGGCCTCGTACACCGGCGTGTAGGCCAGCCAGTTCGAGCCTTCGACCGTGCGCTCCTCCGGTCTCACGACGGATACGTGCGACGTCCCGGGCACTTCCCAGAGCCGGAAGCGGGCCGAGTCCGGCTCGCGCACGGGGTAGTAGCTGGGCAACTCGGTCTCCGAGTTCACGACGATGACCGGGACATCGAGGTCCGCCCTGATCGACGCGAGACTACGCCCCCGGCGCCCGCCGCCACGCTCGGATGCGAACGGCACGATGCTGCCGAAATCGATGTACGGAATGAACCCGTCGAACACCCCGGCCAGCGGATGTACGCCGTTGATGTAGGTGCGAAGCCGCGCGGCGGACTGGGAAGCACCCGCGGCGATCAGGCGCTCGACCTCCAGGCCGCCCATCGGGTCGAGACCCTGGCGGTCGCGTTCCGGGCCGAGGGCGGCGGCGACCTGGGTGAAGATGTCGTAGGAGTAGGCGTCGCCCGGGTGAACGAGCGAGCCGTAGCGCTTCGGGTCCCATGCCTTCAGTCCCCCGGGGTTCTGGGGAAACCCGTCGATGCCCACCTTCTGCGCGGACACGCCTACCCAGGCATAGCCGCGCAGGGCCTCGCTGCCCGCCGAACCCAACTCGAAGCCGGCGGTGACGTTCAGCCAGAAGACGACGACCGTGCCGTTGAACGCGGACGCGTCTTCGGGCCGTACCACCAGCATGCGGGTCTTGAAGTCCGCCTTGTCGGCGGAGGCCCGGGTCTTCCACTGGCCGTCCGCGCCATGCGTGCCGTCGATCAGTTCGTACGCGGTCGCCTCGCCTTCGAGGAAGTACTCCTCGGTCAGGTAGCCGCGATCCGTCACGTCCACCGCGTTGAACGGTGTCCCGCGTTCCCCGCCCGTGATGGGCCCGGACAGGGTTGCCGGGTTCGGGGTGAGCGCGAAGGCCAGGCCGAGCGCCGTCAAGATCGCTGAAATCGTCATCTGGCAGATCCTCCCTGAACTGGGTGCGCCGGTGTTCTGGCCGGCTGCCGCCGGAGGCGGCGAGGTGTCGCCCGGCTTCTGGTACGGCGCCGGTTCCGGGTATCGTAGCCGCCCCCCTCTCTCCCCCTTTCCCAGAATCCCAGGAGTTCCAGCGTGAAGGTAGCCCAGGGCGTCGCCGAGTACCTCAAACGGGAGGGCGTCGAGTTCATCGTCGCCTACCCGGTCAACCCGATCATCGAGGCCGCCGCGGTGGCGGACATTCGCACCGTGATCGTGCGCCAGGAACGGATCGGTCTGCACATGGCCGACGCGGTCAGCCGGCTGAGTTCAGGCCGGCAGCTCGGCGTCTTCACGATGCAGAGCGGCCCGGGGACCGAGAACGCCTTCGGCGGCGTTGCCCAGGCCTACGGCGAATCGGCGCCGATCCTGGTTCTGCCGATGGGCTACAGCCGCCGTACGATGCACGTGGCGCCGAACTTCAACGCGGTGGCGAACTTCCAGCACGTGACGAAGTGGTGCGAGCCGCTCTCCATGGGCAAGGCAATGCCCGAGGTGATGCGCCGCGCCTTCAGCCAGTTGCGTTCGGGGAGTCCGGGGCCGGTGATGATCGAGGTGCCGGCCGACGTCTTCGGCGAGGATGTGCCGGACGAGCTGGGTCCCCGGCCCAACGGGAGAGTGCGGGTAGGCCCCGACCCCGACCTGGTGCGCGAGGCGGCGGCAATGCTGGCGGCCGCGGAGCGGCCGGTAATCTACGCCGGGCAGGGAGTGCACTACGCCGAGGCTTGGGACGAGCTCAGGCAACTGGCCGAACTGCTGAACGCGCCGGTGACGACCAGTCTCGGCGGCAAGAGTTCGTTCAACGAGGACCATCCTCTGGCGCTCGGTTCCGGCGGCCGCGCGGTGCCGAAGACGGTGCACGAGTTCCTGGGCGCCGCCGACGTGATTTTCGGCATCGGCTGCAGCTTCACGGCCACAGGCTTCGGTCTCTACTTCGGCAAGTACCCGCAGGCGAAGTACGTGCACGCGACGCTCGACCCGGTCGACCTGAACAAGAACGTCGCCTCGGACTGCGTCGTGGCGGGCGACGCGAAGTTGACGCTGGCCGCCCTGATCGCCGAACTCGAGGACCGACCGCTGCCGCACGCGGCCTCGCGGGCCGATTCCGTGCCGGCCGAGATCGAGCGGATCCGCTCCGGCTGGCTCGACGAGTGGATGCCCAAGCTGAGTTCCGACTCGGCGCCCCTGTCGCCCTATCGCGTGCTCTGGGATCTGATGCACACCGTCGACCGCGACAACGTGATCATCACCCACGACGCCGGCTCCCCGCGGGACCAGCTCTCGCCTTTCTGGCGCAGCACGACGCCGCTCTCGTACATCGGCTGGGGCAAGACGACCCAGCTCGGCTACGGGCTTGGCCTCGCGATGGGCGCGAAGCTCGCCCAGCCGGACAAACTCTGCATCAACGTCTGGGGCGACGCGGCGATCGGCTTCACCGGCATGGACTTCGAGACCGCGGTGCGCGAGCGCCTGCCGATCCTCTCGATCCTGCTGAACAACTTCTCGATGGCCATCGAACTGCCGATCATGCAGGTGGCGACCGAGAAGTACCGCAGCACGGACATCTCCGGCCACTACGCGGACATGGCGAAGGCCTTCGGCGGCTACGGCGAACGGGTCACCGACCCCGCGGAGATCGTGCCGGCCATCCGCCGCGGCATCGAGGCGACGGAGGCGGGCACGCCGGCCCTGCTCGAGTTCATCACGGAGAAGGAGATCGGGATCTCCAGCTATTGATGGCTGCTCCTTGGGCTGTGTGTTGGCGGTTGTGTTGACGATTCCACTGGCGATGACATGTTTGGCTAAGGCCGCCTCCGTTACAGTAGTGAGCTTGCCCCGGTTTCGTGGACACTTCATCGTTGGAGGAGGAGGTACCCACGATGCCGAGATCAAGACCTCGGTGCCCTGCAGAGCACCGGCAACAGATGGTGGACCTGGTCCGGTCCGGGCGCAGCCCGGACGGTTCCGCCTAGAGTTTCGCGGCATCGTGAAGACCGTTCCGCTACGACAGGAGTCGCTTTTATGGCATTCCCGAATCCCTTTACACAAAAGCGCTTGGAACGCCAGCGAGTGGCAGAGTACATAGGCATGGTGGTGATGATCATGTTCTTCATGGTTGGCGTTTCTGCATCACTATGGCTTTTCGCTGGTGTCGTCTTCTTCGACCGTGAAATCGGAGATAAACTGACGTATCTTGCCCTCGTCATGTTCCCACTGAGCGTCGTCATCATGGTCTGGGACAAACGACTTCCAGAGAGAACGCCCTGCGAGACCAACTGGCTCAAGCGTATGCTCTGATTGACCATCTCGTCGGGAAAGAACATGGTCTGGAAGCCGACGATCAAGCGGCCGAAGCCCCAGACCAAGGCAGACAAGAGCGGGCAGATGGCTAGAGCGCCGGACAGCCCCGGATTCCACGCAAACAGCAACGGAAGCCCGAAGTATGCAGCGGCGAGCGCTGTAAGGGAGGCGGCGCAGAATACAAAGGGTATGTGTGGCGGCTCTGCCGCAAGCAGCAGCGTTTCACTCGCGTTCTCTATTTTCTCGTGGTCAACAGGCATGAGTTGGTGGTATAGCAAATGGACTCGAACGGCAAGACCTATCGCCCCGTCGAAAGTGGCCGCCGCGTCACGGTCGCTCGGCTGCTTTTGGAGGCATGCTTTCGTCGAAGGAAAGCTGGCGCTTCGTCGGGCGTTGGTGGTCAGGCTGTGCCGGATCTGGAGCGTCCCCCGGCTGGGGGCGCCGCCGACCGCCGTCAGGAGGTAGTGGTTGGCTGTGCCGCTCGTTCCAGAGCAGGCCCGGATGGGGTATCCGATAGTAGCCGTCTTCGCGTGTTCTGGCGTTCCGCTTACTGGGGCTTCTGTTGCCTGATTCGGAAGCGAAGCGACCGTTGGCTCCACGGAGATATTCTTCGTCGCGTTCCGCACAGGTCCATCTGCGTTCAAGACGTTCGGCGACCTCACCCGTTACGCAGCTGCCGGCGAAGGGATCCAGGACTCGGTCGCCGGGATCCGTGAGCATTCGGATGAAGTACTCGGGAAGTGCTGCGGGAAACCGTGCGGGATGCGGCTTGATGCCGTGCTCGTTGCAGTAGCGCAGATACCAACTGTTGCTTTCCGTGTTTGGCAGGGCGATCAGGTTGGGCGGTATGGCCGCGCCGTTGTCCTTGGCGAAGTTCTCGCTGATCTCGTGACCGGAAGGGCGGCGCTTTGCTCGATAGCCCGTTGCCAACAGCCCCTTCATGCTGTCGCTGTAGGGCTGAAGGACTCGCCGGTTGCTGGCGCGTGGCCAGGGCGTCTTGGATAGCCACCAGACGGTGTTGACTGCGTCCTTGACTCGCACCCGCCGAACGTTCACCCACTCGGCTGGCGTTGGCAGCTTCGAGGGGTTCCACCAGTAGAACTCTTGGGCAAGATGGAAACCGAACTCCTCACAGAGGAGAATCAGCAACTTGAAGTGGTAGAGGCTGCGCACGGGTGCGCCGGGCTTCCATGCGCCGCCCAGGTCGATGACGAGGCTGCCGTCGTGCCTCAGAATCCGGAAGAACTGCCTCGCGAAGGGCTGGAACCACTCAAGGTAGGCGTCCTCCTGTTCGTTTCCGTAGTCTTTCTTGCGGGTAAGGGCGAAGGGCGGACTGGTCATGATCAAGTGGACCGATTCGGGCGCGGAGTTCCGCATCACGTCGAGGCTGTCGGCGTTGTACACCCGCCCGAGTCGGGTTTCCAGCCACGCCTGAGGCAGTTTTCGCTCCGCCATTTCCTCAGATCTCCAGCTTCTTGAGCTTCATCGCGTGGCGCGCCTCCCGGTTGAAGACGCGGACGATTCGGGCGGGGCTCTCGGCGACAATCGTCAAGTCGGCGCCATCGAGCATGACGACGGCGAGGTTGGAGTCAACCATGATCTTGTTGGCGTAGCGCCGGGCCTCGGCGCCGACTGTTCCTGTGGTCACGACGACGACGGCGTTGCTCTTCAGGAAGTGCGTCAGACCGACTTCCTTGGCTATGTCGTCGAGCGACACCCGCGCGGTGTTCTTGCACTGGATCTGCCAGCGAGTGAAGACGAGGCGCGCGCTCTCGAAGATCAGGTCGACCTCGGCGCCGCCGGTCTGTGCGCCGCGCAAGCGTGTGGCGACGTAGTCCATGTCGAGAAGGCGCATGATCTTGAACGCCAGAGCTTCCAGCGCCAAGCCTGCGACGTGCTTGTCCGTGCTATCCAGATCCGCCAGAACGTCGGTCAGAGGCCGGCGGAGGAGTGCGACCAGCTTCGGGTCAGTCTGAGATTCCAGCTGCTTCAGCAGAGGCTCGACGACGTCCCTGGCGAGCTTCTCCGTAGGCGCAACGAGGAAGGGCTTCGCGCCGCGCCCGGTCGTGGTCTTCGTTGTTTCGATGTAGCCCGCATCCTCCAGGGCATGGAGGACAAGCTTCGGGAGACTCTTTTCCGGGAACTTCTCCCCGTAGGTAGCTGTCGCCAGCCGGGCGATCTCGTTGGCTGGCTGGGGCTCCTTGGTGCCGGTGTTGGCTAAGGCCCGCAGGAAGATGCGCTGTAACTGCGTCAACTCCCCGAGTTCGCCGAAGTGCTCGACCTTCAAGCCGAGGATCTCCTCGACCCTTTCCTCGTCGATTCTCCACCGGCTGCCCACGAACACTCCGGCCTTGGCCAGCCAGAGCCGCATCATGCTGGGGTGCTTGCCACCTCGGGGGTAGTGGATGTTCCTCTCCGCCAGTGCTTCCCGGAGCGTCGTGAGGTTCACCGGATCTCCGGCTGCCTCCATGTCCTGGATGCAGCGCACCACCGTCATTCCGTGGAGGTTGAGCAGGATGTGCTTGGCCAGACGGTCGTGCAGCGCGTCCTCGTCGGCCGCAAGCTCCAGGAGCTCGCGGCCCAGCGCGCTCAGATCCGCGTCCCGTCCGATGATGCCGTAGGCGATCATTCCCAGCTTCGTGTTGTTGGCCAGTTTGCTGCGGTTGTAGTCGCTGGTGTCATGGTCCTCGAACCAGGCGGCCCGGACCGCCGCCTCGAAACCGCGCCAGTCGCCGCCATGTTCGTCGGCCATTTCGAGAGCCCGCCTGAGCTCGATCTGGGACGGCGAGAACTCGCTACCGAATGGCAGGTCGCTCTTTCGCGTCATCGTCCGGGGTTTCCCCGACTCAGTCTCGTTGCGGGCTGGGAGGCAAGTCGACGGTCCACGATTCCGCGCTTCCACTTGCCACTGAGCGAAGCTGGGGTGGCTGGCCCGGCCGGCATGGCTATTCGGTCGCCTCGCAGAGGTTCGCTGCCTCGGGTCTCGCGCCGCTGGACGAACCTCTGGCCGGTACCGGTCCGTCTCTTGTGCGCTTTCTGCGGCAGCATCGCGGCAAGGGTATCGCCTGCGGGCGTCAACTGGCGGGCGTTTGGCGTTCCCGCGGCTACGTGGCTTGAGCGCCTCCATCGGGCGCGGAATCGAGGATGCAGGCTCACCGTTGCGATGCCTCATGCCTGTTGTACGAGTACGCGCGCCCTCGCGTCCAAGAACCGGGGTGGCCGACCTCAGGGGCAGCCTCGCTGGGAGACCGGGTCGCGGGCTGCTCCGGCAACGGCGCTTCCGCGAAGCGTCGAGCAAGCTCGTCCGGGTTTCCGAACCGCCTCAGTACGTCTTCGACCAGCCCTAGCCGTCGTTCCGTCGGCAGGGACCTGTTCCACTGGGAGTGCAACTCGTTGACAGCGAGGCGAGTCAGATGGCCGAGGAGCATGCACCGGATGTCGCCGTAGGTGGCCTTCCAGCCGGCCGCTCGCAACTGGGACCGCTCCTTGGCGATCTGCGTCGAGAGGTCGTCCTCGGAGTTGGGGAGCTCATACGAGAACGCTGCGCCCGCGGGTCTGCAAACGAACACGGTGTCTACGATGGATGAGGCCGTGCCGTGAATGTGTATCGAGCCGCTCATCTCGGCTGGGCACGGAAGCGCTGCGGTGCAGACGAAGCCGGGGTCGAGGATCGCGACGCCTACGGCACTGTAGGCCTCGACTCGATTGTGATGGAACGTGAAAGCGAGAGGTGCCCCTGGCTTCAGCGCATCGGCTGCTTGAGTCCAGGCGGCCGACAGACCTTCCGCGAAATGGGACAGCCCCCTGGCCTCGGTCGCATTGCCCGTCAACTCTCGGCTCGAGCGTGTGGACGTGCGGTTGAAGCCCTCGTCGTCAGTGGCGGCAAGGCGTTGCAGCCAGGCGAAGCAGTAGTCCATGAGCTCTGCGTACTGAACGTTGCCGAAGTAGGGCGGGTCCGTCAGCACCGCGTCCAGAGTGCCGGGCTTGAAGTCGGTGGAGGTGGCGTCCGCGCGGCGCAGTCGCACGGCCCGGCTGCGGCCGTTGGCTTCCGCGCCGATGCGCTCGCCCTGAATCGGAACGCGGCGCCGGCGCGACCCAACCTGTCTCACCTCGAACGGCGCCTCGCAGAATCGCTTCGCCTCGAGGTACTTGCTGGTGATGTTCGACCAGCCCCCGGAGCCCACGTTTCCGCCGTTCGATCTCGGAATCCCGAGAAGGTTGGGCTCGCACTGCACCAGCCCCACCGGAAAGCCATGGACCGAGAAGACATCCAGCGCCTTGAGACTCTTCGAGTCGTAGCGACAGAGCATGTTCTGGTAACGCAGCAGGTCGGACAGGTTGGCTGCGAGGGCTTGCCGGATGCGAGCATCCGATTCAGCCGCAATCAGCCGGCAGCTCAACTCCAGACCCAGCAGTTGCCGCGGATTGGACATGTCGCGGTAGCGGCCGTAGCCCCAGCGGCGTAGCCGGTCGCTCTCGTCGCCAGCGGGAACCTCGGTGTCCGGCACGAAGCGCGGCGCCAGACCGCGCCACTTTTCGGACGCAGCCCGAACACGCTCCAGGTCTTCGGCGTCAGGTTTCTTGAAGAACCGCCCCTTGTGGTGGGGCCGGCGCTTGGTGTTGTGGTACTCGATCGCGAACGGCCGGTGAGCCGGCGGACGGGACGGCGTGTCCGGATAGGCGTTGGAGTGGCCACACTTCGGGCAATCGCAGCGGCCACGGCCCGCCGGTCCGGCGACACGCAGTTCCGCGGAGCAGGACGTACAGTCGCCCGGCCTTGCCAGGTCGGCGGCATCGTTGAGGTCGCCGCACTCGGGACAGATCAGAACGTTGGTCGGGTGGCGGCTGTCCCTGGCCAGGACGAAGCCGGGAAACAGGTCGATCGAGTGGTCGCAACCTCGACACGTCAGCGTCTTCACCCAGAGGAAGCTCTTGACCGGAACCTCTGAGTCTCCGTAGAGAGGGCAGGCCGTCCGGTAGTAGTGACCTACGCGGGCATCGAGGGCGCTCCTCAAAGCGCTGGCGGCCTCCTGATAGGCGGTGAGATCGATCGAGGCGATCTCCTCCCGGACAATCCACGCCGCCATCGCGTTGATGTCAAGTCCCTCGATGTCGCAGCCGATCCGGTTGGCTTCGATGAGCGGGATGCCGCCGCCCATGAACGGGTCTGCGACACGGACTCCAGGGAAATCGTGGGAACGGTAGAAGGACTCGTGCAGCGGCTCGTCAGCGAACTCGGATAGCAGGAGGCCTCGGAACAGGGTTCCGGGCCGGCGAGCGAACCACTTGTGGACGGCGATGATCGGCCGATACACCTGCTGGATCTGCTTCTCGCGCAGAGCCATCTCGGCGATCAGGGGCACGTCGAAACGGCTCTCGATGCTCATGGTCAGTCCCGCTCCGGCGGCCCTAGCAATGACGGTGCAGGCCCCTTGCGGGCGATCGCGCTGTCGATCGCCTTCGGCAGCACGGTGACGATCTTCTCGATCTCCTCCTCGCCGAGGATGAAGGGCGGGCCGAGGCAGACCACGTCGCGGGCCGGGTCGTTGCCGCCGGGGTAGAAGAAGACGTCCATCGATAGTCCAGCCGCCACGACGGCGTTGACCAGCGCTTGTTCGGCGGGGAACGGTTCGAGCGTTTCGCGGTCCTGGACGATCTCGATGCCGTAGAGCAGGCCGCGGCCGCGGACCTCCGCCACGTGGGGATGATCGGCGAAGGTCTCCCGCAGCCGCTCGCCGAGCTCCGCACCGACAGTCGCGGCGCGTTCGACGAGTTCCTCGTCTTCGAGGATGCGCAGCACCTCGCTGGCCGCGGCGCAGGCGGGCGAGTGGGCGCCGTAGGTGAAGAACATGACCGAGTCGCCCGCGTCCCTGATCGGCTCCGTGACCTCGTCGCGGGCGCAGATCGCGACCAGGGGCGCGTAGCCGCCGGTCAGTCCCTTGCCGCCGACCAGGATGTCGGGGACGACGTCCCAGTGATCGACGCCGAACTTGCGGCCGGTCCGGCCGTAGCCGGTCATCACCTCGTCGGCGATCAGGAGAACGCCGTGCCGCCGGCAGATCCTGGCGACCCGTTCGAGGTAGTCGCCGGGGGGCACGAGCGCTCCCGCGTTCGAACCGACGATGGGCTCGACGACGAAGGCCGCGATCTCCTCCGGGCCGATCTCCTCGAACACTCGCTCGACCTCGTCGGCGCAGGCGATGTCGCACGAGGGAAACGTCTTGCCCATCGGGCACCGCATGCAGTAGTGCGCGGGCGGCCGTGGCTGATCGGTCTGCTCGTCGACCAGCCAGTGCTCGAAGCCGGCCCGGCGGCCCTTGTGTCCGCCGACCGCCAGCGTCGCCATCGTGGCGCCGTGGTAGGAGAGATCGCGCCCGAACACCCGCCAGCGCTCGGGGCGCCCCGCCGACAGGTGGTGCTGGCGGGCGAACCGGATCGCGAGATCCATCGCCTCGGAACCGCCGCTCGCGAACAGGACGCGGTTGATGTCGCCGGGCAGCCAGCGGGTCCGCATCCGGTGGACCAACTCCGTTCGCGCCGGGGTCGCGAAGGGAGGCACGATGTAGTCGGTCTGCGCGGCGGCCCGTCCGTAGGCCTCCGCCACTTCCCGCCGTCCGTGTCCGATGTTCGAGACGATGGCGCCCCCGGCGGCGTCGAGGATCCGGCGACCGGAGGGCGTGATCATGTAGCAGCCCTCGGCGGCCACCACGTCCAGTGGCGCCTTCCCCCGGCCCAGGAACGGATAGTCCTCGGCGTGCGGGAGCGGCGCCCCGCCGGGGCGTGGAGCTGCGGTGGTCATCGTTCTGAGACTAGTAGACTCGCCGCCGCTGGAGCTAGCGCTCCGGCACTCGTCAAGAGATGAACGGAATCCACGACATGGGCGGAATGCACGGTTTCGGCCCCGTGGATCGCCGTCCGGACGAGGCTTTGTTCCCCGAGGTGTGGCAGGGCCGTGTCTGTGCACTCGCCGGGTACGCGATGAGCGCCGGCCTCGCGAACATCGACGCCTTCCGGCATGCGATCGAGCGGATGCCGGCGGACCGCTACCTCGCCGACGGCTACTACGGGCGCTGGCTCTACGCGCTGGAAACCCTCGCTCGCGAGCGCCTGGCCGATGGCCTGCAGCCGGAGTCACCGGAGGACGGAGGTTCCGTCGTGCGGGAGGTCGACGTCGAGCCGCTCTACTCGGTCGGCGACCCCGTTCGCACGTGGAACCGGCATCCCGAGGGGCATACGCGCTTGCCGGGCTACGCGCGGAACCGTCGCGGCGTGGTCGCCGACGTGCATCCGGCGTGCGTCTACCCCGACACGAACGCCGACGGGCGCGGCGAATCGCCGCAGCACCTGTACACCGTCGCGTTCGATGACGCCGAACTCTGGGGCGAGGAGGCGGAAGGCGGCACGACCGTCTACATCGATCTGTTCGAGCCGTACCTGGAGGCGATGGGGTGACGTCGGAAGCGGCAAGTCCCACACTCCGTACCGAGGCGATCGAGGCCCTCCTGGTGGAGAAGGGCCTGGTCGAGTCCGCTGCGGTCGACGCCCTGGTCGAGAGGTACGAGCAGGACGTTGGGCCGTTGCGCGGCGCCCAGGCGGTGGCGCGCGCCTGGACGGACTCCGCCTTCAGGGCGCGGTTGCTCGATGACGGCATGCCGGCGGTTCGCGAACTGGGCTTCGGCGACAGGATGGACGGTCACGTCGCCCGTCTCGTGGTCAAGGAGAACACGCATACCGTCCACAACCTGGTCGTCTGCACCCTGTGCTCGTGCTACCCGTGGGCGGTGCTGGGGCTGCCGCCCGCCTGGTACAAGTCCCCGGCGTACCGTTCGCGGGCGGTGCGCGAACCGCGCCGGTTGCTGGCGGAGTTGGGGCTGGACCTGTCGCCCGACGTCGAGGTGCGGGTCTGGGACTCGAGTGCGGAGGTGCGCTACATGGTCCTGCCGCAGCGGCCGCCGGAGCGCGACGACCTCGACCAGGACGAGCTGGCCGCCCTCGTGACCCGCGACTCGATGATCGGCGTCGAGCGTCTCTGACCAGGACGCTCTTGCTGGACTCTCGATGAGCCTCCCGGTCCGGCTCGATGAGGATGGTGCGGCCGCGCCGCCCCGTGAGAACGGGGAGCTTGCCTTCAACGAGCCCTGGGAGAGCCGGTTGTTCGGCCTGACGATGACCCTGGTGGAGGCCGGACGTCTGGACTGGGAAGCGTTCAGACAGCGTTTGATCGCGCGGATAGCCGCCTGGGAGGAGCGGGCAGGCGGAGAGTCCTGGGACTACTGGCAGCGCTGGCGGGAGGCCTTCGAGGACTCGCTTGAAGCGGCGGGACTCGTCGCAGTCCCGGAGATCGACGGCCTGACCCGCCGGCTCGCCGCGCGGCCCCACGGGCACGATCATCACCACGACCACGACCACGACCACCGTCACCACGACCACTCGCACGAACACGGGCGCCCGGGGGATTGACCGCCCGCGCCACGGAGATCCACGAATGACAGCTCAATTACTTGCAGGCCAACCCGTAGCCGAGGCGGTACTCGCCGAAGTCGGGGAGCGGGTCGAAGAACTTCGCAAGGCCGGCACACGCCCCGGCCTGGGCACGATCCTGGTCGGCGACGATGCGGCCTCCGCCGGCTACGTCCGCAAGAAGCACGAGACCTGCGAGGAGGTGGGGATCGCTTCGTTCAACGCCGAGATTCCGGCGGACGCCGGCCAGGCGGAACTTCTTGCCGCCGTCGACCGCTTCAACGCGGACCCGGAAGTCGACGCGTACATCATCCAGCACCCTGTGCCAGCCGGTTTCGACTTCAACGAGGCCCTGGCGCGCATGGACCCGAAGAAGGACGCTGACGGCCTGCACCCGACCAACCTGGGCAAGCTGGTGCTCCAGGAGCGCGGGCCGGTGCCCTGCACGCCCGCCGGAATCCAGGCGATGCTCGTCCACTACGGCATCGACATCGGCGGCCGCGAGGTCGTCGTCCTGGGTCGCGGTCCGACTCTCGGGCGGCCCCTGTCGCTGCTGCTGACTCTGAAACAGCCGGGCGCCAACGCGGTCGTCACGATCGTTCACACCGGCGCCCGCGACGTGACGCCCTTCACCCGTCGCGCCGACATCGTGGTCGCGGCCCTGGGCGTGCCGCGCTTCGTCCAGCCGGAGATGATCAAACCCGGCGCGGTCGTGGTCAGCGGCGGCATCAGTTGGGAGGGCCGGAAGCTCCTGCCCGACGTCGACGAGTCGGTCGGCGAGGTGGCGAGCTGGATCACCCCGCGTCTTGGCGGCGTGGGGCCGACCACGGTGGCGATGCTGCTTCGGAACACGGTGCTGGCGGCCGCGGATCGGGGGGCTTGAGATGAGACGGTTCCTGCTGGCTCTCACACTGGCCGTGGTTGCCGCGCCGGCGGCCGCCCAGGACCTGATCGGCTTCCGTCCCGACCGGGTCGCTGCCCAGCGGGACATGGAGGAGCGGGCCGACGCCTGGATCGCGTCCGAGGAACTCCTGGAGTGGAACCGCGGGATGACGCCGCGGCCGCATCATGCCGGCTCGCCCCAGGCCGAGGCGAACGCGCGCTGGATGGTGGAGCGGTTCAGGGAGTGGGGTTTCGAGGCCGAGATCGAGACGTACCACGTCCTGTTCCCGACACCCCGTCGCCGTTCGCTGACCCTGCTCGAGCCGACCCGGTTCGAGGCGTCCCTGATCGAGGAGCCGGCGGCGGGGGACGACACGGCGGAGATCGCGGTCGCTGAGGGACTGCCGCCGTTCAACGCCTTCTCGGCCGATGGCGACGTGACAGGAGAGCTGGTCTACGTGAACCGGGGCATTCCCGAGGACTACGACGTACTCGAACGCCTCGGGATCGATGTCGAAGGACGGATCGTGATCGCTCGCTACGGCGGTTCCTGGCGCGGCATCAAGCCGAAGGTCGCCTTCGAACGCGGAGCAATCGGCTGCCTGATCTTCAACGATCCCGGGGACGACGGTTACAGCCAGGGCGCGGGGTACCCGGACGGCTCGTTCAAGCATCCGACTGCGGTCCAGCGGGGCTCGGTGCTCGACCTGCCGCTCCGCCCCGGCGACCCGCTGACGCCGATGCGAGGCGCCACGGAGGACGCGAACCGACTTGAGCGGAGCGATGCCGAGACCCTGATGCAGATTCCCGTGCTGCCGATCTCCTGGCTGGACGCGCAGCCGCTGCTCGAGGCGCTGGGCGGCGAGACGGCGCCGGCCGATTGGCGAGGCGGTCTTCCGATCACCTACCGGATCGGCCCCGGCCCTGCTCGCGTGCGGCTGCAGCTCGAGTTCGACTGGAGCCTCGCGCCGGCGCACAACGTGATCGCCCGGCTGCCGGGAAGCGAACGACCGGACCAATGGATCCTGCGGGGCAACCACCACGATGCCTGGGTCATCGGCGCCCGGGATCCGATCAGCGGCCTGGTCGGTCTGCTGGCCGAGGCTCAGGCGGTCGGCCGGTTGGCGAGAGAGGGGCGCCGGCCCCGTCGCACGATCGTGTACGCCGCTTGGGACGCGGAAGAGCCGGGTCTCCTGGGCTCGACCGAGTGGGCCGAGCACCACGCCGACGAGCTTCGCGAGCATGCGGCGGTCTACATCAACTCGGACTCGAACAGCCGCGGCTTCCTGCGCGCCGGCGGATCGCACGCCCTGGAGACCCTGGTCAACCAGGTCGCCAATGACGTGGAAGATCCGCAGACCGGAGTCAGCGTCGGCGAGCGGCTGCGCGCCTCGCGACGCGCCCGCGGCAGTTCAGCCGAGTACCAGCGGCTTCGGGCCTCCGACCGGCTTCGGATCTCCGCCCTGGGATCCGGCTCCGACTACTCGCCGTTCCTCCAGCACCTCGGCGTGTCGTCGCTCAATGTCGGCTACGGCGGCGAGTCCTCAGGCGGCGAGTACCACACGGCCTTCGACACGTTCGACTTCTACCGCCGGTTCGTCGACCCGGGCGCTGTTTATGGCGCCGCGCTTGCCCGCACGGGCCTGCGCGTCACTCTTCGCCTGGCCAACGCCGACGTGTTGCCGTTCGAGTTCGGCACGACGGCGGCGACCGTAGGCCGCTACGTCGACGAGGTCGTCGAGCTTGCCGTGAGCGAGCGGGATCGGCTGGAACGGGAGAGCGAACTGGTGCGAAGCGGCGATTTCCGGTTGGCGGCCGATCCGACGCGGCCGTTCGTGGAACCGGAAGCGCGGGAGCCGGCGCCGTACCTGAACTTCGCGCCGCTCAGGAACGCGCACGACCGGCTGGTGCGGGCCGCGCGGTCGGCCGACCAGTCGCTGGTCGCGGCGGCCGAGGGCGGTGCCGCGGCCGTCCAGAAGCAGCTCGACGGACTCATCGTGGGCAGCGAACGGCTGCTGACGCGGGATCACGGTCTGCCGGGCCGTCCCTGGTTCCGGCATCACCTCTATTCGCCCGGTCTCTACACCGGCTACGGCGTCAAGACGTTGCCGGGAGTCCGGGAGGCGATCGAGGAGGGCGAGTGGGACAAGGCCCAGGAGCAGATCGATATCGCCGCGCTTGTGCTGGACGAGTTCGCTGAACAGCTAAAGCGGATGGCGCGGGCTACGGAGTCCAGGGAGCCGTAGCCCGCGGCCATCCGGACGGTGGCCGCTGGTCGACTTTAGGCGGCCGCCGTACGAACTCCTGTGCGCAGGAGGCTGTAGCCAACTGCGTCTACTCGTCCACGACTCGAGATGTCGCGTTCAATGTCCTGCGCCCAGGCTGCGTCCTCGGCGCGTGGTCCCGCGACTAGCGAGAGAATCTCCGAGCCGAAGCCGGAGCCGTAGGAGAAGGCCGCCACCTGCTCGCCGGTCTTCAGGCCCTGAAGCGCGTTCGCCACCGCGATCCAGAGCGAGGCCGTGTACGAGTTGCCGGAGAGCCTGTTCCAGAGCATCGAGGGCTCGACCTTGTCGTTGTAGAGCTGCTGGATTCGTTCGGCTGACCAGCCGGCGACTTCGCCGACCAGGTGGAACGCCTTTCTGACCATCTTCGGGAACGGGACATGGAAGCAGATCGCGGAGAACCGCTCCATCACCTCGGCAGGGTTCCGGCCATCGGCGAGAGCGTTGAAGCACTCCACCGCCGCCTTCTTGTAGCACTCGAGGCTCAGCTTGCCGTCGACTCGCGGGTAGGACTCGCCCACCGGGCGGTAGAAGTCGAACGCCGGCTCGCTCCAAGTGTGGGAGTCGAGGCCGACGGTCGCGATCTCGGGTCGGTCGACCACGAAGGCGACGGCGCCGGCGCCCTGGGTAGGTTCGCCGGGGTCGCCCTGTTCGTAAAGAGCGATGTCGGCCGCGACGACCAGAGCCGCCTTGTCCCGGGCCGCGCCGGACATGCGCCACTCGCAGGCCTGGCGCAACGCCAGGGTGCCGCCGTAGCAGGCGTGCTTCACCTCGTAGGAACGGATTTGGCCCACCAGACCAAGGTCTTCCGCCACGAAGGCGGAGAGGGGGCGGCTCATGTCGACCGCGGTCTCGGTGCCGACGGCGATCATGCCGATGTCCTCGAGTTCGCCGTCCCAGCGGGACAGGGCGCGTCGGGCGGCCTCGGAAGCGAGGTCCACGATGCCGAACTCGGGCGGGCAGAGTGAGATCTCCGAGCAGCCCAGGCCGATGAGGTACTTGTCGGGATCCACGCCCCGCAGGGCGGCGAGTTCCTCGACGGGCATCGCGAGAGGCGGCAGGTGCAGACCGATCGAGGCAATGCCTGTTTCGACGTTGGTCATCGGTTCTTCCTCCTGAAACTCTGGCGCCCCATGGGGCGCCGCGGTCGGTGGAATCGCGGCGAACGGGTCTTGAGTGGTCCGCTACGAAAAGAATGAGCCCGGACAAGGTAGCACGAGTTTACGTGCCGTCAGCGGTTTTTCTTTTCGAACCGATACTGAACTATTGGAAGTTTCATGACTTTCTGAAACTTCGTTGAAGAGGGCGCGCCGCGCAGCCGGCGCGGAAACTGGGTGCGCCGGCCTTCCGGCCGGCATCCGGCGCGAAGCGCCGGCTTCTGGATCTTCTGTCGCGCTAGCTCTTAGCGCAGGCTTTGGGCGCAGCGGAAGCCGGTGTTGTCGAGGCCGGAGTCGGGGGCCGAGTGGTTGCGGTTCGCGTTCCGGTAGCCCTCGCAGTAGCTCGCGGCGCACAGCCACGAGCCGCCCTTGAGGACTTTCTCGCCACCGGCGCCGCCGGGCCGGTACCAGTCGTCGACCCATTCCCAGACGTTGCCGCCCAGGTCGAAGACGCCAAGCGCGTTCGGGGGATAGGAACCGACCGGCGCCAGGTAGGCGTGCCCATCGGTCACCTCATCCCGAGCCGGGAATTGGTCACCCTGCCAGACGTTGGCGACCCAGCGCCCGTCGGGAGCGGGCTCGTCGCCCCAGGGGTATTGCGCCTGCCCGGCGCCGTCGTTGCCGGCCGCTGCGGCGAGGTCCCACTCGGCCTCCGTCGGCAACCGCTTTCCGCTCCATTCGCAGAAAGCGACGGCGTCTCCCCAACTGACGTGGACGACGGGGAGATCGGGCTCGGCCTCGGAGCCTGGCCCCTTGGGATGTCGCCAGTCGGCATCGTTGACGCCCAGCCACCATGGCGTTCCCGCGACCCGCCGTTCCTCGTCGGGGTTGTTGGTGGCTTCAGGGTGGAAGACGAGGGACCAGCCCCAACGCTCGGCTTCGGTCACGAATCCGGTCGCGTCGACGAAGGCTGTGAAGTCCCGGTTCGTCACCTCGTGGATGTCCAGGTCGAAGGACGCGACCTCGAGTTGTCCTCCCGAGTGGGAGACGGCGCCCCCGGGTACGCGGACCATCCCTTCGGGCGGAGGCTTCAGCGGGGCGGACGTACTCGGTTCGGGCGTCGGGGCCGGGGGAGGCTCCGGCGCGGCGCCGCAGCCGAGGACGATCGCCATACCGACCGCGGCCAGGAGCGCCGGCAGGAATCGGCGGCGTCGCACCGTCATGGCGACCACCCGTAGCGGTCCAGGTCGATGCGGCCGCGCCGGTCGAAGACAATGCCCTCCTCTTCGAGAAGGAAGCGTTGCCGGTCGACGCTTTCCAGGGGGTCGAGGCCCCGTTCGCTGACCTCGCCGCGGGCGTTGACCACCCGGTGCCAGGGCAGGCTGTCGTCGCCCGCCCGCGAAAGGGCGTGGCCCACCTGCCGGGCATTGCGGGGAAGCTCGGCGAGAGCCGCGACCTGGCCGTAGGTGGCGACACGCCCCTCCGGGATGCACCGCACGATGCGGTGGAAGGTCTCGTGAGCGCCGTTCGGCCTCTGGTGGTCAGCCTCGGTCATCGCAGGAGACCTTACTAGCAAGTGGCGCGGCAGAAACTGGGTGCGCCGGCCGTTGTGCGGGCCTTCTGGCCCGCGTTCATGGCTTCCGTCGTTCTGCCGCGCTGCGCAGGGAGCCTCTCCGGACCATCTGCTACCTTCGTCGGGCCAGCATGTCCTCCGACGATCGAGGTCACAGCCGCCTCGACCGGCGGCGCAACTACGCCGCCCTGCTCGCGCATGGCCTGCTCGGCATGACGGGGTTTCGGCTCCTCCAGGCGCCGACGTTCCTGCCGACGTACATCCACCTGTTGACGGGTTCAAGCCTGGCCGTGGGCGCGGCTTCGGCCTGCCAGAGCCTGGGGATGTTCGTGTCGCCGCTCCTGAGCGCCGCGTTTGTCGAGCACCGCAGTCACGTCAAGTGGGTTGCGCTGCTGTTCGGCGGCTTGATGCGGTTTCAGGTGCTGCTGCTGGCGCTGCTGGCGCTGTTCGCGCCGGTGGAGGTCGCGGTGTTCCTGGTCTGGCCAGTGCTTCTGATGTGGGGTGCCTTCAGCGGCATGCAGATGGTGGCGTTCAACCTGCTGTTCGCGAAGTCCGTTCCCGTCGGCCGCCGCGGCCGGCTCCAGGGAACCCGGAACGTCGCAGCCGGGGTGGCCGTGGTCCTGGTTTCGGCCGCGGCGGGTTTGGCGCTGGATCGTTACGGTTTCCCGCGCGGCTACGGCATGACCTTCCTGACCGCCACGGTGCTGGCTTCTACCGGGCTTGCGTTCATGGGCCTCATTCGCGAGCCCGCGGCCCTCGACGTCCATGACGCGGGACTCGGCCTGCGCGCTCGGCTGAGGGAGTTGCCGGAACTTCTGGGGTCCGACCCGCACTACGCCCGCTTTCTTTCGGCGCGGTTGCTGACCGGCGCCGCCCGGGGCGTCTTGCCGTTCTACATCCTCCTGGTCGGTGAGCGGTTCGGCGTCAGCGGTGCACGTCTGGCCGGTTTGACCGTGACCTTCACGGCCGCTCAGTCCGTGTGTGCGCTGATGTGGGGCCTTCTGGGTGACCGCTCCGGGTACCGCGCCGTGTACGTGCTGGCGCTCGGTTCCTGGGTTCTGGGCAGCGTGACCGTTCTCTGGGCGCCGGTCTTTCCGGCGGCCTACGCGGTCTTCCTGCTGGTAGGCGCGGGGTTCTCCGGCGTAATGCTTGCGTCCCAGAACCTCGTTCTCGAGTTTGGCCGCGAGCGCGACCGCCCCATGCGGATAGCGGTCACGCACTCGCTGGCGGAGGCGAGCGGCGTAGCCGGGTTCCTGGTCGCCGGTGTGGTCAGTCAGGCGGCGCCGGTCGAGACCGTGTTCCTGCTGGCGACCGGCCTGCACCTTCTCGCGTTGGGGAAGATGATCCGCATCGAAGACCCGCGGTGGTCCATCGGCCGCTGGAGGCGAAAACGGACCGGACCCCATCTGTAGAGTAGGCGGCGCCCTTCTGGAAGCCGAGAGGCAACCATGAACAACGGATTCACCGTAGAGATCACGGAGCGTCACATCGCCCTGGAGACAACTGGCAACGGGCGGTACGTCTGCCCAGTGGCAACAGCGCTCCACGAGTACCTGGGGCTGGATCGGTGTCGCCGAGTTCGTGTCGAAGAGGTAAGAGCCGGGGAGCAGAGCGTCACGCTGACGGACGGTCGAGTCTTCGGATTTGACCTCGAAACCGCCCGCTTCATCGTCGACTTCGACATGCGTCTGGACTACGTTGAACGATCCATGAGAGGACGGGATCCGCGGTGCATCTTCCACGAGTCGTTCCGACCCTTCTCGGCCACGTTCTTTTCTGGAAACTGACGGTCGGGACGACCGTCGCCTGACCGCCGGCGCCCGAGCCAGGTTGGCCCCGTGCCTGGCCGCGCAGTGTTGACCGGCCGGCAACGGCGAAGCCGACCGGCGGTTTCCTGGCCGCCGTCGTTGGTACGTTGTCGGTCGATTGTCGATGGACAAGGCCTCGTGGGCACGGCTGGCACGGGGATTGCTCGATCCCCGCGTGTCGGGACTGCAAGCGTCGTCCCGAGAGATGTGGAACACACCCGGAGGAGGTCCCTCTCCAACTCTCCTGCCTAGTAACCAGAGAGCCGATCGGCGGCGCGGCCGCGTGTTCACGACGCTTGTTCGAGCCGCTTGCCAGCGCCACTCTTGCCGTTTCAGCTTTCCTGCTCGGATCTTCCTACTCGCGTTTACTTTGCGAGCCTTCCAGGAACCTTCCAACGGACCTCCTCCGCTCCGCTTCCACTGGCCTGAAGCCGCTGCCCGGCACACGACAGCGTGGACCGGCAGCGGCTTCTGACCGTGCCAGGATGGCGCGGTTCAGGGCCGGTCGTGCAGGTAGCGCGACACGGCGTCGAGGGCGATTCGCTCCTGCGAGCCGGTGTCGCGGTCGCGGACGGTGACCGTCTGGTCCTCGAGACTCTGGCCGTCGACGGTGAAGCAACTGGGAGTGCCGGCCTCGTCCATTCGCGCGTAGCGCTTGCCGATCGACTGCTTCGCGTCGTACTGGATGCGGTAGTAGCGGCGCAGTTCGAGGTAGAGCGACTCGGCGACCTCGGGCATTCCACCCTTGTTGACCAGGGGGAAGACGCCTGCGTGAATCGGCGCCAGCCGCTTCGGGAAGCGCATGAGTTCGGATGACGGCCGACTCTCGTCGACGCTGTAGGCCTCGCACAGCAACGCCAGCACGCCGCGGGTCAAACCGGCGGCGGGTTCGATCACGTGCGGCACGAAGCGCTCACGCGTTTGCTGATCGAATGTCTCCAGCTTGACACCGCTCCACTGCTGGTGCTGCTCCAGATCGAAGCTGCCGCGGTGGGCGACCCCTTCGAGTTCCCCGAAACCCGGTTCGGTGAACGGATACTGGTACTCGACATCGAAGGTGCCCTCGCCGGTTTGGGCGTAGTGGGCGAGCTCCGACGCTTCGTGCCGGCGCAGGCGCAGCCGGTCGCCGGCCAGACCGAGGCCGCTCCACCAGTCCATCCGTGACTGGGTCCAGTACTCGAACCAGACCTTCGCCTCGGAGGGGTGGCAGAAGAACTCCATCTCCATCTGCTCGAACTCGCGGGTGCGGAAGATGTAGTTCCGCGGCGTGACCTCGTTGCGGAAGGCCTTGCCGATCTGCGCGATGCCGAATGGCAATCGCACTCTTGAGGTGTCCAGCACGCCCTTGTAGTTCAGGAAGATGCCCTGGGCCGTTTCGGGCCGCAGGTAGGCCGTGTTCTCCTCACCGGAGGCGGCGCCGACGAAGGTCCTGAACATCAGGTTGAAGTCGCGCGCTTCGGTCAGCGTTCCCGGCTCCGAGGCGCCCGGGGCCCAGACGTGGTCGCGCTCGGCCGCGTCCAGCTCGTCGAGCGGCGTCGACTCGAAGTCGTCCAGGGTGGGGCGGCCGCGCATGGCCTTGCGGGCGGTTCTGAGCGCCGGCTCCGGCTCGCCCTCGAGGTAGGCGAAGAAGGCCGGCGGGTCGAGGTCGCGCTTCGGCCGCAGGACGTGCAGGTGGTCCGCCCGGAAGCGGGCCTTCGTCTCCCGGCAGTCGACCATCGGGTCGGAAAAGCCGCCGACGTGGCCGCTCGCTTCCCAGGCCCGCGGGTTCTGGATGATCGACGAGTCGATGCCGACGATCGAGAGCGGCGACCCGTCCGGACCGATCGGCGGGCTCTCGACCATGTCGTGCCACCAGGCGTCGCGCAGGTTGTTCTTGAGCTGGACGCCGAGCGGGCCGTAGTCCCAGAAGCCGTTGATGCCGCCGTAGATGTCGGACGCCGGAAACACGAATCCGCGGCGCTTGGCCAGCGCAACGATGCGCTCCATCCGTTCGCTGCCTGTGGGTTGGGACACGATTCACCTCCGGCCGCCGTATCGGCGGCGACGGGGTACGGTAGCAGCTTGCTACGATACCTTCTTCCCTCTTCTCAGTCAGGAGCAAGATCGATGGCTACCGCGCCCGCAACCGTGCCAGAAACGCAGCCGCTGTCTCGCCCTCTCCGCCCCGAAGGCGACTGGCGGCACGTCTTCTCATACCACCCGATGGACGTGGAGATCGAGCGGGCCGAAGGCGTGTTCATCTACGACCGGGACGGCAACCGCTACTTCGACGTTTCGGGTGGGCCGATGGCGGTCAACCTGCCGCACAGCCATCCGAGGATGAAGCGGGCGATCACGGCCCAACTCGAAGACTACGCCTACACCCATCCCTCCTTCGCCAGCCCGAAACGGGCCGAGTTCTGCCGCCTGCTCGCGGAGATCACGCCGGCCGACCTCGATCACACCTACCTGGTCTCAGGTGGGTCCGAAGCGGTCGAGACCGCGATCAAGCTGGCCCGCCAGGCACAGATAGCCCTCGGCAACCCGACGAAGTACAAGATTGTCAGCCACCGTGACTCGTACCACGGCATGACGCTCGCTACCCTGGGCGTGTCGCACAACCCCGCCACGCAGTCACGCTTCGAGCCGATGTTGCCGAAGTGGCCGGGCATCCGGCAGTACTCGGACTTCGACCGGCCCGAAGGGATGAGCCGCGAGGAGTGGGGCGTCGAGTGCGCCGGGGCGCTGGAGACCGCGATCCACTACGCCGGCCCCAAGACGGTCGCGGCGTTCCTGGCCACGCCGCACGGTTGCGGCGCGGACTACGCCTGCGTACCGCCGGACAGCTACTGGCGCACGATCCGGGAGATCTGCGACCGCCACGAGGTGCTGATCATCGCCGACGAGGTCGTCACCGGATTCGGCCGCACGGGCAAGTGGTTCGCGATGGATCACTTCAGCGTCGATCCCGACATCATGGCGATGGCCAAGGGCATCTCGAGTTGCTACGTGCCCTTCGGCGCGGTGTCGGTGTCGCGCAGGATCAACGCGCCCTTCGAGAAGGGCTACTCCTTCGTGCACGGCTTCACGTTCGGAGGCCACCCGCTGGGCTGCGCGGCGGCTTGCGAGGCGATCAACATCATCCGGGACGAGAAGTTGATCGAGAACTGCAACGAGCAGAGCCCGCGGCTCTTCTCCTACCGCGACGAACTGCTCTCCCATCCGACGGTCGCCGACGTCCGGGGCTGGGGTCTGATGATGGCGATCGAACTGGTCGCCGACAAGGAGACGATGGCGTTCTTCGACAAGAGCGTCGACGCGCAGACACTCTTCCAGTCCCTGGCGCTCAAGAACGGCCTGGCGATGTACAGCTCGCTCTACGGCGCCGCCCGCCACCCCGCGATGGCCCGAGGCCTGCCGATCTGGGTCGCGCCGCCCCTCTCGATCAACTCGGGCGAAGTCGACGAGATGATGGGCAGGCTGCTCCAGATGCTCTCCGAGTGGGAGAGCGCGGTCCTGTAGCGTCGGCCGACCGATCAGTTCTTTTCGGCCCCCTCTTCCAGCCGGCCCTCCAGTTCGGCTAGCCGCTTCTTCAGGGCCTCCAGGCGTTCCTCGAGGGCCTTCATGTCGGGGCGCCGCTCGTGGAGGAAGCGCTGTACGTGTTCGTGGCGCTCTTTCCATTCGTCGCCGTTGAAGTACTCCTGGATCTTCGTGTGGACGTCCTCGGGGGCCACGAACACGTCGATTTCGCCGTCGCCGTCGAGGTCTTCCTTGCCACGGAAGGAAAAGGAGTAGGAACCGGCCCTGAGGTCAGGGCGTGGCCGTTCATCGAGGGTGGTGCTGACTGTCTCGACCTTGCCGTCGCGCCAGAGCTCGAGATCGGCGGGATCCCCAGCCTCTGCCTTCCGCACCATCGTGGTCAGCTTCCTGGAACTCGTGACGTCGTTGCCGTCGAAACGGGTGATGATGTCGCCGACCTGGACGCCGGCGCGGGCGGCCGGGCTGTCGTCGACGACGTTGGAAACCAGCACGCCACTGCCTTCGGGGACGCCGAAATGGGCTCGGAGCGGTTCGTTCAGATTGACGAGTTCGACTCCCAGGTAGGCGCCGCCCCAATGGACGGCGAGTGTCGACCGGAGTCGATCGGCCATCTCGCGGGCCTTTTCCGGTGCCGACACCGCGATCTTCTCGACCAGGACGCGGGCCTCGTCCGCATCCTCCAGGACCTCGACCTGGCCGTCTCCGAGCACCATGACGCGGACGGTGCGCTCTTCTTCTTCGGATTCCTGCGCGGGGGCCGCAGGGCCGAAGCCCAGGGCCAGAGCCGCGACCAGGACGGTCGCGAGGGTGTAGGGGGAGCTTGTGCCTGAGAGGAGGCGATGAACGAAGAGGTGGGTCGTGGTCATGACGGGGATCTCCTATTGGATTCGCCGGTTGGAAGCAGCGGCGTAGCGAACGGGAAGGGGTTCGATATCCCGCAGGTCGAAGAGGACCTCGGTCTGGGGATCGATGGACACCGGGACGAAGGGCTGAGTGTCTTCGCCAAGGCGGAGCAGGGACTCCAGTTCCTGGATGAGTTCCTGATGCTCGAACTTCAGTTGTTCGATGCTCTCGGCGGTGATCGGCGCCGGTTCGGGCGCGGACTGCCGGGCCCACCAGGCGCCGGCGGCGGTTGAGACGACGACGACCGCGACGGCGGCCATGGCCAGTCTCCAGCGCGGCGCCGGCCGGTGCGGCTGGTCGGCTCGGATGCGCCGCAGAACCTCGGCGGTGAAGCCGTCCGAGGCATCGACGCGGGGCAGTCGTTTCAGATCGAGTTGATCTTTCATCAGTCTCCTCCGTTCCAGTACTCGCTCAAGTCCTTGCGAAGCAGGTTCTTGCCGCGGTGGACCCTGGACTTGACCGTACCTTCGCGGCAGCCGAGCGTCCTGGCGATGCGGGCGTAGGGCCAGCCTTCGATCTCCCTCAGCACGACTGGTGCGCGGTAGTGAAGGGGCAGGCGGCTCAGTGCCTTGGTGACGGCGTCTACCGCCTCGGAACCCAGGGCGGTTCGTTGCGGCGAGGGGACCGGCGTCCGGCGCTGGTGTTCCGCGGTCAGAGAGGGCAGCAGTCCCCGCCAGCGCGCGGCCTTGCGTGCCTCGGTGCGAAGCTGGTTCGTGGCGATGCGGAACAGGAAAGCCTGGAACTGGCCTCGCTCCCGGTAGCGGCCGGCGGAACGGTAGACGCGCACGAACGCGTCCTGGGCCAGGTCCTCGGCACGCTCGCGGTTGCGGGTCATTTGCGTCAGGTAGTTCACGAGGGGGTTCTTGTAACGCTCCACCAGGTCGGCGAAGGCCTGCTCGTCGCCCGCCTGGACGCGGGCCATGAGCCGTCCGTCCTCCGCGGCGCGGTTCTCCCTTGCCGCGCCGGAAAGGGCGGTCGTCGGCGCTGGGGTGCTTCGAGGCTTCGAGGGCACCGCCAGCGGGTCGGGCCTGAGCGCGGCCACCGGCATCTCACTGTTACAACGCGCGAATGCGCGGAGTGTTCCATCAACGGGCTAGACTCCGTGCCTTCCCTCAAGAACAAGAACAGGAGCAGCGCGAATGACGGTAGCCGAGATGAAGAGCACACCTGAGCCGGAGTTGCGGGTCGACGTTCAGGATCGCGTCGCCCTGCTGACGTTCAACCGTCCCAAGAAGCTGAACGCCCTTTCCGGCGAGATAACCGCCGGCCTCCACGAGGAACTGCCGCGGCTGGCGGCCGACCCTGATGTCGGCGCGATCGTCCTGACGGGCGAGGGCCGCGCCTTCTGCGCCGGGGGCGACGTATCCGGCATGGCGAAGTCGGGCGCCGGCGGCGCTCCGGCGACGCTCGAGCAGCGGATCGACGGTCTGCGGCGCGGTCAGGAAGCGGCTTGGCTGGTTCACTCCGTTCCCAAGGTCACGATCGCTCTGGTCAACGGCTTTGCCATGGGCGCCGGCCTGGGTCTGGCGGCGAGCTGCGACCTGCGGCTGGCGTCGAGCATGGCGAAGTTCGGCACTGCGTACTCGAAGGTGGGCTTCGGCGGCGACTGGGGCACGACCTGGCAATTGACCCGGCTGGTCGGCCCGGCGGTGGCCAAGGAACTGTTCTTCACCGCCGACATCATCGATGCCGAAGAGGCGCGGCGAATCGGTTTGGTGAACCGGATCTACGACGCGGAGAGCTTCCACGCGGAAGGAATGGAGTTCGCGTCGCGACTCGCTCACGGGCCGCTGGTGAGCTATCGCTGGATGAAGGAGAACGTGAACCTGGCGGTCACCCAGGACTTCCGGTCAATCCTCGACCGGGAAGCGATCTCGCACATCCGCTGCGGCGAGACCGACGATCACCGCGAAGGCGTTACGGCCTTCATGGAGAAGCGGGCGCCGCAGTTCACGGGGCGCTGATCACCGGCCGCTACTGACGAGAAAGCGCCCGAAGCTCGAGAGCTTCGGGCGCTTGAGTTGGCTTGGTGCGCGCCCTCTTTCGGCATGACGGAACGCGGGCCAGAAGGCCCGCGCAACGCCCGGCGCACCCAGTCCTTCTAGAACGAGAAGCCGATGCCGGCCAGGAAGTCGACGGGCTGTTCCGGCAGGGCGTCGCTGTCCAGGGCGTCGACGTAGCTGACGAACGCGGCCCACGCGCCGCCGGAAAGGCCGAAGGTGAGGTTGCCGTCGTACATGCCACCGGAGAGGCCGTTGTAGGCGGCGGCGAAGTCGTCGCCCGCGTAGCCGGCCGAGACGTCGACGCTCCAGGCCAGGGCGTCGCTCACGTCGCCGCCGAACGAGACGCCGACGTTCGCGTAGAAGTCCTTGACCTCGTCGATGTCGTAGTAGAGCGACACGCTCGGCGCCGCGGTGACGTCCCAGCCGACGGTCACGTAGAGCTCGCGGGTGCCGGCGAAGGGGGTGTTCGGAAACAGGTACTCGATGAAGCCGACCTCGGCCGAGACGGCGTCCGAGCCGAACCCGTAGGAGGCCGTGAGATCGATCTCGTTGAACTCGGCGCTCATGTCGTTCGCGTCGTCAATGTCGAGGTTGCCCCAGACGTTGATCGCGAAGCCGCTGTCGTTCGAGGCGGTGACGGAGGGCTGCCACACGGCGCCGTCGGTGAAGGTGATGCCGCGCCAGACGTAGGCCGACGCGAAGTCGAGGGCGTATTCAGCATCGGCCGCTGCCGGGGCGGCAGCGAGGCTGAGCAAGGCGAGTAGAACGAAGATTGCTGATTTCCGGATCATTGGTGACCTCCTTAGGGCATGGTTGCCGGTTGCTCGTGGGGGTAGCAACACGGGTGCCAACCGCGGCTCGTGACGCCAAATCCGGTGTCAAACTGTTGCGGGTCAAGGGCTTCGACTTCGCGGCGTTGCGGGCGATCTTGCTCGCGCACTACGCCTCGTCCATACAATTTTGTTGCAACCCGCATGGTGGGCTGACAAACGTGGGCTAGGAGCCTACGCGTCAGAAACGGGTGCGCCGGTGTCCCCGCCGGCCTCCCGTGACCGCGCAGGCTGCTACCCGGCGTAGCGGTTCGGGTCGATGCCGAACTTCTTGATCTTGTAGCCGGTGATCCGCGGCGTGGTGCGCAGCTTGCGTGACGCTTCGGCGATGTTCCCGCGGGCGCTCTTCAGAGCGTCGCGCAGCAGGTCGCGCTCGTAGTTCTCGACCAGGTAGCGGAAGCTCCCGGGCGGTTCGGTGCCGGAGCTCTCCGCGGTCTGAAGGGTCGGCGGCAGGTGGTGGGGGTGGATCACGTCGTTTCTCGCCACGAGGACCGCGCGTTCGATGCAGCTCTCGAGCTCGCGGACGTTGCCGGGCCAGTGATAGCTCATCAACATGTCGATCACGGCGCTCGAGAGGCGGCGCACGTTGGAGCCGTTGGCCCGCGCGTAGCGCTCCAGGAAGAAGTCGGCCAGTTGCACGATGTCCGACTTGCGCTTGCGTAGCGGCGGCACGTGGATGGGGAACACGTTCAGGCGGTAGAACAGGTCCTCCCTGAAGCCGCCGCGTGCGGTCATGTCCGACAGGTCCTTGTTGGTCGCGGCGATGATCCTCACGTCCGTCTTCAGGGTGCGGCTGCCGCCGACCCGTTCGAACTCCCGCTCCTGCAGCACCCGCAGCATCTTGATCTGGATCAGCAGGGGAACGTCGCCGACTTCGTCCAGGAAGATCGTGCCGGTGTGGGCGAGTTCGAAGCGGCCCTTGCGTTGATGGATCGCACCGGTGAAGGCGCCACGCTCGTGTCCGAACAGCTCGCTCTCGATCACACTCTCGGGCAGCGCCGCGCAGTGAACCTTGACGAACGGCTTCGTGGCGCGAGCGCTGTTGTAGTGGATCGCCTGCGCCACGAGTTCCTTGCCGGTGCCGGTCTCGCCGGTGATCAGGACGCTCGTGTTGCTGCCGGAGACGGTGGCGATCTGGTCGTACACCTCCTGCATCTCGTGCGAGTTGCCAACGATATTGTTGGGCCGGAAACGGTCGCGGAGCTGGGCGCGCAGGCGCTCGTTCTCCTCCTCGAGCTGCTCCTTCTCCTCCTCGGCCGTGCGGCGCAGCTTGACCGCCTGGGCGATCAGGGAGCCGGCGATCAGGAGCACGCGCACGTCTCCGTTCAGGTCGTGGTCCGGGTCGTAGGCCCGGTCGACGCTGAGCGCGCCATAGGTCTCGTTGCCCGTGCGAATCGGTACGCACAGGAAGGAGACCTCCGCGCTCTTGCCGCGCTGGGTTCGGTCGAGGAACGTCTCGGACTCGATCGTCTTCGGGATCACTTCCGGTTCGCCGGTTTCGATCACCTTGCCGGTAACGCCCTCGCCGAGGCGGTATCGGACCTGGGAGGTCTGCTGGCCGGTCAATCCGTGGGCGACCTCGATATGGATGTCGCCGGTCTTCCGGTTGAGCAGCGTGATCGTGCCGTGCTTCAGATTCAGGTGCTCTGCAAGGGTCGAGAGCGCGGGCTGGGTCACGTCACGCAGTTCGAGGCTCTCGCCGAGCGTCTGGCTCAGGCGGTAGAGGAGCTCCAGTTCCGTGGGTTCGCGCGAGTGCACAGCTAGCCAGCCCATCGTCGCTGCAGTCGGGACGCGGCTCGCCCGTGCCGGAACCCGGATCCGAGGTGGTACGGAGCCAACCTCGGAATCGCGGCCGACCTCTCCCTCCTTGGCGGCGAAACGTTCGTTGCCTTCTGTGCGGATCCTGTCACAGGCTGCGTTGGGTCGGGCATGGACGCCTGATTGAGCAAGCGCCGCCAAACCTGTCGCAAGCTCCATGTTTGGTCCCAGCCCCCACCTGACCGACAGCTCGCTTCGTAGAACTTGCTTCGCTGCGTTCTACGAGGCGAGCTGCCGGAGCGCGCCGAGACGGGCGTCGTGCACCACTCCTGCCGCGATAGCTTCGTTCACGACTTGATGAGGGATCGATCTTCCAAATCCTCGGGCGGCGTGCGGCGACCAGCCGAGTTCGCCGACGGCCAGGGGCTGGAACCGCTCGAGGCGCTCGACCTGGGCTCCGTCGAGTCGTTCTCCGATCTCCTCGCGGCGATGAAATCGACCTCGTTCGGGGGCCGTCAGCTTGGCGAGGCGGCGGACGTGCTCCATGACATGGCTGCGGACCCGGACTGCCTGGTGGTCGGCACGTTCACCGGCGCGATGACCGCGGCCAAACAGGGGCTCGTCCTCTGCGACATGATCGATCACGGTCTGCTTGACGCGATCGTCTGCACCGGCGCCCTGATGGTCCACGGCTTCGTCGAGTCCGCCGGGATGGTCCACTTCAAGGTTCCGGCGGGCGATGGCGGGCTTGACGACCGCTCCGCGTACTACGCCGGTTTCGACCGCATCTACGACACGCTGGAGCTGGAGAGCAACCTGGACCGGGTGGAGCTCATCGTCCACTCCATCCTGGAGGAGTGGCCCGAGGGCGAGGTCGCGTGTTCGCGGACCCTGAACGAGGCGTTCGGGCGGTGGCTGAGCGAAGGCGCAGGTTCAGAGGTAGAGGCACAGGCAGAGGCGGAGCCGGGCCAGAACCGGCCGGTGCGCGGAGTGCTTTCCTCGGCCTGGCGCCGTGGCGTCCCGGTCTACGTGCCGGCGTTCACCGACTCGGAGATCGGTCTCGACTTCGCGCTCTTCAATCGTGCGCGCCGCCGGCGCGGGCTGGCGCCGGTGCGCTTCGATCCGTTCCTCGACCTGGAGCACTACACGGAGCTTGTCGGCGGCGCGAAACGGCTCGGGATCTTCACGATCGGCGGTGGCGTGCCGCGGAACTGGGCGCAGCAGGTGGCGCCGTACCTCGAGGCGGCGGCGCGCCGGGATGGTGAAGAAGCCGATCCCCAGCGGTTCCGCTACGGCGTCCGCATCTGCCCGGAACCGGAGCACTGGGGCGGCCTGTCGGGCTGCGGCTACAGCGAGGGTGTGTCCTGGGGCAAGTTCGTGCCCGCCTCGGAGGGCGGCCGCTTCGCGGAGGTTCCCGCCGACGCGACGCTGGTGTGGCCGTTGCTGGTGGCCGGCGTGCTGGAGCGGATGGGCTTGCGCTAGGCGCAGGCGCCTAGCGCCGCTCGAGCTTCACTGCGGTCCCCACGGCCAGCAGTTCCGCGGCGCCACTCGTGATCACTGAGGTCGTGAAGCGCACCGCGACGACGGCGTCGGCGCCGAGGCTCTCAGCTTCCGCGACCATGCGGTCAAGCGCCTGCTCGCGGCTCTCGGCGACCATCTTCGTGTACTCGGTGACCTCGCCGCCCACTAGATTGCGAAGCGCCGCGGTGATGTCCCTGCCGACGTGGCGGGCGCGGATCGTGTTGCCGCGCACGAGCCCCAGCGTCTGCGTGATGTTCCGGCCGGCGACTGTTTCGGTGGTTGCAATCAGCATCTCGGGGCCCTCACCGCTGTATGTCTTTGTATTTGTCCGTCTTGCGGGCTATCAACTGCTGCCGGAGTACCGAAAGCAGCAACAGAGCCAGGCCGCCGTAAAGCGCTCCGACACCCAGCTTGATGTAGAGAGGCGCCTCGTCGTCGATGACGAGGGCGTAGATCGCGAGGCCGCCCAGTGCGAGCACACCGGCGACGAAGAGCAGCCAGCCGAGACCGCGGGTGATGCCGACCGTGGTATCCGCCATTACTGTGCCTCCTGAGTAAGTCCTCAGACCGCTTGACTCGCGGGTAGCTCGATTCCTGCGGGGCAGGTCACGCCGGTGCCGCCGAGGCCGCAGTAGCCGGCGGGGTTCTTGGCCAGGTATTGCTGGTGGTAGTCCTCGGCGAAGTAGAATTCGGGGGCTTTGAGGATCTCGGTCGTGATCCGGCCGAAGCCCGCGGCGGAGAGCCGCTGCTGGTACGCCCCCAGAGACGCTTCGGCGGTCCGGCGCTGGTCTTCGGAGCAGGCGTAGATCCCGGAGCGGTACTGGGTACCGATGTCGTTGCCCTGGCGCATGCCCTGGGTGGGGTCGTGGCTCTCCCAGAAGATGCGGAGCAGCTCCTCGTACGAGATCCGTTCGGGGTCGAACACCACGCGGACGACCTCGTTGTGGCCGGTCATGCCGCTACAGACTTCGCGGTAGGTGGGGTTTGGCGTCGCGCCCGCGGCGTAGCCGACCGCGGTGCTGATCACTCCCGGAGCCTCCCAGAACTTGCGCTCGGCGCCCCAGAAGCAGCCGAGCCCGAACATCGCCAGCTCGCTGCCTTCCGGGTACGGTGGCGGCAGCGGCGCGTCGAGCACCCAGTGGCGCGGAGGGACGGGCACACTCTCGGCGCGGCCCGGAAGCGCCTGGCCCGGCTTCGGAACACGGGTCTTGTCGAAGAACCAACTCATGCCGGGATTCTAGCCGTCCTTGGGATTCCGGCCGGCTGGAGGACTCGCGGGGAGCTACGGGGCCGCGTTCAGAGACTCCCGGTGCTCACGGATCGCATCCTCGATCCGCTCGACGATCTCGGGATGTTCGGCGGCGATGTCGAACCGCTCGCCGAGGTCGGTGCTGAGGTCGAACAGCAGCGGCGGATCGTGAACCTGCTCGTTGTCGAAGCCGCGCCAGGCCAATTCGCCCTCCCCACCGAGGGACTCCCACGACTCGAGGACGAGCTTGTGGTCGCCGACCCGGTACGCCCACAGGCGGCCTCGGGTGCCGTAGTAGAACCACTCGTTTCGCGGGCTGGGCGTGCCGTGGAGGAGGGTGCCCGAGAGGTCGAGCGAGTCCAGCTCGCGTTCCGGCAGTTCCGCGCCGGCGATCGTGGCGAGGGTCGCCATCAGATCGACCTGGACGCCGATGTCGTCGATCGTCGCCGGCTCGATCGTCCCCGGCCACCAGAAGATGCCGGGCACCCGGAAGCCGCCCTCCCAGGCGGTGTGCTTGCCGTCGCGGAAGGGGCCGGGTGAGCCGCCGAGGTCGTAGTAGGTGAGCCAGGGCCCGTTGTCGCTCGAGAACACGACCAGGGTGTCTTCGGCGACGCCGCTTTCCTCCAGGGCGGCGACGACTTCACCGACTGACCAGTCGAGTTCCTCGATCACGTCGCCGTAGAGACCCGCCTTGCTGTGACCCTCGAACTCGGGCGAGCGGAAGATCGGCACGTGGGGCATCGTGTGGCCGAGGTAGAGGAAGAACGGCGACTCGGCCTCGACCTGCTCCTTCAGCCATGCCACGGACTCCTCCGTATAGCGCCGGGTGAGGGTCGGCTGGTGGGTCGGCGTTTCGATGGCCTCCTCCTGCCGGAACAGCGAGAAGACGAAGTCCTCGCTCGTCGCGTTCTTGATCCCTTCGTAGGTGTGAGGCACGTCCGGCCGCCGCCCGCCGTCGTTGAACTCCTCCACGCCGTAGAAGTAGTCGAAGCCGGCGTCGTTGGGGTGGACGCCGCCGGCCTCGAAACGGCCCGACATGCCCCACTTGCCGATATAGGCGGTGGCGTAGCCGGCGGCCTGGAACATGTCGCCGATGGTCGTCTCGTCCGCCGGCAGGTTGGACCAGCGGTTCAGTTCGCCACCCTGGATGCGGACGGGCATCCTTCCGGTCGCGAGCGCGATCCGGCTCGGGTTGCACAGCGGACTCGAGGCGTAGAACGAGGTCCAGCGCTGGCCTTCGGCCGCCAGCCGGTCGATGTGGGGGGTGCGGATGAGCGGGTGGCCGTAGGACGAGAGATCGCCGTAGCCCATGTCGTCGGTCAGGATGATGACGACGTTCGGTGGGGTGGTCGAAGAGACGCGCTCGGCCGACTCGGTTCCGTTCGGGTTCGGTCCGCACGCACCGCAGGCGACGACCAGCAGCGCCGCGGCGGAAACTCTGCGTGTGGTGCCGATCGTCATTTCGGGCTCTCCAGTCGCGTTCCGGCGTCTGTGTGGAGGCGAGAGTAACGAAGCGCTGGCCGACGGCGGTAGGCTGGCGGAACATGGAAAGAAGGGTACGCGGCCTTCACGAGGTCTTCTCCGCTGACCCGGAACAGGCCGACTGGAACCTGTGGGGTCGACGGGCCGATCCCCGCACACGGCGCGGATTCCTCCAGGGTCTCGGCGCGATGACCGCGTTGGTCGGCGCGAAGATCGTGTTCCACGAGTTCATGCCCGCCGGGCTGATTCCGGCGGCGTACGCAAATCAGGCGGAGCCGTTCACGATCGAAGGCAAGAACGGCCTGACCGTGCTCAATGACCGGCCGCTGTGCGCCGAAACGCCGGCGCACCTGTTGAACGACGACATCACGCCGGCGGGCCGGTTGTTCGTCCGCAACAACGGCATTCCGCCCCGGCAGGTGGACGCGCGGAACTGGACCCTGACGGTCGACGGCGAATCGGCGGCCGGTGCGAAGACGTACTCCCTGGGCGACCTGAAGCGGCGCTTCGAGAACATCAGCCGCCAGTTGGTCATGGAGTGCGGCGGCAATGGCCGCTCGGAGTACGACCCGCCGGCATCGGGGAACCAGTGGACCGTGGGCGCGGTCGGCTGTCCCCGCTGGGACGGCATCCGCCTGCGCGACCTGCTGGAGGACTGCGGTTACCGGGACGACGCGGTGTACGTCGCCTACTACGGCGCCGACACGACGGCGGGCGGCGAGGGCGTCCCCATCTCGCGCGGGGTGCCGGTCGCCAAGGCCCTGGAGGCCGAGTCGATGATCGCCTGGGGAATGAACGGCGAGCCGCTCCATCCGATGAACGGCCATCCGCTGCGCCTGGTGTTCGGCGGCTGGCCCGGCTCGACATCCGGCAAGTGGCTGACCCGGATCGCCATCCGGGACATCGTGCACGACGGACCGAAGATGACGGGGATGTCCTACAAGGTTCAGCGCGAGCCCGTCGCTCCGGGGGCCGAGGTTGCCGAAGAGGACATGCGCATCATCGAGGCGATGCCGGTCAAGTCGCTTATCACCCATCCGCAGAGCGGGTTCCTGCATCCGCTCGGCGACGTGCTCCCGCTCCACGGCCACGCGTGGTCCGGGGACAACGAGGTGGAGCGGCTGGAGGTCTCGATCGACTTCGGCCGTACCTGGTCGCGCGCCGATCTTCAGCCGCCGGTGAACCGTCTGGCCTGGCAGAACTGGGACCTCGACCTGACGTTCCCCGAGGCCGGGTACTACGAAGTCTGGGCACGCGCGACCGACGCGAAGGGCGACGCGCAACCGATGGTCCTGCCGGGCTGGAACCCGAGGGGCTACCTGAACAACGCCTGCCACCGGATCGCGGTCTATGTGGCGTAGAAGCCTGAGCAGGAAGAGACTGGGTGCGCCGGCGTCCCCGCCGGCTTCCGAAAGACAACGCGCCGCGAAGCGGCGACCATCCGGCTTTGCCGTGGTCCTGCTCGTCACCCTAGCGGCCGCCGCCGCCCAGGAGGCGCCGCCGACAGACCCCGAAAGCGGTCTGGTCAGAGACGAAGCCGGCCTCTGGGAAACGACGCGCGACCATTGCACCGAGTGCCACTCGGCCATCCTGCTGAGCCAGAACCGGACCGATCGCGACGGTTGGGTCCGGACGATCCGCCGCATGCTGGAGGAGGAGGGCCTCGAGCCGCTGGGCGAAGCGGAAGCCCCGATCCTCGACTACCTGTCCAGGCACTATGGTGTGCTGGTCAAGCCGACCAAGCTCAAGCGCCGCCGCGCGCCGCTGCGCCAACCGCCGATCGGCGATCCGCCCTGAGCGCGGGCGAGTGCTAGGTACGCTGGAGGAGCCCGACGCTCCGAACGATGAGTACATCTACTGGCCCAACTGACAACGGGGACGATCGCGTAGACGCGCTTGAAGCGCAGGTGCGCGCGCTTCAGGAGGAGGTCAGGGCGCTGCGGCGCGCCGTCGAGGGAGAGCGGGCCGGAGCGGAGGCGGCGGCGGTGACGGCGCCTTCGGCCGCGGCAACGCCGGCCAGGCCCAGGGTCGTCGATCCGGCGCCTCCGGCTGAGCCGGTCCCCGGCGGTGCCGGATCGCAGGCCCGGAAGCCCAGGGCCGCCTGGCGCGATCTCGACCTGGAGGCGCTGATCGGGGGGCGCTGGCTCAACCGGATCGGCATTCTCACGCTCCTGATCGCTGCCGGTTTCTTCCTCCGCTACGCATTCGAGAACGAGTGGATCGGGCCGACCGGACGAGTCCTCATCGGGCTGGTCGGCGGCCTTGCCCTTGCCGGTTACGGCGAGTGGCTCGCCAAGCGGGGGATGCGCTACTTCGCCGAGGGGATGACGGCGCTTGGCGCCGGCGTCGTCTATCTCTCGGGCTACGCCGCATGGGACTTCTACGAGCTCGTTCCGCAGCCGGCGGCGTTCGCTTTCCTTGCTCTCGTCACCGCGGCGGTGATCGGCCTGTCGGTGCGACGCGACTCGCAGCGACTGGCGGCTCTTGCGCTCGCCGGCGGCTACCTGACGCCGGCGCTGCTCAGCACCGGCACCGACGCTCAGGTCGTGCTCTTCAGCTACCTCGCCCTGCTCAGCGCCAGCCTGCTTGCATTGGCCCTGCTGCGCGGCTTTCGGGTTCTGGCGCCGGCCGCCCTGGTCGCCACGGCCGTCTACTTTGTTGCCTGGTACGTCGAGTTCTACGAGGGCGAGCGGCTTGTCTCGACCGTTCTCTTTGGCGCGCTTTTCTTTGTCGTGTTCATGGCGCTTCCTCTTGCTCGCGCACGCCTCGCGCGCCGCTTGCGCCCCAGCGAGATCGGCGTGCTGGCGCTGGCGCTCGGCTTCTACGTGCTGCTGCTGCAACAGCTTCTCTACGATGAGCACCGCTGGTGGCTGACCGGCGCCGTTCTGGTTCTGGCAGCTCTCTACCTGGCGCTTTCCCGCGTGCTCGGGAGCTGGAGCGCTGGCCACGACCGCCGGGGACGGCAGTTGCAGGACCTCTTCGCGGTTCAGGCGGCGCTTCTGGCAACGATCGCCTTCCCGATCCGGCTGGAAGGCGACTGGATCACGGTGGCATGGACGGCCGAGGCCGTCGCCCTGGCGATCGCCGGGGCCCGCCTGCCGGCGCTGTGGATGCGCGTCTTCTCGGTGGGGCTCTTCGGCGTCGTCCTGTTGATTGCGCCGCAGGCGCTCCTCGGGCAGGCCGACGACGTCCTGTTCATCAACCTCCGGTTTCTCACCCTGGCCGGTGCGGCGATCGGGCTCGCCGTGGCCGGGTTCACCGTGCGCCGCCTCGTGGAGAAGCCCCTGCCCCTGGAGCGCACGGGTTGGGCAATCGGTCTCGGCATCGCGAACATCGTCGCGCTCATCGCCGTGTCGCTCGAGGCCTGGGATCTCGTGCAGGGACTCGACTTTGACCTTGACCTCGACCTCGCGGCCCAGGTCGTCCTCTCGGCATTGTGGCTCGTGTGGGCGGCTGCGCTCGTCGCCGCGGGGATCCGCCGTGATGTTCCCGGACTCCGCTGGCAGGGCCTCGCGCTCCTACTCGTCGTCGTCGCCAAGACCTTCCTCGTCGACCTGTCCTTCCTGGACCAGGGCTACCGGATCCTCTCCTTCCTGATCGTCGGCGCGCTGCTGGTGGCCGTGTCCTTCCTGTACCAGCGCCGTCGGCGGGGGGATGCGCCGGTAGAATGAGCAAGTGCGTTTCCCTGCTGCGGTTGAGCGCCTACTCTGGGAGTACGATCTCGAAGCGCTGAGGGCCGAGCCCGAGCTGCCCGAGGTCGTGATCGAGCGCGTCATGGCTCGCGGAGGCTGGGAGCCGATGCGTTGGCTTCTCTCGAGTTGTAGCCCGGAACGGCGACGGCGTTTCCTGGAGGAACGCGGCCGCAGGGTACTGCCGCCGCGCGAACTCAACTTCTGGGCCTTCGCCAGTTCGGTGCCGGAAGATCGGACAGCCGAGTGGGTACGAGACGCACGGAAGCGCGAAGCCGCGTGGCGGGGATGAGCACGCTGCATTGGGAGGCACTTGAGCCGAAAGCGCGTACCGCTTTCGACCTCGTTTCGCGGGCTTTGGCCGGCGGGGACTACTACCTGGCGGGCGGAACGGCCCTCGCTCTCATGGAGGGGCATCGGGTCTCGGTGGACCTGGATATCTTCACCGAACGGTTGCCGGATACCGAGGACGTGATGCGCCGCCTACGCGGGCACGTAGCGGAACTCTCGGTCACGTCGGTGAGTGCGGGCACCGTCTACGTCGAGGTCCAGGGGGTTCAGGTCTCGGTGATCGAGTACAGATACCCGCTCTTGGGCCCGACCGTGTCGTCCGACTCCGAACGCATGCGGCTAGGAGCGTGCGCGGTAGGAACGGTTGTAGACTGTCAGTCACGAGCGGAGGCTGAGGGAGGGAAGAGGATGCCGACAACGTTTCGCCCATACGATCCGGGTCAGAGTGTTCTTCTGCC
>LXNI01000156.1_pt1 | contig 84645 bp, 68 predicted proteins | sample 809091 | NCBI WGS metagenome assembly LXNI01 (sample SAMN04870527, study PRJNA318959) | sponge metagenome | biome: 01000161; feature: marine sponge reef; material: water | host: Sarcotragus foetidus | place: Greece: Milos, Mediterranean Sea | collected 2013-05-29 | depth 5-7 m | reverse complement strand
AGGCGCCCGCCCCACATCGAGCTTCGCTCCGTCCCGTTCCCGAACGCGTCCGCGTGGAACAGCTCCTCGACATCGGTCAGCCGGTCGTCCTCGAGCCGGCCCCGGGCGATGGCGATCGTGCCCAGCGAATCCGCCCCCGGCTTCACGTAGCTGAGGTAGAGGAGCCGGTTGGCCGCGAAGTCCGGATGGAGGATCGCGTCGCGCAGTCCGGCCTGCTCGAAGCCGCTCAGGGAACGGGCGCCGCGTCCGAGCGCGCGGATCGGCGGCAGACCGTCCACCGAGTCGGCAAGGAGAGCCCCGTCGCGGATGATCCGCAGCCGGCCGGGACGCTCGGTTACGAGGAGGTCGCCTTCGGGCGTGAAAGCCATCGCGAACGGACGCACCAGGCCGTCGGCCACCTCTTCCACCCGGAAATCGTGAAGCGCGGTCCTGACGATGTCGGCTTCGCCAGGCGGGTTGGAAGTGCCCGGAGCGCACCCGGCGACGAGCAGGAGGAGGAGGGAGAGAAAGCGGGGGAAATGGTTCACTGTGTTGTCCCGGATCATTGGTGATGAGTCAAGGTATCGTACTGCGGTCGCGTGCGGGGTTCCGAAGACCTGCCTCGAGAAGGTTGACCGCGATTCGCCAGCGGGTGACGATTCTGTGCGCCTTTGTTGGAGACGAAGGATCGAGCTTGCAGATACCCGCGGTCAAAAGTTCACGCCACCGCTCGAGCGTTCCTTGATCGGGTGGGTCAGCGAGCTTCAGGCCTTCTGCCAGAAACCCCAGACGCTTGACGACCGCTCCGGAGCCAAACCGACCCAGGTAAGCAGTGACACGTTCCCAGTCCAGGTCGCCGTCGGCCGCCAGCAACGCTCGTGCCACTTCTTCCACGCCGCCGCTGAGGTCGGGTCGGTCAAGACAGTCCAATACGGTCTTTTCCAGATCCGTGACCATAGCTGGCCCGCCACGCGCGTAGCACCGGTGGCCCCCGAAGAACTTGTGGGGCTTCACGCGAACAATTCGGAACTGCATTCCGAGCACAGTCGGTGTACGGTCTTCCTTGCGGGAGGTGGATTGAACGTAGGTGACACGCGGGATCTGTTCGGTCAGGTTCCAGTAGGCGAGAGCCGACCAATTGGAAACCATGCTGGGACTCACCAACACTCCAGCTATCACGTGAGGGCTTTCCGTCCAGATGCGCTCCGGTCCAGCTTCCAGTGGAACGATCAGGTACTTCCCCTTCGCTAGGCGCTCCAACCACCCTTTGCGGACGAGGCGCTCCAGGGTGTCCCTGGTTGGCTTGCCTCGGCTCCGAATGGCATAAGCGTCCTCGGTGGCGAAGACCGACCTTCCTTCGGCCGCCAACGTGGTCAGGAGAGTAGATTCGGCGTGGCTTAGGCTGATCATATTATGATACCGCGTTACCGTTCTGACAGGCGGTAATAACGTATCAAACTATCATTCACAAGAATCCTCGCAACCCGTATCAGTGCGCCGGAGAGCGGCTGTGGCGAGTCGGGGGGCGTGCAGGAGGGCGGCCCGATGCGCGGCGGCCAGGCGCTTCGCGTGGACGTGGATGGCGCCTGGCGCCGCTCGGGGTGTCGGCATGATCATCGTCCGGCGGCCTCCTCCAGCATGGCGTCCAATGTGGCCCGGTCGAGCCATTCGCCCCGCCGCACGACACCCGCGATTCGGCGCGTGTTTCCGATGGCGGCCAGGGGATCGCCCTCGAGCAGCACCAGGTCGGCGGGGCTTCCCTCGGTCACCGTGCCGGCGCCCTCGCCACGTTCGAGGAAGCGGGCCGGGTTGACCGTGGCGCTCTGCAACGCCTCAAACGGCGAAAGCCCCGCGGCGACCAGCTCCTCGAGTTCGCGGTGGAGAGCGAAGCCGAGCGGCGGGGTGTCGGTGCCGGCCATGACCGGGGCGCCCACGCCCACGAGCGCGCGGATCAGGGAATCGGCGACTGCGAAACCGGCCAGCGCGGCCTCGAAATCGTCGGGCGTGAAATTGCTCATCCACGGGATGGACATGCGTTCGGTGTAGAAGGTGCGCATCGCGTCGGTCATGTGGGACGCTTCGTCGGTGGCGAGGTAGGCTTCGACCAGGCGATCCGGCTTCATGATCATGCGCACCGAGAGGGTGGGGACGCTCCACACGCCGGCGTCGCGGGTGCGCTCGGCAAGTGCCTGGATGCGGGAGAGGTCGCCGTCGGCCCACGCCAGCGTGCGGGAGCGGAGGTCGGCGCCGGGCTGGTTGGGCGCGTCTGCGGGCACGAGGTGCCAGATGTAGCCGCGCAGGTGCTCGATGCTGGCCTGGCCCGCGGCGAGCGCGCCGTCGAGTCCGACCTCGAAGGGAATGTGACCGGCGACGGGGATGCCGAGCGCGGCGGCTTCGGCGACAATGCCGCGGTAGGCCGACGCGGGGACGTTGTTATAGACCTTGATGAAGTCGTATCCGGCGGCGTGCTGTGCCCGGACGGCGGCGGCCCCGTCGATGCTGTCGTGGACGATGATGCGGCCGGCGGTGTCGATGACGGCGGCCAGTTCCGGCGGCGGGAGTCCCTCGATGATGGTGCCTGCCGTGTAGATGTCGGGTCCGGCGAGTTCGCCGCGGGCGATCCGGTCGCGGAGGTCGAGGGTGGAGGGACCGCCCCAGAGGACGCGTATGCCGGTCACGCCGGTGGCGAGGAACCGGCCCAGCGCCTGCTCTTCCTGGAAGTGGACGTGCATGTCGTTGAGGCCGGGGATGAGGAAGCGGCCCCGGCCGTCGATGCGGGTGGCGCCGTCGGGGATTTCGGATTCGTCGATCTCGCCGGTCGGTCGGACCGCCAGCACGCCGCCGCCGACCAGGACGGTCATGTCGGAGAGGACGCGTTCGGTGTCCATGGGGATGACCGACACGCCTTCGATGACGAGCGTGGCCTGTTCGGTGGGCGGATCCGAGGCGCGATCACCCTGGCTGCAGGCGACGAGCGCAGTCAGGACCAGCGACGCCATCGCCAGTGATGTCGGGCGTGGGCAAGGAAGCGGTTTCTTCGCCATTGCGGATCACCGGGATTGGGAGGGGAACGAGCGGTCGGTCGAAGAGCGGTCGCGCGTCGAACGGCGATGGCAAAATGGGTCTCCGGCGAACTGGCGGGCAAGCCGGTGGGAACATAGACTGCCCGAACCGCGGGGCTCCTCGAGACCGGAGCCCGTCGGACCTCCGAGCCTTCGATCCACGGAGCATCCACATGAGACACGGTGCGCCCCCGCCACCCTTCCGCGCCGCCGCGTTGCGCCCGCTGGGCGGCCTGTTTGCACTCGTGAGCCTGCTCGCCCTCGCCTGCGATGTCCCGCCCGCCGACTCCGGCGACGAAACACCCGCCGGCGAGGCCTCCGAGACTGCCGCGCAGGCCACCGAAGCCGCCGAGCAAGACGCCCCCGCGCAGGGCAGCGACACCACCGCGCAGGGCAGCGACACCACCGCGCAGGAAGCCCCCGACCCCGAAGCCGCCATCATCCGCCTCGACCCCAACGACCCGAACCTCGAGGTGTGGCGGGACCGCGACATCTCGAACGATCCGCCCCGCGAACCCGGTCCGATCCGCGTCGGCTCGGTGCTGAGCTTCTTCGGACTCCCCATCGCGCGCACCATCGAGGACCTCGTCGCGGGCGAGGTCGAGGTGGCGTTCATGGGCGCGCCCGTCGACATGGGAGTCGGGTTCCGCGGCGCCGGCGAGGGGCCCACCGCGCTGCGGGCGATGCGCCGGAGCACCGGCAGCATGGAGACGATGATCAGCTGGCGGCGCGAGCTCACAGCGGTCGACTACGGCAACGCCCCGATCGACAATCTGAGCACCGAGCGCAGCATGGAGCCGATCCGCCGCATGGTGCGCGAGATCGCCGAAACCGGCGCGATCCCGGTGATCATCGGCGGCGACCACTCCATCGAGTTCGCCAACGTGGCGGGGCTCGCCGACGTGTACGGGAAGGAGAACGTCGGCGTCATCCACTTCGACGCCCACTACGACGCCGGCGGCACCCGAAGCGGCCACCTGATCTCGCACGCCCAGCCCGTGCGCCGCCTGGTCGACGACGGCCACATCCTCGGCAGGAATTTCATCCAGGTGGGGCTGCGCGGCAGCTGGCCGGGTGCGGAGGGCTTCGAATGGATGCGCGAGAACGAGTTCCGCTACCATACCATGGCAGAGATCGACCGCGACGGCTGGGCCACCGTCATGCAGCGCGTCCTCGACGAGGCCAACGACGGGCCCGAGTACCTTCACCTCTCCTTCGACATCGACGTAATGGACCCGGCGTACACCTCCGGAACCGGCACCCCCGTACCGGGCGGCCTCACCCCGCGCGAAGTGTTCCCCATCGTTCGCGGCCTCTGCTCCGAGAACAACCTGGTGGGCTTCGACCTCGTGGAGCTCAACCCGCTGGTCGACCCCGGCTACACGACCGCGCTCAACGCCAAGCAGGTGGTGGATGAGTGCCTGACCGGGGTCGCGCTGCGGAAGCTGGGGCTTGGGAGCAGGGACTACCTGAGTCCGCTGACGAGGCGGGACGCGCGGCGATAGGCCAAAGCACGACAGACCAGCGCTGCAATCGAGACCAGCGCTACAAACGAGGCCCACGCTGTGACCGAGGGCCACCCACGGCCTCACGGCCGAGGAGGACGACCATGGCATCGGCCGCGAAGACCCCGACCACCTCCCGGCGAAACTTCCTCGCCAGTTCGGCAGCCCTCGCCGCCGGCACCCTCGCCTGCCAGCCGGACGCTGGTGACGGATCAGAGGCGTCCGCCGCCAACGAGTCCGCCGCCCCCGTCCCCCAGCCCCCAGCCGACATCACCGCCGCCACCCTCGCCGAGGCCGAAAAGCTCCACGCCGTCACCTACACCGCCGACGAGCGCGAACAGCTCCTGCAGTCGATCGGCGGTCAGGTCGCCGGTGTCCGCCAACTCCGCGAAATCCCCCGCGAACTCAGCCTCCAGCCGGCCATCACCTTCGATCCGCGCCTGCCCGGGGTCTCCTATCCGGAGCAGGAAAACCGGACCCGAATGTCCACCGGCGCACCCGCCCCACTCCCGGCCAACGAGGCCGACATCGCCTACGCCTCCGTCCGCGAGCAGGCCCACTGGATCCGCACCGGCCAGATCACCAGCCGCCGCCTCACCGAGGTCTACCTGTCGCGGATCGAACGCCTCGCACCCGACCTCTACTGCTACATCACCGTCACCGCCGACCACGCGCTCGCGCAGGCCGACGAGTCCGACCGCGAACTCGCCGCCGGCCGCAACCGCGGCGAACTGCACGGCATCCCCTACGGCATCAAGGACTGCTTCGACACCGCCGGGATACCAACCACCTGGGGCGCGATCCCGTACCAGGACCAGGTGCCGGACCGCGACGCCCGCATCGTCACCATGCTCCGCGACGCCGGCGCAGTCCTCCTCGGCAAACTCGCCACCGCCAGCCTGGCCAACGGCTACCGGTGGTACGGCGGGAAGGTCCGCAACCCATGGAACACCGAGGAGCACGCGGGCGGGTCCAGCGCCGGGCCGGGATCCGCCACCGCCGCCGCGCTGTGCTCTTTCTCGATCGGGACCGACAGCCTGGGCTCGATCCTCAACCCCGCCGACCAGTGCGGAATCGCCGGTCTGCGCGCGACCTTCGGGCGGGTGCCGACCGAGGGAGCCATGCCTCTCACCCCCAGCCTCGACCGGATCGGCCCCCTCACCCGTCGCGTCGAGGATGCGGTCCCCGTCCTGGCCGCGATCAACGGACCCGATCCCACATCGGCGTCCTCCATCGACATGGGCTTCAGCTACGCCGCCAGCTTCGACCCCGCCGCCATCCGCGTAGGCTACTCGCCGGACTGGTTCCGCGAGGTCGGCTTCGGTCCCGGCGCATCGGTCCCGGTCGCCGACGCACACCTCAACGCCCTCGAAGGCCTCCGCGAACTCGGCGTCGAGCTGGTCGAGGTCGAGCTGCCGCCGTTCCCCTACCAGGCGCTCATCCCCAACCTCTACGCCGAAGCCGCCGCGATCTACGAGGCACTCACCCTCGACGGCCGCGACGATCAGCTGCCCCCCGAGGGCTGGCCCAACGCCTGGCGGCAAGTCCGCCTGCTGTCCGCGGTCGACTATCTGCAGGCCGAGCGCCTCAGGCGGCATCTCATGCACGAGTTCCACCGCATCTACAGCGACGTGGACGCCCTCTTCGCCCCGACCTACGGCTCCTTCGAACTGCTGATGGCCATGAACTACACCGGACACCCGGGGATCACCCTGCGCGCCGGCCTCGACCAGAGCCCTACCCGAAGCGCTGGCCCCGTTCCCGACGATCCGCAGGGAGAGCCGCACACGATCACCCGCAATGTGGTTTTTCATGGTCGACTCTTCGAAGAGGGGAAGATCCTCGCGCTTGCGCGGGCGCTCGAGGAGCGGCTTGGGGTGCATCACCACCGCCCGCCGCTCGGGTAGGGGCGAGCGCCGAAGTCCCCGTTCGCGCGGGAAATGCGGCTTGGCGTGCACGGCGAGATTCCGGTGCACCCGGCCCCCGATCGAGCGCCTATTCCCCGGACCACCCCCGCGGCGGTTTTTTCGGCGGGCCCGGATCCGGCGGGATGACCAGTTCGAGCTCCGTGTGGCGTGCGATGACCGCGAAGTCGCGGTTGCGGGCCAGGAGGGGACGGCCCTTGCCCAGTGCGGTTGCCGCAACCAGACAGTCGATCATCGAGCGGATCGTGAATCCGGCCCGGCGACAGATGCGATAGATCCGCGCGGCTTCCAGATACACACCGAGCGAATCAGGCTCGAGGATCTCGAAGCGGTTCAGGAGTTTCACAAGCTCCGAGGCCCTGCGGTCGCTGCGGCTGCCGGTGAGCAACTCCATGACCACGGCCGCAGGGATGCCGATGGGTTGGTCGGCCCGGACGCTGGATCTCAGGGCGAGGTGCGTGGGGCTACCCGTCTTGCGCAAATACTCGACCCACGCCGAAGTGTCGACAATCACGGCTCGTCGAGGGGCCTGACCGGGTCGATCATTTCAATTGGGCGGTCGTTCCGTAACTCGTCCAGGTCTCCTTCCCAACCCACACCCTGCATCGCGAGTGCTTCCTCCTTGGTCATCGGGATGATCGACTGCCGCCAGACCGCCTCCTTAACGGCCGCAGACCAGTCGCGCAGATTGTACCGCTGGCGCACGGCTTCCAGGTGTTCCTCCAACAGCCTCACCTCGACCGTGACGTAGCGGAGGAACTCGGGCTTGATGCCGGAGTAGTCGGGACGCGCTTCGCGGACCGCAGCGGCTCCACCCCGCCGCTCAAGCCCGGCCGCGGCCCGCAGAGTGCGTCGCACCCACGCCGACACGGTGACGCTGTTGCGGTTGGCCGCGTCCCGAACCTCCTCGAGATCGGCGTCGGACATCACTACCTGCAGTCTCTTACTCATGATATAAGTATATCATACTCATCTTTGCCCGCAAGGTTCCCCACGTGGCATCGTGTCGGGAGCGCCCACGCTTCGCCCTGTACGCCGGAGAGCCATCCATGAAGCGCCGCAACGTCTTCCGCTCCGTTCTCGCCCTGCCCGTGCCCGCCCTGGCAGCGCCCGCCCTTGCCGCTCTCACCCTCGCCGCGCTCACTGCCTCGCCCGCACAGGCCCAGCGCTTCTCGATCGAGGATGTCCTCAGCCCCGGCTACCCGGTCCAGCTCGTCGCGGCGAAGGACGCCGACCGGATCGCGTGGATCGAGTACGAGGAGGGGCGGCGCAACGTCTACACGGCGGCCGCGCCCGGTTTCGAGCCGGTGCGCCTCACGCGCTACGAGGACGACGACGGGCGCGACCTCTCCACGCTGCGCATCTCCGACGATGGCTCCACCCTGGTCTTCCTGCGCGGGCACACCCCCAACCGGGAGGGATGGATCGCGAACCCGGCCAGCGACCCGCGCGGCGCCGAGCGCGCGGTGTGGGCGGTGAGCACGGCTGGCGGCGAGCCCTGGCGCGTCGTCGAGGCGTGGAATGTGGCGCTGTCGCCGGACGGCGAGTGGGTCGCGTATGCGAAGGACGGGGCGATCTACCGCGCTCCGGTCAACCCGGGTGTGGTGACGGTCGAGCCCGACCGGCCGCTTTTCAGCGTATTCGGCAGTCAGGGCAGCCCGGTCTGGTCTCCGGACTCCCGCAGGCTCGCCTTCGTGAGCGACCGCGGGGATCACAGCTTCGTCGGCATCTACGATACGGACAACCCTGGAATCACCTATCTGGGACCGGGCGTGGACCGGGACACCAGCCCGACCTGGTCACCCGACGGCACGCGGGTCGCCTTCATCCGCCGGCCGGGGCTGCCCTTCGGCGCGCGGGCCGATCTCGGCGGGGCGGACCCGAACGATCTGCCCGACGGAATGACCGAGGCGCGCTTCGCGGGCGGCTACGACTTCTCGATCTGGGTGGCTGACGCGGGCACGGGCGAGGCGCACGAGGTCTGGCACAACGAGCCCGACGACGAGATCCACGGCGAGGTGCGCTCGGTGATCTGGGCGGGCGACCACATCATCTTCCAGGCCGAGCCGGACGGGTGGCGGCGGTATTACTCGGTGGCCGCGGCGGGGGGCACATCCTCACCCGCCGAACTTACCCCGGGCGACGGCATCGCGGAGTATATCTCGCTGTCGCCGGATGGTCGCACTCTCTTCTACGCCACCAACGCGGGCGACATCGACCGGCGGCATCTGTGGCGCGTGCCAACCAGTGGGGGCGACGCCCGGCAGCTGACCCATGGCGACGGCATCGAGACCTACCCCGCCGCGCTGGCGTCAGGGCGCGATGTCGCCGTGCTCTACGCTGACGCCAGCCAGCCGTTGACCGTGGCCGTGGTGCCTGCGGACGGCGGTGAGGTGCGGACGATCCGCGAGCTGCCCGACCGCTACCCGCTCGACCTGCACGTCGCGCCCGAAGCGGTCACCCTCGAGGCCGAGGACGGCTTCGAGTTCTACAACCAGCTCTTCCTGCCGCCCGACCTGCAGCCCGGCGAGAAGCGGCCTGCGATGATCTTCATCCACGGCGGGTCGCGGCGGCAGATGCTGCTCGGCTACCACTACATGCACTTCTATCACATGGCCTACGCGATGAACCAGTACTTCGCGAACAAGGGCTATGTGGTGTTGTCGGTGAACTACCGGAGCGGCATCGGGTACGGGCGCGAGTTCCGCAATGCGCCGGGGCGGGGGCGGGAAGGCAACACCGAATACCGCGACATCAGGGCGGCTGGCGAGTACCTGCGGGACCGCGGCGATGTGGACCCGGCGCGGATCGGGCTGTGGGGGCTGTCGTACGGAGGCATCCTCACGGCGCAGGGACTTGCACGGGATTCGGATCTGTTCGCGGCTGGCGTCGACATCGCCGGCGTGCACCTGTGGGGCAACTCGATCGATCCGGAGTCGGTGTCGTATCAGGCGTCATCGGTGGCCGAGGTCGAGAACTGGACCTCGCCCGTGCTGCTGATTCACGGCGACGACGACCGGAACGTGGCGTTTTCGCAGACGGTGGGGCTGGTGCAGCTGCTGAGGGCTCAGGGTGTGCCGCACGAGTTGATCGTCTTCCCGGATGACGTGCACGACTTCCTGCTGCACGAGAGATGGCTGATCACTTTCGATGCGACGGATGACTTCTTTGACCGTCACATGCGGGGTGACGAGGCGGTGACTACGGAGGGGAGGCGGTAGGGGGGGCGGCTCGGTTCTGGCAAGCGGGCGAGTCGCTCGCGCCGCGGCTGGTCTACTCCCATTCCCATTCCGATTCGTCAAAGACGGTCGGCACCGGATCGTCCAGCAGGCCGCCATCACCTCGGTCCACGAGCTCCCGGGCCGCCTCGGCCCACCCGGCCCTGGGGTGTACGGCCTTGTCGGCCCTTGCGGCGTTCAAAGGTTCGATGTCCATCAGGCGTCCCGGACCCGCGCGAGGAACTCCTCCGCGCTCTCGGATGCGAAGATCAGCCTGACGATGGCGGGGATATGAGGCGTTACCGGCATCTTGTCAAGTTGTCGGGACAGTTCCTGCGCTGTGTCGTCGCCGAACCTGTCGGCGACAAGGCGGAAGGCCAGATCGCGTTCACCCCGCTCGATCCCCTTCTCCAACCACTGCTGGTCCCTCTCCTCACCCCATTTCCGTGCCCGGTCGATCAAGGTCGTCATCTTTCTGTCCTCCTCTGTCCCGATCTGGAGTTCCACGTAATCTCGTTCCGGAGTGAAGCGCTGCGCCACCACCAGCCCGTTTCGGCCGCTCTTGTTTCCTCGGAATGATTGACACTCCCCGTCCTGAAAAGTGCCGACGAACGGATTCCCGAGGCTGGGCTGCCCGTCCTTCGGTGGTTGCGGGGGAACGATTACCCCAACGCGCGGGCGAAGTAATGGCTCGATGGGACTGATTCGCCCCGGCACTTTGACGAGCGACATGTAGCTACGTTGTTTCCATGAGATCCATCGGAATCAGGGCGTTGAACAGCAGGCTCAGCGAGTATGTGCGTCTGGCGGCTGGCGGCGAGACCGTTCTAGTCACGGACCGGGGGCGCGTCGTGGCCGAAATGGGCCCTCCGCGAGAGGAGAGGAGTCCCATCCTGGCGGACGCCATGCTTGCCGAGGCAGTGCGGATGGGTTGGTTGACGCCAGCACTCTCTCCGGGTTCCGAGCCCCCCCGCGGCGGGCCTCCGGAAGCCACACTGGCCGCGTTACTCGGTGAGCTGGAGGGCGACCGAAGCGATCGGTGATCTACGTCGACACCTCGGTCGCCCTGGCCCACCTGTTCGCGGAAGACCGGCGACCTCGCCGCTTTTGTCGGTATAGTAGCATATTATGTTGCACCTCTAAACACACGACCCTAAGTCTGCTGAGATCGGGCACCGATCACTCTTGACTTGACGAACGGGAAAAACGGCAGCAGATGACGGGTACGCGAGTTGGCAACGCACCAACACAGAAGACGATGCAAGCATGAAGACAGCGAATGACTTTCCGCTACCGGGCTGGCGCACCGTCACCACCGACCAACACCAACGCCTCTATCGGGACGGCAAGGCTGGGGCCGTAGTCACCATCGTTGGCCTCGCGGGATACACCACTGAAATCATCCTGCCGACCGCAGACGCCGACGCCTGGAAAGCGCTGCGCGCGCTGCTCGACGCGCGATCGAAGGGCTGACTCCCAGGAAATCGAAGCTCGACGGCCACTTAAAAGTGTAATCTGGTAGCCGAGTGCGGCTGCCACATATGTTGCAACAGAGTGAAATATCACCACCCCTATATGGTAGGGGAAAAGGATGCATGAACACCGGGGGAGCATGCCGATGCGCGCCACGATCACCACCAGCCCACCCGGTGAAGTCTCGGACATCCTCAGGCGCTTTGGCGGCAACCTCCGCACGGCCCGCCAGCGGCGCCGGTTGCGCATCCAGGACATCGCGGACCGCATAGGCACCTCGCGCTCGACTGTGACCAATGTGGAGAACGGAAAGCCGGGGGTGTCCGCGGCCGCCTACTTCGGCGTGCTGTGGGCACTGGGCCTGTCTGCCGACGCGAACCAGCTGGCCGACCCGGACCGTGACGAAGAGGGCAAGATCCGGCAGTGGGCCCGCTTCCCGGCCCAGGTCCCGCACTTCCGGCCGCTCAGCGATGACTTCTGATTTCGACCGGTTTGTCTTCATCGCTCTTCCGGGACGGAGCGAGTATGTGGTGGCCGGCCGCTTCCGCGTGTCCGGCGGCGAACCGCTCGGAGAGTTCATATACGGCCGCAGCTACCTGAGCCGGGCCGACGCGGTCGAACTCGACCCTGTCCACCTCAGACTCACCGGGCGCGTTCGCAAGGGAAGCATCAATGGTGTATTCGGCGCGATTCGAGATACCATGCACTCTTCCTGGGGCCGGTTCATAGAAGGGGGAAGCTCGCCGGATCTGGTGCAGAGTCCGAACGACTACTTTGGCGCTATCGCTTTCGCTCCGAGACTCGACCCTCCCGCTCCAAGGCTCCGCTTTCACGCCGTTGACGACCTGGCCCGGCTCAAGGTGGCCCTCGACGCGGCGCACGCCGGGCAGGACGCACCTGTGGAAGACGCGCTCCCTCAAGGTCAAAAGCCAATTGGGACAAGCGCACCCAAGGCGATCGTCGAGGACGACCGTACGCTCTGGATGGCGAAGTTCCCGCAGGACGACATGATATGGAATCACACCCGCGTCCGGCACGCGACACTGCAGCTTGCACTCGACTGCGGCCTTGACGCGCTGCCCAGCCGAATCGAGAGCGTCCGCGGCGAGGACGTCCTGATGGTGCGACGCTACGACCGCGAGTGGGTGGGCGACGGCTATGCCTGCAGCCGCCTGATCAGCGGTTTTACCCTGCTCGGTACCGACGATACACCGGCCGCCAGGCGTGGCTGGTCATACCTGACATTGGCCGACCAGGTCCGCCGCGCGAGTTCACACCCCAGGGAGGACCTGCGCGAGCTCTTTGGGCGCATGTGCTTCAACGCAGCCATCTCGAATCTGACGGACGACCCGCGCCATCCCATGATGGTCGCGAAGGGCATCGGCTGGCGTCTTGCGCCTGCCTCTTCCCTCGTACCAACACCGCCGGCCGATGGCAAGCGCGGCGATTTCACCATGATCTGCGGTCCGACCGGCCGTTCGCCGACTCGCGAGAACATCGTGGCCGGGGCGGGACGGTTTCTGTTGGCCCGGACGGCGGCCGAGGCCATCTTCGACAGGATCTCCGGGATTGTACAGTCGTCGTGGTACGCCGTGATGCGCGAGAGTGGCGTGAGCGTGAGCGACTGCGATCTGGTGGGTCAGTCGATTCGCAGGTAGTTATTCGTCGCGAGAGAACGCTCGGTTGGAGGCGCTTCGTTGTCTAGCGGAGGACTGGAGAGCTTGGCGCTCAACAGGTGGAGATATCTGCGGTCCGGACGCTGGTGACCCAAATTCGGGTCATCCATGTTGACAATAATATGCACAAGTGGCTTGTGCGTCTAATATTTCAGTCATTCGGGGTCATTGGGTGATCGCAGGTCGGGAATCCGTTGCCGGTTGAGCGCTTGCGGAAACGTTTGCGCAGCATTGACTTGGTTCGCCATGGTTCTCTCGTAGGTCTTGTAACACCGATCCTGGGGAGAGGAGTCGTTAGTATGAGGCAGCTGAGCACACAACGCATCCGAGCGAGCCAGCATCGAGGGGAAGCGTCGGGAAGTGGGGACCAGAGAGCCGTGAGCCGATGCCGCAGGTCCGGGTGCGGAGAACTGGTGGGGTTGTTCCCGCTGATGGCGATTGGGCTCTTGATGCCGACGCGTTCAGTTGCGGGCCAGGAAGTGGGCGAAGTCTTCCGGGACTGCGACATCTGCCCTGAGATGGTGGTGGTCCCATCGGAGAGCTTCCTGATGGGTTCGCTGGAGACGGACCGGGATGCAATTGACTGGGAGAAGCCGCAGCACCGGGTGACCATCTACTTCGCTTTTGCGGTGGGTGTGTACGAAGTGACGTTCGACGAGTGGGATGCATGCGTGCGCGGGGGCGGATGCGGCGGGCACAAACCGCACGACCGCGGTTATGGACGTGGGCGACATCCGGTGATATACGTGAGTTGGGAGGATGCGTGGCTGTACGCGGACTGGCTGACGGAGCAGACGGGTGAGGAGTACCGGTTGCTGACCGAGGCGGAGTGGGAGTACGTGGCGAGGGCCGGGACTCAAACAGCGTGGTACTGGGGGGATGGGACGGGCGAGCAGTGCCAGTATGCCAACGGCGATAGCAGTGTCGGCTGTCGAGACCGACAGGAGTATACGGCACCAGTCGGCTCGTACCGACCGAATGGGTTCGGCCTGTACGATGTGCTGGGCAACGTGTGGGAGTGGGTGGACGACTGCTGGAACGGGAACTACGAAGGCGCGCCCACTGACGGCCGTTCGTGGTACAAAGGGGATTGTACCGTCCGTGTGTTGCGCGGCGGCTCCTGGTACAGCAGACCGGGGCTCCTCCGTTCGGCGGGCCGCTCCGATGGCTCGACCGGACGCCGGAGCTACGTCCTCGGGTTCCGTGTCGCCCGGACCATGAATTGACTCCTCCATCTTTGCTTCATTACCTCCTGCACGGGGGTCCACGGGGCGGCGCCCCCTGGTCGCGGCACGTTCTGAGCGACCGCATCCAGCGCACCGCCCTGAACGTGCAGGAGTCCCTCGTCTAGGCCACCTACTCCCGGCGCCGGTCCCCCACTGGCCCGCGCCAAACTCGGCATCGAGAAGCTTCGTTTCCTGCTCGGCAAGCAGCTCTGAGAGCGGCCAGGGGGCAAGCGTTCCAAACCCGGCTGACTTGCCATACGCATCGCGACGACGCCAAGAGCCGCGCCAGAGCCGGCGTGTCTCGCTCGGTTGGGAGGCGCTCCGTTGCATAAGGGAGGACTGGAGAGCTTGGTGCCCAACAGGTGGAGATATCTGCGGTCCGGACGCTGGTGACCCAATTTCGGGTCATCAATGTTGACAATAACATGCACAAATAGCTTGTGCGTCCAGTATTTCAGTCATCCGGGTCACTGGGCGATCACACGCCAGGAATCTGTTTCCGGTTGAGTGCTTGCGGAAACGGTTGCGCAGCATCGACTTGGCTCGCCATGATTCTCTCGTAGGGTCTTGCGCGCCGGGGGAGCGTCACCACCCCGTGCGGCGATTCTCGCCCTTGGTGCGAAGACTTTCATGACAACGACAGGATAGTGATGTACATGAAGGTGACCTGGCGACTCTGCGGATTCAGGTGGGGAATAGCCGGGTTACTTCTGTGGTTGATTGGCGCGATGCTCCCTGCCCTCCCGGCCGTGGCCCAGCGAGTCGGCGAGGTGTTCCAGGATTGTGACGTCTGTCCAGTGATGGTCGTGGTGCCAGCAGGCACTTTCGAGATGGGTTCGGACAGCACGGAGGAAGGAAGGGTCGAACGCTCCGAGAGTCCGCAGCATCGTGTCGTGATCAATTCGGCGTTCGCGGTGGGCATCTACGAGGTTACCGTGGATGAGTGGACCGCTTGCGTTCGAGGGGGTGGGTGTCCGGAAGACAGCGCGCGGTTTGCCAGAGATAGCGGCGGGCGAATGCCGGTGAATGTAGAGTGGGACCACGCGTGGCGGTACGCGGACTGGCTGTCGAGGGTCACAGGGCACGTGTACCGGCTGCCCAGTGAGGCCGAGTGGGAATACGCAGCCAGGGCCGGGACGCGGTCGGCACGGTACTGGGGCGACTCACCGACCGCACAGTGCCAGTACGCCAACGGGTACGACGCGACCACCCACAGCGAGCTGGACTTCGACTTCTTGGATATGATCGGTTGCCGAGATGGGCATTCGCATGAGGCGCCGGTCGGATCGTTCCAGCCAAACGCGTGGGGGTTGTACGACGTGTTGGGGAATGCGGGCGAGTGGGTGGACGATTGCTGGAACTGGGGCTATGACGGCGCGCCTACGGATGGAAGCTCATGGTACACGGGAAACTGCGGGCTCCGCGGGGTGCGCGGCGGAGCTAGGAGGGGCGAACCGCAAGATCTGCGTTCTGCGAGCCGCTCGTTCGGCAAGCTGGGCCTAAATGAATATGGCTTCCGCGTCGCCCGGAGCGTCCGATGAGTGCCCGCGCCGCAGCATTAGTCGCCCTGGCGCTGACGCCCCTGGCCGTCGCACCCACCGCCGCGCAGAGCCCGGACAATCCCGTGTGCGACTCGGATTCTCCCAATCTGTGGAAGCGGGAAGTGCAGTTCCTGGAGATCTGGTGGAATGAGGCGAGGCCCGTCGACGTTGCGGAGTGTCTGGAAGCTGGCGCCGATCCGGATGCAACCGGGATCCTGAGACACGCAGCCCAGTGGACGCGGTACCCCGCCGTGGTTCAGATGCTGCTGGATGCCGGAGCGGACCCGAACCCCGTCGGGAGGGGGGTGGCGCCTCCGTTGTATTGGGCGGTTCAACGCACCGACAACGTGACGGTTATTCACGGCGTTGTGGCCGCACTGCTCTACGCAAACGCGGATATGGGCCCGGATCAGTTCGGTTACACGCCGCTGTACCACGTCCTGGGCAATCAGCCCAACAGCGTCGCACTGATCGAACTGCTCCTCGAAGCGGGTGCCGATCCCAATGGATCCTGGGGATCGGTGACCCCGCTCCATCATGCAGCTGAGCACACGACGAATCCGCAGGTGCTGGAGGCGCTGTTGGCGGTCGGTGCCGATCCGAACGCGAGGATCGCCCTTAGGACAACACCGCTGCACATCGCCATTGAGAGATGCAGGCAGATTCTTGTTCGCCCGCTGCTGGAGTATGGGGCCGACCCGAACGCGGAAAGGGGTCTCGCTCAGACGCCGCTGAAGGTCGCGGAGTCGTGTTCCAACGCGTCCGAGCGTGACAACATCGAGCGCATGCTTCGGGAAGCGGGGGCCAGGGAGCCATGAGCCGATTTCGTACGCCCCGGTGGGGAGGACTGGCGGGATTGTTCGCGCTGACGGCGATTCTGTGCTTGATGCCGACACGGTCCGCTGCGGGCCAGCAAGTGGGCGAAGTGTTCCGGGACTGTGATGTGTGTCCTGAGATGGTCGTGGTGCCAGCGGGAAGCTTCATGATGGGCTCGCCGGAGACGGAGGAAGCGGGCTTCGGAGACGAAGGACCTCAGCACCAGGTCACCATCGACTACGCGTTCGCTGTGGGAGTGTACGAAGTCACGTTCGATGAATGGGACGCGTGCGTAGAGGGGGGCGGTTGTGGAGGATATGATCCTGACGACGAGGGATGGGGCCGCGGAAGCCGCCCCGTCATCAACGTTCATTGGGAGGATGCGTGGCAGTACGCGGATTGGCTCACCCAACAAACCGGGGAGGAGTACCGGCTGTTGAGCGAGGCGGAGTGGGAGTACGTGGCGAGGGCCGGGACTCAAACAGCGCGGTACTGGGGGGATGCGGCGCGCGAGCAGTGCCAGTATGCCAACGGTGATAGCAGTGTCGGTTGTCGGGACCGACAGGAGTATACGGCGTCGGTAGGCTCGTACCGACCGAATGGGTTCGGTCTGTACGATGTACTGGGGAACGTGTGGGAGTGGGTGGATGACTGCTATGGACGCTACGACGACACTCCCACCGATGGACTCTCATCGTACGCGGGGGATTGTGACTATCGTGTGTTGAGGGGCGGTGGCTTCTACGACGCACCGGACTATCTCCGTTCGGCCCGTCGGCGCGCGGGCGACCCCGGTAGCCGGGATCTCCTCCACGGATTCCGGGTCGCCCGGAGCGTCCGATGACTGCCCGCGACGGAGTGCTGGTCGCCCTGGCGGTGACGGCCATTGCGGTCGCACCAGCTGCGTCCACTGTTGCCGCACAGGACTGCTCGATCGGCCGTGACAACTGGGGCGACATCCAGCGATTTCGGCGATGCTTAGACGAGTACAATCCGGATCGGTGGGGCGACCCCTGGCTCCTGCACACAGCATCGAGAGCGACTGGGAACCCAACTATCGTCCGCTTGCTCTTGCAGGAGGGTTGGGATCCTAACGCCCCTGACGACGGCGGGCAGTCGCCACTCCACCACGGAGCGCGCAACACCAACCCGATGGTCGTGTCCCACCTCCTGGACGCTGGTGCGGATCTCAACGCCAGGGACAACAATGGCTACACGGCTCTCCATTGGGCTGCCGCGCAGAGCGGCAACGGCCGAGTCATCAAGGTGCTGCTGGATCGGGGCGCCAATCCCCTGGCCGAGAGCAACGACGGCCGAACACCGCTGCACTCTGCGCTTAGGTACCGTGCCGACGAAAGTGTGGTGTCGGCGATGCTGGAGACCGGTGCCGACGAATACCTGACGCCGCTGCAACTCGCGGTGCTCAGGGAAGGCGTGATTTCGGTGGAACAGATGCTGACCGAGGGTGCCGATCCGCACGAAGCGGACAGGTACGGCTGGGGCCCGCTGCACTTCGCTGTCCCACTTGCCGGGCTGGAGGTGGTGTCGACACTACTTGCGGCAGGGGCGGATCCCGATGCACGAACGGTCGGTGGCGCGACAGCGCTTCACTTGGCGGCGTCGCAGGCATCGGTGTCGGTTGTGTCGGCTCTTCTGAGGGCGGGAGCGGATCCCAACGTGAAAGATGGCGAGAGCGGGTCAACGCCTCTTCACCACGCGGCGGATTACCAAGGACCAGCCTTGTTGCCTGTAGTCTCGGCCTTGCTTCAGGCAGGTGCCGATCTAGGACCTACGGCAGGGGACTTCACACCGCTGCACGCGGTCATGAGGAACCCCGAAGCGACCGTCTCGCTTGGGACATTCGCGGCAGCGCAGCGTACTGGCGCCTTGTGGTCCCGGAGGGTGTGTTGGCACCCGGACGAACATTCAACGGCAGCCTCAGTTCGTCCGATGCGGTTTGGGACGACGGCTCGCACTACGACGTGTGGACCCTGACCGCGCGAGCGGGGCAGCGTGTGGTCATAGATATGGAGTCGGACGACGTGGACGCCTACCTCAGGGTACTCCGGAACGATGGCACGCAGATCGCGACCAACGACGATGGCGGGTCGGGATCGGATGCACGGCTGGAATACCAGGCGCCGTATGCTGGGGCCTACCTCGTCATCGCCACGAGTTACGCGGCGGGGGAGACGGGGGCGTATCGGGTGAGGGTTCGATGAGGGGTACGCGTTCTAACGAACAGAAACCACACTTCTTTTCGGTTAGGACGAAGGAACGATGAGTCGAGTGTTTGCATGGAGAGTCGCGGCTCCTGTTCTGGTGAGCATTCTTGCAAGTTGCACCAACAACGCGAGAAACGAACTTAGTCATTCGAATGCGGTCGAGAATCTCAAGATGTTGGCCGGGGTCGCTGAAGGTTCAGCTCAACATCAGTTCAACAGGCTTTGTTCACAAAACGATTCGTCGTCTACGACTGGTAGTCTCAGTCCGGTCCACTGACGGCGATGGGATGATGGTCGAAGTGATCGTTAGGCTGGGGCACTGCAAGCGGTTGGACCTCGTTGCTTCTATGTACTGGGATGGAGGTCCGGTGGACGGTAGCGTCGGGCAGCTCCCGCAGAAACACAAGCTTCCGGATTGTTGCGTCCCTCCATCCTCTGGCGAAGCCCTGGACACTGCGGACGCCCAGGGAGGGCGGCCCGACGCTACGCCTCTCACCCGTGAGCCTAAGCCAAAGATGACCCGTTCATTGGAGCCAAACGCTTTCGGCTTGTACGAGATGCTGGGCAGTGTGTCGGAATGACCCGGGATTCCTGGAACGAACGCAACGCGGGTGCGCCGTTCAACGGCACTGCGTGCGAGTCAGGAGACCATGCCCCACGCCTCATGGTGAATGGAGTTGAACAACCGACCCCAGTGCTACCTCTGGAAGCTTGCCCTCGCCCTCGGAACATCCGCCACCTCGATTTCGGATTGCAAGGGTGAGCAACAAGGGAAATGCAAGTGAGTGGAAGGTCGCCGCCCATAGATGCGGAACCAAGTCCACCATTCGGACACCTGGCCGATTCAGCGGATTCAGTTGGAGTCTCGCAGTAGTGGCGCTACGGGTCATCGGACAGTTGATGTCCACCACGACCGTTGCGGCGCAGCAGGTTGGCGAAGTCTTCCAAGACTGCGCCATCTGCCCCGAGATGGTGGTCGTCCCCCCCGGCAGCTTCCTCATGGGCTCGCCTGATTCAGAAGAAGGACGCTGGGCGGACGAGGGGCCACAGCACCAAGTCAACATCGAATACTCGTTCGCGGTGGGAGTCTACGAAGTCACGTTCGATGAGTGGGATGCGTGCGTACGCGGGGGTGGATGCGGGGGATACGGACCCGACGACGAGGAGTGGGGCCGTGGGCGCCGCCCTGTCATTCACGTCCATTGGGAGGATGCCTGGCGCTACGCGGACTGGCTGACCGAACAAACCGGCGAGGAGTACCGGCTGCTCACCGAGGCGGAGTGGGAATACGTAGCGAGGGCGGGGACTCGCACTTCCCGTTACTGGGGAGAGACAGACAGGGCACAATGCCAGTATGCAAACGGATTCGATGCCAGTGCCCAAGTAGAACTTGACGATAACCGTGAACCCGCCGCATGCCGGGACCGACACGTCAACACGGCGCCGGTAGGCTCGTTCCGACCGAATGCCTTCGGGCTGTACGATGTGCTTGGGAACGTTTACGAGTGGGTGGACGACTGCCGGAACGAAGGCTACGAGGGTGCTCCAAGGGACGGGAGTCCATGGTACTCGGGCGAGTGTTCTCGTCGCATGTTGCGCGGCGGCGCTTGGAGTAGTGTGCCGAGTTACCTCCGCGTGGCTCTGCGCATCTGGAACTCGTCCAGGTACCGAGGCAGTGGTCTCGGTCTCCGCGTCGCCCGAACCATACGGTGAATCAATGCGGAGAGTGAGGAACGTGAAGGCGACTTGGCGATTCGGCGGACTCGAACAGGGACCAGCTCCTGTGTTCGTGCTGTGGTTGATGGCCGCGGCGATCTCTGCGGCGCCGGCTGAGGCGCAGGACGTGGGCGAGGCCTTCCGCGACTGCGACGTGTGCCCCGATATGGTCGTGGTTCCCGCCGGCACCTTCATGATGGGCTCGCCGGACACGGAGGAAGGACGGGACGGCGACGAGGGGCCGCAACACGAGGTCACCATCGACTACGCGTTCGCGGTCGGAGTGTACGAAATCACGTTCGAGGAGTGGGATGCGTGCGTGCAAGGAGGTGGGTGCGGAGGGCACGAACCGTCAGACTGGGGATGGGGGCGCGGCAAGCAGCCCGTAGTCGACGTGCACTGGGAGAACGCCTGGCAGTATGCGGATTGGCTGTCAGAACAGACCGGGGAGGAGTACCGACTGCTCAGCGAGGCAGAGTGGGAATACGTGACGCGGGCGGGGACTCGCACGGCATGGCACTGGGGAGAGACGGAACGGGAGCAATGCCGCTACGCCAACGGATGGGACGCCAGCGCACTGATCGAAACGGGGATTCAGTGGGAGGCAGTCGGATGCCGGGACCGGCACATATTCACGGCTCCGGTGGGTTCGTACCAGCCGAACGGTTTCGGATTGTACGACGTGCTGGGGAACGTTTCAGAGTGGGTGGATGACTGCGAGAACCGGGGGTATGACGGTGCTCCAACCGACGGCACTCCCTGGTATATGGGAGACTGCTCACGACGCGTCAGTCGTGGTGGCAATTGGCGCCACGCGCCGAATGAACTCCGCTCAGCGGAACGCTATGATTACCCGGGCGATTTTCAGAACGGCGATCAGGGCTTTCGCGTTGCCAGGAGCGTCCGATGACTGCTCGCACTGTGGCGCTGGCCACCCTAGCACTGGCGGTCGCCCCTGCCGGCGCGCAGGAAATCGGTCAGTTCTTCCGGGACTGCACTGTATGCCCCGAAATGGTCGTGGTTCCTAGCGGCCGCTTCATCATGGGCTCACCGGAGACGGAGGAGGGGCGGGGCGACGACGAGGGTCCTCGCCGGGTCGTGTCGATCGACTCGTTCGCGGTGGGAGTCTACGAGATAACGTTCGAGGAGTGGGATGCATGTGCGTGGGAAGGGGGCTGTGGTGGTGCGATTCCCGAGGACGAAGGGTGGGGCCGCGCGAACCGTCCAGTCGTCAATGTGAGCTGGGAAGATGCTGAGTCGTACGTGGGGTGGCTCTCCGGAGCGACTGGTCAGCAATATCGGCTTCTGACCGAGGCGGAGTGGGAGTACGTGGCGCGGGCGGGCACGCAGACTGCTCGGTACTGGGGGGACAGTGCATCGGAGCAGTGCACGTATGCGAACGGGGACGACGACGATGTTTCGTGTACAGACGGTTTCGCGAATACCGCGCCGGCAGGGGCACTGCACCCGAATGCATTCGGGTTGTATGACATGCTCGGCAACGTGTGGGAGTGGGTAGAGGACTGCTGGCACGACAGCTACTCGAATGCCCCGAACGACGGGAGCGCTATGCGATCCGAATCGGAATGCTCCTATCGAGTGTTGCGCGGCGGTTCCGGTGCCAACGATCCAGCGAAAATCCGTTCGGCGCACCGTGGCAACTGGTACCCGACTATCGGGGAACGTTACTACGGATTCCGTGTTGCCAGGAACGTCCGATGATCGTCGGCTTCCGCGTCGCCAGAAACGTCCGATGATTGCCCGCATTTCTGCGTTGGCAACCTTGGCACTCGTGGTTGCCCCTGCCAACGCCCAGGACGTAGGCCAGGTCTTCCGCGACTGCGACCTGTGCCCCGAGATAGTGGTCGTCCCCCCCGGCAGCTTCCTCATGGGCTCGCCGGACACAGAGGAAGGACGGGATGGCGACGAGGGGCCGCAACACGAGGTCACCATCGACTACGCGTTCGCGGTCGGAGTGTACGAAGTCACGTTCGACGAGTGGGATGCGTGTGTCCGGGGGGGTGGATGTGGAGGATACGAACCGTCAGACTGGGGATGGGGCCGAGGGACGCGTCCTGTTATGGAGGTACACTGGGAGGACGCATGGCGATATGCTGATTGGCTGTCTGAACAAACGGGCGAGGAGTACCGGTTACTGAGCGAGGCGGAGTGGGAGTATGTGGCGCGTCCGGGGACGCGCACGGCACGGTACTGGGGCGAAACGGTACGTGACCAGTGCCAGAATGCCAACGGATACGACGCAAGTGGACATGCCGAATACGCAAGTGACCGGGAAATGGCCGGGTGTCGTGACAGGGCGCCCAAGACCGCACCGGTGGGATCTTACCGACCGAACGGATTCGGGTTACATGATGTTCTGGGGAATGTGTATGAGTGGGTGGACGACTGCCGGAACCAGGACTATGAGGGCGCTCCGACGGATGGGAGTTCGTGGTACGGAGGAGATTGTACCCGCCGTATCAGGCGTGGCGGGTCATGGCTACACTCTCCGAATGAGCATCGTTCGGCCCAGCGCGGCGGGTACCCGGTAGACATGCGGAACTTCTCCCAAGGGTTCCGTGTAGCTCAGAGCTTGAACTAGGAATCTCAAAGCGACTTTGAGTGCACACCCCCTCAACTCATTGGGCTGAGTGCCCTCCTCAACGCCTCACCGCCCCACCCACCACCGGCATCCAGTTTCCGTCGCCCGCGGGACGCAGGGGGACGCCCTGGCCAGTCTGCTCAGGCGTCACTACGGATCTGCAGCCCCTCACACTTCATAGAACAGTCCGTCGTAGAGGATTGCGTGCCGAATGACATCGCAGTCCCTCTCGCTCACACCGTTGTCGCGCATTGTCGCGAGCCATGACGACCGGATCGTCGCGGTGATGCGATCGAAAATGGCCTCCGCTTGGTCGCTGCGCAGGAGGAAGCGGCCTGCCGCGCCGAGCAGGTTGGCCCGGTTGGCCCAGCGGCCGGCGGGCCCGCAGGTCATCGCCAGATCGCGTCGCGAGACCGAAATCGCGGGGACGGGCGTGAGGTCGTAGGCCGGGCTCAGCCGCCACTGGCGACCGTGGGCGACGATAGCGTGATTTCGCGGGTGATCGTCGAGATTCGAAATGGCCGCATTGAAACAGATGCGCGCAAACAGCTCGTGCAGATCCTCTTTCGGCTTCGAACTCGCGCGCCGCACTTCGTCCGCCAGGGCGAGGTATGACCAGCGCCGCCGGTTCGTCACATGGTCATCGGCCTGAAGCAGCGTGAGCGCACTGACCATGCGGCTGCGTGCATAGCCGGTGCCGTGCCGCTCGCGGTCGAAGCGGCGGACCAGCAGCACGTCGCGGTCGCCGATGCGCTCCACACGGCTGGACGCCACGTTCAGGCCGCATTCCCGCGCGAGTTGCAACACCGCGTGTTCGACGAGGGGGTCGTTCCAGCGATCCTCGTCCCGGCCGAACTTTGCCACCCAGAGGGCCCCGCCGTCCTCGACCACGGACTTCGGGCGCGCACCACCCATCGACGTACCCTCGAGCAGCAACTCCCGCGCTCGCCCCGCGACCGTTGCCTGTCGGCCGCGTTCCCCCGCGAGCACGGAATCGGCGGCGGCCTGGAGCTCTCCGAGGTCGGGGACGGCGTTGAAGAGGCTCTGCGGGCGGGGCGGCGCGAGGTCCGCGTTGAACCCGAGCGCTCCGGCCCGGTCGTCCGGCCCTTCGACCAGATAGTCGAACTCCTCGAGCTGGGCTGCGCCAAAGCGTCGTTCGATGAGCAGGCGTCCCCAGTAGTCCGGCGTGGAGTCTCGAATTGGGCCGAAGAAGCCGCCCATCCGGGTTGTCAGGTACAGACGCTCCGAGAGCCGCAATTCGACCGGATCCAGCTCGACCGCGTCGGGACGGTTCAGGTAGCTGCGCCCGTAGACGAACTCGCCCAGCGGCACGCCATCCGGAGTCGTGGACACCCGAAAACGACCTGCAACCACGAACTCGGTCGTGCCGGGCAGGACGACGAAGACGAAGCACTCGCGGTCAGAAGTCATTGTCGAGCCGCCGGCGGCGACGGCGGGCTTGCCGCGGCCGCCGGACACTCTCCAGGATCTTGCCCTCCTCGTCGAGGTCGGGGTCACCCAGGTTTTCCGCCTGTCTCAGCAATCCGAGCGACCAGAGAGCCCCGAAGTATGCGGCGGCCGACGCGCTGGGCTTGCCCTTCTCCAGGTCGGCGATCGTGAGCCGGGAAACGCCGAGGCGGTCGGCGACGTCCTGAAGACGCAGCTGGCGCCGCAAGCGTGCGGTGCGGAGGTTGCGGCCCAGCCGCGCAAGAGCCTGCCCGACGGCGGCGGGAGGAGACTGGCTGATGGCGCTGCGGTTTGGCATGATTAGTTCAATATGCGTAATAGGGATGATAAGTATAGTTTATATGACGTACGGTGCAGTGGGCAAGCACGGGAGGGTTCCGTGACCGCGATGTGGGACGTGCCAAAGGAATGGCTATTCGGGGCGGCGCTTCGGCAGTAGGCGCCCAATCAGGCGAGCGTTGCCACCACCTCGAGAATCCCCTCGGGATGGCTTATGATCCTCAGCGGCCTGGGCGCCTCGAGGTGGCTCGCGATGTCGCGACTGGCGCCGAGCAGGGTTGTTACGTTTGTTGGAAGTACTCGCCGACCTCGTGTGAGGCGAGCCCCTCTCTTAGCTGAAGCACGAGGCACCGATGAAGTCCAGTGAGATCATCTTTGAAGTTACCGAAGCCGCTGAGGGCGGCTACGACGCCAGAGCGCTCGGACACAGCATCTTCACTCAGGGCGACGATTGGTCGGATCTGAAGGCGATGGTCAGAGATGCCGTGCTCTGTCACTTCGACCCCCAGGATGCGCCGAAGGTGATTCGGCTGCATCTGGTAAGGGACGAAGCAATTGCGGTATGAGGAAGCTGCCGCGCGACCTCACGGGGGACGGTCTGGCTAGTTTGCTCAGGCGTCACTACGGATACGAGGCAAAGCGGCAGCGTGGTAGCCACCTGACCGTTGGCCGATGAAGCTGTTGGTGGTCAACTAACCGGCCGCAACGCCCTCCTCAACGCCTCAATCCCCCCCACCACCGGCAACTCCACACTCGTCCCCCGCAAATCCACCGTCAACATCGTCCCCGGCTCCGGATGCACCGTGAAGTACTTGTCACTCGAGAACACCATAAGCCCGATCTGCGCGCCCGCCGGGATCACCTGATCGTCCGGCTGCAGCGCAAACTCCAGCTCTACAAACTCCCCAGGCGTGAGATCCGCCCCGGACCGCGGGCTCGCGATGTTGTCCGCCCCCGCATTCGCCGGGTCCGCCCACCCCTTGGTGATGATGTTGTCGTTGATGTCGTCGCTCTCGGTCCAGGGGAGCGAGACGAGCCAAACGGTCAGATTCGCCGCGGCGGCATCGGCAGCCACGCGCACGCGCACCGTGGCCACGCCCGAGAGGTGGACATCCTGCTGGAGCTCCGGGGTCGCATATAGAAGCCGGTGGTTCGACCATTCGGCCGCGGCGAGTTGGCCGCCCTCAAAAGCAAAATTGTCCACAATTCCGCCACTGCCGTCCGCCTCGCCGGCGTTGAGAGAGAGGGTGCCGGTCCAGTTGCCGTCGCCCGCGGGATGCAGGGGGACGCCTTCGGACTCGGGGTGCGGATAGTCGGGGTAGGGGGTGGGCTGCTGGCGGTTGTCGGCCTCGCGGACGATCCACGCGCGCGGGTCGTTCTCGACGCCGTTTTCGACGCCCAGGACGTAGCGGGTGAACCAGCGGTTCATGAGCTCGAGGGGCGGGCGACCGCCGTGGCCGCCCTGGTGATAGTAGATCTGGACGGGGACGCCGCGGGCCTTGAGCGCCTCGGTGATGCGGTAGCTGTGCTCGGGCATCACGTTCCAGTCGTTGAAGGCGTGGGCCATGAGGGTGGCGGCGCGGACGCCGTCGATGTGGTTCAGGTAGTCGCGGCCCGCCCAGAAGTCGTTGTAGTCGCCGGTGGTGCGGTCGAGCTCGGCGTACATCTCGTCGCGCACGTTGGCGATGCAGTAGTCGCGCACGTCGGGGTAGCCGCTGAAGATGAAGTCGAAGAGGACATCGATGTCCTCGCCGGGGTAGCCGCCGGGGGAGCGCACGAGGCCGTTCGAGCGGTAGTAGTGGTAGTAGGACGTGTTGGGCGCGACCGGGATGATCGCTTCGAGGCCCTCGACGCCGGTGGTCGCGGCGGCCAGGGGCAGGGTGCCGTTGTAGGAGGTGCCGGTCATGCCGACCTTGCCGTTGGCCCAGTAGGCCTCGACCTGTTCGTCGCCGTCGACGCTGGTGAAGCCGCGGGCGCGGCCGTTGAGCCAGTCGATGACGGCCTTGGGCGCGAGCGATTCGTTGGCGCCGCCGACGGTGGGGCAGCCCTGGGACTGGCCGGTGCCCGGCGACTGCGAGTGGATGACCGCGAAGCCGCGCGGCACCCAGATGCGGATGTGCGAGTTGGAGATGACGGGCTGCTGCGCGATGTGCCGGATGGTGGCGGGGAAGGGGTCGCGGGGCGGGGGATCGCCGCCGACCTCCTGCCGCAGGTTCCAGAAATGGTCGAGGTCGAGCCCCGCGATGCCGGAGTAGTAGGGGCTGGTCTCGTAGATGACGGGGACCTGGAGGCCCTCGCTGTCCGTCTGTCCCTGGCGCGTGACGTCGACGTGTACGCGGTCGGGCCTGCCGTCACCATCGGTGTCGAACTCGGTCTCGACCCAGAGGTCGTGGCGGATCCACGCGGCCGTATCGGCGAAGGCGGGGACGACCTGGGCCTGTCCGTTCTCGATGACGGGGCCGGTCTGGGCGGTGGCGGGGGATGTGGTTGGGAGCGCGAGAAGGACGAACGCGGCGGCCGCGCGGCGGGTCAGTTTCATGAGTCGGATCCGGGGATGGGTTGGGGACATCGGGACTTCACAGACACCGTTCGCGGATCGCTGCGACAGCGGCGTCGATCTCGTCGCGGGTGTTGAAGAAGTGGAGGGAGAGGCGGAAATCTCGCGGCTGGCGAACGGGCGAGGCCAGAATGTCGGCGCTCGTACGCAGGTCGTTGTACAGGTCGGTGGCGTCGCATCCCGCGGGGAGCTTGAGCACGAAGACGCCGGAGCGGTCCGGGCGGGTCCGGGGCGAGGTCATGGAGAGCCCGTGGGAGCCGTCCACCGCCTCGATGGCGTGATCGACGAGTGACTGGATGCGATCGTCGATGCGCTCCAGGCCGACGCCCTCCATCCACTCGACGGCGCGTCCGAACCCGGCGAAGTCCGCCAGGGCGCGGGTGCCGAACTCGTATCGGGCGGCGCTCGGCAGCAGGGTGTAGTTGCCCTGGTAGTCCATGGTCGCGTGGCTGTGCGAGCCGGCCCAGCTGAGCCGGACATCGTCGAGCACCTCGCGTCGCACGAACAGCGCACCGGTGCCCTTGGGGCCGAGCAGCCACTTGTGGCCGCAGGTGGAGTAGCAGTCGCAGCCGAGCGCCCGAAAGCCGGTGATGACGCATCCGGGTCCCTGGGCGCCGTCGAGGTGGTAGCGGATTCCGCGGGACCGGAGCAGGCGCCCGAGTTCGGCGGACTCGTCGGTGCGCACGGTGCGGCCGTTGTTGCGGGAGACGTGGCTGATGCTGACCATCCGCGTGCGCGGAGACAGCTGGGCCCGGACCTGGTCGAGCAGGTGGGTGCCGCTCGAGAGATCGATCTCCCGGATGACGATCCCGAACCGGCCCCGCAGGACGTACCACGGAACGACGTTGGCGGGGTGCTCGATGTTGGAGATGATCACCTCGTCGCCCGGCTGCCAGTTCAGACTCCACGCGACGATCGAGATGCCTTCCGAAGTGCTGTGGGTGAGCGCGACCTCCTCGGTCCCGGCCCCGAATACCCGCGCGAGCTGCGCCCGGAGGTCCGGCTCGACCTGCGCCATGTCGGTGGCGTAGTCGGGATGCGCGGGTCCCTGGTTCTGGAAGTCGAGGCGGTCCTTGACCTCGTCGATGACCTTGAGGGGGGACGGACCGATTCCGCCCGTCTGCATGTACACGCTTCCGGTGGAGGCCGGGATTTGGGCGCGCGCCCGGGCCACCCAGGCGTCCTGGGGGAGGGTGCTCCGGCCGCGGCCGCCGAAGGCATCGGAGTTCGCGGCGGCGGTCTCGCCACCTTGCATCGCCGCAAGCCGGCCGACAGGTATGACGGGCGCCAGCGCCGCCCACTTCGCGGACTGGCCCAGGAACCGGCGACGGCTCGGCATCGACGCTCGCGCATCGCGCCGCATCAGCCGCCGCCCGACATAAGGAAGAACCGAACCCCGAACAGTGCGGCCACCGTGACCACGGCCGGGTTGAGGTCCGAGCCCCGCCCCGCCACCAGCTTGATCATGACGTAGGTGATGAACCCCAGGCCGATCCCCGTGGCGATCGAGTAGGTGAAGGGCATGGCCAGGGCCGTCACGATCGCCGGCACGCACTCGGTGAGCTCGTTCCAGTCGATGTTGCGCATGGCGCGGGCCATGACGCACCCCACGAACAGGATCGCGGGAGCGGTCGCGTAGGCCGGCACCGCGGTGGCCACCGGCGCGAGGAGCAGCGCCCCGAGGAACAGGGCGGCGACCACCACGGCGGTGAGTCCCGTGCGCCCGCCCGCGCGCACCCCCGCCGCGCTCTCGATATACGAGGTCGTCGTCGAGGTGCCGAGCATCGACCCCACGATGGTGGCGGAGCTGTCGGCGACCAGGGCGCGCCGCAGCCCGGGCACCTTCCCCTCGTCATCCGTCAGTCCAGCCTCGTTGAGCACCGCGACCAGAGTGCCGCTGGTGTCAAAGAGATCCACCATGAGGAAGGCGAAGACGATCGCCAGGAGGCCCACTTCGAAGGCGGCGGCAATGTCGAGCTGGAAGAGTGTCGGCTCGAGCGAGGGCGGCGCGGCCACAAGCGACTCGGGCGCCGGCGACAGCCCCGAGAGCCAGCCGATTCCGGCCACCACGAGAATGCAGATCAGGACGGCACCCGGCACCTGCCGGTGCTCCAGCGCGACGATCCCGAAGAACGCCAGCAGCGCGAGGATGACCGGCCACTGCGCCAGGTTGCCCAGCGCGACCAGGGTCGCTTCGTTGCCGACCACGGCGCCCGCGTTGCGAAGGCCGATAATCATCAGGAAAAACCCGATCCCGGCCGCGATGGCCACCTTCTGCGATCGCGGGATGCTGTTCACCACCCAGGCACGCACGGGCAGCACCGAGAGAATGAGCATCAGCACCCCGGAGCAGAACACCGCGCCCAGCGCGACCTGCCAGGACAGCCCCATGGTGCCTACCGCAATCGCCGCGAAATACGCGTTGAGCCCCATTCCGGGCGCCAGCGCGATCGGATAGTTGGCGTACACCCCCATCACCAGCGACCCGAACGCGGCCGCCAGGCAGGTGGCCACCAGCACGGCGCCGGGGTCCATCCCCGCGCCCCCCAGGATCAGCGGGTTCACGAAGATGATGTACGAGAGGGTCAGGAAGGTGGTGCATCCGGCGAGCACCTCGGTGCGCACGGACGTTCCGCGCTCTTGCAACCGGAAGAGGGACATCGGTGGGTCTGCTCCTTGAGAGTCAGGGTCCGAGTGCAGCGACCGGGACGATCCCGGCTTCGCTGCGCAGCACATCACCGTATGGGTTGAAGGGGATTGCCGCCAGAGTACGGAACTGCGGCACGTAAGGTGGTTGATTGGCGGGCTTTACGAGAGGGGGCGGCGACCCGCCTTGACGGGGTCCCTTCTCCAGGTGTGGTCGACCATCGAGCAGCCCGCGCAAGTGAGATCCTCGCCCGCCGTCAACCGTCCACACTAGATTGGACTCCCGCCCAGTCCGACCGGACCAGTTCATGACCGACACCGATACTCCCCAGCACCCAAAGCCCGAAATCTGGCGACCGCTCACCGGTATGCCGGAGGGCGCGCATGCCTGGGGAGTGCCCGGCTATGCCGCCATGGCGACGGAGTGGACTGAAATCCGGGGGCGTTTGAAGGATCGTGCCGAGCCGAAGGCCTTCGTCGACCTCTGGCTTGAGGAGCGCGCGCGTGCGTTCGCCATCGAGACGGGCCAGATCGAGGGCCTTTACACGATGAGGCGGGGGATCACCCTGCAGCTCATGGCCGAAGGGCTGGGAGGGGTGGTGGGCGCGCACACGGTCGAGGGGGTTGAGGACCGGACGATTCGAGGCCTGCTCGCCGACCAGGAGGCCGCCCTCCATGTGCTCTTCGATGACATCGCCCAGGGTCGCCCGCTGACACTGCACACGATCAAGACCTGGCACCAGCTGCTCACCCGCCACCAGGAGACCGTGACCGGGCTTACGCTCGATGGCCGGAAGGTCGAGGTCCGCTTCACCGAAAGAGGGCGCTGGAAGGACCGGTCCAACAACCCCAGGCGGCCGGACGGTGTCGTGCATCAATACTGTCCGCCCGAGCAGGTGCAGCAGGAGATGGACCGGTTCATCGAACTCCACGGCGAGATCCGCGACGCCGGCTACCCCACCGAGGTGGAGGCCGCGTGGATGCACCACCGATTCGTGCGCACGCATCCCTTCCGGGACGGGAACGGTCGTGTGTCGCGCCTGCTCATGGCCCACGCCTATGTGCGCCGTGGCGAGCCGCCGCCGGTCATCAGCCAGGAGATCAGGCCATCGTACATCGATGCGCTGGAAGCCACGGATCGGGGAAACTTGCGGGCATTCAGCAACTTCCTGGGATACCTGGCGCTCGCTTCGCTGAATTCCGCCATCGAGCTCGGGCGGCAGGCGCTGGCGGGCGACCTGAACCGCCCCACCGGAAACGGCGGGCGGACGATCGGCACCACCTACTACCCTCCGCTCGGCGGCGGCACCGAGGAGTTGCCGGTCCTGGAGGACGAGGAATCTTGACGCCCCACCTCCTGATCTGGATTCTGTCAAAACGATTCCGCCCCCCATCTTCCCGACACTCCCGAGGACGATCCGCCATGTCCACACCGTTCGATCCCACTCCTGGCCTCCCCATCGCCGATCGGCCCCGCGCGCTTGAGGCCATCACCCGCCTCCTGCGCGTCGCGCCGGCCGTATGGGCCCTCGCCATCGGCTTCCCCCCCACCCCCGCCTCCCCGCAGCAAGCCCCCGACCCATCCGCCTACACCGCCCTCCAATGGCGGCACATCGGCCCCGAGGGCAACCGCTTCTCGGCGGCGGCGGGCATCGTCGGCGATCCCCACACCTACTACGTCGGCGCCGCGTCGGGCGGGATCTACAAGACGACCGACGGCGGGGTGCACTGGGACGCCATCTTCGACGGTCATCCGGTGCAGTCGATCGGGTCGCTGGGCGTGGCGCAGGCCGATCCGAATGTGATCTGGGCCGGGACGGGCGAAGGCAAGATCCGCAGCCACGTCTCGGTGGGGCAGGGAGCCTACAAATCGACCGACGCCGGGGCCACATGGACGCTGATGGGACTGGAGCAGACCGGGCGGATTCCGCGCCTCCTCATCCACCCCACCAACCCCGACATCGTGTACATCTGCGCGCTTGGGCATGCCTACGGGCCGCAACCCGAGCGCGGCGTGTTCCGCACCTCCGACGGCGGCGCGACCTGGGAGCACGTGCTGTTCGTGGACGAGGACACCGGCTGCTCGGACATCGCGATGGATCCGTCGAACCCGCGCGTGCTCTTTGCGGGCACCTGGCAGCTCGAGATCCACACGTGGGGGCGGACTTCCGGCGGTCCGGGCGGCGGCCTGCACGTCTCGCGCGACGGCGGGGACACGTGGACGAAGCTGAACGGGCCGGACAACGGGATCGGGCTGCCCGAGAAGCCGGTGGGGAAGGTGGCGGTGGCGGTCGCGGCGTCGAATCCGGACCGGGTCTACGCGCTGCTGGAAACGGGCGACGGGATCCCGTGGGAGGGACGCGAGACCGAGGATGGCCAACTCTGGCGCTCGGAAGACGGCGGGCACACCTGGACGCTGATCACGCGCAACCGCAACGCCATGGGACGCCCGCACTACTATTCGCGCGTGGTGATCTCGCCCAACGACGAGGACGAGGCGTACTTCCTGACGGCCTCGTTTACGACCTCGACCGACGGCGGCCGCACGCTCGACGTGACCCCGCGGCCCCAGGCGCCCGGCGGCGACCACCACGACATGTGGATCGATCACACCAACCCCGACCGCATGATCGTCGCGCACGACCAGGGCCTGTCGATTTCGATCAACCGGGGCAGGACGTGGTTCCGTCAGCGCCTCACGAATGCTCAGATGTACCATGTGACGGTGGACAACGCCGTCCCGTACAACGTGCTGGGCAACAAGCAGGACGAGCCGACCTACCGCGGCCCGAGCAACAGCCGCATCCAGGGGCAGCGCCGGATCACCGGGATTCCGCGCGGCATGTGGCACCATGTGGGCGGTGGCGAGAGCGGCTGGGCTACCCCCGATCCGACCGATCCGAACATCGTGTGGTCCTCTGCGTCGGGGTCGGGGATGGTCGGCGGGATCGTGGTGCGCTACGAGGAGGAGCGGCGCCAGTACCGCGCCGTCGAAGTGTGGCCGGAGCAGAGCCGGGGCGCGGCGTCGGGCGTGCGCTACCGCTTCATTTGGGACGCTCCGATCCATATCTCGCCGCACGACAACAACACCGTCTACGTGGGCAGCCAGCACGTGCACCGCACCCGCAACGGCGGCCAGAGCTGGGAGGAGATCAGCCCGGACCTGACCCGCAACGACCGCAGCCGCATGGGCCTCTCGGGCGGCCTGACCGGCGACAACATCGGCGTCGAGTACGCGGGCACGGTCTTCGGGATCGCCGAGTCGCCGGTCGAGGAAGGGCTCATCTGGGCGGGCACCAACGACGGGCTGCTCCAGGTCACGCGGGACGGTGGCGCCACATGGACGAATGTCACCGACAACATGCCGGATTTGCCGGAGTGGATGGCGGTGCGGTCCATCGCGGCCTCCCGCTACGACGCGGGGACGGCGTACGTGGCCATCGACGGCCACCAGGTGAATGTTCGCGATCCCTACGTGTACAGAACCCGGGACTATGGCGCCTCGTTCGACAAGATCACGAGCGGGATTCCGCCCAGCATGCTCAGCTACACGAAGGTCATCGCCGAGGACACCAAGCGGCGCGGGCTGCTGTACGTGGGGACCGAAAACGCGATCTACGTCTCGTTCGACGACGGCGACAACTGGCAGCCACTCCAGAACAATCTGCCCGCCGCACCGGTGTCGGGGATCGTCGTGCAGGAGCATTTCGGCGACCTGGTCGTCGGCACATACGGCCGCGGCTTCTGGATCCTGGACGACCTCACGCCCCTCCAGCAGCTCACCCCCGAGGCGATGGCCTCGGCCTCCCACCTCTTCGCGCCGCGCGACGCCTACCGCTTCCGCGCGATCACGCCGCCGTCGGTGCCCTACAGCGACCCCACCGAGGGCCGGGACCCCGAGTACGGCGCGTCGATCAACTACTGGCTGGCGGACGCAGCGGCCGAGGCCCCGACAGTCGAGATTGTGAACGGCGCGGGCGAGGTCGTGCGCACCCTGACCGGCACCAACAACGCGGGCATCAACCGCATCCATTGGGATCTGCGTGACGAGCCCAACGGTCCCATCCGGCTATTGACAAGTCCCATATACGCGGACCATATCGAGGTCGGCGACGAGGGCCGCCCGGCCCCCGGCGGCCAGCAGATCTCGATCCTGCAGCCACCCGGACGCTACACCGTCCGCCTCAACGCGGCCGGCGAGACCCACGAGCAGCCCCTCACGGTCATCAAGGACCCCCACTCGGCGGGCACCGAGGCCGACATCGCCGCCCAGGTCGCCTTCATCCGCGAGGTCCGTGACGACGTGGTCGCGGCGGGCGAGGCCGTCCACCGCGTCGAAGCGATCCGGGTGCAGCTCGAGACCATGTCCCGCTTCGCCGACGAGGACGAGCTCACCGAGGCGATCGCCACGCTGCAGGGCCAGCTCGTCGACCTCCAGAGCACCATGGTCGACCTGCGCCTGACGGGTCAGGGCCAGGACGGCGTCCGCTTCGAGGCCAGGCTGCTGCAGAAGCTGGGCTACCTGACCGGCGCGATCTCCGTCGCCGACTTCCCGCCCACCGATCAGGAGCTGGAGGTGAAGGTGCTGCTGCACGAGCAGCTGCGGGAGCATCTGGAAGCGCTGGACGCGCTGGTGCGGGACGAGGTGGCGGCGCTGAACGAGATGCTGCGCGCTCGCGGGATGCTGATTATCGCCGATGGAGGGTGAAAACGGGGTTTGTCGGCCACTTAAGGCGCTTTTTGGCCGCCAAACGCCCGCACCGGGCTGGTCCGCACCGCATGTCGGCCAAAACGAGGATCCCATTGCCGATTCCAGAGTACAACCAGGGGTGGCCCTACGAGTCGGTTGGATTGCATCGACGCCTTGACAATTGGTATTGATAATACTGTATTGGCCGATTATTGTACAGGATTATGGGGCCGTTCGTTCGGGACACCCTCAGTTGGCCGCAGACATTGCGAAAATCCGGAGAGAACAACGATGCGAATGGACGTTTCCCGCCCCAACCGCGCCACCCCAATCAACCCGATCAACCCCCGCGCGCTCGCCATGCGGGCGGCCGCGATGCTCGCCTTGGGCGTCGCAGCGGCAGGCTGCAAGGACAGCGTGGTGGAACCCGTCGTTCCCGACACCGGGGTCGTAGCCAGGGACCGGGCCGCGCTCGAGGCGCTCTACAACGCGACGGAAGGCGAGGAATGGGAGCGGCAGGACAACTGGCTGACCGACACTCCGCTGGGCGAATGGCACGGCGTCGTGACCGACACCACGGGACAGGTGACATGGCTGACGCTCCCCGGCAACGGTCTGGAAGGGACGCTGCCCTCCGAACTCGGGGATCTTCGCGAGCTACAGTACCTCGGGCTCGCGGACAACGAGCTCAAGGGACCGGTTCCTCCGCTGTTGGGGGATCTTCCGCAACTGGCCGGCCTGTTCCTGGCGAACAACCGGCTCACCGGCGTCATTCCGGGCAGCTTCCTGCAACTGGAGCAGCTGAGCGTCCTTGATTTCGGCGGCAACCGGGCACTGTGCGTCCCGGAGACCGCCGAGTTCGCGGAATGGACCGGGGGGATTGCGCAGGTGATCGGCCAGAAGTGCGCCGAGGCTGACCGAAGGGCATTGGGAGATCTGTTTCGACAGACCGGCGGCAGCAGGTGGGTCGATTCCAGCGGTTGGCTCGGCGACACGGTACTCGAAGAGTGGTTCGGCGTCGAAATCGACGCGGTCGGCCGCGTGCTCTCGCTGAGCCTCGTCGGAAACGGCCTGTCAGGCAGACTGCCGGAGGTGGTTGGGGAGTTGTCCGCCCTCAGGAGGCTGGATGTCGGCGGCAACGGGCTGACGGGTGAGCTGCCCCGGTCGCTGACGGAGCTGCCGCTCGAGGCGTTCCGATACGGGGACACGCAGGTGTGCATACCCGCCGACGCGGATTTTCGGGAATGGCTGGAATCCGTGGCCGAGCTCGAAGGGAACCGGCCGAACTGCACTCCGGCGGCGGAGCGGGAGGCCCTCATCGCCTTCTACAAGGCAACCGATGGCCCGAACTGGGCCCGCAACGACAACTGGATGACGAATGTGCCCATTGCTGAATGGTATGGCGTCAACGTCAATCGCAGCGGCCAGGTCACGGAACTGAGCCTGGGGTACAACGGGGTTCGAGGCGTGATTCCACCCGTCCTGGGCGACCTGCCCAACCTCAGAGAACTGAGTCTCAACGGCAACTGGGGTCTTACCGGCCCGATTCCCGAGGAACTCTTCGATCTCTCCGGGCTGGAGGAACTGTATCTCTACCGAGTCGGGCTCGCCGGTCCGGTGCCGCCTGAAATCGGCAAACTGACCGCACTGAGGAGGTTGATGCTAAGGTATTCGGGTCTGGCCGGCCCAATTCCGGCAGAGCTCGGCCAGCTCGTCAATCTCGAATACCTCAGCCTAGCCGATAACGACCTGACCGGGGCGATCCCGAAGGAGTTCGGGAACCTGTCCAAGCTGACCTTCCTGGGTCTATGGAACAACGACCTGACAGGTGACATCCCGGTCGAACTGGGGAATCTCACCAGGCTCAGGAACCTGGACGTGGAGCGCAACCAGTTGACCGGCGGCATCCCGGCCGAGTTCGGGAATCTCGTCAATCTCGAAATCCTGTGGCTCAACGACAACGCCCTGACGGGCGCGATTCCACCGGCCTTCGGGAACATGCGCAAGCTGGAGCGGGTGTACATGCACGCCAATAGTCTGGACGGCCCTCTGCCCGAGGAACTGGGTGGGTTGACCGCGCTGGAGCAATTCTGGCTGGGCAACAACGCCGGGCTCTCCGGTCCCATTCCGACGAGCCTGAAGGCGATGGCCGAGCTCGAGACGTTCAAGGCGGGGGGCACGGAGCTCTGTGCACCGGCCGACGCCGAACTGATGGCGTGGCTCGACGGTGTCGAGTTCCAGCGCGTGGCCCGTTGCGAGGCTGGCGGTGCCGTGGCCTATCTCACCCAGGCGGTCCAGTCGCGAAGGTTCCCCGTGCCCCTGGTGGCCGGCAGGCCGGCGCTGCTGCGCGTGTTCGTCTCCTCGCTGCAAGCCGACGGTGAGCGGGTGCCTCCCATGCGCGCCACCCTCTACCACGGGGACGCCGAGGTGCACACGGCGGAGATCCGGGGCGGGACGGCGCCGATTCCGGCCGAAATCGACGAGAGCGACCTGGCCCGGTCGGCCAACGTCGAAATCCCGGGCGAAGTGATCAGGGACGGGTTGGAGATGGTGATCGAAGTCGATCCGAATGGCACCCTCGATTCCAGCCTGGGGATCGTGGGCCGGATTCCTGAGACCGGCCGGATTGCCGTGGATGTCCGCGAGATGCCCGACCTTCGTCTGACCGTGGTCCCCTTCCTGTACGAAGAGGACCCCGATTCAGCGATCCTGGAGATCGTTGCCGACATGGCGAGCGACCCTGAGCGGAGCCACATGCTGTCGCGCACGCGCAGCCTGCTTCCGGTCGGGGACTGGGATGTCCGGGCGCACGACCCCGTGGTCACCTCGACCGACAACGGCTTCAACGTGCTCCTCGAGGTCGAAACAATGCGGCGCATGGAGCGCGGACCCGGCTACTGGATGGGGATGCTCTCGCCCGTTCCCATCGGTGGCCTCCTCGGCGTGGCGCTGGGGATCCGCTCGTGGTCGAGCTACGCGATACCGTCTCCGCATACGGTTGCCCACGAGCTCGGCCACAACATGGGCCTCTATCATGCGCCCTGCGGGGGCGCGGGAGGACCGGACCGGCTGTTTCCCGACCACAACGGCCGGATCGGATCATGGGGCTACGATCGGGAGCAGGACCGGCTGATTACCCCTCACTCTCCGGACCTGATGTCCTATTGCCGCGGGGGCTGGATCGGCGACTACCACTTCACGAACGCCCTTCGCCACCGGCTGGACGCCGAAGGCGGGGCCGCCGCGAATGCGGCGCCGACCCGGACGGTGCTCCTCTGGGGCGGGGTGGACTCGGGTGGCGACCCATTCCTCGATCCGGCGTTCATCGTCGACGCGGCGCCATCCCGGCCGGCCCCCGGAAGCGAGTACCGGCTCACGGGGAGAACGGCCGACGGCGGCCAGGCGTTCTCGCTGACCTTCGACATGCCCGAGATCCTGGACCTCGATGACGGCCGATCCGGCTTTGTCTTCACCGTGCCGGTGACGTGGACGGGCGCGTTGGCCAGCATCTCGCTGGTGGGCGGCGGCGGATCGGCGACGCTGGACCAGACGACCGACTCGCCGATGACGATCCTGCGCGATCCGGTCACCGGCCAGGTCAGGGCGTTTCTGCGTGGACCGCAGGCGGCCGCGATGGCGGTGGACGCTGGCCCCCGACTCGAAGCGATCTTCAGCCGGGGGATTCCGGAAGAGGCGGACCAGAGACGCTGAGGCTTGTCGGCCAAAAACGGTCCAATGTGGCCGACAACGGGCATTTCAGAGCCGTTGTCGGCCACTATTGGCCAAAACTGGCCGACAAATCCGCCCTATCGCGTCTCCAGCGCGCAGTAGCGATACAGCTTGAGCGTCTCGCGCCAGTCCTCCGGATAGTCGGCCACCATTTCAGTCTGGCCGAATTCCTCGGCCAAACCGGCAAAGGAACCGTCTTCCACGACTTTGAGCGGCGTCTCCTCCTCGAACACCGTCAGGTCGGCGAACCCGGTCGGGAACGAGGCGCCCATCGCCTGCTCCACGCCCTCGAGCCTCCTGCGGTCATCGTCCGTCTCGAATTCGCGGTTCTGCAGGTCCACGGCGAAGTAGTCGAAGGCGATGCGGAACGTCGCGATCGCGCCCGCCAGCCGGTTCAGGAACGGCATGATCAGCTCGGGGGGCAGGTACATGGTGTTGCCCTCCCAGACGATCAGGGTGGGTGCATCGGCATCGAAGCCGATATCGGCAAGGCCGCCGGCGACATCGACTTCGAGGTAGTTGCCCAGCACGGACGGACACTGCTCGATGCCGTGCCGCCCGAGCATGAAGCGCTTGAACTCGAGGACGGCCTTCTGGTCGACCTCGAAGAAGGCGACGTCCGCGCTGCCGTACATGTGGCCGCGCATGTCGAACCCGCCACCCATGAGGACGACCTGGCGGGCTCCGGCCGCGATCCCGCGTTCGATGAACCGGTTGAAGTAGCGGGTGCGGAAGCGGACCATCGTGGTGGACGGCGGGAACGCCTCGTTGAGTTGCCGTGCCGCCCCCAGAGCCCGCTCGTTCGAGAACCACTCCGCGTAGGGGTCGTCGAAGAGAGGGTCGGACTGCTCCTTCTCCATGGCGCGGATGGATGCGATCACGAATGCGGTCGCGCCGATTTCATTGATGTCGATCATTGGGCCTTTGCTCTGTCAAATGTCCGGTTCGTGCCGAAACCTCAAACGCTACTCAAGCCGACACGGCCGGGTCAACGGGAAAGTGAAGCGCGGGCGCGTTTCGGCGATCGGCGGGCGACGACCACCCCCGCGAGGATCACCACGGCGCCCACCAACTGCTGCGCCGTCGGCGTTTCGGAGAGCCAGAGCCACGCGCTGATCAGGGCGATGACCGGCACCAGGTTCTGGTAGACCGAGGTGCGGTTCTGGCCGATCGTCTTCACGCCCTGGTACCACAGCAGGTATGCGATGCCGATCGCGAAGACTCCCGCGTAGACCACCCCGAGCCACGTCGTCAGCGAGACCGCGCTCCAGTCCATGCGGACCAGGTCGGGGATGCCTGCTCCGACGATGAAGGGCAGGCCGGCCCACAGCGTCCACGCGGTCATCTGGAGCGCGCCGCGGCGCCGGACCATCCGGCGACCGAACACCGTGTATGCGCCCCAGGAGAGCGCCGCGCCCAGGACGAGCAGGTCCCCGAGCCGGGCCGCTCCCATCTGCTGGCCTCCCCCGGTGATCAGGATGACCATCCCCACCAGCGTGGCCAGGACGCCGGCCAGGACGGCGGGGTTGTATCGCTCGCGGCCCATCGCGGCGGAGATCACGAGCACCCAGACCGGGCTGGTGGAGAGGAGCAGGGCGGCGTTGCCGGTCAGCGTCCGGTCCAGCCCGAACATGAACCCCATCTGGAAGGTCACGTGGCCGACCACGCCGAGCAGCAGGACCGCCGGCCAGTCCCTGCGCGGGGGCAGCAGCCGGCGCCGGGTGCCGCGCATCAATATCCACACCGCAGCCGCCGCGCAGGGGAATCGCAGGGCGTTGAAGGCGAGGGGCGAGAGTTCCTCGAGACCGGCCTTGACGACCGTGAAGTTCAGCCCCCAGATGGTCGCGGTCAGGGCGAGACCGAGGTCGACCGTCCAGCTGTGGCGGCGGCGACGGCCGCGCCGAGGGCCAGGCGGTTCGCTAGCGCCCGAGTTCGCCGAAGGTCGCATTCTGGAGCGCGTATTCGCGCCAGTCGTCGTGGTCGAAGTGCCACCATTCGGCTTCGTATACCGTGAACCCTGCCGCCTCCATTGCGCGGCGCAGGATCTCTCGCTGCCAGCGCTGCCGCGAGGTCCCGCCGGGGTAGTTGGGGAACGAGCGCGGCGAGAACTCGTCGTAGCCGCCGACCATGTCGAGGGGCTCGCCCGTCGCGAGATCGAACATGTTCAGATCGATCGCCGAGCCGCGATTGTGGCGCGAACCGCTCGCCGGGTCCGCGACGAAGAGCTTCTGCTCCTCGGGGGTGGCGTCGAAGAACATCTTCGTGACGTACCAGGGGCGATAGCCGTCGTGCAGGAGGAGGCCGAAGCCGTGCTGCGCGAGGGCGCGGTGTGCGCGCGCCACTCCTTCGGCCGCGGGGCGCTGGAGGAAGACGCGCGGCTCGTCGTAGAACACCGACGACATGAAGTTGTTGGTGGTCGCGTAGCGGACGTCCAGCAGGATGCCCGGATCGAGCGCGGCGACCTCGACCAGTTCGGAGTCGCGGAAGGGGCCGGGCTCGTCGGGCGGTGAGGCGGCGAGGGCTTCGGCGCGCAACTCCTCGACCGGGCGCACGGGGTCGATGCGGAAGGTGCCGCCCGCTTCGGTGCCCACGTCGCGGCGGGCGAAGGCGACCGAGGCCGCCTCGACGGAGGTGGCGCGGTCGGCGTCGTCGCGGGAGAACACGAGCTGCTCGCCGTGATAGAGGCCCCAGTCGGGGAAGGCGTAGATGTCGCGCGAGATCTCTTCGAGCGGGTAGAGGAAGAACCACTCGATGAGCGCGTTGAGCTGGCCGTTGCGCTCGAGGATGTAGAGGACGTTGTGGTCCCAGCCGTACTCGCCGATGAGGCCGTTCCAGTGCGCGGGGGGGAGGTCGGGCCGCCCGGCCGGGGGCTGGCGGGGCAGGGTGGCGAGAGGCTCGCCGCCCGGGCCCAGGGGGATGAGGGCGGCGCTTGCGTCGCCGTCGGCGCCACGGCGCAGGAAGCGGGTGCCGAAGGCGATGCGGTCGTCGACGATGAGAGTGTCGCCGCGGGCGCGGATCTCGACCGTGGCGCCGCCGCGCGCCGGGGTCATGAAGAGGCTGCCTTCGCGGGCGTCGAACTCGACCGCGCCGTCGCCGGTGCCGAAGGTGCCCTCGAGTTCCAGTGCGAGGGCGGGGTCGATCGCAGCCGTGCCGCGGGTGGGGGCGGGGGGGAGGGGCTGGCCGGAGCGCGCCGCCAGCATGAGTTCCAGCGCCGCGTCGGCCACGCGGGTGGTGATCGTGTTGGTGCCGTCCACGGCCGAGACGACCACGACGCCGAGCCGGGAGCCGGGCAGGAAGGCGAGCTGGGTGGAGAAGCCGTAGATCGCGCCGCCGTGGCCGAGCCAGAGCTCGCCGGCGCGTTCCTGTACTGCGAAGCCGAGCCCGGATCCGGTGGTGGCGCCGGGAGGGGCGAACTGGGGCTGCCACATGGCTTCGAGCGTCTCGGGTGCCAGGAGGCGGGAGTTCGCGCCGCGGGGGCCGGCCTGGCCGCCGGACGGGTCGGGCGCATCGCCGGCTGCGTCTTGCCCGCCGCCGTCGCCGCCGGCCGGCCCGTCCAGCTCGCCGCGCCGGAACATCACCCCCATGAAACGCGCGAGGTCGAGCACGGTGGAGTACATGCTGCCCGCCGGCGCCATCCCGAGCTCGAAGGTGGGTGCGTCGAAGAGCCCGCGATCGAATCCCCACATGTAGGCCCGGGCGAGGTCGTCGACTACATCCTCCTCTGGGGCAAATGCGCTGCTCGTCATCCCGGTCGGGTCGATGACCGCACGCTTCACGTAGTCCGTGAACGGCTCGCCCTGCGTGACCTCGAGCGTGTATCCGACCACCGCGATCCCGGCGTTCGAGTACTTGGTGCGCGCCTCCGGCTCGTAGATGAGGGGCGTGCCGTTCAGGCTGGCCACCGTGGCCGCGAGGGTGGCGCCGGCGTCATCGAAGTAGTTGCCCGCGGGCGGCTCGCGGATCAGTCCGGAGCGGTGCGACATGAGCTGCCGCAGGGTGATCGGCGTGCCGGAGCGGTTGTCCGGCGCGAAGTCGGGGAGGTAGGTGCGGACCGGCGCGTCGATGTCGATGACGCCCTGCTCGGCGAGCTGCATGACGGCGATGTCGGTGAAGAGCTTCGACACCGAGCCCACCCGGTAGACCGTCTCGGCGGTGGCGGGGACGCCGGGCGCCTGCTCGCCGAACCCGGCCGCCCAGGCGACGCCCTCACCGTCAACCAGCGCGATCGAGACGGCCGCGAGTCCTTTCTGGTCGCGCTCGCGCTCGATCATGGTGGTGAGGGCGGTGGCAACTCCGGTGTAGTCGGCACGGGCCCCGATCGCGGGGGCTCCGTCGTCCCGGGCCTCGGTGCAGGCCAGCGGCAGGAGGGGGAGCAGCGTGAGGGGGAGGAGCTTCATGCAGGCGCGGCGGTACGGCTGCGACCCGTCATGCGCCCGGTTTCGTCCAGCAGCCTTCATCCGCTCCTCCTTCATCCGACAATAACTGGCAGCGCGGGCAGGCCGCTCTTTGGGCCCGGGTGCGCGCCGGCGGGTTGGTCTTCGCGAATCGGCGACGTCAATGCCAGCGCAGGCGGCTCGACTCCACCTTGTAGAGAATGTAATCCCGCAGCCTCGCGGCGGTGTCCTGAGCGATGTAGGGGACGGTGACGACTCCGGACGAGAGTTGCACCTCGAGCGTGGCGAGTGCCTTCCGGCGCTGCAGAGGGGATTGCCTGACCGTGACTCCCTGGACCTTGCGGAAGAGGAAGGCGTCGACCCGGCTGCCGATCAGGCCCCTGCGGCTGGCCAGGCCTTCGTCGTCGTGGAGATAGCCGCGCCGGCGCCAGCTCTGCAGGGCGATCAGGGTGCACAGTGGCAGCCACAACAGGCACCAGAGCGCGAAGGGTACGCCGACGAGGGCGGATGGTCCCCACTGGAGCAGGATGAAGACAGCGCCTCCAAGGATCGGAACGGCGATGGTGCGGAGCACGAGGGCGCGGACATAGTACGACGAGACGCGTGTGAAGGCAGGGCTTGCCGGGAGCAGCGTGAGGCCTGCCGCTTCCGTCCCGAACACCTGGCGGCGCAACGTCTCGGCGACTGAACCGTCGAGGAGCGGTACGGCGAGGTTTTCGGCGAACTCGAGGTTGGCAGGGCCTTCGCTCCCAGGCACCTGTATGGCTCCGGCCGGGAGCGCGCCGAAACGGTACCGCCCAAACCGCCGCAGGACGAGGTTCTGGGACAGCGTGAGCTGCTGGATCTTGGCTGTTTCGACAACGACCTCCTTCTGGGTGAGGAGGCCGCCGCGCGAGCGAAACGCCGTTCCCTGTCGCCACAGCGTGAAGTCGTGATGGCGGAGAAACGCGCCGATGACCACCGCCAGGAACAGCACGACCAGGACGGTGAGCGACAGAGCGACCACGGCGGTGGCCAGGCTGAGCGCCCCGAGATCGGCGATGCCGGTTCGCACGGCGTTGAAGATGCCGACGACCACGTCCTGAAACGGCTCGGCGGCCTGTGCCAGCGCTGCGACAGCCCCGGCGAGCACCAGAGCCTTGCGATCGGCGATCCCGATGCGGAGCATGTCCGCATTGGTCAGACGGAGGAGGACCTGATCGGTGGCTGGGGCGATGGTTTTGTCCGCGGGCTCGCTGTCGACCCGTGTGCGCAGCCAGTCGGCGAGTTGGGTGCTCACTGCGGGAAGCCGTCCCTCGGCGACGATCGTGCCGGCCGTATCCAGACGAACGGTCATCAGGCCGAGCATCCGGTCCACTGGCGAGCGCTCGACGTTGATGCCCTGCACCCGGTCGAAGGGCAGGTCGAGGGCGGTCCGCTTCAGGAAGCCCTGGCGGATGAGGACGCGGTCCTCTTCCAGCTTGAACCGGAAGAACCAGTACCTGAGCAGCGCAACGGCGCCGATGGCCAGGGCGACGCCGAGAACCGCAAACCCCAGCGAACTGCCGCCGGACGAGAAGTTGAACCGGGTGAGGTAGGCGAGCGCCCCGAACGAAGCCACCAGCTGGATGTAGCTTCTGGCGATCGTCCTGATCGTGGCGCCGAGGAAGAAGACGATCGCGAACGGAGAGGTCCGCCGCCAGACGCCGAAATCAGGCGGGCTCGGCAACACCGGAGTCGATCTCCTCGCCGGTCTCGGTCTCGATGCGCGCGGAGATAAAGGCCCGCAGGCGTTCGGCCGTCTCCAGGCCGAGACCGCGGATCTTGTGTCCGCCGCCGCCCGCGGGGAACACGGACAGGTTGGCCAGACCGAAACGCCGGTCCAGCGGCGTGCTGTCGGTCTTTGTGTGCTGCACGCGGCTGAAGGGGATCGCCCGCACCGATCGCCAGAGGACGCCGTACCTGTGAAGGATGTCCTTGTCGCGGACCGCGTAGCCCTGTCGCGGGACCGCGATCGCTGGCCAGGCAAGTGCGCAGAGGGAAAGAGCGGCGAAGACGCTCCAGCCGATCACCGGCAGCCAGGGTGCGGCCCTGAGCAGCGCCGCGAGTCCCCCCGTTGCCACGGCGTAATGCACGCCGCCCGCCATCCCGGCAAACACTGACATTCGGATCGCCGTACCCACCTGCAACCGCCGCACGAAGCGGGGGTGAAGGGGCTGCCAGTCCAACTCTTCCGCCTTCGGGAATGTGTCTGGAGAGACCTGGTGATTGACGAACATGTCGTGACTCAACAGATGGGCCCGGGGGGGCACGCTCGCATAGTCCTTTTCGGGCCTCGGGACGTCGCCGACGCTACCGAACCTCGAAGGTCAGCGTCGCCCAGTTCGATTCGTAGTCGACATCGGGTTCGGAGGTGGTTTCCACCATGTGGATGGTACGCACGTACCAGCGTCCCGTTCCGCTCAACGGGATCGTCGCGACCCCGCCCGAGTTCGTGCGTGTGGTGACCGCCTCCACATGCTCGCCCGCCTCGTCGTGTCCGTGCTGGCCGTCATAGCTGGCGTAGACGAGCTGGTCCGCCACAGGCTGCCCTGCGCGCAGGAACCGGACCTGCAGTTCGTCGCCCACCGCAAGCTCGTAGGGGTTCGCGAGCGGGATGAATTCGGCGGGATAGCCGAGGTCGAGCGACCACTCCGCGGAGCGGGCGTCGCCGACCTGCACCACCGCCTTGACGTGCTTGCTGTATCGCTCGATCGCCTCGTCATTCGTCTTTCCGGCCGCCTCGCGCTGCTCGATCGCGTCGACGATCCCGTCATGCACCAGGTATTCGTTGAACTCGTCGGCAGTCAGCGTGAAGACCCGGGCCGCCGTCGCCACGCCGATCAGATAGGTGCCCGGGTCGCCGGTGTTGAAGGTGAGGATCGCGGTATCGACGCTATCGGGGCTCCAGTGAAAGACCGCCGAATCGGCCCAGGCGGAGTGGGGAGGGTGGACGACCCCACCCGGCCCGACAACACTTACATCGAGCATCCGGTCGCGCGTGATGACGTTCTCGCTCTTGTCGAAGTCGCCGTTGATCAGCGCCACTGCGGCGGTCGAATTCGGTTCGAGGAAGAAGCTGTCCAGCTTCAGGAACAGGGTGTGCGCGTTCACCGCTGTGACGATCGCTACGGTGAGCACGGCCAACGTGCCGAGGGAGACAAGCAGGCGGCGTCCGATTCTCATGTGAGTCCTTTCCTTCGGGTTTCGGTGCGTGACAGTGCGGGCCGGCCAATGCGGTCCGCCGTCGGGTCCATGCAATAGAAACAGGGTTGGACGTCGGGGCCATGGCCTGCGCCGTGCTTGCGCCGCCAAAGGGCGCCTTTCACATTGGTCGGCATGGCGAATCGCTCTCGCACGAGACCGCGACTTTGACGTCACCGTTTCGCATTCTCGCTTCCGAACTTCGCGCGGACACCGTCTCGCCGAAGGCCTTTCCGGCACTGGCGGCCGGCTTCACCTCGGGGCTCGCCCTGCTCGTCGCCCAGGTCGCTTACGGGAGCCTGATATTCTCGGGGCCACTCGCTCCGTATTCCTCCCAGGGCGTCGGCCTGATCCTGTTCGGAAACTTCGCCGCCTGCCTGGTCATCGCGCTCACAGGCGGATTTCGCGGGGCGATATCGGGGCTGTCTCCAGCGCTCGTCATCGTGATGGCACAGGTGGGCGCCACGATGGGCGCCGCGGGCGACACCCTGTTCGTCACCACCGCGTGCGCGCTCGTTATTGGAGCGGTCACCGCCGGCGCGTGCTTTCTCGCGATAGGGCGATACCGGCTCGCCAATCTGGTGCGCTTCGTCCCCTATTCGGTCGCGGGCGGTTTCGTGGCCGGAATCGGGGGAGCCGTGTGCCTGGCCGCCATGTCGCTGATGGGAGTGGAAACGGACTGGCGTGCGATTCCGTCGCTCGTCGCACCGCCGGAACTTTGGAAGTGGAGCCCCGGCGTGGCGTTCGGTATCGCCCTGTACTTGGCGATGAGGCGGTGGGGCCGTCCCGTCATCCTGCCTGTCGGCGTCGCGGTTGCGGTGGGTGGATATCACCTCGCACTGTCCCTCCTCGGCATCTCCGGCGACGAGGCGAGGGCTGCAGATCTCCTGCTGACGAGTACCTCCGAAGCAAACCTGTGGCCAGCTTTGGTGCCTGCGGACCTGGCGTATGTGGACTGGGCCGCGATGGCCCTGCAATTCCCCGCCGTGCTCCTCCTGGTGCTGATCGCGCTCATCGTTGTAATCATGAATTTCGCCGGCCTCGAGATGGCCGCGAACCAGGACCTGGACTGGAACCGCGAGTTCCGCGCGACGGGCATCGCGAATGTCGTGGCCGGTCTGGGCGGCGGCACGACCGCGAGCATGATCGTGCCAGCGTCGCTGCGCAGCAGGCTCTTCGGGGCGGCCACCCGCCTCACTGGAATCATCGCGGCCCTCGTCATCGCGGCCGCCCTGTTTCTGGGCGACGGGATGCTCGACCTGGTCCCGGTACCGCTCGTGGGGGGCATTCTGTTCTTCGCCGGCCTCGGAATGCTGGACGAAGGGCTCGTGAGGAGCCGAAAGCGTCTTCCCTGGACCGAGTACGGCATCATCGTGCTGATCGCGGGGGTCACCGTGGTGTTCGGGCTGTTCGAGGGTGTGGGCACCGGGATGGTCGCGACTCTCGTGTTCTTCGCCGTGCGACTGAGCCGCGTGGACCCGGTCGGCTCGCGCTTCACGGTGCGCGAGCGCCGAAGCACCAAGGCGCGTTCCGTCCCGGATCGCGTCATTCTCCAGCAGGAGGGCGACCGCGTGCTGGCGTGGCGGCTGCGCGGGTATGTCTTCTTTGGAAGTATCTACCCCCTCGCCGACCAGCTCAGGGAATCGCTGAGCCGCGATCCGCGTCCCGCCTGTGTGATGCTGGACTTCACCGATGTTTCCGGCTTCGACTTCTCGGCGGTGAACGTCCTCGCGAGGTATCTGCAAACGGCGAGGACCGCCGGCGTGAAGGTCGTCCTGAGCGCGCCGTCGGAGCAAGTGATGACCGGGTTGAGGCGCAACCTTCCCGTCTCCGAGTTTGCCTCGTTGCGGGTCGAGTCCAATCTGGACGGCGCGCTTGAACACGGTGAGGAGATCGTCATTGACATGTGGAAGGCGAACGCAAGCACCGTTGTCGAGCACCGAACCTCGGTGTTGGAGCGCGCCGCCGCCGACCTGGATCGTCAACTTGAACGGCGAACCCGCTTCGAGGACCTGATCGACGAGCTTCGAGGCTGGTTGAGTCCTCGCGAGTACGCTTCCGAGGAAGTGCTTGCGGGTCCGAGTGTGCCGAGCGAGGGGCTGCAGTTGCTGACGTCCGGCCGGGCTTCCGCCCATGATGCCGCAGGCACGCGCTTCCGCCAGTACGGGCCGGGCGATGCGATCTGGCCGGTCGACCCTGCGGACGACGAGGCGCCCACGGTCAGCGCCGACACGTCCTGCAAGACGATGGTGCTGACACCGGTCGCCCGGAGGCGGCTGGAGGAGCGTGAGGGAACGCTCGCACTCAAGCTGTATCGATACCTGCTGGCCGGACGTTTCGAGGGTGAGCCGACAGGTTCCCCGCGGGATGACGCCGTCCCGCCGGGGTCCGGTTTGTAGTCGTAGTCCGGATCATGAGGCGCCCCGGATCAACCACCGGCTCCCAGCCGCCCGAACCGCAGGAACAGGGCGGGGACGACCACCATGTTCAAGAACGTCGAGGTTAGCAGCCCACCGAGGACCACCACCGCGAGGGGCGCCTGGATCTCCTTGCCCGGCTCGCCGATCCCGAGCGCCAGCGGGATGAGCGCGAGACCGGCGGTGAGCGCCGTCATGAGGATCGGGGCCAGGCGCTCCATCGAGCCGCGGCGGATGCTCGCCGCGAGAGAGAGGCCGCCGTCGTGCAGATCGCGGTAGCGCGTGACGAGCAGGATGCCGTTGCGCACCGCGATGCCGAAGAGGGTGATGAAGCCGACCAGTGTCGCGACGTTGACGGTCCCGCCGATCAGCAGGACCGCGGCAACGCCTCCGGCCAGGGCCAGGGGCAGGTTCACCATGAGCAGCACGGCCGTGCGCACGCTGCGGAAGGTGCGGAACATGATGAGGAAGATCGCGACGACCGAAAGCAGCGACAGGATGCCGATCCTTCGCGTAGCTTCCTGGCCGCTCTCGAATTGCCCGCCGTACTGCACGAAGTACTCGGCCGGGAAGGTCACGTCGCGCTCTACACCCGCCTGAAGCTCCTCGACGGCTCCGACCACGTCCCGCTCTGCGACATTGGCGCTGATCACGATCTTCCGCTGTACGTTCTCGCGGCTGATCGTGTTGGGCCCGCGCCCGGGCACGATGTCGGCGAGTTGCGACAGCGGCACGGTCGCGCCGGACGGCGTGGTCATGAGCGTGCGGCCGATGGCTTCGGGATTCTCGCGGTAGCGGTCGTCGTAGCGGACGGCGAGTTCGAATGCACGCTGGCCCTCGCGGACTAGCGAGACCTCTTCGCCCTGGAACGCCACATCCACGGTCTGGGCCAGGGCGGCCGGGGTCACGCCGTACCGGGCCATCGCCCGGCGGTTCGCGCGGACCTGAAGCTGCGGAACATCGGCCTGCTGCTCGACGGCGAGGTCGACGAGCCCCGGAATGCCCGCGGCGACCGTCTCGATCTGCCCCGCGATCTGGCGCAGTAGCCGCAGGTCGGGTCCGTAGAGGTTGACCGCTATGGCGGCACGCGTCCCCGAGAGCATGTGGTCGATTCGGTGACCGATGGGCTGGCCCACCGTGATGTTGGTGCCCGGGAGACCCTGCAGATCCGCCCGGATCTCGGCCATGACATCTGCGAGGTGGTGCTCGGCAAGGTCGAGCCGGGCATCGATCTCGGACGCGTTGGGCCCCTGGGCGTGCTCGTCGAGCTCGGCGCGGCCGGTGCGGCGGGCGGTCGACACCACCGCCGGGTGGGCGAGGAGTTGCCGTTCCACGCGCGCTCCGATGGCGTCCGACTCGGGCAGGGACGTGCCGGGCAGACTCACCACCGATATCGTCAGCGAGCCCTCCTGAAACTCGGGAAGGAAAGCGCGTCCGAGCCCCGGAACGAGGGCCAGCGTGGCGGCGAGCAGCAGCGCCGTGCCCGCCAGGACGACACCGGAGCGGCGAAGCGACCACTCGAGAATGCCGCGGTATCCCCGCTCGAGGGCGCTCATCAGCCACGGCTTGCTCGCCTGGCCCGGGGCGCGTCCGCGCGCGAGCAGAGCCTGGCAGAGCGCGGGCGTGACCGTGACGGCGACCAGGAGCGAGGCGAGGATGCTCACGATGTACGCCAGCCCGAGCGGCCGCAGCATGCGTCCTTCGACCCCCGACAGGAAGAAGAGCGGCACGAAGACGATCGTGATGATGACCGTCGCGCTGAGGATGGGGGCACGGATCTCGCGGGCGGCGTCGCGGATCACCGCCAGCGTCCCTTTGCGCCACTGTTCCGGGCGGCGGCTGTTGTCGCGAAGCCGCCGGTGCGCGTTCTCAACGAAGATGATCGCGTCGTCGACCAGCGCCCCGATGGCGATCGCCATGCCTCCCAGCGTCATCGTGTTGATGGTGCCGCCAAAGGCGCGCAGCATGATGACCGCCACGGCGAGCGAGAGCGGAATCGCCAGCACCGAGATCGCCGTCGTGCGCACGTTCCACAGAAAGAGGAAGAGGATGGCGACCACGAGCAGCGCGCCGTCGCGCAACGAGGTGACCACGTTGTTCACGGCGAGAGCGATGAAGTCGGCCTGGCGGAAGATGTTCCTCTCGAAGGAGACCCCTTCCGGCAGCGATGGCTCGATCCGGTCGAGTTCGGTCTCGATCCTGCGGGTGACTTCCAGCGTATTGGCGCCCGGCTGCTTCTGAATCGTCAGGATGACGGCGGGCTCGGCGTTTACCGCCGCGGTACCGAAGCGGACCCTGGGCCCGATGCGCACCTCGGCGAGATCGTTGATCAGCACCGGAACCCCGGCGCGGGTCGTGACGACGGTGAGCCCGATTTCCTCGGCATCGCGGACCCGCCCGAGTCCGCGGATCAGGATGTCACCCCCGCCGGAACGATACAGCCCGCCCGACACATTGCGGTTGGATTCCATGGCTGCGGTGAGCACCTCGTCGAGCCCCACCCCGTACGCCAGCAGCCGCTCCGGGTCGATCAGCACCTGGTACTGACGGACCTGTCCCCCGATTGCAACGACCTGCGCGACCCCCGGCACGGCGAGCAGCCGCGGCCTGACCACCCAGTCGGCGGCGGTGCGGGCCTCCATGAGCCCGGTCGGTGGTGCGCTCATCCCGATCAGCAGGATCTCGCCCATGATCGAGGTGACCGGCGCGAGGATGGGCGCACTGACGTCTTCGGGAAGACGGGCCGCCACGGACTGCAGCCTCTCGCTGACGGTCTGCCGCGCCTGGAAGATGTCCGTGCCCCAGTCGAAATCCACCCACACGATGCTGATGCCCTGGGCGGAGCTCGAACGCACCCGGCGAACCGCGGTTGCCCCATTGACCGCGGCTTCAACCGGGAAGGTGACGAGGCTCTCGACCTCTTCCGGGGCAAGGCCGTGGGCATCGGTCAATACGGTGACCGTGGGGGCGGTCAGGTCGGGAAAGACATCGACCGGGAGCGTCGCGGCGACCCAGCTGCCGCCGGCCAGCGCAAAAATGGCGACGCAGATCGTGAAGAAAGGATGTTCCAGGGAGGCGCGGACAAGGAGATCGAGGATGCCGGTTCGGCCGCGGGCTCCCTTTGTCTCCGCCTCCTGCACCGGAGCGCTAGTGCGGGTGCCCATGGTCGGCGATCTCGGCGTCGCCGAGCGAGGCCAGCCTTACCTGGTAGGCGCCTGTGGTCACGACGTGTTCGCCGCTGTCGATCCCGGCGTTGACGATAGTCCACGATCCGTCGGAGGGTCCGAGTTGCACGACGCGCCGCTGGAAGGATTCGCCCCCGAGCTGCACATACACCACTGCGAGCCCGTCTTCCTCCTGAACCGCGGCGGCGGGCACGGCCACCGCCTCGACCGGCTCCGCGACCTGGACGTGCCCGAAGGCGAGCATCCCGACCTTCAGTGCGCGGTCGGGGTTCGGCACTTCGAAACGGACGGGCAAAGTGCGGCTATTCGGGTCGATCACGGTGCCGATCGAAACGACGCGGTCCGCCCTGTGAACGCGCGGCGTGCCCTCGACCGTGAACCAGGCGCTGCTGGCGTCGCCGACGGCGCCAGCGTGGCTGGCCGGTACCCGTGCGACGAACCACAGCGTAGCCGGGTTGACCACGGTGAATGCATGCGTGCCCGCCTCGACGTGCTGACCCGAGGCGACGTGCCGCTCGGAGATGACGCCACCGATCGGGCTGCGCAGCTGGTAGAGGTCGGGGTCCGAGCCCTCTTCCTCGTCGCCTGGGCGCACGCCGCCAATGGCTTCGAAAGCGGCCGCCGCAACCTCGAGTTCGTGCCGGGCGTGCTCAAGCCGCCGTTCGGCGATGGCGCCGGCCGCGAACAGGCGCTCGGCCCGGGCTGCCTCGCGCTCGGCGGCCACCACGTCGGCCCGCATGCGAGCGTAGGAGTTGTCCAGGCTGGTGGGCGCGATCAGCGCCAGTGTCTGGCCGGCCTCGACCCGGTCCCCGGGTGCCGGGGAAGGGCCGCCCGCCACCATCACTCCCGCAACCAGGGTCGAGACGTGCGCCAGCCCGCTTCCGGGAGCGATGATCTCTCCCGCCACCGGGATCGAGCGCGGAATCTCACGGCGTTCGGCGACAGCGATCCCAAAGGGCATCGACCACTGCTGTTCCTTCAGGAGCGCGATGAGTCCGGGCGGCGGCTCTGCCACATCGTGCGGCAGGGCGTCCTCGCTCTCGAAGACCTGAAGCTGCCCGATGGGGATCGCGTGCTCGGCGCCGCGCGCGGCGAGGGTCATGTCGGCCCGCCAGGTACCGGACGCGGTGAGCGTCGGTGTTGCGGTGTAGACTCCGGGCCGGTCGGGCGCGGGCATCGCGATCTCTTCCCTGGCGCCACCGGGTCCGCGGAGCAGCAATGTCAGACCGCCCTCCCCGACGGGCTGCCAGTCCTCGAGCCAGGTCAGGTGTATCGCCCAGACATCGCTGGTCACATCCCGCACATGGGGGGGATACTCGACAAAGAGTTCGAGCGCGTCGGTCCGGTGGGTGACCACACCGCCGCCGGCGTGGGAATGGTCGGCTTCAACCGCGGCGTCGGACGGAGGCTGCGCGCACCCGCCTGCCCAGAGCGCCCCCACAAGGACGGACACGCATGCGCGCCTTGGTCTACCGTCACGATGCTTCATCGTTCGTCCGCCGGCTCCCGCCCCATCGCACGGACGAGGTCGTAGTATGCGATCCAGGTGGCTGATTGCAGAGATAGCGCGCTCAAGCGGGCGTCCCGGAAGGCTCCGGCCGCGTCGAGGAGTTCCAGAGGGGTCATTTCATCCTCCGTGTAGGCGGTCTGTGCCGTGGCCAGAAGAGCTTCCGCCTCCAGGAGCATGACGTCGCCCGCCAGTTCCAGGCGGTTGCGCATGGAACTGTAGCGGTCCGAGGCATCGCGAAGGTCGATCTCCGCCAACCTCCTGGTAAGGTCGAGCCGATATGCGGCGGTGGACTCTCGCGCGGAGGCTCCCTGACGCGTTCCAGCGCCCTGGTCAAAGACGGGAAGGGGAAGGCTCACCGTTACGGCGGCCCCCGAGAATCCGTCGGCCTGGTCCTTGTAGCCAAGGGTCAGCGTGGGATCCGGCACCCACTCCGTCGCCGAGACCCGGGCACGCGCCCTGGCGGCGTCGAGATCCTTCGTCGCGGCCTCCATGTCCGGGCGCTGGGCGAGCGCTTCCAGTGCTGCCGGCGTGGTCACAGCCGGCGGCAATCCGGCGCGCGCCGCTCCCCCCGGCGGTTCCGACGGCCCGACCTCGTGGTCGTCGGCACCGGGAGAAATCAGTCCGGCAAGCGCCCTGCGCGCCGCCCGGGCCCGTAGCGCCGCTCCCTCCAACTCCTGCTCCGACCGGATGCGCTCGAGCCGCACGCGACGGGCCTCGTAGGCAGAGATGTCCCCTTCCTCAAGTCGTCGTTCGGTGTCGTCGGCGACGGTTCGAAGCACCAACGTGGCCCGGCTGATGGTCTGTTGGGCTTCCTCGGCCAGCCACGCCCTCACGTATGCCTCGCGCACCTCATAGGCAAGACGCAACGAGTCCGCCCGCAGGCGAGCTGTTGCCGCGTCGACGGTGTGGACGGCCGCCCGGGCCCGTGCAGTCGTGCGTCCCGGCCACTCGACTCGCTGAACGAGACCGGCCGTGGTCTCCCAATAGTCCTCGCCCGCCTGCCCGAGGTCCTCCCGCACCAACGAAAACGCGGGGTTGGCGTATGCGCGAAGCTGTCGAGCCATTCCGGCGGCCTCGCTCCACTCGGAGCGCGCGATCCGCAACTCGAGGCTGCTTTCCGCGAAGGCCTGGAGCGCCTCCGCCAGCGTGACGCGCTGGATGCTCTCTTGCGCATGCAGGCCTCGGCACGGGATCAATACAATCCCGACAAGCAGAATCACCGCTGACCGTCTCACGTGCATGGACCCTCCTGGAATCATCCGAGGCTTCCCAATGTAGTATGGGACATGTAGCAGGACAGGAGCCGCTGCGGCGATTGCCGCCACGCTGCCCGGATCGGCGCACCAGAGGAAAAAGGCGGGGAAGCATGACCCAGGACGAATACACCCGGTGCGACGGCACCGCGCTCGCCGCACTCGTGCGGGCCGGCGAGGTCACGCCGATCGAGCTGATCGACGTCGCGATGAAGCGGCTCGAGAGGGTCAATCCCCTGATCAACGCGGTCGTCTACCGGATGGACGAAGAGGCCCGAGCGTTGGCAGCCTCCGTCGATTACAACGCGGTCATGGCCGGCGTGCCCTTCCTGGCCAAGGATCTGCAGAGCGACTACGCCGGACATCCGACATCGGGCGGCAGCCGCGCGGCCGTCGACCTGGTGGTGGACGAGGACACCGAACTGGTGCGGCGGGTCCGCGCCACGGGTGTCTCCATCCTCGGCAAGACCAACACGCCCGAGTTCGGGCTGTTGCCGTACACCGAGCCGGAGCTGTGGGGGCCCTGCCGCAACCCGTGGTCGCTGGATCGCACACCGGGGGGATCGAGTGGAGGGTCGGCGGCTGCGGTAGCGGCGGGCATCGTGCCGATCGCCGGGGGCGGGGACGGCGCGGGCTCGATACGCATGCCGGCCTCGTGCTGCGGGCTGTTCGGGCTGAAGCCAAGCCGGGGGCGCATTCCTGCGGGGCCGCGCGATGCCGGGCCATGGCGCGGATCGGTGACCGAGCACGTACTCGCCCGCTCGGTGCGGGACAGCGCGGCGATGCTCGACGCCACGCAAGGCCCCGAACCCGGCGCACCCTACAGAATTGCGCCGCCGAGCCGTCCGTTCAGCAGGGAGGTGGACGCCGACCCCGGGCGCCTGCGGATCGCCTGGACGACCGAGCCGACGATGGGTTCCGCCGACCCCCACCCGGACTGCGTGCAAGCGGTCCACGACACAGTCTCGCTGTTGACGAAACTCGGCCACCGGGTCACCGAGGCCACACCCCGCATCGACGGCAAGGCCTTTGCCCGCGCCTTCATGTACATGGTCGCCGGCGAAGTGGGTGCGGAGTTCGAGGACCTCGCAGAGATCCTCGGACGGCACCCCCGCCGGACCGAGCTGGAGCCGCTGACCTGGGCCCTCGGCCTGGTGTCGAGAGCGGTCTCGGCCCGGGAACTCGCCAGCGCCCTGCGCCTGCTCGAACGCTGCGGCAAGGCCGTCGGCCGTTTCTTCACCGACTACGACATCCTGGTGACGCCCACCGTCGCCACACCGCCACCGAAGATCGGCGCGCTGCCACCAAGTCGGTTCGAACATCTCCAGCTCAGGCTGATGCGCGCAATCGGGTCCGGACGACTGGTCAAGGCCGGCCGCCTGCTGGAGCGCATCGCCGACAGCGCGTTCGAATACACCCCCTGGACGCCGGTCTTCAACATCAGCGGACAGCCGGCCATGTCGGTGCCGTTGCACTGGAACGCCGCCGGGCTTCCCGTCGGAGTGCACTTCGTGGCCCGGGCCGGCGACGAGGCCACGCTCCTGCGGCTCGCCGGCCAGCTAGAACGGGAACGCCCCTGGTTCGACCGTGTCCCGGAGATCGCCCAGCGGACAAACTGACCCTTGCCGCCCAACCCCACGGAGCCGCACCTTCACCCTTCACCAGCAGCTCCCGGAGGGATCCATGCGCGCACCGCACACGACCACCCGCTCCGCCGCGCAGATCGCCGCTGTCGCCGGCCTCGTCGCGGCCACTACGACCTGCCAGCCCGCGGCCCAGGCCCCAGCGTCCGCAGACGGAGCAGCCGCCACGCTCCGCATCGAGGTCACCCACGACGCCACGCTCCACGACGGCCCCCTCACCGGCCGCCTCTTCACGGTCTTCGCCCCGTCGAACGACCCCGAGCCCCGGATCGCCGGCTACAACTCGGCCCGCCAGCGCAACGGGGAAGTCCCCTTCTTCTCCGCCGACGTCGAAAACGCGGCCCCCGGCGACGCCATGGTCATCGACGCAGGCGCCGACGGCTACCCGTACCGCCGCCTCGGCGGCCTCCCCGCCGGCGACTACTGGGTCCAGGCGATCCTGCACGTCTACACCGAGTACGAGCGCGCCGACGGCCACACCATCTGGGCCCCGCAGGACCAATGGGAAGGCCAGCGCTGGGCGTTCTCCCCGGGCAACTACTTCAGCGAGCCGCGCCAGGTCCGCATCGACCCGGCCAGCGACGACGTCATCCAGTTCGAGCTCACCGGCGAGCTCCCCCCGATCGAGGTCCCGGCCGACACCGACTGGGTGAAGCGCATCAGGATCCAGAGCGACATCCTGACCGAGTGGTGGGGCCACCCCATGTACCTGGGCGCGGTCGTGCTGCTGCCCCGCGGCTTCGACGAGAATCCCGACATGCGCTACCCGCTCGTCATCGAGGAGGGGCACTTCCAGCTGGACCCGGTGTTCGGGTTCACCACCGAGCCGCCCGCCGGCGGGGCGCTGTTCTCGCAGATGCGGGAAGAGGCGGGTGGACTTCGCGAGTCAGGATACGAATTCGCGCAGGCGTGGATGGGTGACGACTTCCCACGCGTGGTCGCGGTCATATTGCAGCATCCGACGCCCTATTTCGACGACTCCTACGGCCTCAACTCGGCCAACAACGGACCCTACGGCGACGCGATCCACGAAGAGCTGATCCCGTACATCGAGGAGAACTTCCGGCTGATCGGCGAGCCCTACGCGCGCGTTATGACCGGCGGCTCCACCGGCGGCTGGCTCTCGCTCGCCAAGATGCTCCACTACCCGACCTACTACGGCGGCACGTGGACGTACTACCCGGATCCGATCGACTTCCGGCGCTATCAGCTGGTCAACATCTACGAGGACGAGAGCGCGTTCATCGTGCCGGGCTCGGTGCCGGGCGCGCCGGAGCGCATGTTCCAGCGGACGGTCGAGGGTCAGCCGGTGGGCAGCAACCGCCAGATCAGCCAGCTGGAGGTGGCGCAGGGCTCGCGCGGGCGTGGCGCCGGGCAGCTCGATGCCTGGCATGCCGCCTACGGTCCGACCGACGAGGACGGCTATCCGCGGCGGCTATGGGACCTGGACACCGGCATCATCGACCGCGAGGTGGCGTACTACATGCGCGACAACGGGTTCGATCTACGCCACTACGCCGAGGAGAACTGGTCCGAGATCGGCCCGGACCTGGTCGGCAAGATCAAGATCTACAACCCCGAGATGGACCATTTCTACCTGCCGTACGCCGTGTATCTGATGGAGGAGTTCCTCGAGAGCACGACCAACCCATACTACGCCGGCGAGTTCATCCACGGCGCCCCGATGAAGGGTCACGGCTGGTCCCCCTTCACAAATGCCGATCTTGTCCGCCAAATGGCGGCACATGTGGCCGACAACGCACCCGAAGGGGCGTCTACGGCGTGGATGGAGGGGCGGTAGGGGGTCAGCGCCTCCGCGCGACCTTGATCTTGAACGCTTTGCCCGGCGTGAGGGCGGGAGCGTACCTGGGCTTCAACTTCGCGCGTGGTGCATGAAGTGTGATATCGGCCAGGTGTAGCAGGGTCGCGATGGTCAGAGCAATCTGCACTTCCGCAAAGCGGCCGCCGATGCAGCGGTGTGCCCCCAGGCCGAACGGCGCGTAAACGCCCCGCGGCCGGTGCTCGTTCCTCTCGGGGAGAAACCGGTCGATGTCGAACCGCAGGGGATCGGGGTAGTGTTCCGGGCAGAAGTGGGGTACGGTGGCGGCGATTATGATCTGCTCGCCATACGGAATCGTGTGGCCTGCCAGCTCAAAGGTGTTGACAACATCTCTGAGCACCAACCCGGCCACCGGATACAGGCGCAGGGTTTCCATCAGGGCCCGGTGCGTCACGTCCATCCCACGCAGCTTGTCCGATGTTGGACCCTCACCTTCAAACAACGCGTCCGCTTCGGCTTGCATGGCGGCGTGAATCTCGGGCTGCTTCAGTACTTCGTAGAGCATGAAGGCGGCTGTGGCCCCTGTCGTGTGGAGACCCGCGAGGAAGGGTCCCAGGCTGCCGACGCGCAGTTCGTTCTGAGCCAGGAACTGGGGGTCCGCGCGGTGCAACTCGATCAGGGAATCGATCAGATCCGGCTCCGCGCCGGCGCGCAGCTGTGGGTCGTGTGCATTCAGCATCCCCTCGGCCAGCCGGCAGGTAACGGCCCTCGCGCGCCGGGTGCGCGGCATTCGCAGCGACCACTTGGGGGCTCGTCGGGAGGCGTACGCAATGACGGTGTCGACGTAGTAGCTCAGATCGTCGAACCGTGCGGACACGGTCGTTCCGGTGAGCACCTGCGCGGACTGCTCGGCGAGGATCGGTCGCAACGCCGGCAGGACCGCGAACGGCTCTTCCTCAGGCCAGTCCAGGATTCCGCGGGTGGCGATTCTCGCAGTGACGTCCAGGTGTTTGACGGCGACGTGGTGCGAATAGCTCTTGTTTATGGCCTTGCGCAGGCGAAAATGCTCGTTGCCATCCATGTTGAGGAGGGCGCGGTGGGCCCGGAGGCGTTGAACCATTGGCGCCATTGCGTCGAAGGAGCGCAGGTACAGGCGACTCTTCCGCTGCAGGAATGAGTTCGCGTCCGGGCCGGCCAGAACCGTGATCGCGTCGCCTGGCACTCGGACGCGGAATACGGGACCGAGGGCGAGGTACTGCTTGGTGAGAAACGCCATCGGGTCGGTCGAGAGGCCGATCGCGTGCCCGAGAAGCGGCAAGCCACCGGTGGCCGTCGGCTGTCTGGCGAGCGCATCGGCACGCTGTTTGGGACCGAGAATGATCGCGCCGGGCTCGGGCCCCTCTTCCGAAGCCGGGGTACCCAAACCGCGAATCGCGTCGGAGACCGTGCGGCCGATCAGGTCCAGGCGCCGCAGGAGTTCGATGCGGTCCGCGACTTCCGCCTTTTCCGCCGGCGACAGAATGCGATCGAAGATGCCACAGGCATCAACGACGGCAATCAGCATCGCGTCACGCGGGTGTGGAACGTCGTCGGCGAAGAGGACCCCCATTATGCGCGCATCGACTGCCCGGCCCGCCCGCCCGTCGACCATGGGATATCGGCGGGCTCGCCCGACCAGTCGCGTCAGGGACAGAAAGCCGCCCGAGTCCCGCTCCAGGATGCGTCGCTCGATCAGGCGGGTGATCGCGTCTTCCTGGGCTTTCCCCGCTATCTCGGGCGTGGCGAGGCGTTCAATCCAGTGGGCCGCGTCGTGAACACCGGCGTCCGCAGCGATCCTGGCGAGCGCCGGATCCAGGAGGTCGTCGTTCAACCGCGTCGAATCGGTCAGCACCAGACGCTCGAGGTCGGTATCGATGCGGTCTTCCAGCGCCAGGTCCATCAGGATGGTTCCAGCCAGCGCGTAGTACAGGGTCCGGTCCGGGACGGGTGTCAGTTGCCCGCTCTGCTTGTCAAGCAGGAAAATGAGGAGTTCCTCGGCGAACCTCAGCACGCGGGGACCTGCATACTTGGAGTTTGCATTTGGAATGCAAATATATGCGACAAAATCAACAAATGCTACGACGTAACAATGGCCAGCTTGCCTAGCGTGCAGGAAGTGTGTATTCCTTACACACGACGCACGACGCCCAGGTGAGGAGAAATACGGCATGGCTCGACGAGTCAACATCATGATGGACGAGGATTCGTGGCGCTTCATCGAGCGACTGCCACGCGGGACCCGCAGTCGCGCCGTCAACGCTGCAATCCGGGAGTGGGCGGGGGCTGCCAGGAGGCGGGACGCTGCCGCCCGAATGGATGTTCTGCGGGCGCGTCTGCCTGAAGTAGGAACCGACTGTATCGTCCGGTGGATACGGGAGGGGCGGGAGCGACGCCTGCCGTGATCGTAACGCCGGACGCCTCGGTTCTTCTCAAGTGGGTTCTTCCGGGCAACGACGAGCAGGACACGGACGTGGCGCTCGCGCTACGGGACGAAGCCGTGGCGGGAAGGCTCGATCTGGTCGTGCCCCAACTCTGGATCTACGAGGTGGGCAACACGCTGGCGAGGCGGTTCCCCGATGATGCCGCCGAGTTGCTCGCGTCGCTGGCCGATTTCGGCCTGACCGAGGCGAAGTTGCACTCAAGGTGGCGAGCACGTGCCGTAGCCCTGTGCGTGACCTACGGGGTCGCGTTTTGCGACGCGGCCTACCATGCCGTGGCGCTCGGCCTCGGGGGCGTCTTCGTCACGGCGGACGAACGCTACGTGCGCCGGGCCTCGGAGGCCGGGGGCGTTTCGTCCTTGCGGCTCTGGCGAATGCCGTGATTGTAAAGGCGACATGACATCTTGCAATGTTGTCGTTACATGCCTATGGCACACGCGGCCTCGTCGAAAGACTCGCAGGGGCGCCGACCATTGACCGGGGCGCCTGCGGGAGTGCTGGGTTGGTCTTGCTCAGGTGTGGCATCTCCCACGGGGCTTTTCCGTGAAAATCCGCAATCCATATGTGGATTGTCACGAAACCGGACCTGGTCACCACATGCCAAGCGCTGGCCAAGCCCGGCGTCAGGCTGGGATGGAAGGGCCGCGGCATCCCGCGGGGCTCCTACGGCGTCTGCAGCCTCGTCGAATCCGGCAGCGGCCACGTAGAGCCGCCTTCGGGCATCAGGCCGCGGCTCTCAACCATGTACTGGAGGATGGCGTCGTATTCCGCGTCCTCCAGACTGCCGGGCGCCTCGTGCGGCATGGCCACCCGCAGGTACCTGTCGAGCCGGCCGACGGTGGTGTAGGAAGCGAGGGTGACCGCGTCGAGTTCGGCACCCATCCCGTTGGGCACGTCGTGGCAGTAGCTGCAGCGCACGGTGTAGGCCCACTCGCCGTCGACGGCGGGGACCTCGGGCGCGTCGGCTGCCGGACTGCAAGCTGCGACCGCCCCGGCGAGGGCCGTCAGGAGCGCACGTCTCAGGGGATGAGCATATGAGTATATGAGTATATGCGTCATCCCACCCGCACCGGGTGCGGCAGCGCGACGTTCAGCAGGTAGCCCTTCTCGTTGTAGACGCCCTCGAGCGGCTGCGTCTCGCCCGCCGCATCGGTGGCGCGGGTGCGCAGGATGTGCTCGCCGGGCGGTGCCTCCCATTCGAACTCGAACCGGGCCCATGCGTGGGGCATGTCGGCGGACGCTCCGATCAGACGCGCCGTCTGCCACGGTCCGTCGTCCGCGCTCCACTCCACCCGCTCCACCGGTCCTTGCGGCGAGTACGCAAACCCTCTCAACCGGTGCGTCCCGGCGCCCAACTCGGCCGGATGCGGCAACGCAAGCGCGCTCTTGACCACCCCTGTGCTGATCGGGGCGCCGTCGGCCGGCTCGTACTGCTCCGCGGGCCATTCGTCCCCCACCAGGACGTACGACGACGTGTTGGCCCTCACCCACACCTTCTCGGTCGCAACCTCGACGCGCCCCACCCACTTCACGCTGGACGACCCCACCCAGCCGGGCACCACGGCGCGCACGGGGAAGCCGTGATCGGGCGGCAGCGGCGCCCCGTTCATGGTGAGCGCGAGGATCGTTCCCGGGTCGAGCGCCTTCTCGACCGTCATCGGACGCTCCCACGCACCGTCGTCCAGCCCGATCACGTTCACCTCGAGCGCGTCGTTGCGCATCCCCGCCAGCGCCAGCACGTCGGCGAGGCTCGGCCCGGTCCACTCCGCGCACCCGATCGCGCCCGTGCCCCACTGGCTGCCGGTCGCGGTGCTCCCCGTGACCGACCGGAAGAAGCCGCGCCAGTTGCCGGCGCACTCGATGTATGCGATGAGCGTCTGGCTGGGCAGCGCCCGCAGGTCGTCGAGGCTCAGCTGGACCTCGCGCTCGGCGCCCGGTCCGCCCACGGTGAGCACGTACGAAGCCGGATCGATCGTCGGCGTCGGGGCGTGGTTCCGCACGAAGAAGAGGTCGTTCGGGGTGAGCAGGCCGTCCAGGTCCGCCAGACGCGTCTCGAGATTGGTGCCGTGCTGCACGAAGGGGGCCGGATCCTTGGCCCAGATCGGGGCGGGAGCGCCAGTGCCCGATCCGGCTTCGCCGCCCGCCGCCGCACCACCGTCCCCCGCGTCCTCGGGCCCGCACGCCGCCGCTCCCACGCCCACGGCCATCAGCGCCAGCGCGTCTCTTCTGTTCATCGCGGCCCGGTCCATGACGCCCCTCCTCTTTGCTGGGAATGTCCGGTCGCGGCTGAGGTTAAGACGCCCCCGGCCAGCGCGGCAACCGGATCGCCCACCGCCGCCCCCTAGCCCCGCGCGCCCCACGGGCACAACTTCACATGGCACGATTCCGTGACCGGACTCACCGCATGCAGTCGGAGGTGCCCAAATGTCCACTCGTTTCCGCGCTCGTCTCCGCCCCGCCCGCCTGGTCCCCACGATCGCCGCCGTGCCGATCCTCCTGGCCGCCGCCGCCCCCGATGCCATGGCCCAGCGACCCCAGCGCGTCTACGCCACCATCGACTCCCTGCGGCATATCCAGTCGGTCGAGCCCCGCATGGGCCCCGCCGGCACGGTCGTCGAGGTCTACACCGAGAACCTGCCGCCCCAGGCGAAGATCCACGTCGGCGTCGGCGCCATGCGGGCCGGTTTCGAAGCCCTGGCCGAGGGCACGCAGGAGATCTGGGGCGAGGTGTCGGCGACGGTCACGGTCCCCGGCTACGCCAACTGGGAGCGTCCGCTCGTCTTCATCGTCTTCAACGGCGTCTTCAGTCCCATCGGCATCTCCGATCCCTTCCACGTCACCGACGACAACGGCATGGTCCAGCGCACCGGCCGCATCACCGACGAAGGGCTGGGATGCGTCACGCTGCGCGACAACGACCAGTACGTGTACGCGCTGAGCGGAGACCTGGGCGACCTGCAGCCCGGCGACGAGGTGGTGGTCGAGGGCGGCATCACGCTCAATGGGCCGTGTGGCGATGCGGATGCGATCGAGGTGGTCCGTTGGACGAAGGGCGGCTGAGTCCGCCCGGCTGCACCTCGGCGCCGACCCGCGGGCCCATCCACAACAGTCAGGAAGGAATGACCACGATGCGATGCACTGCTACCTGCGCGCCCCCCATCCTGCTCACCGCGCTCGCGGCGGCCTGCGCGGCCCCCGATTTGCCCCCGATGCAGTCAAACGGTCAGATCCACACCTTCGAACTGGACGCGGAGATGTTCTTTCTGGCCGAGGTCGACCAGATCTCCAACGACTTCAAGGTCACCGTCACGGACCCCGACGGCGAGGTGCTGCGCGAGGCGGACGGCCGCACGGGCGGAATCGAGACCATCCGGTTCGAGACCGAAGCGGCGGGCGCCTACGAAGTCGCGATTACCGCCACCGACACGACCGACGAGGTCGGCGAGTTCAGATTCAGCGTGCTGCGCTCGGAGCCCATTGCCACCGACCCCGTCGAGCGGCTCGACCAGCTGATGAGCCCCTGGGACGGCGACGACCGGCCCGGCGCGGTCGCCGCGGTGGTCGAGGACGGCGAGCTGGCACTGGTACGCACCTACGGGATGGCGAACCTCACGCACGGTATCCCCTGGCAGCGCGGGACGGTCTCCAACATCGGGTCGGTCACCAAGCAGTTCACCGCGATGGGGCTCCTGGTGCTGGAAGGCCGGGGCGATCTGTCCCTCGACGACGACATCCGCACGCACATCCCCGAGCTTCCGGACTTCGGCGAGCCGATCACGCTCCGGCAACTCCTCAACCACACCGGCGGCTACCGCGAGATCTACAACCTGATGCCGATCGACGGGCTCGGGGGCGAGGACACCTTCAGCCGCGAACACGCGATCACCGTCGTGCAGCGGCAGCCCGAACTGCAGAACCGGCCCCACACCGAGTGGAACTACAACAACACGGGGTTCATCCTGCTGTCGCTCGTGATGGAGCGGGTCACCGGCATGTCGTTCGCGGACCACATGCGCGAGGGCGTCTTCGAGCCGCTGGGCATGCACGACACGCGGATGAAGATGGTGCAGGGCGAGCTGATTCCCGGCAGCGCCCAGGGGTACACTCCCGTCGAAGACGGCGGATACCGCACCACCCGCGACCTCGCGGCTTCCGCCGGCGCGGGCGGCGTCTACACGACCGTCGACGACCTGCATCGCTGGATGCTCAACTTCCGGGATGCCACGCTGGGCGGAGCCGAGGCGATCGAGGCCATGACCACCACGGCCGTCCTCGAATCGGGCGATTCGACGGAATACGGACTCGGGCTCGGGCTGGACGAGTTGGGCGGCCGGACGCTGTACTGGCACACCGGAGGCGACATCTCCCACCGGGCCTACCTGGGCTACCTGCCCGAACTCGAGAGCGGCGTGATCCTGATGAGCAACAACGCCGGCTTCGACCTGTCGCTCGGGGAGCCGATCGCGCGCCTCTTCTTCGGCGACGAACTGGAGCCGGAAGAGACGGCGGAAGGGGACGAGCCGGATGCCGAAGGCTCGATGTCCGATGAACGCAAGGGGGCGATCGCGGGCGACTGGGTGCTGGAAGTGCAAGGCCTGACGATCCCGATGGAGGTCTCCGTGGAAGACGGCGAGGTCTACATCGAGTTCACCGGGCAGGACAGGACCGCTGCACAGCCAACCTCCGACTCGACGGTCACGATCGCAGCGGCCGACGCCACCTTCACCTTCCGCGCCGACCCCGACGGCAACGTGACCAGCGGCGCGGCGACGCAGGGCGGCATCGAGATGACGATACGACGGGCGGAAAAGACCGCCCTCACGGAAGCGGACCTGCAGGGCTACGCCGGTCGCTACTTCTCAGAAGAGCTGGAGACGTTCATGCGCATCGCGGTCGAAGACGGCGGCCTCGTTCTCCACCAGCTCGGCCAGACCCCGCAGCCGTTGAGCCAGGTGACCGGCGACAGCTTCTCGGCAGAGGTCTTCCACCTCAACGAAATCGCGTTCCAGCGCGCCGATAACGGCAGCGTGACCGGATTTACCGTGTCGAACGGGCGGACGAGGGGGGTGCTGTTCGAGAGGATGTGAGGACTACGCGCTCCCGCTGGATTTCCTCACGAAACGACTCCGGTACGTCGTCCCACACGAGCACGTCCACCCGAAACGGCAGATTGCTCTCCTCGAACGCCTCGCGGAGGTCAGCCACCTGTCGTCGCTGTCGCGATCTCGCGAACGCCACGAGATCCAGATCGGACGACGGTCTGGACGTCTTCTTCACCCGCGAGCCGTAGGCCCAGACCTCGGTATCAGGCAGGCAGGCCTGGATCAGGCGCAGCACGTCTCTGCGCTGACTGGCGGTTAGGTCGACCCCCGAGGTCACTCCCATCTCCGGCCCGTCATAGTCCGGTAGAGACCGACAGCGCCCTCGATGAAGCTCGGGATTACTTCCAGACAGCGGGCCGCCTTTGCGACACTATAGTCGTGGGCCGTGTCCACACGATGCCGGGCATAGTCCAGCCAATCCTCCACGGGACCAGTGAGAAGGTCGTTCTCGTTGGCCAATCTCAGCAAAGGTTTGGGACTGTTGGGAACGTCCGGGACGCCGAGTTCCTCGGCCATGTATCGCTTCAGCACCTTCCAGAGTGAGTCGAAGCAGGTCTCGAACCTCTGAATGACGGACTCCGGCACGGCCTCGTAGGTGAGACGCGGCAGCGAAGGGTCAAGGTGGCGATAGTTCTCGTACTGCTCCTCCAGTCGCTTCAATGACAGTTGGAACTTGGTGTAGTCGATCATCGCCGTCGGATTTGTCTTTTGGCCCCTTCGCCACCGTTCTGCGTGGCGAGCCTCTCCGGCACCTAAGATGTAATGTTCTCACGACATTATGTAATGTCGCGTTTACATCACCCTACCGGTTCCAGCCTCACGATCGGGGTCTCGCCGTCTCCGCGGGCCTCCAGCGCCACGTAGATGAACCCGTCGGGGCCCTCGCGCACGTCGCGCACGCGGCCCATGCCGCGCAGGATGGTCTCGCTCGCGACGACCTCGCCGTCCTCGATGGTGAGCCGGTCGATCCGCTGCCCCGCGAGTCCGCCTGCCAACAGGTTGCCCTGCCACGCGGGGAACTTGTCGCCACTGTAGAAGGCGAGCCCTGACGCCCCGATCGACGGCACCCAGATGTGCTCGGGCTGCTCCATGCCCTCCATGTGCGTGGCTTCGTGGATGATGCTGCCGGACCGGTAGTTCACCCCGTACCCGATCACCGGCCAGCCGAAGTTGGCGCCGGGCGTGGAGACGTTGACCTCGTCGCCGCCCTGCGGGCCGTGTTCGGTGAGCCAGACGGCGCCGGTGCCGGGCTGGATCGCCAACCCCTGCGGGTTGCGGTGCCCGTAGCTCCAGATCTCGGGACGCGCGCCCGCCTGTCCAACGAACGGATTGTCGTCGGGGACGCGGCCGTCGTCGTGCAGCCGGACGATTACGCCGTGGTGATTCGAGATATCCTGGGCCGGATGGGCCGCGAGGTCACCACGCGGGGGCACCTGCCGGTCGCCGACGGAGAGGAACAGGTAGCCCTGATCGTCAAAGGCGAGTTTGCAACCGTAGTGGCCGTTGCCCTGGGAGACCGCTTCGAAGATCTCGTCGGTCATGGTGAAGCGGTCGTTTTCGAAGGTGCCCCGGATGACCGCCGTTGTCCCTCGCCCCGGAGCATTGTTGGGCTTGGAGTAGCTGATGTAGATCAGCCGGTTCGATTCGAAGTCGGGGTGTGGGAGGACTTCGAGCAGTCCGCCCTGGCCCTGTGCGACGACCTCCGGTATCCCGGGGACCGGGTCGGGAAGGAGCATGCCGCCGCGGACGATGCGCAGCCGTCCCGGCCGCTCGGTCACCAACATGTCGCCGTCGGGCAGGAAGGCGATCGACCACGGGACCACGAATCCGTCGGCCACCGTGACCACGCGGTAGTCGTGCAAGGCGGTCCGGACGATGTCGGACTGGCTGCTGGCCGGCGCCGCGGCCGAAAGAAGAGCTGCCGCGAACAGGAAGGTTGACGTAGTACGGACCATCGTTTTGCCTCGAAGTTGAATGGCTCGGAGTCCCGGTCGGGACCCGAAAAAGGTGCTACCGAAGGCACGGATTGCGCTAGGGGGCACCCGGCGGTTCCGCGGAGATTACCAGGGACAACGGCATGCTCCGATGGGACCCGCGTGTCATCGGAGGAAGGGCGGCAGCCTCCGGACCACCACCGACTCGACGTCCATCTCGTCGCGCTCAATGAACGCGACGAGACCGTGTGGACCGAACGCGTCCGGGAACGCGATCGAGCCCGCCGCGAATGTCCCGATGTATTCCCCTGGCGGGATCAACACATCAATGGCGCCGTCGGCGTCCGGGAAGCCGTCTCGGCGCTGGACCCAGATACGGCCGTCCCAGGTCGTGGCCACTGCCTGGATGACCGAAAGCTCAGGGTAGAAGGGGGGATCGAAGCTCCCCAAGCTCGTCCACCCGGCCCGCTCGGCTCGAAGCTGGTCTGCCGCCCGTTGCTCGCGCCAGGCCTCTTGCATCGGCGCGGTCACCGGCTGCGGAGCGATGGGCCGAGCAATGACGCGCTCTACGCGCGTACCATCGGGTCGCGTGAGCTTGAGCTTGTAGGTCGAGGAGTCGCTGAACACGATGGTGCCGTCCGGCAGCACCCCGTACAGGAGTTCGGGCTGGAAGATGGCGGCCATGGAGATTGAACCGAATCCCATGGTTCTGGCGGGGTCGAGAACCGGAGATTCCGGCAACCAGCCCTCGGCGACGGTTTCCACCCGCGCGACATCGTCGGCGAGGGACATTCTCAGAATGGGTTGCGAAGTCCACCCGCGCATGTTTGTCGCAGAACTCAGGGCCAGCAGGTGCCCGCCGCGAGGGTCACCGCGAATGTCGGGGGACATTACTTGAAGGTCCTCTGGCGTGCGGACCATGCGAACGAAGTTGCCCGCCGGATCAAAGACCTGATAGGCCCTTTGCCGACTCTCGCCGACAACCATCGTACCGTCGCGCATTACGACATAGCCCAAGGGCCAGCTGAACTCCCCAGGCCCTTCGCCCATTCTGCCGACCTCCCGCAGAAATCCGCCCGTGCGGTCGAAGACGAGGACACGCAGGCTCGTTGGCATTGCGATCCGAGCAGGCATGCCCGCCATCATTACGCCGTCGAAGACGTAGAGGTTGCCTCCCTCGTCGAACGCGAGCCTGACGATGGTCGTGAAGTTCTCCCGTGGGTCCCCGATGGCTGTGCCGACCCGGAACACTTCCTCGAACTCGGCTCGCAGGGAGCGGTCTTCGGCCGGAAGCTCGATCACCTCTTGGGCACGCAGCGGCGCGACCAGGCCTGCAATCGTGGCCAAGGCGATTGTTGTTCTGTTCATGGGCCCAGCAGCTCCGACAACTCGCCCAGCTCCGCGTCCCACCCCTCGTCGTTCTGGCCGCGGTGCAGGTTCGTCAGGAACCCCGTCTCGCGAAGGTGAAGGGTCGTCCCTCCGTCCGGCGCGGCGCGCAACGTCCATTCCACGCGGGTCGCCGGCGCGTCCTCGAAGGCGACGCCGGGTTCGTGCACCCAGCTCCACACCAGGCGCCGGGGCGCATCGACCTCATCGATGCGCATCGCGTAGCGGCCGTGGTTCTCCCACGTCATGAACGCATCTCCGCCCGGCCTCAGATCGACTTCGGCTTCGTCACCGAACCACCTGGCCAGTTCGTCCGGGTCGGTGATCGCCGCCCACACCCTGTCGATGTCGACTTCGAACTCCACCACTTTCTCAACTACGCGTTCACTCATCCCCTGTCTCCCTGGCTATGGATTTGCGGGATCCACCCGCGAGACTCGCACGGCCCACTCCAGCGACCGATTCCGCACCTTCGCCGAAGGTCCCGAATAGGCATTGCTCAATCCCTGCACCCATCGCCCCTCCACCTCCACGACCAGCGCGGGGCCCAGGCCAACCCCGGCGCCGGCGGCGGCAACGACATTCAACACGGTGGCGTGCTTGTCGACCAGGACCTGTGTGAGCAGTGGGTCCTCCCGGCTGCGCACGAGGTAGTCGAACCCCGGCCCGCCGGCGGCGAAGACATGCACGGGCCCGACGGACGCCGCGAGCTTGGCCTGCAACTGGAAGGTCAGGTACTCGCTCTGCACCTCCCCATCGAGGGGGTTGCCGCGGGTGTCGCTCAGCACGAGCGCTCCCCTGCGCGCGAATCCCCCGTCGGCACGGACCCGCAGAGCGGTCAAGGGTGTCGGGACATCGACAAAGGCACCGAAGAGAAAGCCGGAGCGCTCGGCGGCTTCCACCACCGGATTCCACACCTGCTCCGAGTCCGCCGGGCCGCCGAAGACTCCGATCAGGCGCCCGGTGGACTGGCCCGCGGCGGGCTGGATCCCCACGCCGGCCGCGAGGGCGAAAAGCGCCAGTGAGCGCAATCGCGATCGCCTTCTGCCATGTCCCCGTTTGCTTGACGTCATTCGTTGCGTGGCTGAATACATGAGTACCCCTGATCGGTGGGATTCCGCCGAACCAGATTCAGAGCCCCATCCAACTTACCGAACAGGTATCCCATGTCACGCTGCCGACACCTATCCGGACTTCGCCCACGGCATCTCGTCCTCATCGCCTGGGGGTTGTCCCTCGGCACCGTGGCCCTGGCCGACGCCCAGCAGATGGACGTCACCCGCTACCACCGGGCCGAGCGTCTGCTCGCGTGGAACGTCAACCCGCTCATCAGCGGCGGAGCGGTGGCGCCGCAGTGGATGGCGGGCGGGAACCGCTTCTGGTATCGCAACCAGACGGGCGACGGGGCCGAGTTCGTCCTCGCAGACCCGGCGCGTGGATCGCGCACCCTCCTCTTCGACCACGACCGGCTGGCCTCGGCGATGTCCGTCGCGGCCGACACGGCCTTCGAGGGGCGCAAGCTTCCCTTCCGCACCTTCGAATTCGCGGACGGCGAGCAGGCGATCCGCTTCAACGCCAACAAGCGCGGTTTCACCTGCGATATCGGCGCGTACACGTGCGAGGTCGGTGACACGCTCGTCAACCGCACGCCGTTCGTCCGCTCGCCCGACGGCCGGCTGGAGGCGTTCGTGCACGAGCACAACCTGTGGGTGCGCCCGTTCGAGGGCGGCGACTCCACCCAGCTCACCACCGATGGCGAGGAGTACTGGTCCTACGGCACGACCGCGCCGCGCCCGTCGCAGATCATCCAGTCGATTCCGGCGCGCCCTGTGCTCCAGTGGTCTCCCGATTCACGCCGCATCGCCGTCCAGCGGATGGACGAGCGCAACGTCGAGCACATGCCGATTTATTCGGTGACCACGCAGCGGCCCAAGCTCTACACCTATCCCTATGGCCTGCCGGGGGACTCGATCATCGCCACCTTCGACATCCACGTGATCGATGCCGAGAGCCACGAGAACCTCAAACTGCAGACCGACCCGCAGCCGTACCTGACCTTCACCGCGACCGGCATGCGCGACTCCACCTGGGTGACGGTGAAGTGGAAGGAGGGCGGCGAGCGCTTCTACTTCGTGCGGGGGTCGCGGGGTGGCAAGACCGTCACCCTGTACGAGGCCGACCTGGAGACCGGCGCGGCCCGTCAGATCCTCGAAGAGAAGCGCGCCACGCACGTCGAGATGAACCTCGACCTCATCGGCGGCTACCCCAACTGGGACGTGATCGCGGGCGGCGACGAAATCCTCTGGTTCTCGGAACGGGACGGGTGGGGCCATCTCTACCGTTTCGACGCCGACGGCGACCTCATCGGCCGCGTCACGGAGGGCCCCTGGACCTTCGGCGACCTGCTGCACATCGACGAGGCAGCGGGGCGGATCCATTTCACCGCGCGGGGGAGGGAGCCGGGGCGGATCCCCACCATGGCCGAGCTGTACGCCATCAACCTCGACGGCACCGGCCTCACCCGGCTCGGCGGCGAGGACGCGGACCACACCGTGCGCGCCACCCCCGACGGCCGCCATTTCGTCGACTCCTGGTCGCGCCCCGACCAGCCGCCCGTCAGCGTCGTGCGCGACCGCACGGGCCGCGTCGTCCTGGAACTCGAACGCGCCGATGTGTCCCGGCTCGAAGAAGCCGGCTGGTCCGCGCCCGAGATCTTCGAGTACAAGGCGCGCGACGGCGTCACCACCATGTACGGGCTCATCTACAAGCCCTCCGACTTCGACCCCGACACGGTCTACGCGGTGGTCGACTACATCTACCCGGGCCCCTTCATCGGCAGCGTGGGGCGGTGGAACTTCGGCGGCGGCACGCTCGGCGGCGCCCTTCGCGGCGACCAGGACGCGCTGGCCGAACTCGGCTTCATCGTCCTCCAGATGGACCACCTCGGCACGCCCTACCGCTCCAAGGCCATTCAGGACAACTACTGGGGCAACATGGGCGACAACGGCATCCCCGATCACATCGCCGCGATCAAGCAGCTGGGCGCCCGCCACTCCTGGATCGACCTCGACCGCATCGGCATCTACGGGCACTCGGGCGGCGGGTTCGCGTCCACCGACGCCATCCTCCGCTACCCGGACTTCTTCAAGGTCGCCGTATCCACCGCCGGCAATCACGACAACCGCTCCTACCACGCCGCCTACGCCGAGAAGTACCAGGGCCTCCTCGTCCGCGACACGGTCGCCGGCACCGACAACTACGCCAACCAGGTCAACGCCTCGATGGCGGCGAACCTCAAGGGCAAGCTCTTCCTCATGACCGGCGACATGGACGACAACGTGCACCCCGCCATGACATACCAGGTGGCCAACGCGCTGATCGCCGCCAACAAGACCTTCGACTTCCTCATCCTGCCCGACCGGGCCCACGGCCTCAGCGAGCCCTACGTCATCCGCCGCCGCTGGGACTACTTTGTGGAGCATCTTCTGGGGCTAGAGCCGCCGGCGGACTACCAGATCCAGGCGCCGCCGGGTTGAGAATCCTGGCGTGGAGTGACCCGGCGCGACGAGCCCGGCATGCGACGCGACCTTCAGACATGAGTATATGAGTATATGAGTATGATCTCACGACCATTTGCGGCGGCCGCTGCTGTCCTCTGCGCGGTCGCCCTGGCGGCCTGTGGAACGCCCGGGACCAATCCCGCCCGCATCTCCGAAGAGACCCGCGTCCTCGAGACCTATCCGTTCTCGGACCCCAACCCGATCCCCATCCTCGCCAGCGACCGTCGGCTGTACCCCTACCACAACTTCCAGGGGTATTCCCCCACTTCCGAGCCGCAGGAGTGGAGGGTTGTGAAGATGGAGAACGACCTCATCGAGGTATTCATCCTTCCCGAGGTGGGCGGCAAGGTGTGGGGAGCGGTTGTGAAGGAAACGGGGCACGAATTCATCTACCGCAACGAGGTCATGAAATTCCGCGACATCTCGCTGCGCGGACCGTGGACCTCGGGCGGCATCGAGTTCAACTTCGGCGTCATCGGCCACACCCCGGCGACCGCCACCCCCGTCGACTACACGGTGCGCGAGAACGACGACGGCAGCGTCAGCACCTTCGTCGGGGCGATGGACCTGCCGTCGCGCACCCACTGGCGCGTCGAGATCCGGCTGCCTCCCGACAAGGCCTACTTCGAGACCCACGCCTTCTGGTACAACCCCACCCCCCTCGAGCAGCCCTACTACAACTGGATGACCGCGGCGGCCTTCGCGCAGGAAGACCTCGAGATCTTCGTCCCCGGCGGGTCTTACCTGGAGCACTCCGGGCGCGAACGACCCTGGCCGGTCGACGAACAGGGCCGCTTCCTGCCGCTCTACCGCAACAACGCCTTCGAGGGCAACAAGTCCTATCACGTCGTCGGCGAGCTGAACGACTTCTTCGGCGGCTACTACCACGACGACGACTACGGCTGGGGCCACTGGGCCCGCTACGAGGACATGCCCGGCCAGAAGATGTGGCTCTGGGCGCTCTCCCGCGCGGGCGGCATCTGGGAGGACCTGCTCACCGACACCGACGGCCAGTACGTCGAATTCCAGGCCGGGCGGCTCTTAGTGCAGTACCAGCCCGGCGATCACCGCAACCCGGTCACGCAGGCCGCCTTCGATCCCGTGTCGGCGAGCCGCTGGACCGAGACCTGGTTCCCGCTGGAGGGGACCGGGGGCATGACCGACGCATCCCGCGAAGGCGCGATGCACGTGGAGCGGGACGGCACGCAGCTCCGGGTGGTGGTCAACGCGTTCGGTGATGTCGACGCGACGCTGCAGGTGTGGTCCGGCGACGATCCGGTTGCCGACGAGGCGGTCGAGCTGGCCGCGCTACAGCCCTTCGAGGCCACCTTCGAGGTTGCGGCCGACGAGCCCTTCCGGGTGGCGCTGCCAAAGCTTGGTCTCGACTACAACTCCGACCCGTCCGGCCGGATGCTGGACCGGCCGTTCGAGGTGGATCCCGACGCGTGGCGATCCATCCCGGAGGCGGATCGCCTGGTGTATGAGGCGCGCGAGCTGGCCAAGGGCCGCCGCTATCCCGAGGCGCAGACGCTGTACGAGCGGGCCACCGAAACCGAGCCGTGGAATCGCGGCGCGTTGCTGGGCCTGGGCGCCCTGGAGCTGAGGTCCGCCCGCTACGAGGAGGGGCTGACGTACGCGAAGCGCGCTCTCCAGCTCGACACCTACGACGCCGAGGCCAACTTCCTGGCCGGGAACCTCTACCGGGCCCTGGGCATGCAGGCCGATGCGCGCGACGCCTTCGGGTGGGCGGCCCGATCGGTGGCGTTCCGGGCGGCGGCGTACGTGCAGCTGGCCGAGATCATGGCCGGGGCGGGGGAGTGGGGCGAAGCCGACAGATATGCCGGACTGGCGATCGAGTCCGACCGCTACAGCGTGCCCGCGTGGCAGCTGCTGGCAGTGGTAGGGCGCCAAAGCGGCGAGGGGACATCGGCTCATCGAGCGCGGGCCGAGCTCCTCGGCATCGACCCGCTCCACCATTTCGTGCTGGCGGAGCGGTATCTGGCGGAGCCCACCGAAGCCAACCGGCAAGCGCTGATCGGCTCGATGCGCAGCGAGTACCCCGGGCAGTCCCTGCTGGAACTGGCGATCGGCTACGCCAACCTCGGCCTGAACGACGACGCGCTCGCGCTCCTGGCGCTGTCGGACCAGGTCGGCGCCGGGCCGCTCGCGGAGGCCTGGCGCGGATTCCTTCAGAACGACGCTTCCGCGCTGGGAGCCCCCTCCGGCGCCGATCTCGCCTTCGTCTTCCCGTTCCGCGCCGAAACGCTGCCGGTTCTGCGCTGGGCCGCCGAGGAGAACGGCCACTGGTCGTGGCGCTATCTGCTCGGCCTCAACTTCTGGGCGCTCGACCGCGACAGCGAGGCAGCCGCGACCCTGGCCGCCCTGGGCGACGAGCCCGACCACGGCGCGGCCTACGCGGCTCGCGGCTATCTGCTGCAACAGGCACAGGGGCGCGATCCCGGCCCCGACCTTGCCCGCGCGGTGGCGCTCGATCCCCAGGATCGCATCCTGCGTATCGCGCAGATCCGCCACACCCAGGACGCCGGGTCGTGGGACGAGGCCGTGCGGCTGTCTACGACGGCGCGTGGGGACTTCCCGGACGACTTCAACCTCGCGCTGCTGCATGTGCGCGGCCTCCTGAGCGTGGATCGCGCCGCCGAGGTGATCGAGGTGCTGGCCGCCACGCACGTCCTGCCGTCAGAGAATGCGCGGGAAAGCCACCGTCTCTACGAGCTGGCCCACATGGCCGCCGCGCTCGACGAGCTCGAGGCCCGCCGCATCGCGAGCGCTCGGGAACATCTGGAAGCTGCGTTGCTCTGGCCCGAGTCGCTGGGCCAGGGCCGCCCCTACGAGCCCGAGGAGCGCATGGTGCGCTATCTGCAGGGCGTGGTGGCGGAGGTGGATGGCGATGACGCCGCCGCACGGCGGGCCTTCGAGGCGGCGGGGCTGGGGCGGGGGGCGGTGGCCACGACGCTCGTCACCGCCGGCACCGGGCTGTTCACGGAGCTGGAAACGCGGATCGTGAGCCGGGCGAGGGCGTTGCTGGCGCGCGAATGACGCGTTGTCCCAAACACTTAACAAATATGTTAACTAACTGAGGAGGTCTGCACTGCGATACGGCCCACTGATGAACGCATGAGCCAGATTACTAAATAAATGTGTTTAGTATCGACGCGTGCACGCCTCTGGCCCTCCCGTGGAGTCCTGCGCGATCTTACCCTGGAGCCGGTGCCGGAACGTCCCGATCCACCCCGGAGGCAAATCCGTTGACGAAGTACCTGGCCCTCCTGGCCGTCCTGAGTGCGGCGGCTTCGATGACAGGCTTGCGTGCGCCCGCGGATACTTTCGGCGGCGTTGAACCGGCCGGCCAGACCGTCCCGCTCGCGTCCCTCGATCGGCAGGACCGCGCTCCGGGCGACCCGGCCGACCCCACCCCCGCCGCCCTCACCGAGGTCGTCGACCGCTACTGCACCCGCTGCCACAACGAGCGCAGCCTGCGTGGCAACCTCACCCTCGTCGGCTTCGACGTCGCCCGCGCGGACGAGCGCGCCGAGACCGCCGAGCGCATGATCCGCAAACTCCGCGCCGGGATGATGCCGCCGCCCGGCGCCCGCCGCCCCGCCGGCGACACCCTCACCGCCCTCGCCCAACTGCTCGAAGGCATCGTCGACGAGGCCGCCGCCACCCGTCCCTACGCCGGCACCCGCCCCTTCCAGCGCCTCAACCGCGCCGAGTACGCCCGCGTCGTCCAGGACCTCCTCGGCCTCACCGTCGACCCGGAGGAATGGCTCCCCGCCGACCAGATCACCGCCGGCTTCGACAACATCGCCACCGCGCAGACGCTGTCCCCCACCCTCATGGACGCCTACCTGGCCGCGGCCAGCGAGATCGCGCGCCGCGCGGTCGGGGATCGCGACGCGGCCACCGCCGCCACCACCTACACAAACCCGCCCACCGTCTCGCAGCATGAATGGGAGCGCGTCGAAGGCGCCCCGTTCGGCACCCGCGGCGGGATCAGCGCGCTGCATTCCTTCCCGGCCGATGGCGAATACACCTTCGAAATGAGCTTCATGTCGGGGTGGGGGGAGCGCTTCCACGACATCGACATCTCGGTCAACGGCGAGCGCGTCGCACTGGTGCGCTACGGCGGCGACATCGATTTCCAGGGCCGCAAGGGCTTCCCGGTCCGCACGGACCCGGTCCTGATCCCGGCGGGAGAGCACCGCCTGGTGGCCGCGTTCGTGCGCCGCATGGAAGGCCCGTACGAGGACCTGATCCGCCCGAACGACTGGTCGCTCACCGGGACCGAGACGAGCTACGGGACGACCTCGCTCCCGCACCTCATGAGCCTCACCGTCGAGGGGCCGCACAACCCCACGGGCGTGTCGGACTTCGATGCGCGCCGCCGGGTTTTCTCGTGCCGTCCCACGAACGCCGCCGAGGAGCTGCCCTGCGCCCGCGAAATCGTCTCGAGGCTGGCGGCCGACGCCTACGGACGCGATCTCGACGGCGACGAGGTGGACGACCTTCTCGACTTCTACCGCCTCGGCAGCGAGGAAGGCGGGTTCGAGGCCGGGGTGAGGACGTCGCTGGAAGCCGTCCTTTCATCCCCCCACTTCCTCTTCCGCATGGAAAGCGAACCTGCCGAGGTGCAGCCCGGGGAGATCTATCCGCTGGCCGCCGAGGACCTTGCGGCGCGTCTGTCGTTTTTCCTGTGGGGGAGGGCGCCCGACGCTTCGCTGGTGGCGGCCGCGCGCGACGGTTCGCTCTCGGATCCGGCGGTGCTGGAGGCTCAGGCCCGGCGGTTGCTGGCCGATCCCCGCGCCGAGGCCCTGGCCACCCGGTTCGCGTCGCTGTGGCTGCGGCTGCAGGACGTGGACAAGGTCAGCCCGGACGCGCTCCGGTTCCCCAACTACAGCGAGCAGCTCGCCCGCGCGATGCGGCGCGAGACCGAGCTCTTCTTCCACGACCTGGTGCGCGAAGACGGCAGCCTGCTGGAGCTTCTGCGGGCCGACTACACCTTCGTGAACGAGCGGCTGGCCGGTCACTACGGGATCGAGGGGGTGCACGGCGACGGCTTCCGGCGGGTCACCTATCCGGACGACCGCCGGCGCGGCATTCTGGGGCACGGGAGCGTGCTGGTGCAGACATCGCTGGGGAACCGCACCTCGCCGGTTCTGCGCGGCAAGTGGGTGATGGAGGTCCTGCTCGGCTCGCCCCCGCCCCCGCCGCCCCCGGGCATCCCCGATCTGGAGGAGACCGAAAGTTCGGTCGAAGGCAGGACGCTGACCACGCGGGAGCGCCTCGAGATGCACCGCGCCAACCCGACCTGCTCCTCTTGCCACAGCTTCATCGACCCGATCGGTCTGGCGCTCGACAACTTCGACGTCACCGGCCGGTGGCGGATCCGCGAGGACGGGGCGGAGCTCGACACCCGGGGCACCTACTACGACGGGACGGTGATCGAGACGCCGGCAGAGCTGTCGCGGGTCCTGCTCAAGCGGCCGACTCCGATTGTGCGTCAGTTCACGGAGGGCCTCATGGCGTATGCATTGGGGCGCGCGATAGATTATCGGGACCAGCCCGCGGTCCGCGGGATCGCGGCCGAGGCGGCACGAAACGACTACCGGATCTCTTCGTTCGTTGTGGGGGTAGCAGGCAGTGTCGCCTTCCGCATGAAACAGGCACCTGCGGATGGCGATGGCGATAAAGCCGGTTTTTGAAACCCATGCTCAACGAAGACGACTGATGAGAGAAGACAAGAAACACCACCGCGTGTACCATATCGACAGGCACGTGCACGGAGCAGGCTGCGGCCACAAGGCGGTCCAGCACGACGGCCACACTGACTACGTGGTCAACTGGCGTCTGCACCATCCGCACGGCAAACACTGTGACGATCACGGCGAGGCTTGATCCACGGACCGATGACACCCGAGGGCAGATGCACTTTCTGACGGGCAGGACAGTTCCCCGACGCACCTTTCTCCGCGGCGCCGGCGCGACGGTGGCGCTCCCTCTTCTCGACGCCATGTTCCCGGCGGGCCGTTTGCGTGGGGCGACGGGCGCGGCGCAGCCCACGCGGCTCGTGTGCATCGAGGAGGTGCACGGGGTTCCCGGCTGCAACGAGTGGGGCGCGGAGCAACATCTCTTCGCCCCCGCCGCCGTGGGGCGCGATTTCGAGTTGCGCGACGCGAATGTCCTGAAGTCGCTCGAGCCCTGGCGCGACCACATGACGATCGTCTCCAACACCGACGTGCGGATGGCGGAGGCCTTCGAGGCGCAGGAGGTGGGCGGCGACCACTTCCGCTCCAGCGCGGTCTTCCTCACCCAGTCCCACCCCAGGCAGACGCAGGGGTCGGACCTCTTCTGCGGCACTTCGCTGGACCAGTTGCACGCCCAGCGCTTCGGCCAGGAGACCGTGCTGCCCTCGCTGCAGCTCTGCATCGAGCGGACCGACAAGGGCGGCGGGTGCGACTACAACTACTCGTGCGCCTACACCGACTCGATCAGCTGGTCTTCGCCCTCGACGCCGCTGCCGATGATCCGCAGTCCGCGAACGGCTTTCGACATGCTCTTCGGCGCGGGCGGCAGTCCCGAGGAGCGGGCGCGGCGGCGCCGGACCCACGGCAGCATCCTGGACTGGGTCGCCGAGGAGGTCGCCGGGTTGAGGCGCCAGCTGGGCGCGGTCGACCGCAGCCGGGTCGACCGGTATCTCGACAGCGTGCGCGAGATCGAGCGGCGGATCGAGCGGGTCGAAGCGCGCAACACCGGCGGCGAGCCCCGCGAGCTTCCCGGGGCGCCTCCGGGCGTGCCGGATTCGTTCTCGGAGCACATGCGGCTCATGTTCGACCTGCAGGTGCTCGCCTTCGAGACCGACGCGACGCGGGTGGTGGCCTTCAAGACCGGGCGGGATGCCTCCAACCGCACCTTCCCGGAGAGCGGATCCGAGCGCGGGTTCCACCCCGCATCGCACCACGGCGGCCGCGAGAAGGCGATCCTGGAGTTCAACAAGATCTGCCAGTACCGCACGGGGCAGATGGCCTACTTCCTGAAGCGCCTGGAAGAGACGATGGACGGCGATTCGAGCCTGCTCGACCGCTCCATGATCATCTGGGGCTCGCCGATGGGCGACGCCAACCTGCACAACCACCGCCGCTGCCCGCTCGTCGTGATGGGCGGCGCGAACGGGCAGTTGAACGGCGGGACGCACCTGCGGGCCGAGACCGGAACGCCGATGGCGAACGTCTTCACAAGCCTGCTCCACAGGCTGGGCCACACCGACATGGCGCGCTTCGGCGACGCGACGGGCGAGTTTTCGCTGGACGTGGCGGCGGGGCCGTGAGGCGGGGGTGGTCGCGGGGGTGTGTGCGCCCCGCGCTGAGGTGGTGGCTGGGTGTGGTCGCGGTGCCGTGGATGTTGGCGGCGGCGCCCGTTCCCGCGCCCGTGGGCAATGGCGAGCCGGCTGGCGATGTCCCACTGGCCGCGATCGCCCCGTCGGCGTTCGCCCTCAACTCGCCGGTGGCAGACGCCGCGCAGCAGGGCGACCTGGACACGGTTCGCCACCTGTTGCGCGAGGGCGCCGATGTCAACGCACCCCAGGGCGACGGCATGACCGCGCTCCACTGGGCGGCCGAGCGCGGCGACGAGTCGCTCTGCGAAGTGCTCCTCTACGCCGGCGCGAGGGTGGATGCCGGGACGCGGATCGGCCACTACACGCCGCTGCACCTTGCCGCGCGCGCCGCGAACGAAGCCGTGGTGGGGATGCTGCTGCGGGCCGGGAGCGATCCCGACGCCGTCACCACCAACTCGGGAGCCGCTCCGCTCCACCTTGCTGCCGCATCCGGCGATCCCGGGGTGATCGCGGCGCTGGTTGATGGCGGCGCCGACGTGAACGGCCTCGAAGGGGCGTGGGGCCAGACCCCGCTGATCTTCGCGGCCGCCTACAACCGGGTCGCGGCCATCGAGGCGCTGCTGGAGGCCGGCGCCGATCCCGCGATCACGGCTCGGTCGGTGGACGTTGACGCCCAGGCGAAGGGGGACGCCGCCGCCGAGAGGCGCATCTCCGAGTTCCTGGCCGCGTTCAAGGAGAAGGAAGGGGGCGGCCCGGACTGGCAACCGACCCCGAGTCAGGTGCAGGCCGCGATCGAGGCGTCGCGCGAGATCCAGCGCAGATGGCCCGACGTGCCGGACCCGGCGGATGACGGCCGGGCGGAGGAAGGCGAGGGCGGAGGCGAAGCGGCGCCGGAGCCGGCAGGCAACAGCGAGGGCGAAGCCGGGGGTGCCGAGGAAGAGGCGGCGGAAGCAGACGAGGTCGAGGAGGGGGCTGGCGAGGCCGCCGGAGCCGAGGGGACCGGGGCTGACGAGACGGCCACAACCCCCGATCCCGACGCTGAACCCGCGGAGGAGGACGAAGAGCCGCGCCCCATGTCCTATGCCCAGATGGTCGGTGCGTGGGGCGGCCTGACCCCGCTACTGCACGCCGTGCGGCAGGGACACACGGCGTCGGTCCTGGCGCTGCTCGAGGGCGGCGCCGACATCAACCAGCCATCGGGTGGCGACCGGACCACGCCACTGCTGATGGCGGCCGTCAACGGTCAGTTCGACCTCGCCTTGATCCTGCTGGAGCGCGGCGCCGATCCCAACCTCACCAGCATGGCGGGCGCAGGGCCGCTCTTCGCCGTCCTGGAGCGGCAGTGGGCGCCGCGGGCGTCGTACTCCCACCCGACCGAGCACCTGCGGCAGAACACCACCCATCTGCAGATGCTCGAGGCGCTGCTTGAGGCCGGAGCCGACCCCAATCGGCGCCTGGACAGCCATCTGTGGTACATGGAGTACACCTTCGGCGTCCTGCGCGGCAGCGGGATCAACCTCCAGGGCGCCACCCCGTTCTGGAGGGCGGCCTACGCCCTCGACATCGACGCAATGCGGCTGCTCAAGGACCACGGCGCCGATCCCGGCATCCCGACCATGAAGCCCCCCGAGCGCCGCCGCCGTCCGCCGCCATCCGAAGAGGGCGCGGAGCAGGCCGAGGAGCTGGATCCATCCGGGTTGCCGCCCGCGTCCGTGGGCGGCCCGGCGATCTACCCGATCCACGCGGCTTCAGGTGTCGGCTACGGACAGTCCTTTGCCGGCAATGCCCACCGGCACGTCCCGGACAACTGGCTGGCGGCGGTGAAGTTCCTGGTCGAGGAGTGCGGCGCCGACGTCAACGTGCGCGACCACAACGCATACACGTCACTGCACCACGCGGCCTCCCGGGGCGACAGCGAGCTCGTGCTGTACCTGGTGGACCAGGGGGCCGATGTTACGGTGGTCAGCCGCCGGGGCCAGACTACGGCCGACATGGCCAACGGGCCCATTCAGCGGCTCCAGCCCTTTCCCGCGACCGTCGTGCTACTCGAAGAACTCGGATCGAAGAACAACCACAAGTGCCTGTCCTGCTAGCAGAAAATGCTAGCACATCCTTGGATCGCTCCCGTGGGAGGGATTTAAGGCCGCCCCCTTCAGCCTCCCAGCCCGAGAGCCTCCGCGATCCGTTGCGCGATCCTCTTTTCCAGCTCTCCGCGGGACTGGCAATGGATCACGTTGCCGCTCACGGCGCGGGGCCGGCCGTAGGCGTCCACCATCGTGACAATCTCGGTGTTCTCCGGATCCTTGGCGGTGAGCCTGGTCACCACGGCGAGCGTGATTTCGTACTGATTGGCCAGCGGACCCGCGAGGTCCGCGCCGCAATCGACGAAGGTGTTCATCCGGTCGCGCTCGATCCGCCGGGCGGAGTAGCCCTGGGTGCCGATCTGCATGGCCCGTGGATCGGCCTGCTCGACGGGGATTTCCATCTGGGCGTACACGCCGCCAACGACACCCCAGACGGTTTCCGCCGGCATTTCCAGCGTCCGGACTCCGAGCCCCGCCTCGTTGAAGATCTCGACCGCCTGGTAGCCCGCAACGCGCACCACGGTACGCGTTTGTTCCGGGAGCGGGGACCTGTCGTCGTTGGCATCTCCACCTGAACCCGACGCGCACCCAGCCGCCGTGACGGCGAGGAAGACCGCGGCCATGAGCTTTCCGGGGCGAGTCCTGATGCTGTCTCCATGCAAGACAATCTGCCTGATCATTGCAACTTCTCTCCAGCTGGGGTCGGGTCGGTGTGTCCGACTCACTACACCTATTGTACCGCCGTTGTTCACTCGGCATTTCACCGGTGGCCTCAGGCCCCACTCTCCCGCGCCACCGCATCCGATTCGTAAACGTCCACACCCGTCCGCCGCAGCGCCGCGCGCGTCCGCTCCATCCACGAGGACCGGCGCACCAAGACAAGCTCAACGTACGGCGGCGCGGGAACTCCGTCCACGATGCGGATGAAGTGGTAGTCGCCCAGCTCCACAGGATGCGGGATCTCGTACGCCCGGCCCGCCCATGTGAAGCGGATCCGGTCGGCCCGCACGAAGTCGGCCGTCTTCCAGCGCTGCTCGATGTACACCTCGTCCTCCGCGGCGTACACCCCGGGCCCGATGCGGTCCCCATGGCGGTAGTAGCCCGGGTCGAAGTCGTGACCCTCGTGCCTCTGGAAGGTCTGCTCCATCGCATAGTCGACGCCCTGCAGGTCGTCCGTATCGGCCAGGGACTCCAGATGGTGGCGGAGTTCGTGGGTCAGCGTCTCCCAGATCTGCTCCGACCAGTCGAAGCCGGGGTCGAGCCTGGCGAGGGCCCGGAAGGAACCCCAGTGGAGGAGGACGACCGACCGCACCGTCTCGGGTCCCTCCCAACTCGACGGATAGGACTCGGTCACGCACTCGCCCAGCGTGTAGACATGCGGAAACCGAGGGTGGCTCAGTGACTCGCGATGGATGGTCAGCCCGTCGACTCCTTCGCGATACCGCAGCGGGATCTCGTCGAAGACCTGGCGGGCTTCTCTCTCGAATGCGTCGAACTCCATAGATTACCTGCTCTGCCGAGATCGCCTGCTCGGCCGAGACATTCCCCGGGGGAGGTCCGGTGTGAGGGAAAGTGGAAAGGGCCGCCAGGCGGCCATGATCTTCATCCTGATCACGGTCTTCATCGATGTGTTGGGAATCGGGATCATCATCCCCATTCTTCCCGAGTTGATCAAGGACTTCGCCGGCGGGAGCACCCCTCTGGCCGGGCGCTGGTTCGGCGTCCTCGCCTCCACCTACGCCCTCACCCAGTTCGTGTTCGCACCGGTGCTGGGCGCGCTGTCGGACCGCGTCGGACGCAGGCCCGTCATCCTCATCGCGCTCTTCGGCCTGGGCGTGGACTATATCATCATGGGGTTCGCGCCGTCGCTGGGCTGGCTCTTCGTGGGGCGACTGGTCGCCGGGGTGATGGGGGCGAGCATCACCACCGCCAACGCCTACATCGCCGATGTCTCGAAGCCCGAGGATCGCGCCCGCAACTTCGGGCTCATCGGCGTGGCCTTCGGCCTCGGCTTCATCTTCGGCCCGGGGCTGGGCGGCGTGCTCGGCGGCATCGACCTGCGCCTGCCGTTCTTCGTTTCGGCCGGACTCGCCCTGGTGAACTGGCTGTACGGCTTCTTCGTCCTGCCCGAATCGCTGCCTCCCGAGAAGCGGGATGCGTTCAGCTGGAAGAAGGCGAACCCGGTGGGCAGTCTCCACGTGCTCGGTTCCTACCCCCTGGTGGCCGGCCTGACCGCCGTTTTCGTCTTCGTCGTACTGGCGCAGCGGGGCCTCGAGACCGTCTGGGTCCTCTACACGGGCCACAAGTTCGGCTGGGACGAGCAGATGAACGGCTTTTCGCTGATGCTGGTGGGATTGATGGCGGCCATTGTCCAGGGGGGACTGGTGCGTCCGATTGTGGGGTGGCTCGGTGAGCGCCGAGCGATCCTGTATGGGCTGGTTACGGCGGTCATCACCTACCTGGGCTATGGGCTGGCGACGGCCGGATGGATGCTCTTCGCGTTCATCGTGTTCGGGTCGATCGGGGGCGTGGCCGGGCCCGCGATCCAGAGCCTGGTGGCGGGTGCGGTACCGCCGGAGGACCAGGGCAAGGTGCAGGGTGGCATCACGTCACTGATGAGCCTGACGAGCATTCTGGCGCCCCTGATCTTCACGGCCGGGCTGTTCAGCTACTTCACGTCGCCGAACGCGCCGATCGAACTGCCGGGGGCTCCGTTCCTGTTGGGCGCGGTGATGTACGCGCTGGCGTTCTGGTCGCTGCTAAGGCTGTTCAGGAGGATGCCGGGGTAGGCAGCCCGCGGACAAATCCCCCCGGCATTCGAGCGGCGATGCATCCGCGCTGGATCGCTTCGCTCTGCGTTGCTCCTCGGGCGAATAGCGGTGCTATTCCCCTCTCGTCGCGCCTTGCCAGCCCGGCAGAACACGCGAGGCCAGAATCCCGGCAGGAAATCGTCTAAAGTCAACTGGGACTGCACGATCTGCGTTTCCTGCCATTGTACGGGATCCGGCTGGA